>JAEEGG010025307.1_pt1 | contig 11437 bp, 1 predicted proteins | sample 9134161 | NCBI WGS metagenome assembly JAEEGG01 (sample SAMN16246543, study PRJNA631951) | gut metagenome | biome: gut microbiome; feature: rumen; material: CR-attached | host: Bos | place: Iran: Karaj | collected 2018-10 | reverse complement strand
GGCCAAAACACTCCCGCTTAAGGACGCAGTAATCAAGAATGAGTCAAATATCGTTTTGACATCGGGATTCGCGTCAGAGCTGCTGAACAATGGAAAACTTTCGCTGGATTTCCTGAATCCCAAGCAACCATCCATTTCCGATTCCGGCAAAACAAAGCAGATAGTTCTGGGAACGGTGGCTTTGCTGCTGGTGTTCCTGATGTTTTTTGTGATCCGTTCTCATGTTATCCAGGTGAGGACGGCGGAGAAGGATGCTGTGCAGCAGCAGATTACCAAGCTGTCCAAGAATCAGACTGTCTGGAGACAGAACATATTGCAGGCTGTTTCTTTGCGAACCTGGCAGAAGAGCGAAAACTACTGGTTGGATCATCTGGCGGTATTAAGTTCACTGCTGCCCAACGCACAGGAGCTGTATGTGACGAGTTTTTCCACGGGAGCCCGCAGTAATATCGTGCTTTCAGTCCGTGCAACCCGTAGCGATGTCATTACTAAACTGGATGCACAGCTAAGAGAAGCCGGATACCGGCTGAAGTCTCCGGCGATCATTCCTGTTGGTGGAAAAGGCGGCTATGCATTTCAAACGACTTTTGAACTGCTGCTGCCGAATAGCAAGGAATCTCCGGATCTGGAATCATTGAACACGCCACCTGCGCGTCCGGAGGACGATATATCTTCGATGCCGGTGCAGGAACGGCGTGAAATGGTGAAAAAAGCAGAAGAACAGGCTAATCCTAAGCAGCAGCGCAGAGGAAATGGCGGACAGCAAAGACGGAAAGGGGATCAGTAGAGATGCAGATACAAGGTCGTGAAAAAATATTAGGTATTGCGGTACTCTCCTGTGTAGGGATCTTTATTATCTTTATGCTGGTGCAGGGAGCGATACTCAAGCCGGCACAGGAATTGAAACGACAGAAAGCACAGCTTGTTCTCAAATTGAATAAAATGAAGAAAGAACAAGAACAGTATAAGATTGCTGAAAAAGAGGTGACTGCTGCGGGAAAAATGATCATCAATGGCAATTCTGATCAGGTGAATGGGGAGATGGGGGAATTTCTGAATGAAGTTATCCAGAAGGTAGAATTGAATCCCCGTGCCTTTACAAGGTCGCCTGTGGGACCGAATCGAGTGGGCAAAGGCGGTGCGAAAGAGATTGGCTGGACTGTTCAAGGGGAAGGATCTTTAGAGAAGATCATTGATCTACTCTATCTGCTGGAAAATTCTCAGGCTTTTCACAAGCTGGATGGGATAAAGTTTACGCCTGTGAATCAGCCCGGTTGGGTCAAGGTTGCGTTCCGTTATTTGACGATCGTGCTGGATCCGGTTCCGGATGCTGTAAAGAAGAGCGGAGTTACTAACATTGTGGTTGCTGATTTAGCAACACCTGAACGCCAACTGTACCAGGGAATCGTGGCAAGGGATATATTCCGACCTTATGTGAAACGTCCTCCGGAAGTCAAACCTCAGGAGCCTTCGCCCACGAATCAAGAGCAGACTATCAATAATCAGCCTACATTCAAACCAGAGATATGGAAAGTGGTTTCGCTTTCGGAATGGGCAGGGAAAGTGGAGATACATCTGATGAATACAGAGAACAATTCCGTTCATCTCTATACTCCGGGGGATAAGATCGAAGGTTGGACCCTGTTGGGAGTGGATTATCGGAGAATGCCGATACCCAATTCTATCTTGTATTCGGATAGTCGAGTTATTTTACAAAACGCCGAGGGATATTGGGCTGTAGAGCCTGGATCGACCTTGGCACAATTGCATCAAATGAAGGTGGAAGATCTGCCTTCAAATCTCAAACCTAAAGAAGAATTTATAAAAGATAATGACAATTAGACGCGCACTCAGACTTTCGACATTGTTAAGCTGCATGGTGGCCAGTTTGTTTTACGCGAAAGCGCAAAACGCTTCTGGTACGGCTAATGTGGCAACAAATGTTTCCGTTGTGGCTCCACCTTCCGCAAACGCGGACACCAAACCGGATACGAAAAATATCCGGTTCCAATTTGATGGTGTACCCTATAAAACAGTAGTGGAACGATTTGCCCAGATGGCAGGAAAGCCCCTGTTGGTGGATATCGATCTGGAGGGAACTTTAAGATATTCAGATCCGGAACCGTATGACTATCAGGAAGCGCTGGATACTCTGAATCTGATCCTGAGTATGAAAGATGCGACTTTGGTGGAGCAGGATAGGTATCTGCGGTTGCTGCCGTTGTCTAAGCTGAAGCAGACCCCGCTCAAGATCCTTAGAAACCTGGAGGAAAAAGGTGATGTCCGCCCGGGTGAGATCGTGACGGTCGCTCTTAATTTCAAGAATCTGGATCCAAATGAGATTGCGCAGTCTACGACAACAATGCTTTCCAATGCGGGATCTATCTTCCCTATGGGCAGAGGCAAGGGAATCCTGATCACGGATCGCGTTGAGAATATCGAACGGATCGAGAAACTGCTGACACTGGCAGATGTCGCACCGCAGGCGGCACGCCAGATGCGGACATTCAATATCGTCAGCGCATCCGGTCCGGTGCTGACCGATTTGATCAACCGCACTTTTGGTATTGCGACGGCACCGGTGAGAAGCCGTTACAATCAGGAGAAGAATAGCTATATGCCGCTGCCGCCCAGTCCGGAAGATTATGTGACCGCGGTATGGGATGAAGCTTCGAGAACAATGGTCGTCTTTGGTCCGACAGAGCGTGTGGATCTGGCTGAACAGCTGATCAACCGCTTTGAGAGCAAAGAAGGAGTTGCCCCCACGGATGTGAGGATTTTCTATCCCGTAGAGATGAGCGCGGCTGAATTGGCGACAATGATCCGTCAGACGGTGACGGGTGTGGCCAATCCGGGTGAACCACCTGCATCGGCAGCAACCAAGGCTCGTCTGGTTGTGGATACGCGTCTGAACCGCCTGATCGTTACAACACCGGTCGCAGGACAGATGGAAACGATCCAGAAAGTCATCGAGAAGGTGGATTCGTCTTCGCTTGGCAATGATGCCGCCGGAAGCTCTGATATGCGCATCTACTATCCCAAGTTTATCAAGCCGATGGAGTTAGCAGGTTTTATCAGACAGTCTGTCAGCGGTATCGCGGCACCCGATGAAAGGATATCCAACAAGGCGCGCCTGGTCGTAGATGAAAAACAGGGACGACTTTTGGTCATCAGTGGCGATCCGGAGCAGTTGGCTATTATTGATAAAGTTGTTCAAAAATTGGATACAGATGGCGAGCGTCCGGAAATCGTGACCGATACAAAGATTTTTTATCCACGTCAAATGAGCCCGGATGAGCTCGCAACCATGGTGCGTCAGATGGTCAATGGCGTTGCGGCGCAGGGCGAAAATGATCCTCAGAAAGCCAAGATGATCGTGGATCCCAAGCTGAATCGACTGGTAGTGATGAGCGCCAATCAGAAACTGCTGTCAGAAATACAGTCCGCGGTTGATACGATTGACACTGCCGGCACTGATGATAAGGATTGGACAGAGAACGAGAATACTATTGGTAAGTCCGAACTGCGTGTATATTATCCGCAGTATATTACACCGAAAGAGTTATCTGACTTCCTAAATCAAGCTGTAAGCGGTATCGCTGCTCCGGGAGAGAAAGCATCCAATCGTGCCCGTTTGATCGTGGATACCAAGCTGAACCGGTTGTTGGTGATCAGCGGCGATCCTGAACAGCTAGCCATTATCGACAAGGCGGTCAAGAAACTGGATACCGCAGGTGAGCGTCCTCAGCTGGAAATGGACACCAAGATTTTTTATCCGCGTCGGATGACTCCTGAAGAGTTGGCAACGATGGTTCGCCAGATGGTGAACGGCATTGCGGCACAGGGGGAAAATGATCCTCAGAAGGCTAAATTGATCGTAGATCCCAAGCTGGAACGTCTGGTGGTGATGAGTGCCAATCAGAAACTAATGGGCGAGATCCAAGCAGCCATTGATAAAGTGGATGCCTATGAGACCGGTACAAACGAGCAGTTGGAAAATGGCGAAGATCAGGCCAATCTGGAAAAGAATGAGACCTGTGTTGTGCGGTTGGAATATGCGGTAGCGGCTGAACTGGGGAATTTGATCCAAACAACCTTTAATGACCGCCGTTCCGGTTTGCGTGTGCTGACGGATGAACGCAGCAACAGTTTGGTTTTAAACGGTAAAGCTGGCGTTTTGAAGGCTGTCCGTGAAGTTATTAAAGATTTGGATGTTGAATCCTCTTCAGTAACCGGTAGACAGATCCGCTTTATTGATGTGCAGGGGGATCCCCAGCACATCAGTAATCTGGCCATGCAGCTGTTGATGGAGCAAAACCGCAGTGAATGGGCTGGCAAGAGCATTCAGGAACGCCGCAGACAGATGCAACAAAGGGCGGATGCTCCGCGCATCATCCCTGAACCTTATACAGGCCGTGTGATCGTATGTGGTACTGATGAAGAACAGGAAAGAATCAAAAAGATCATTGACGAATTGGATCTTCAAACCGGCGGCAGTACGGGAGTGAAAGTTTTTCCCCTGCACAGTCATACATTAGGGACTGACAGTAACCCTTATGAATTTGCCAGTGTTATCAGAAACTATTTAAACACATATAAAGGCAAGCGAAGAGGAGGACCGCAACCTTCGGTTTTTGTAGATGGCCACAGCAATAGCCTGGTTGTTTGTGGCTCGGCAAGTGATATTCAACAGGCGGCTACACTGATCGAAACACTGGATGTGGATCAGGAGAGGGAACCTCGTATCGTCAAAGTATTCAATGTCAGAACGAGGGAATATTCTGCATTTAGAGAACTAAATACAAATTTGATGACTCTTTACAGAGAGCATCTCAAATCGAATCCGGAATTAGGTTCGGTAAACGCTGTTTTTCTGCCGTCTTATGAGGATTCAAAGCTGACGATTTCGGCTTCAGAATCTCAGATGAAGGTGATCGAGGATCTGTTTACTCTTCTGCACGGTACAGTGGCTAAAGCGGATAAAGAGTTTCGGCAGTTCAAGATCAAAGACGGTGATCTTGGGATGGTGAGCGGTCTTTTGCGGATGGCTCTCAATCAGCAAAGGGGCAGATTTCGGGAGCGTCCCTGGATCGATGAAGATTGGAGCAATCACAAGATCTATGTTTATGCTTCGCCGGAAGATTTGGAAACGGCGGAAAAATTGATCAATGATTTTGATGCGGTGGGTGCCGGTTCTAATCGTGAGATCCGTGTTTTCAATACGAAGGTTTATGATGTTTGGGATTTTAGTGAAAATGTTCGACGTCTTTACACGGATCAGGTCAAATCCTCTAAAGGCAAAGGCGGCATAGACGCGCAGTTTATACCCGATTATACCGGCCGCTTATTCGTCTCAGCCGATCAGAGCCAAATGCCCATGATCGAAAAGATCGTGGAAACTTTGGATCAGGAAAGGACGATCGAAAGTTCACTTCGTATTTTTCGTTTGAAACAGGCAGATGTCCGCAATATATATCCGGTTGTACAGCATGTTACTTATAACCGGGAAGGTCCCAGAAGCCGTGGTGTAAGACCTCTGGTTACAATGGACGTAAACCGGAATGCCATTATATTCTATGGTAAGAACTCGGATCTAGAACAAGTCCAGATGATCATCGAAAAGTTGGACACTACGGAATTGCAGCAGGAACGTGAGATGAAAACTTATCGGATCACGTCCCGCAATGTCAATGAGCAGATGAACCGGATCCGTACTTTGTATATGGATCAAATCAAAGCCAAGCCGGATGTGGGTGTGGCTGATGCGGTTTTTCTTCCGGATAACGAGAATGGCAGGATGATGGTTGCTGCCTCCAAAGAACAGTTGGAATTGATAGACAATATCATCAATTCGATGGAAGATAAATCTGCTTTGCCGGATATGCAGCTGCATCTGCTGAAGTTGAAGCATGGCAATAATGTGGAAATCGCCAATGCCCTGGGATATGTCGTCCGCAGCCGCCGTGCACAGCGTCCCGGCTATGCGCCGTGGATCGCACCCGAAACAAAGACGGGAGGTATCTACGTTTTTGGACTGGCCGAGGATATCGAGTACGCGGAGCAGCTGATTAAAGAGTTTGACAGTATGTCTGACGGTATGCAGCGTATCCTCTGCACGTATGAGATTCAGCATGCTAATATGACGCTTTTTGCTAATAACGTCCGAGCCCTTTATCAAGATCAGATGAAGGATAAAGGCGGAGCCGGTGTGGCGGATGCCTATATTTTCGGCGATGACTACAGCGGAAAACTGATCGTGGGCATACGCGAATCCCAGAAAGAGATGCTGGATGAGATCGTTAAGACTTTCAAAGAGAAAAGTGAAGCCGCAGAACCCGCTGTTAAGACATTCATTGTCAAATCTGTTCGCCCCAGTCAGCTGGCGGCCGTGCTAAATTCTGTTGTTCTTAGCAAGGCTTCTCGTACCTCTATCGCGACAAGGATAATTCCGGATGATCAGAACAATAAAGTTGTCATATCCGGTAATACGGGTGAAGTTGAGCGTGTTTCCAAGCTCATTGAGGAACTGGATGTTCCCGAAGTGAGAGATGCGCGACAACTGAAGATGTTTGATGTAAAAACATGGGATGTGTGGAGCTACTCACAGCGAGTCCAGCAGCTTTACCGGGATCAGGTCAAAGGATTGACGGATGCCGGTCCGGCGGATGCGTTGATTCTCCCGGATGATTATTCCGGCCGTTTGATCGTGGCTTCCAGCGAGAAGCAGATGGATCTCATTGAGAACATCATGAAGACTCTGGAGGCTGAACTTCCAGAGCGTCAGTTAGAGATGCGAACGTACAAGCTGGAGAATATTTATGTGAGCCAAGCAGTGCGTACTGTAAATACTCTCATGGATGGTGCGGGGATGCGCCGTTACGGATGGGGTGGAGGCAGAAACAATCGTGAGGCTTTGTCTATCACGTCCGATGAGAAAAACAACAGTCTTATTGTGATGGGTTCACCCAGCCGCTTGGCACTGCTGGAGAATATCCTCAAGGCGATAGATCAGAAGCCGGAAAAACCGGACAGAGAAGTCCGTTTTTATACGCTGGTCAACGCGGATGCATTGGATGTGGAACTGCGTTTGGATGAGCTATTTAATGACAAGAACAGACCGGAAGAAGCTATTTTTGAATCCGATTTACTCTCGAACACGTTGACCGTTGTCGCAAGAGAGAAAGACTTTGAAGAAATCGAGTCCATGATCGAAAAGATGGATAATGTTGCACGTGATCTGACAGAGATCGTGCGCCTGATTCCTATCACAACAATGCCGGTCGATCAAATAGCCGAGATACTGGTCAACATCTATCCGCAGGTTTCATCGTCTGAGTTGGAAATCGTGGATAAACTGCCGCCTCGATCGCATGATTCCAATGTTGGTAAAAACGGCTTTAAAGTACAGACACAGGAAGAAAGAGACGCGCAGAAAGCAGCTGAGGCGGAAGTTCGGCCGGAAGATTTGAAGATCACATTGGCTGTTGATACCAAAGCTAATACGCTTCTTGTGTCGGGACCCAGTTTTGAAGTGGACAGGATCCGTTCTTTGATTTCACAACTGCAAGGTTCATTTAATAAAGGCGATTCCGAGATCAGGATGTTTAAGCTGAAAGAGGCGGATCCGGTTTTGCTAGCCAGAACACTGACTGAACTTTTCAGAAATCCGTCAGCCAATGGCACCAATGCGCAGGCAGAGAGACGAAGAAATCAGCAAAACGGTGCAGGACAACAGCAACAGGGGCAACCGCCTGGAGCACAGCAGCGTCCTCCCGAAGGCGGACAGCCCGGGGGGCTTCCTCCTGTGCCTCGTGCAATCATCGTGCCAGAGACACGCACACACAGTCTTTTGATACGGACAAGTCAGGCGGACTTCTTTGTCATAGAGTCTTTGATCAAGCAGCTGGATGAAGAAGGTCTTGATTCCCTTTTGGAGTGCAAGGTGATCGAGGTGAAAAATGCTAACCCGAATCAGCTCCTTCGTATTGTGAATCAGGCTGTGACTCAACTTCAAACGGTTCGTCCGGGGGATGTGGTAGCGGCTACGGCTGATATGCGTACACGATCGATTTGTGTGATCGCCCGCGATACCATGATGAAGCGGATCGAGCAGATTATTGCTCAGTTAGATGTTGAAACGGATACAGCGGAAATGGATGTGAAGGTCTATCCGCTCAAATATGTCTCCGGTGCGCAGATGGGTGTTCTTTTGCAGAATATGTTCAATGCCAATGCCGGCACATTCCGTCCCGGTATCGGAATGCAGCAGTCTCCGGTGCAGCGTTTGAAGCTGAAGAAAGAAACCGGGGAGGATGTTTCTCTGGATCTGAATCAACCCATTCGTGTTATCAATGATACTACTTCTGCCGGCATCAACCGGGTGATCGTCGCGGTGCCCAAGGTGAATATAGAAGCTCTGGATGAACTCGTTCATCAATTGGACCGCGAGCTGCCGGCCGATATGAACGGAGTTCGGATCGTCAATTTGAAGAATGCGGAAGCGTCTGTGCTGGTTGCTTCCTTGCAGCGTCTGATGAATGAGCGGGTGCGCCGCGGTCAGACGGAAGAGATCCGCTCGGTCGTTATGGCTGATACTCGCAGCAACAGCTTGATCTTGGGTGGTTCCAACGCAAATATGCAGTTGATGGAAGATTTGGCCAGAGAACTGGATTCCGCGGAGTCTGCGCTGATGAACAATATCCGAATGATTCCGCTGGAGCACGCTACAGCACAGCGTTTAGGAACGACACTGACAACACTTTTCCAGCGTCGTGCGATGACCGGCGGAGCCCGAAATCGCGCGGTGATCATGCCGGATGCGCGCAGTAACAGTTTGCTAGTAGCTGCAAGCGATGAGGACAATCGCTTGGTTGATGAATTGCTGAAAAAGTTAGACCAACCGTTGGATAATCCCAATTTAGAGCCGGAAGTGCTTGTGCTGACACAGAATGACTCTACACGTTTGGCTGCGACCATCCGCAATGTGTTCGCGGCTAGACTGCAGGCTCTTTCTCAGGCTGGTGTGCAGCCTGATCCTCAGGATCGAGTGAGTGTGGACGCGGATATCCTGAGCAATTCTTTGATCGTTACCGCAAGCAAAGAGAATCTGCAAGTCGTCCGGGATCTGGTCTCTAAATTGGATCAGGAACCGACAGCGGCTGGTATGATAGAGACACTTCATCTGAATCATGCCGATGTGCAGCGGGTCGCGACGATGCTTCGCACACTGGTGCAGCAGGGTGTCTATCGTCCGGGCTCCTCTTCAATGGGGAGACGGGGCGGTGGCAGAGAAGCTTTCTCTGTGATTCCGGATATCCCATCGAACTCGCTGATTATTTCAGCCAGTCCTGAAAATATGGCATTGGCTAAAGAACTGGTATCTGAGGTAGATACACCGGAAAATCAGGCTCTCATTGATGTAAAGACATATCCTCTCAAACATGCGAGAGTAGGTACATTGGTCACTACACTGAATTCATTCTTCCAATCCAAGAGCGCGGCGGAAACGCGTGCCGGTGTCAGGGAGCGTGCCATGCCTGTGACGATTGCCGCGGATGAACGCTCGAATGTCCTTTTGGTGACCGCTGGCAAGGAAGACGCGGAGCTTTTGGAAAAAATGCTGGTCGAGTTGGATGTGAAAGACGCGAACAGTCGTATGAATTTCAATATCTATCCGCTGACCAATGCTACGGCTTCCAAGATGCAAATGACTTTGCAGCGTTTGTTCCAAAACCGTCCGGCCAGAGCCAGAGGAACTCCGGCTGACCCAATTACGATTGTAGCGGATGCCTGGGCAAATGCTCTGATTATAGGCACCAGTCCGGATGATGAAGAGATGGTGCAGTCTCTCATTGCTAAATTAGATAAACCGGAAAGTGATGCTTTGAAAGTCCACGTTTTCCCGATGGCTCATGCTGATGCTCGCCGTGTGGCGACAACGGTGCAGGCTCTGTTGCGTGGACAGCAGGGTGGATTCGGATTTGGCGGTGCTGCGGGGCCGACTGTCAGCGCAGATGAACGGATCAACGCGATCATCGTTTCCGCTGGTGAAAGCGATATCAAGCGCCTGGAGGAACTGATTCAGAAGCTGGATACCGAGCAGGTCGCTCGTATCAATGAGATCCGCATTTTCCCTCTCACTTTTGCGAGAGCAGCTGAGCTTTCCACGATTTTGAATTCCGTGCTGAATACCAATCCCCGTAATCTAACGGAAACCAGCACGGCCAGACAATCGCTGCTGCAGTTTATCACACAGACTCCTGATGGCGAAAATTTGGTTTCTTCAGCGTTAAAAGAAGGCATCCTGATCACACCGGATCCACGTTCCAATTCGCTGGTCGTTTCCGCACCGGTGGATTACATGGAGTTTCTGGATTCAATGATCAAGAGAATGGATCAAAGCTCGCCGCAAGAAGCAAAAATACAAATCTTTTCGCTCAAGAATGCCGATGCTCGTCAGATGGCTCAGGTGCTGACGGCATTGTTCCGTTTACAGACGGCAGGCGGTGCGGCTGCACAGCGCTCAGTGGAATACACTTTGGTTAAACCGATGAGTGATGCTATCAAGGAAATGAATGAAGCTGAAGGTGTATCCACCGAATCAGATGCAAAATCCAAAGCAGTCGTGGGTTCCGCCGAACAATATGCGCTGACGGTTACCATTGATCTGCGTACCAACACGGTATTGGTGGGCGGTACGGATCATTATGTCAGTCTGGCGAGTGATATCATCACAACATTGGATGCTCATCCTGCACAGGAACGCACGGCGAAAGTTTACCGTTTGAGAAATTCCCGTGCACAGGAAATGGAAACAGCCATGCGAACTTTCCTGCAGCAGGATCTGAACAGGACGATTTCGATCCTGGGACAATCCGCGGCTGGTGCGGCTCAGACGATCCTGGATCGTGAAGTTTCTATTGTTGCGGAGACCGTTAGCAATGCATTGCTGATTTCTGCCAGTCCTCGTTATATCAAAGAGGTGGAAGCCCTGATCGAGGAATTAGATCAGCCTCAACCGCAGGTGCTCATTCAGGTCGTGCTGGCCGAAGTCACTCTGGACAGTACCACGGAGCTGGGTGTTGAATGGAAATATGTGGATTCCGCGGGAGGTACGCCTTTTAGTGTAGGAACCGATCTTGGTGTGGAAGACGCTTTGAAGAGTGCAGGCGGCTTTGGTGCCGCTGTCTCCGGTAGCAAGGTTAATTTCCTCCTTCGTGCTTTGCAGGAGGATGGACGTCTGGAAGTACTGAGCTGCCCGCAGATATTGACGGCGGATAATGTGGAAGCCAATATCAATATTGGTGAAAGGATCCCCATTATTACAGATACACAGTATAACAGCCTCGGTAATCCAATCAGCACTTATGCCTATCAGGATGTAGGTGTGATGTTGACAGTAACACCCCGAATCAGTCCGGATGGAACCGTGAAGATG
>JAEEGG010025306.1_pt1 | contig 11437 bp, 8 predicted proteins | sample 9134161 | NCBI WGS metagenome assembly JAEEGG01 (sample SAMN16246543, study PRJNA631951) | gut metagenome | biome: gut microbiome; feature: rumen; material: CR-attached | host: Bos | place: Iran: Karaj | collected 2018-10 | reverse complement strand
CAAAGACGTGAAGCGTGAGTATGATCACGAGGTGAACGACGAAGCACTCCGTGAGCGTATGAGCAAAGAGCTTTACCAGCCTGCTTACGACGTGACCAAGCAAGCACTCGAAAAGCACCAGCGCGCAGAGGCTTTCGAGAAGATTCTTGCGGATTTCAAGGAGAAATATTTTGCCGAGAAAGAGGCAGAGGGTGCAGAAGAAGACCCAGACGCACTTTCCCGCGATGACATAGAGGCCATGATGGACCGCTATTACCACGATGTGATGCGCGATGCCATGCGCCGTTGTATCCTGGACGAAGGTATCCGTCTCGACGGCCGCAAGACAACCGACATCCGTCCTATCTGGTGTGAAGTGTCTCCGCTGCCCATGCCTCATGGCAGTTCTATCTTCACCCGTGGTGAGACACAGTCGCTCACAACCTGTACGCTGGGTACGAAACTCGATGAGAAGCTGGTGGACGATGTGCTGGAGCGCAGCTATATGCGTTTCCTGCTCCACTACAACTTCCCCCCATTCTGTACTGGTGAGGCAAAGGCCCAGCGTTCTGTCGGACGCCGTGAGATCGGCCATGGCCACTTGGCATGGCGTGCGCTGAAGGGTCAGATACCTGAGGATTTCCCTTATACCGTGCGACTGGTCAGCGAGATTCTTGAGAGCAACGGTTCATCATCAATGGCTACGGTCTGTGCCGGTACGTTGGCCCTCATGGACGCCGGTGTGCCGATGAAGAAACCCGTGAGCGGTATTGCCATGGGTCTGATCAAGAATCCTGGAGAAGAAAAATATGCCGTGCTGAGCGATATTCTCGGTGACGAGGACCATCTCGGCGACATGGACTTCAAGACCACAGGTACCATCGATGGTCTGACAGCCACTCAGATGGATATCAAGTGCGATGGTCTGAGTTTCGACATCCTTGAGAAAGCACTTCTGCAAGCCAAGGCTGGCCGCGAGCATATCCTGGGCAAACTGACCGAGACCATCGCAGAGCCTCGCGCAGAATTGAAGCCCCATGTACCTCGCATTGTAGCCTTCGATATTCCTAAAGAATTTATCGGTGCTGTCATTGGCCCGGGTGGAAAGATCATCCAGCAGATGCAGGAAGACACCGGCGCAGTGATCACCATCGATGAGACCGACGGTGTGGGCAAGGTTCAAGTGAGCGCTCCCGACAAGTCGAGCATCGATGCCGCCATCGTCAAGATCAAAGCGATTGTGGCCATCCCTGAAGTAGGCGAGGTCTATGAGGGCACCGTGCGCTCCATCATGCCTTATGGCTGCTTTGTGGAGATCATGCCAGGAAAAGACGGACTCCTTCACATCTCCGAGATTGAATGGAAGCGTCTTGAGACCGTGGAAGATGCCGGCATCAAAGAGGGTGACAAGATCAAGGTGAAACTGATGGAGATTGACCAGAAGACAGGTAAATACAAGCTGTCACACCGCGTGCTGGAGCCAAAACCAGAGGGGTATGCTGACAGGGAGCGCCGCCAGCGTCCTGAAAGACCTGAGCGTGGCAACCGTCCAGGTAACCGTCAGGGTAGCAACAATCATCAAGGTGGCAACCGCCAAGGCGGCAACCGCCCCCAGCGCCGCAATGACTTCCATGATCCATTGTCGGACCATGAGCCAAGAGATTTCAATGACAGTCTCGATCACGACATCTTCTAAGAAATCACATACGCTCCCCGTCCTTCCACTGGTCGGGGAGCATTTTTCTCATCACATCCAAAATCATCGCAGAATGCCCTGATGATCATAGGGAAGCCTATTATCCTCAGGCCCATCAACCCATCAATTATGACAAGACTTCTACTGGTGAGACACGGTGAGACAGAAGACAACGTGCATCAGATCATGCAAGGTCAGACCCAGGGTGTCCTCACCGAAAACGGTGTGGCACAAGCCCTCACCTTGGCCGACACCATGGCAGCAGAGCCCATCGATGTCTTTCTGTCTTCTGACTTAAAGCGCGCCATCGACACCTGCGAGTTGATTGCCCAGCGACATCACCAGTCGGTGGTGACCACACCGCTGCTGAGGGAACGCGACTGGGGCGACTTCACCGGCAGGTATATTCCCGATCTGAAAGACCAGGTATGGCCCCCCAATGTGGAAACCATGTCGGCCCTGAAACAACGTGCCAGGAAATTTCTCGATATGATACGCCATGATTATCCTGAGCAGACAGTGCTGGCCGTCGGTCACGGGATTATCAACAAAGCCATCCAGTCGGTGTTTTACGACAAGCCCATGCATGAAGTCTTGCGGATGTCGAATGCGGAGGTGAGAACGCTGATACTTAACGATTGAAAGGCAGGCCAAAAGCGGCCTGCCTTTCTGTTGATTTCAATTTACTTCGATTTACTAATAACTAAACTCCTGAGAAACAATCTTTCAACGTATCAAAAAACTAATCCTATTGCCGATTATCAGATTGTAGTATGTAGCATTTTTATTGTTTCTTTGTTTTTATCGGCGTCCACCACCCGAGCGACCACCTCCGAAACCGCCACCTGAACGGCCTCCGCCAAAGGAGCCACCGGAATGACCACCGCTGAAGGAACCACCGGAACGGCCACTGCTGAAGGAGCCACCGGAATGACCACCACCGAAGGAGCCACTGGAACGTCCACTGCTGAAGGAGCTGGATGGTCTGCTGCTACCAGCACTCATCGAACGAGATGGAGTGGAAATCGAACGGCTGGGAGCGGAACCCATAGACCGGCCTACTGAAGGAGAACCACTGCGCACAGGGGCTGTTGTCACCGAGCGGTTGGAGGAAGAGTTACCTCTTGAGAATGTGCCGTTGGGACGAGAGGGGCTGCTGCTACCTTGGTTGAAGTTTCCGACATTGGCGCCCGGAGTGAGTCGTGTGCTGCTCTCACGGACAGTGGTCGTATTGTTGCGCGTACCCTGCTGGATCGATCTGGTCGTCTCATTCTGACGTCTGTCAGCATTGCCGCCGAAACCTCCGCGCTGCGGTGTCACTGTGCCATGATCTCTGCCATCACGTCCGTGATTGCCTCCGAAATTGCCGTTATTGCCATTGCCGCCACGATTGTCGCGTCCGCCATAGTTGCCATTGCCGCCACGGTTGTCACGTCCGCCATGTCCGTTGTTGCCGAAATGTCCGTTGTTGCCACCATGTCCTCTTCCATAGTCGCCACGGTCGAATCTGTCACGCATACCATGGTTGTTGGTTCCGTGATGTGCGAAAGTGCGTCCGTGATACCAGCTGCGGCCACCATTCATTCTCCAACTGTGTCCGCCACGATAGACTGTCCAGAAAACAGGTCTTCCGAAGTAGAAATAGTCGCGGTAGGGATAGCGGGCATAGATGCCGAAGTGCCAATAACCAGCCTCCCAGTAGAGGGGACGATAGAAATAGGTGGCTGCCAGATAGGCATTGTATTGCCAGTCAAACAAGATATAGCTTAGGTCGAGGTTACGTTGCCTCCAATAAGCGCCATAAAGGTCGGCCTGTGTATTGACGCTCATGAGGTAGTCGAGATTGACCTCATAGGCTGCCTCGTATTGCTCTTCTGTCAGGTTGAGCTCATAGGCCATCTTGTCGGTGAGGAACAAGGCTTGCTGACGAGCCTGCTCGTAACTCATTGCGCTTGCCGACAGGGTGATGGTCAGCATGACTGTCATGGCTATCAGTATTCTTTTCATTGTCGTAAGATTTATGATAAGTTATTGTCTATTGTTCACGATGCAAAGGAACAAACTTTTTTGTAGTGTTGAAAAGGATTTTCCCTACATTGAAAGGGGAAAATCCCTAAAGGTGTGGTATGTGCATTTTTATCTTACCGACAAGATTCCCAAGGATATGCCCTTTCCTTCCGACAATAACGCAAGCATGCGGATACCATGATTACTCATCCTATCCGCATACTATTCATCAAAAGATCACAGAAAGCAAATGCTACTCAACGTTCTCTCTATAGACAGGAGGCCGCTCATCGTTTTTGGTGGAGATGATCTTGACTTTGTCGAACGAGACGCCTCTGGCATTCTTCACAAAAAAGCCCTTTGCCGGCAATATTCCCCACATCGTGCCTTCGGGATAATCCGCAGCCTTGTTGTCCCTAGGTGCCATCACCCTGCCCATTCCACCTTTATGAGTGATGGAGATATTGCTTAGTTTCACATCTTCCACATGCTGTCCTGGCAGTCCTGTGATGGAGCATCCTGTATTTCCCGCCCCTGTCACGGTGACGTTGCTGATGCTCACTCCGCTAAGCGTCCCCTTCCGGCGCTTGGGCACCTTCTGGTCATAGGTGTTTCCGCAATCACCCAATCTGACAAAGATCGGTGCTTCCGTCCCCACGACATCGATTTGGTCGAAGACCACATTTCTGATATTTCCGCCATCCACCGACTCCACGGCAATGGCAGAGATGCCACTTGCCAATCCGTTGAACACCTTTTTATTTGAAGGACGGACCCGACAATTACGGAACGTGATATTGCTGAAATCGCCCAGACTCTCCAGTCCGATTTTCAGAGCATTGCAGTGAGTGCTCACCGTGCAGTTGGTGACGGTGACATTTTGACAAGGACGCAAAGATGTGGTTTTCAGGCAGATGCCATCATCATCCGACTCGATGAGGCAGTCGGATATCGTCACATTATTACAGCATGTGATATCAATGCCATCATTGCAATTATTACAGAAGTCATCCACCGTGATTCCCTTGATGACGAGATTGTCGCAAGCATAATAATGCTGCATCCATACAGCAGAATTGCGCAAGGTCACTCCACTGACGATGATGTCACGACAACTGTCAAAACGGATCAGCATGGGTCGGGTGACACCTACCGCATTGCATGCCTGGTCGGTGAATCCCGCTCCCCGTCCGTCGATGACGCCGCTTCCCGTGATACCGATATTCTTCGCTCCCTGCGCAAAGATGAGCTGCGTGGTCCAGATGATGTCTTTTCTGTCCTTGTTGAGCACATAATCTGCCGGCCGCTTACTACCATAGAGCACGGCGCCCTCTTCAAGATGAAGTTTCACTCCGTTTTTTAGCACGATAGCCCCGGAGGCAAACTTCCCCTTAGGCACGATGACCTTCCCTCCCCCACTTTTGTGACAGAGATCGATCGCCTTTTGGATGGCCTCCGTGCTGATTTTGTTTTTTCCCACTTTGGCACCGCATTCTGTGATCAGCACATCTTTGGCCGTGCATCCTACGGCAAACCAGAAAGCCATCGATATAAAGGTCAGTATTTTTTTCATCTCTTGAAAGTGTTTGGTCTCTTCCACGCTTTTCGGCGATAAAAAGACACGGTGAATGATGATTCAGGAAAAGATCTGCTCACCCCGCCTCTTAATGGCGACATCTACCAGCCCATTGAGTAAGAGGAATACAGCGATGTCTATCAGCAGGATATAGGTCAGATCGATATAGTGCACCTGAGTGAAAAACAGGTTGATGACCCCAAACAGCATCGCGGCAAGAAGGATGGCCATCAATGCCATGTGCTGTGTGAGGCCGGTCCGCATCAGTTTATGATGAATATGATTCTTATCCGCAGAAAACAACGGACGATGATGATAGGTCCTCATCAAGACCACCCTGACCACATCAAACATCGGTACGATCAACATGGTGATCGACAAGATGAGTCCATCCTTATGGAATGGCATCACATTGGGGTTGTGCATGGAAAATTTCACGAAGAGGAATCCCAAGATAAAGCCCAAAGTCAGACTGCCCGAGTCGCCCATGAAAATCTTACGGTTTTTCTCAGGATCGCCCAAGATGTTGAAATAAAGATAGGGCAAAAGCACCCCCATCAGTCCGGAAATGAGAATGCAATAGGTATACACCTCTTCACGCATGAAACAGGCGAGGAATCCTCCCAACGCAAGAAAGGCCAGGCCACCAGCCAGACCGTCGATGCCATCAATCAGATTGATCGCATTGTCGATAAAGACGATAATAAATACGGTGATGACCGTGCCCAACCAGAATGGAATTTCATGAATGCCCATAAATCCATAAAGGTTGTTGATATAGAGTCCCGACAAAGGCATCAGCAATGCCGCGATGATCTGCACCCCGAACTTCATTCTCGCTGTCACGCCGAAAAGATCATCGATGATGCCCACTCCATAAATCAAGATGAGACTGACAAAAAAAGTACCTGTCCAAAGGCTGATGGTCATCGGTTCCTCTCCCGTCAGCCGGGTCATGAATGCCACAGCAAGAAGAAATGCCAGCAACATGCTCGGAAGGAAACTGACCCCTCCCAGGCGAGGGATGAAATTCTTATGCACCTTACGCTCATTGGGGATGTCATAGAGTTTTTTTTGCTTGCAATAATTCAAAATCTGAGGTATCAAGATGAAACCACAGAGCGCACTGGCAAAAAAAGCGACAGCATCAAGTATGAGGTAGTTGGACATGAACTGTTCGATGATTGATCCTTTCATATAAATAACTCAAATCATTGCTGATTATTGCTTGCATCACCTTTTTTTTGAGCCAGGCTGGTAATCATAAAAAAAATGATGGCAAGCACACCATCCGACATCACCGTATGGAAAAGAGACGGCAAAAATGAAAAGAAACAACCAAAAAAGATCATTGATAACAACAAAAAAGGCAATTCTTCCGTTATTGACCATAGAGACGAGAGACATGAAGAAAGTCAACATCCTACTTTCCACTTATAACGGCGAAGAATACTTGGAAGAACAACTTCGCTCCCTTTTGTCACAGCGAGGTGTTGAGACCGACATCCTTGTGCGTGATGACGGTTCCTCAGATGCCACCCACGACATTCTCGACCGGTGGCAGGCAGCAGGGCATCTGACCTGGTATGCCGGCGACAACATAGGATGGGCCATGAGTTTCATCCATCTGCTCAGTCATGCCCACGATGCCGATTATTACGCCTTCTGCGACCAGGACGACATCTGGTTGCCCGACAAGTTGTCTGCTGCGACAGAACAGCTGATGAAAGCTGGTGACACCCCCGCCCTGTATTGTTCCAACATGAATTATTATCGTGACGGGAAAGACGAAGGGATCGTAAAGCCCATCGGCCAACGGTTCAACCTGTTTACAGCCATGGTGCAATGTCTCGCATTAGGATGTACGATGGTGCTCAACAAACCATTGGCCAGCACCATGAAAGCCCACCCCCCATCATCGGTCATCGCCCATGACTTCTGGGCCTATCAGGTGGCCTCCGCCATCGGAACCGTCTATTACGACGACCGCTCATTCCTCCTTTACCGTCAACACGGCAACAACCAGATCGGGCAAGTGCGCTCATGGCGCGAAGTATGGAGACGACGCCTGAAGACCCTCCGCAGCATCAGCACCCAGCACGACAGAGAGCAACTGGCCCGCCAGCTCCTGGCATGCCATTCGGCTGAAATGAGCGACACCAACAGGGCCATTGTCGAAGAGGTGGCCCACTATAACGACAGTTTTCTCCATCGCCTGCGCCTGGCAGCCGACCGCCGTTATACCATGGGGCACCTGTCCAATGACCTGTGGCTCAGGTTGAGAATCTTGATCGGGAAATTATGACCTGCCGCAGACCGACAGGTAAAGCCGCGCATACTTCTCGCGGATAGCGTCGGGACTGAAGATGGAGAGCACCTTTTCCGTATCCACGGCCGACCCTATCATGGAAGCCACCGCGCTGACGAAACCCTCATGGTCACCATATCGGAAAATGCTCACACCACGACAATCATTCAGATAATCCGCAATACGTACCCTGTCGGACATCACCACCGGTGTCCCTGAAGTCAAGGCTTCCAAAGCGACATAAGAGAAAGCCTCATATTTGGAAGGGATCACCACCAGCGACGCCTTGGCATACAACTCCTGCAACTTCTCCGTGGGAATATTGGTATGAATGGTCATGTCGGAACGCACCTCAACATCCCCCATTCCCACACAATGGATGTCGTAGACACCTTCAGGCAGATGATAAAGATAGTCAAAGCCTTTATTATCCGCATTGAAACGTCCGACAAACAAAATCATTTTCTTGTTTTTCTCCACCTGCGCCAAGTTCCCTCCAGAAAGAGGTTGCTGATGACTCTCAACTTGAAAGCGGCACCAATGAGGAATACGAGTGACAGGGCACCTCAACCCACGGAAATAGGCCGTATCATCCTCATTCAGCGTGACGACAGCCTTGACTTTTCCCAAAAACGGACGGACAAACACATTGAAGAACATTTTTCCCAATAATGGTCTCCGCAACATCTTATAAGGATGCCAGTGAGCCGTATAGACGATTTTTTTCCCCAGCCACCATGCAGCCAGAAACGATTGCAACACGGTGAATGAGGCATAACCATTGATGTGGACCACATCCGCATCAGCTTGTTTCAACGTATGATAAAACGACCGCCAATGGTATAAGTTGTTGAGCAAGCTGCTGGGACGGACAGGCGCATTCCACATGGGAGCCACCGACACACGTCCGTCGGAATCAAACAACTGTGCAAGCGCCGCGCAATAGGTGGCAATGCCATCAGCATGGCCAACCACAGGAGGACATATCTGTTGCACGAAAATGGTCTTTTTCTTCTCGTCTGTTTTTTGATCACTCATAGCCATCGGTCATCATACGTGTTGCGAGGGCAAAATTAGATAAAAATCCGATATTTTAAGACGATAGGGAAAAAGAAAATGTTTTCTTAAGGCAAGTATCATTGGCCGTTTGGATTTTTTGACGTAATTTTGCATCATATCTATCAAAAAGACCATCATGCGAATATCATCCATCATCATGCTGGCACTGCTGTTGACGATCACAGTGGAGGCCACCGCACAGAAGACCCTCAAGGGCAACGACAACGGAGTGAGTTACACCGGACGAGTGGAAGTAGGCCCCGACGGTTCCGTGAGTTACGACTGGACCGGCGTCTATTTTCAGACCGACATCACAGGTGGGCACCTGTCCGTCGATGTGTCGGAAGCGGGGGTTTCATGGCACAATCTCTTCATCGACGGCCAATGGGTGAAGAAATTCAAGATTGAAGGCAATACACCACAGCGCATCATTCTGGCCGACAAACTCGGTAAGGGTACCCACCGCATCCGTCTTCAGAAATGCACGGAAGGAGAATACGGCAAAACCACCATCCATCAGTTTATCATCGCCAAAAACGGGACGATGAGTGCTGTAGCACCCCAGAAACGTATGATAGAAGTCTTCGGTGACTCCTACACTTGCGGCTATGGCACAGAGAGCCAGAAAGCCACCGACCGGTTTAGTGTCGACACGGAAAACTGCGACAAGGCATACGGCTGCATCGTCGCCCGTTACTTCGATGCCGACTATGCGCTCACCGCCCACTCTGGAATGGGCATGGTGCGCAACTGGGGCGATGCGAAACAACTTTCCGACCAAAACATGTCAACACGCTACACACAAGTCTACGATCATCACGGCAAGACAGCCTACGGATTTGATCGCTATACTCCCCAACTGGTGATGATCAACCTCGGCACCAACGATTTCTCTCCTGTGGCCATTCCTACCGACGAACAGTATGTGGACGCTTATCTGAAAATGATCACCACCATCCAGGAGAAATATCCCGGCGTAAAGATTCTCTGCATCACGCCCCACTCCGCCAACCGTTATCTGAAAGCCAGCCTGTCGCTGCTCCGTGACCGTCTTCTCGGACAGCCCAACGTCTGGATGGCCAACGTGCTCGACAACATGGTCACCGTGGAAAAGGATATGGGAGCCGACTGGCATCCCAATTACCAAGGACAATGTAAGATTGCCATGTCGCTCATCCCGCAGATTTCTGCTATCATGGGATGGGAACTCACTGGAAAAGCCGTGAAATAGAGATAAGGGATTTTTTCTGGGAGAGACCAGGAAATCTTAGGAAAAGTTAGGAAGAACTAAGAAAAGCTAGGGTCGACAAACGATATCTTTTTAAAAAACAAAATCATGATTGCCATGCATCACCTCCGTCATTTACTGGTTGTTATCTTCCTCATGGTCACCGTCACCTCACCCGCAGGCGATCATACCCGTAAGGCTGCAAGAACCATGAATTACTACCCTGACAATGGAGATATCGTATGCGTCAACGGCACCAACCGTTATACCCGTGCACTTTATGGTTCACCCACCCGCTTCCGTCTGGAAACGAGCGACCGCCCCATCTTCGCCACCTACGACAGAGACAAGAGTGTCAACATCTCTTTTTTTATCGACAACGGCGGTCAACTGCAACCGCTTGACTCCACCTCTTTCTGCGAAGCCAGATACCAAGGAGGTCTCCGCCACTACACCTTGGGTGATGACAGTTGGCAGGGCGGCCAGACTCATATCTCCGTCATCAGCACCTACAGTTGCGAGGGTGCCATCTGGCGTTTCCACACCGAGGGCTTCGACCACCGCCGTTCTTTCCATGCCATTGTGCGCAAGGTCACCAAATCGAAGATGACCCGTGACGGAGACTATGGACTGGAACCCCGAAGCAGTTTTGAAGGAGCCGGTTTACCACTCCAGACACTCACTTGGACCAACGACAGCGACACCTATATCGTGCTGACCCCTGAAGGTCAACTGATTGCCGACACCTTAGGAGCCCAGCGCTATGCGATGGAAGACTCCATCCGCCTGTCGGTGATCTCACGTCTACAGATCCACACGCCCGACCCCTATATCAACACCCTTGGCGCCAATCTCGCCGCAGCCGCCGACGGACTGTGGGACGGAGAGACGTGGCTCCATGGCTGTTGCGGATGGCGCACCCCACTGGCCGGTTGGCGCGCTGCCTATGTCGGCGACGTGCTCGGTTGGGATGACCGCGCACGTTCCCACTTCAATGCATACGCACGCAGTATGGTGACGGAGGTACCACCCCGCTACGGACATCCCACCCAAGACACCCTGCGCAACATGGCCCGCGCAGAGGAAAAATGGGGAACACAGATGTACAGCAACGGATATATCTGCAAATTGCCTGGGAAAGCAGATAAGATGAGCCACTATGACATGAACCTCAATTACGTTGACGAACTGTTATGGCATTTCTGCTATCATGCCGACAAGGACTATATGCGGCAGATGTGGCCCCTGCTGAAACTCCATCTCGCATGGGAGAAACGCAATTTCGATCCCGACGGCGATCACCTCTATGACGCCTACTGCTGTATCTGGGCCAGTGATGCCCTCTACTACAATGGTGGCGCAGTGACCCACTCCTCCGCTTATAACTACCGGGGCAACCTGCTGGCAGCCCGCATCGCAGAACTGATCGGCGAAGATCCTACACCCTACCGTCAGGAAGCCGATGCCATCATCAATGCCATGAACCGCAGGCTGTGGCTCAAGGATGAAGGTCACTGGGCAGAATTCCAAGACCTGATGGGCTTGAAACGCCTCCATCACAGTGCTGCCCTATGGACCATCTAT
>JAEEGG010025305.1_pt1 | contig 11438 bp, 11 predicted proteins | sample 9134161 | NCBI WGS metagenome assembly JAEEGG01 (sample SAMN16246543, study PRJNA631951) | gut metagenome | biome: gut microbiome; feature: rumen; material: CR-attached | host: Bos | place: Iran: Karaj | collected 2018-10 | reverse complement strand
AGCTCAGATCGCTGTTGATGAGATCAACGCTTCTGATTCCAAGATCAAGTTTGATTTCAACATGGCTGATGATGAGGCTGACGGTGAAAAAGCAGTTGCTGCTTATTCGACACTCTATGACTGGGGCATGCAGGTTTCACTGATGACTGTCACATCCGGTGCCGGTGCTGCTGTTGCATCCAGCTATGATGAGGACCAGATTTTTGCGATCACTCCGTCAGGATCTTCTACTGCACTTGTCTACACGGATTCCAAGAATTTCAAGAGCAACTTCCAGATGTGCTTCACCGATCCGAACCAGGGTGTCGCTTCGGCTGACTACATGAAGGAACATTTTGCTGACAAGACGATCGCTGTCATCTACAAGTCCGATGACGTATACTCAGCAGGCGTCAATGAGAAGTTTGCGGCACAGGCTGCTGCCAACGGTCTGAACGTTGTCTATTCCGGTGCTTTCACCGAAGATTCTTCTACCGACTTCTCGACTCAGCTGACTGCTGCCAAGGATGCCGGTGCTGATCTGGTTTACCTGCCGATCTACTACCAGCCTGCTTCCATTATTCTGAAACAGGCCAGTGATATGGGCTATGCTCCTGTCTTCTTCGGTGTTGACGGCATGGATGGTATCCTGACACTGGAAGGTTTCGATACTTCTCTGGCAGAGGGCGTTTACCTGCTGACACCGTTTGCAGCTGACGCTGACGATGAACAGACAAAACATTTCGTTGAAGCTTACAAGAAAGCTTACGGCGATACTCCGAACCAGTTCGCAGCCGATGCTTACGACTGTGTCTATGCGATCCATCAGGCACTCGAGAATCTCGGCTACAACAGTGGATATTCTACCAACGGATTATGCGATGATATGATCGCTCAGTTCACTTCCATGTCATTTGACGGTGTTACCGGCAAGAATATGACCTGGGCTGAAAACGGTGAAGTTTCCAAGGCTCCGAAGGCTGTTGTCATCAGCGGCGGTGTCTACGTTTCAGCAGACTAAGATTTCAAAAAACATCTATAAAGGTTGCTGAATCTTTCAGCAACCTTTATGCTGTATATGTGAGGGTTTATGACTTTTCTGACGTATCTGATTTCAGGATTGGCCTTAGGCAGCGTATATGCCATCATTGCACTGGGATATACGATGGTCTACGGTATCGCTAAAATGCTCAACTTCGCCCATGGCGACATCATTATGGCCGGTGGTTATGCGGCGTTTTTTGCGTTTACGAAATTCGGTCTTTCAGCTCCGGTATCGATCGTTCTGTCGATCGCATTCTGCACGCTGCTGGGCGTCATCATCGAAAGACTTGCTTACAAGCCTCTGAGGCAGGCAAGTTCTCTTTCCGTACTGATCACGGCGATCGGTGTCAGCTATTTCCTGCAGAATGCGTCGCAGCTGATGTTTGGCTCCGACACCAAGATCTTTCCGGCGATGCTGACGGAGGGTTCTCTGAATCTGGGCGGACTGACCATTTCCTATCTGACACTGATCACGATCGTGACCTGTATCATCATCATGGTCGCTTTGACTTTATTCATTAATAAGACAAAAACCGGCAAGGCAATGAGAGCCTGCGCCGAAGACAAGGGAGCTGCCCAGCTGATGGGCATCAATGTCGATACGACGATCTCCATCACCTTTGCGATCGGCTCCGGTCTGGCGGCGATCGCAGCACTGCTGCTTTGTTCGACATATCCGTCTCTGTCCCCGACGTTAGGGTCGATGCCGGGCATCAAGGCCTTTACGGCTGCGGTATTCGGCGGCATCGGTTCCATTCCCGGCGCTTTACTGGGCGGACTTCTTTTAGGTATCATCGAAAACCTGACGAAGGCCTATCTTTCGACACAGCTTTCCGATGCGATCGTCTTTACGGTACTGATCGTTGTTTTATTAATCAAACCGACCGGCTTGTTAGGCAAGAAAGAGAATGTGAAGGTGTAGCGTATGAAGCAGTTATTCTCAAGAAAAAACAGAGCGCGTACGATCAGCTTCGCCATGGTCATCATCGCTTATATCGTGATCGAAATACTGACTCACACCATCCGCATGAGCCGTCTTTTCACGTCTTTGCTGGTACCGACCTGCTGCTACATCATCCTGGCACTGTCTCTGAATCTGGTCGTCGGCTTCTCCGGCGAGCTGTCTTTGGGACATGCGGGATTCATGGCGATCGGTGCTTTTACAGCCGTAACAATTTCCGGCCTTCTGGCTGCTTCTGTACCCAATGAGATCCTGAGGCTTGTGATTGCGATCGTCTGCGGCAGTGTCTTATCAGGCATTTTCGGTCTGATCATTTCTGTTCCGGTCCTGAAGCTCTCGGGCGACTATCTGGCCATCGTCACGCTGGCCTTCGGTCAGATCATCAAATCGCTGATCAACAACGTCTATCTGGGCTTTGATGCCGACGGACTGCAGTTTTCTTTCGTCACCAACAATCTGAATCTCAACGGAGGAAAGATGCTGATATCGGGTCCGATGGGTGCGACCGATACCGCCAAGATCTCCAATTTCACGAGCGGTTTCGTGCTCATTGTGATCACACTGTTCGTTATTTATTCGCTGATCAATTCCAGGTACGGCCGGGCCATTATGGCTGCCAGGGACAACCGCATTGCAGCGGAATCGATTGGTGTGGACATCTCCAAGACAAAGACACTGGCTTTCGTCATCTCGGCGACCCTTGCCGGAGCTGCCGGTGCTTTGTATGCGCTGAACTATTCGACTCTGCAGCCGGCGAAGTTTGATTTCAACACTTCGATCCTGGTGCTGGTCTATGTCGTATTCGGCGGACTGGGCAACATCAACGGTACGATCCTGGCGACGACGGTACTTTATGTCCTGCCGGAACTGATGAGATCCTTAAGGGATTACCGTATGCTGATCTATGCGATCGTGCTGATCGTGGTCATGCAGATCACCAACAGTGCAAGGATCAGACAGATGATCGAGAAACTGTCAAAGAAATTCTTTAAGAAAGGAGCGGTATCATGAGTCCTGTTCTTGAAGTGAAGAATCTGGGCATTGATTTCGGCGGTCTGACTGCCGTCAATAAGCTCAATCTTGAAGTGAATGAAAAAGAGATCGTGGGTCTGATCGGTCCCAACGGCGCCGGCAAGACGACGGTCTTCAACATGCTGACGAAGGTCTATGAACCTTCCAGAGGCAATATCTATCTCAACGGGCAGGACATCGAGAAGATGGATACCGTTGAGGTCAACAAGGCCGGTGTGGCCAGGACTTTCCAGAATATCAGACTGTTCGGAAAACTGAGTGTTCTGGACAACGTCAAGACCGGCATGAACAATCTGTATGAGTATTCCGTCATGGATGCGATCTTCCATACAAAGAAGCGGAATGAAAACGAGAAGCTGATCGAAGAAAAGGCCGATGAGCTTCTGAAGATCTTCTCGCTTTACGATGTGAGGGATGTCGAAGCCGATGCACTGCCCTATGGTGCGCAAAGAAGACTCGAGATCGCCAGAGCATTGGCGACCGATCCGAAAGTTTTATTATTGGATGAGCCGGCTGCCGGTATGAACCCGCAGGAGACGGAGGAACTGATGAAGACGATCCGTTTTGTCAGGGATCAGTTCGGCATCTGCATCCTGCTGATCGAGCACGACATGTCACTGGTCATGAATATCTGTGAGCGGATCTACGTTCTCAATTACGGAACATTGCTGGCGAAAGGAAGTCCTGATGAGATCAAGAACAACGAGAAGGTCATCAAGGCTTATCTGGGAGACTGATTATGCTGAAGGTGAATGATCTGGTCGTCCGTTACGGGATGATCGAAGCGATCAAGGGTATCAATTTTGAAGTGGACGACGGTGAGATCGTCACTTTGATCGGTGCCAACGGCGCCGGCAAGACGACGACCATGCATACGATATCGGGACTGCTCAAACCTTATTCCGGATCGATCGAAATGGACGGGAAGGACATCACGAAAGTCCCGCCGCACAAGATCGTCGAGATGGGCATTGCCCAGTGTCCGGAAAGAAGAAGGGTCTTTGCCTCCCAGTCCGTGGAAGACAACCTGTTCTTGGGTGCCTATACCAGGAAGGACAAAGAGGGGATCGCTGAGGATCTTAGGAACGTCTATTCTCTGTTTCCGATCCTGGATGAGAGAAAGAACCAGCTGGCCGGAACGCTTTCCGGCGGTGAGCAGCAGATGCTGGCGATGGGCAGAGCCCTGATGGCAAAACCCAAGATCATGCTGCTGGATGAACCCAGTATGGGTCTCTCCCCGTTACTTGTCAGGGAAATTTTCGATATAATAAGAGATATAAACAGTCAGGGTGTGACGATTCTGCTGGTGGAACAGAACGCCAAGATGGCTCTGGGCATTGCCGACCGTGCCTATGTCATTGAGACAGGCAAGATCGTAATGAGCGGGACCGGGGCAGAACTGCTCAACAGTGAGGACATCAAGAAAGCTTACCTGGGAGGATAATCATGTACGTAAAAGATTATATGGTGTCAAACCCTATTACGCTTAGGGCTGACCAATCTGTTTCTGAAGCTGTCGATATCATGGATGAAAATGAGCTGCACAGGCTTCCGGTCGTAGATGAGGGCGGCAGGCTTGTCGGTCTGGTGACAGAGAGTGTGATCACCTCAAATACGCCGAACAACGCATCTTCGCTTTCGGTATTCGAGCTGAACTATCTTCTCAACAAACTGACGATCCGCGACATCATGATCGAAGAAGTCATTACCATCGATCAGGATGCCTTGCTGGAAGAGGCAGCCGTGCTGATGAGAAGAAACGATATCGGCTGTCTGCCGGTCGTGGAGAAAGACAATACACTGATCGGCATCATCACCCACAACGATATCTTCACTGCTTTCATCGAGCTGATGGGCTACTATCACAACGGCATGCGCTATGTCATCACACTGCCGGAGGACAAGCCCGGCATCATGGAAGACATCTGCCGTATCTTCAAGGAAAACGACGTCTCGATCTCCAACATTGCCGTCTACAACAATAAGAGAGGCATCGAGATCCCGGTCGTAGCTTACGGCTACAAGGATCTTTCCGAGAAGCTCAGGGAAGCCGGCTACAATGTGACGGGTGCCAAAAAACTGCACGAACACTATTAAACAGGAGTCATCCTGTTTTCTTTTCGTGTATAATGAACAGGTATGAAAAAACTGTTTTTCGTTGACATCGACGGCACGATCCTTGACGGTTCACGCAACATGAAGAAGGTATCCGACAAGACCAGATATGCGATGAAGGAATTGAAGAAAGACAATTATGTCTTCATCGCTTCCGGCAGATGCAAAGGCCTTCTGGATCCGGATATCCTGAGTCTTGATACCAGCGGTTTCGTTTTGTGCAACGGAGCGTATGCCGAGGTGGAAGGAAAAGAGATTTTTTCGATGTATTTTACGAAAGAAGCACTTGATGCGATCAGAAGGGTCGTGAAGAAATATGAGGGATTCGTCATCCTGGAAGCGATCGATGAGATGTTTGTCGATTCCAAGCAGTCTAGGGCTTATCACGAGTATATGCACAGCTGGGGCTCGGCCCTGGATGGCTTTGCGGTCGGCGGGGAAGGAAGAAGCGATTATCTGATCTCCATGATCGGTTTTGCGGATCGAAGCATCCTGAAAAATGTCGAAGAGGAGCTTGCGCCTTATGTCGACCTGGCGGCACACAAACAGTACAGTTCCTATGATGTCAACATCAAGGGTATCAATAAAGGAGTCGGCGTGCAGAAGATCATGGAATACCTGAAGGCAGCACCTGAAGACTGCTACAGTTTCGGGGATGCGATCAACGATCTGGAGATGCTGCAGTGCGTGGGACATCCGGTCGTCGTGGACAACTGCGTGCCAGAACTGAAGACCTTCGGCTTTGAGCAAACCGACGATGTTCTGGATGAGGGCTTTTACAATTATTGTGTTTCGCATAAGTTGATTAAAGCGCTGTGACTTGCTAAAATAATAGGGAATTAAAAGGAGACGTAACATGGGACTTGGTGACAGATTAAAAGAATTCATTGCACCTGAAGAAGAAGACGAAGAACAGCTCGAACTCACGGAAGAGGAAGCGGAAGCCGTTTCTCCTTACGAGAGGGGCACACTTCAGGGTTCATCCAATATCACTGCAAATACCAATATCGTTCTGTTTGAACCGAGAAACTTCGATGAAGCCGAAGAGATCGGCCATCATATCAAGAGCAAGAGGGCCTGCTGTGTGAACCTGCACAGAATGCCTTCCGAATACCGCCAGAGGATCATCGATTTCCTCTCCGGTGTCGTATATGGTGTTGACGGTTCGATCAAGAAGATCGGTGAAAACGTCATCCTGTGTTCACCGAAGAACCTGCAGGTCGGCGGTGACATCAATCTGAATTCAGACGAAGATTAAGCTAGGATTAAGACATGTCCGTAAAACGATGTGGCGAAGAGAGCTGACGGGAGGTGGAAGTCAGCGTACGGTTTTACGGGAATCACTTATGAGCTCTGATAGATAAAAATATCAGCGTTGCTCGCGTTAAGAGTTTGAGAAACAAATGAAGGTGGTACCTCGCTTTGTTAGCGACCTTTGGTAGCACCTTTTTCATTGGAAGAGGAGATCTATATGGAATACAAAGACACACTGCACATGCCGAAAACGGATTTTGAGATGAGAGGAAATCTTCCCAAAAAAGAACCGGATATTCTGAAACGGTGGGAAGATGACGATCATTATCACAAGATCCTTGCCAAGAATGAGGGACATACCCCTTTTGTCCTGCATGACGGTCCGCCGTATGCCAACGGCAACCTGCATGCCGGCACGGCCATGAACCGCATCATCAAGGATATCATCGTCCGTTCCAAGGCCATGGCAGGTTACTATACGCCGTTTTTCCCGGGCTGGGATACCCACGGTCTGCCGATCGAAAACGCCGTGCAGAAGCTGGGTGTCAACCGCAAGGAGGTCAGTCCCAGGGAATTCAGGGAAAAGTGCGAGGAGTATGCACATCAGCAGATCGCCAAGCAGATGGAGACAGAAAAGCGTCTGGGTCAGGTCGGCGATTATGAACATCCCTACATCACTTTATTCAAGGAATTTGAAGGAAGACAGATCCGTTCCTTTGCCAAGATGGCACTTGATGGGATGATCTTCCAGGGACTCAAGCCGATCTACTGGTCACCTTATCAGGAGACAGCGATCGCCGATTCCGAGATCGTTTATTTCGACCGCAAGGACCCGACGATCTATGTGACCTTCGATGTCAAGGACGGCAAGGGCGTTCTGGAAGGGGATGAGAAGTTCGTCATCTGGACGACGACTCCCTGGACTTTGCCGGGTGACGTCGCCATCACACTGCATCCGGATCTGACCTATGCATTGGTTGAAACCGAAAAAGGCAAGATGATCATGCTGGAGAATCTGGTGAATGATCTGATGGCCAAGTTTGAATTACATGAATATCATGTCTTAAAGACATACAAAGGCAAGGAACTGGAAGGCGTTGTCTGCAAGCAGGTCCTCTATCCCGAAGAGAGGGAATCCCTTGTCTGTCTGGCTGACTATGTCACCGATGAAGACGGTACCGGCTGTGTTCATACCGCCGGCGGTCACGGTCTCGATGACTTCTATACGACACAGAAATACGGTCTGCCCACTGTCTGTCCGGTCGATGAAAAAGGCTGCATGACGGCAGAAGCCGGAGACTGGCTCGAGGGTCAGTTCGTCTTTGATGCCAACAAGACAGTTACGGAAAGACTGGAGGAGACCGGTCATCTGCTGAAGCTGGAATGGATCACCCACTCCTATCCGCATGATGACAGACTCAAGAAGCCGGTCATCTTCCGTGCCACGACCCAGTGGTTCGCTTCGATCGAGCAGATCAAACCGCAGCTGCTGGAAGCGATCAAAAACGTCAAGTGGATCAACTCGTTTGGCGAACTGCGTCTCACTAACATGGTGAAGGACAGGAAAGACTGGTGTATCTCCCGTCAGAGACTCTGGGGCGTTCCGATCCCCATCATCTACAACGAAGACAAGACACCGATCATCGATGCCGATGTCTTTGAACATATCGCCAAGCTGTTTGACGAGCACGGATCCAACGTCTGGTTCGAATCCGATCCGAAGGATCTGCTTCCCGAAGGTTACAGCAATCCTGCTTCGCCCAACGGCAACTTTACGAAAGAGACCGACATCATGGATGTCTGGTTCGATTCCGGTTCTTCCTGGAACGAACTGATCGCCAGAGGATACTCTTATCCCTGTGATCTGTATTTCGAAGGTTCCGATCAGTACAGAGGCTGGTTCAACTCTTCGCTGATCGTTTCGGTCGCCAACCACGGTGTAGCACCTTACAAGTCCGTCCTGTCTCACGGCTATGTCTGTGACTCAAAGGGCGAGGCGATGCACAAGTCTGTCGGCAATGTCGTCGACCCGCTTGACATCATCAAACAGTACGGCGCCGATATCCTGAGGCTCTGGGCTTCTTCGGAAGACTTCAAGGCTGACATGAGGATCGGTGATTCCAACCTGAAACAGGTCTCCGATCAGTACCGCAAGATCAGGAACACTTTCCGTTTCATGCTGGGTAATATCGCCAAGGATGACTTCACAGCCGATATGAAGGTCGCTTATGAAGATCTGGAACCGGTCGATCAGTACATGATGGTCGCTTTGAACGACATGGCGGAAAAGGTCGAGAATGCCTATGATGCCTATGACTTCGTCATGGCGACATCGACGATGACCAACTTCATGACCAATGAACTGTCCAGCTACTACTGCGACTTCGCCAAGGACATCCTGTATTGCGACAAACTGGATTCACCTCGCAGAAGAAAGATCCAGACCGTGCTTTATACGGCAGTCGATTATCTGGTGAAACTCTGGTCACCGGTACTGTGCTATACAGCCGATGAAGTCTGGAAGTTCTTTGACAACGGCGAGGCCGACTGTGTCCATTACGTCCACTTCCCGAAGGTCGAGCACTATGAGGGAGAAGACGTGATCCGTGAGCATTTCGCAAGACTGCATCAGATCCGCAGTGACATCTTCAAGGCCAGGGAAGAGGCGATCAACGCCAACATCATCGAAAAGCCGATGCAGGCCCATGCGCTGTTACATGTATCTGAAGATGACAAGAAGCTTCTGACGGATGCCTTCGGAAACAAGATCAATCAGTGGCTGATCATCGCCAAGGTCTCCTTTGTCGATGAGGAACTTCCGAAGTACGACAATGTCGAAGTGAAGATCGAAATGGCCAAAGGCCATGTCTGTCCGCGCTGCTGGAACATCGTCGAAGAGGAAAACGAAGACGGTCTGTGCGACAGATGTGTCGATGCACTGAAATAAGAATCAGAAATGAGGCTTCGGCCTCATTTTTCTTTTGGCGTATAATAGTGGTATGACAAAAGTCACATTGAAGAAAAACGAAGGACGTACGATCTCCGCCGGAGGACTGTGGATCTTTGACAATGAGATCGATCATATCGAAGGGGCTTATGAAAACGGTGATATCGTATCTGTTGTTTCCTATAAAGACGATTTCATCGGCTGCGGCTACATCAATGATCATTCCAAGATCCGGATCAGGATACTGAGCAGGGATAAAGATAATGTGATCGATGAGGCTTTCTTTGAAAAGCGTTTTGCGGATGCCTGGAACTATCGCAAGAGCGTCGTCGATACGAAGTGCTGCCGCATCGTCTTTTCCGATTCCGACAGGCTTCCTGGGCTCATCGTCGACAAGTTCAATGACATCCTGGTCTTTGAGATCGACACATTGGGCATGGATGTGAGAAAAGACATCCTGGTAAAAGCCATGATGAAAGTCTTAAAGGAAGACGGTGTCAATATCAGGGGCATCTATGAACGTAGCGATGCCAGAGTCAGGACACTGGAAGGACTGGAAAGAATCAAGGGTTTTTTGAGCGAACCTTTCGATACTCTGATCCAGGTGGAAGAAAACGGCGTGAAGCTGGAGGTCGATATCGATCAGGGCCAGAAGACCGGCTACTTTCTGGACCAGAAATACAATCATCTGGCCATCCGCTGCCTGTGTAAGGATAAAAGAGTATTGGACTGCTGCACCCATACGGGCGGTTTTGCGCTGAGTGCGGCTCTTGCCGCCAGGGAAGTCATCGGCATCGATGCTTCCGATCTGGCGATCTCTCAGGCACAAAGGAACAGCGAACTCAACGGTTTCACCAATACGGAATTTGTTGTTGCGGATGTCTTTGATTATCTGATCGAAGCGGAAAAGAAAAAAGAACGATTCGATGTGATCGTTCTGGATCCGCCGGCTTTCACCAAATCGAAGAATTCGCTGAAGAATGCCTCGAAAGGCTACAAGGAGATCAATTACCGGGCGATGAGACTCTTGAATCCCGGAGGCTTCCTGGTGACTTGTTCCTGCAGCGAATATATGACCAGGGACCTGTTTCTGAAGGTGATCCTGTCAGCTGCCAACGACGCCCACAAGCGTCTGCGTCTGGTGGAAAACAGGGCACAGGCGCCGGATCATCCGATCATTCTCGGAAACAATGTTTCGGAATATCTGAAATGTATTATCGTTCAGGTCAACGACAGATAAGAAAAAAAGATGGTCATCCATCTTTTTTACGCGAGTCTGACTTCCTTGATCCCTTCGACTTCATCCAGGATCAGGGCTTCAACGCCTTCTTTCAGGGTATAGTCAAGTGCCATGCAGCCGACACAGGCGCCGTGTACACTGACATAGACGATGTCGTCTTCAAGTTTGACGAACTGGACATCACCGCCGTCGTTCTGAATATAGGGTCTGACTTTTTCGATCGTTTTTTCGATCAGTCTGATTTTCTCTTCGTTTTCCATAAAATAATCTCCATAAAAAATATATCACTACAGGCATATTAATTCCAAGTAATGTGATTGTGAATGGTATAATGTTCTAGTATGAGTTCTATCAGTGATTACAAAGTCGGCATGACAGTTTACGGCAAAGTCACAGGCATCAAGCCTTACGGTGCTTTTGTGAAGTTTGATGATGATGTGACCGGACTGATCCATATTTCGGAGATCTCCAACGGTTTCGTCAGGAATATCGATCATTTTGTCCAGGTCGATGAATACGTGATGGTGAAGGTCATAGATATCGACAAGGAACACAGACAGCTGAGGCTCTCGTTCAAGGCTTTGTCTCAGAACACCAGGAGATATACCAAGAGAAGCAAATTCCTGGGCATGCCGGAGAACACGAAGGGTTTCGGAACGATAAAAGACAAGATGCCCCAATGGGTAAAAGGAGAATACGATGATTAGTTTAGATCTGAGAAATGCCAAACTGAATGAAGAAATGTCTGCATGGCAGGAAAAAGTCAGCAAGGCACACCGTGATCTGCATGAGAAGACCGGTGCCGGAAATGACTTCCTGGGCTGGGTGGACTGGTCTTTGAACTATGACAAGGAAGAAGTTGAATG
>JAEEGG010025303.1_pt1 | contig 11438 bp, 11 predicted proteins | sample 9134161 | NCBI WGS metagenome assembly JAEEGG01 (sample SAMN16246543, study PRJNA631951) | gut metagenome | biome: gut microbiome; feature: rumen; material: CR-attached | host: Bos | place: Iran: Karaj | collected 2018-10 | reverse complement strand
GAAAGAAGTGGGGTAGTCACCGAAATTGAGGGAGACTGTCAGATCGCTGCATGCCTCTCTGCCCACAGCCAGAAAGTGATAAGCGTGATAGCATTATCTTTTTTGAGATTTTTGGGGAAAAGTGGCTATCTTCATATGTGGAATATAAAGTAACAATAATATGAATAAAATATTAGCACTTATGGGTGCCGGTCTGGCGGCATCAGCCTTAATGATTGCAGGCTGCTCTCAGGAGAGCGGAAACACTGCGGTAAAACCGGCTTTGGTCCAGAAGGACGGGGTTACTCATTTCGAGGTTGACGGAAAGCCTTTCCTGATGTTGACGGGAGAGCTTCATAACTCCACAAGTACCTCTGAAAGCTATATGGAGAGCATTGGGGTGTGGGAGCAGATGAAGCACGGGAATTTCAACACAGTCATTGCTTCCTGCTCGTGGGATGTGATCGAGGATGAACAGGGGCATTACGACTTTACTTCTGTCGACCATATCATACGCAGCGCTCGAGAGAATGGTCTCAAGGTGGTGATGATATGGTTCGCCAGCTGGAAGAACGGAAACTCGACATATGCACCGAGCTATATCAAACGCGATCCAGCCAATTATCCTCTTGTGCAGACTCAGGACGGCGGTTATCTCAACGTGCTGTCCGCCTTCGGCCAGGAGTCCCTCAATGCGGATAAGAAAGCTTATGCCGCCCTTATGCAGCATATCAAGGAAGTGGACAAGGACTACACCGTGATAATGATGCAGGTGGAGAATGAGATGGGAATTCTTGGCTCCGTGAGGGACTTCTCTCCGGCTGCCCAGAAGGCTTGGGAAGGTCAGGTTCCTTCCGACCTTATGCAGTATCTTTCAAGCCATAAAGGCAAGCTCTTCCCGGAGCTTGAGAGGGTATGGGGCGCGAACGGTTACAAGATGTCTGGAACCTGGGAAGAGGTGTTCGGCAAGAGTCACACCAAGGCTGATGACCTTCTTACAGACTACCCCTACTATACGGAGGAGATTTTCCAGGCCTATCACTATGCCAAGTATGTGAATGAGATTACTGCTGCCGGCAAGGCCGCCCACGACATACCGATGTATGTGAACAACTGGCTCCGTCAGCCTGGAATGATCAATCCCGGACAGTTTCCTTCAGGAAGTCCTCTTCCGGAGGTGATCGATGTGTGGAGAGCTGCTGCTCCTGCCGTGGATTTTACAGCGCCGGACATCTACATCAGCGAATATGAGTGGGTGCTCAGCCAGTTTGCACTGAGCAACAATCCGATATTCATTCCCGAGTGCAGGGTGGATGTTTCCAAAGCACTTTATGCCTATGGCGAATATGATGCCCTTGGATTCGCTCCGTTCGGGTTTGACGGTGCTCAGAATGCCGGCGGCAATTACTCTGCTGACTTTGAGAACCTCGGCAAGTGCTACGCAATCCTCTCCGGAATGGACCAGATGATTATACAGAACTACGGCTCGGACAAGCTTCGCGGCTTGAGAGTGACTGAGGAGAATGCAAGCCCTTCTGTCGAGATGGGTGACTATATCCTCACCGCTCGTTCATCCGTCAGGAACCAGCGCGCCTTCAATTATGGCCAGGGTGCAGCCCAGATGGCCAGGGAAAATGCCCAGCTGGCCGCCGCCTCACAGCAGCAGGCACAGTCCGGAGCCCTCATCCTCCAGACTTCACCAGATGAGTTCTATATAGTCGGAATCAACGTGTCGTTCTCGTTCGCCTCCAAGAAGGCAGACTCACAAGTAAAGATCCTTACTGATGCAATAGAGGAAGGAACCTTCGTGGATGGCAAGTGGGTTCCTGGCCGTAGGCTCAACGGTGATGAAAACAGAGTCGGCATCAACGGCGTGGGTGCGGTGAGAGTAGTGCTCTATCCGTCTCGCGCAACTGTGCAGGGGAGGTAACGGTTTCAAGGCTGAGAGAGGCTTTTGCGGACAGGAAGATGGTTTAACCGAGGAGTTTCATAAGAAGCTTCTCGGGGACATCTCCGCAGACTTTCCGAACCGTGTCTTTCAGGAATTCCAGCGACTCTTCGGGTGTGAGTGAAGACTTGAGTGTCTGGGACTTGTATCCGGGCACGGGGAAGTCCACATCTTCGAACAGCGCTTCAGGGGAGCAGAAAACGCTCCGCTGCCAGCCGCTGTATTTGAGGTTTGCTCCGCGATACTCCCTTTCGATGAATCCTGTGATGACACGAGTCTGCATCTGGAGTCTGGCAAGCAGTGCGTCGGCAGCAGCTTTGTTGATTCCCAACAGTTGACGTGTCTCTGGAACGGAAATGCTTCCGTTTTCATTCATATAATCCAGCACTTTCTGCTGCTCTGGAGTGGGCTGGTATTTTGGCTGTGAACGCCTCCAGTTGATGATCTCCCTGTAGACATCCACGGTGGCGAAGGCTGCCTTGCCTCCGAAGAGGTATTTCCCGTAGGCAATGTCTCCGTTCTGGATGCACTCGATTTTCCAATCCCAGGGGCCGAGGCTGTCCTCGGTGAACCATTGTTCGGACGGCGTATGCTCTTCGATGGAGTATCCGGGGATAGGATTGACGAAAAAGGGGATAAGCCGATACTCTTCGATGAGGTTCAGCATCCCTATCTGGTCCCGCACGACGGGTGTGCGGACTTCTCCCTGTAAACGACGGATTGGCATAACGAAACAAAGATACTCACATTTCCGAAGTTGAAACAAGTTCTGAGGCTGGCCGAGTGCCGATACGTTGGCAATACTATGATGTTGCCGTCTGTCGGGCAGTGGTTGTTCGCCAGGGAAAAATGGAGCAGGGGAGTGTGCCCCAGAGCGGCTTGTGAGAGGGGTGTGCCTGCTCCACTGGCTTATTTCGGGCAGTGGAGCAGACGGACCTGCCCCAGACAGCCTTCCAGGGCCGGTAGCCCTGCTCCATTTTTCCCCGGATGACATTGAGAGCGCCTCTGCCACGCAAACGGAAATTATTATCTTTGTTACAGACTAATTACGCATATAGAACAAAATATGGACTTTAAGGACAAAGTTGCCGTCGTTACGGGCGGCGCAAAGGGCATAGGACGCTGCATTGCTGACGAGTTCCGCAAAGCCGGCGCCCGCGTCTGCATCATCGACAAGCAGCCCGGCGACCATTACGCCGGTGACATTTCGGACAAGCAGGTGCTTGAGAGATTTGCGGAAGATGTGATAGGGAAGTACGGCCACATTGATTTCCTGGTCAACAATGCGCTTCCGATTATGAAGGGTATCGACGAGTGCAGTTACGAGGAGTTCCAGTACGCCTTGAGTGTAGGTATAACGGCGCCGTTCTATCTGGCGAAACTCTTCAAACCATATTTCGCAGAAGGGGCTGCCATCGTGAACATCTCGTCATCACGAGACCGGATGAGCCAGCCTCAGACCGAGAGTTACACCGCGGCCAAAGGTGGCATCGCTGCGCTGACTCACGCTCTTGCCGTGAGCCTGGCCGGGAAGGTGCGCGTCAACTCGATTTCGCCCGGTTGGATAGATACTGCTTACACAGTCTACGAAGGTCCGGATGCCGTGCAGCAGCCTGCCGGCCGTGTCGGCAATCCGATGGACATTGCGAATATGGTCCTCTACCTCTGTTCCGACAAGGCTGGTTTCATCACCGGTGAGAATATCTGCATCGACGGCGGAATGACCCGTCTTATGATCTATCACGGCGACAATGGCTGGAGTCTCGACAGCCGCGGGTAGCTTTGACACATCCATCATTATGGCACGAATCTGCGGAGTTCGTTTTCGGGGAGGCGGAGCAGTGCGGCGAGCTGCCGGAAGCTAATCCGGTATTTGCGCCTGAGGTACTGCGCTAGCATCAGTCTCTGTTTCGGCTCCAGAAGCCTTTGATTCCTTATGCCAAACAGTTCGATGCAGGCCTTGGCGCAATTCTGCCTGGCCTCGCTGTCTTCAAGCACAATACCTCTCTGATCTGCAATCCGCATCATCACTTCCTCGTCTTTCCTCTTGCTGCCCGACAGGAAAACCCTGTAGCAGTTGTGGGTTTGAAAGATGTTTTCGAAACGCGTCACATCGACGTAATTCTGCGGTAGGATTATATCGCCGCAAATCTTCCATTCATCTGGTATCGACAATGACCGGGAATGGAGTATTTCCCTTTTCCTCGTGACGGCCAGATTCCCGAAAGAAACTTCCGGAAGAAACTCTCCCGTCGGGCTGAAGGACCACAGGTGGACGGGGCAGCTGCTGCGGAAGTACAAAGATCCGCTGCCCCAGCGGTAGTCGAAGGGCATTACCCGTTTGCCGTCCTTTGTCGGCTGGATGATGGTGTAAGCCGCAACGTTGCGCAGATAGTCATAGTCGTCACCGATAGTGTAGAGTTCTCCGTCCGGAACTGCGCTATCAGTGTCTTTTCTGGCAGACAACACGTAATGCAGGTATGACTTTTCGAACAATTCCTTGAACCTGGCGCACTCAGGCCGTTCGCCGTAAAGCAGAATGTGGTAGTGGGTGTCCTGGATGGAAAACGATACTACGCTGACATCCGTGTTGGCAGCTGCGACGGCCAGGATGTTGATGGCCGTGATGTAATCCTTATCACAAGTAATGAAATTTCTGGAATCCCTGCCGTCGGAGCAGAGATGAAAGTACAGTTTGCCGTTCATCTTTGTTTCTCACGCCTCAATCCTTCGTCACCTTAGTTGATGAACGCAGTTGATTCGTTCAAGACAAAGTTAGTAACCTGCCCGTTAAAATCAAGGGAAAAATGGAGCAGGGGAGTGTGCCCCTGAGCGGCCTCTGAGAGGGGTGTGCCTGCTCAACTGGCTTATTTCGGGCAGTGGAGCAGACGGACCTGCCCCAGAGTGCCCTCCAGAGCTGATTGCCCTGCTCCATTTTGCCCCGGACTATGGATTCAAACCACGTACTAAAACTCAAATCACGAACTCAGATTCAAACCCCGAACGAAGATTGACTCTGGTCAAGGCTGGATATAGTGGCCTTCCTGCACGGCGGCGAATGAAGCGACACAGGCAACGATTGCAAAGGGGACAATGGACCAGAACGCTATAGGGACAGAGAGAAAGAGCAAAAGCCCAGTCAGTTTGTTTGCTTTTGTATGAGGGAAGCAGAAGCGTTTGCAGACAATCAGTGCCTTAATTTGATTGACGATCTTGATGACGACTATTACCCCAACCCAAATCCATAACCAAATCGGAATCTGCACAACGGAGATCAACCGTATTGCACAGCAAGCGACAAGGCAGATGTCCGCCACACTGTCCAACACGGCTCCGTTCGTACTCCCGGCGTGCAGTTTCCTCGCCAGGTAACCATCCAGCATATCGCTGATGCCGCATAATCCATAAATCACCCAGAAAGATACACTTGCTGGATAAATAAACAGCAGGCAGATGGCTCCAAGAATTCTTAGCGCTGAGATTATGTTTGGAATACGGTTCATACCGGAAATAAGCCGAATTGCCTATTATCCAAGTCTTGACAGGAATTTGTCTCTATCTACAATGAATCTCAGGTGAGTACCCTCTCCAAGCAAGGTGTCGCCAGAGAAAGCAGTCACCTTAAACTCGATCTTCTTGCCGTCAACCTTCGTCACCTCTGCTTCTGCTCTTACCACGTCACTAATCTTCGATGGTCTGAGATGAGAAGATTCAATATGACCGCCCACGGTAGTACAGCCTTCCGGCAGTTCGTCCTTGACCGCGAGCATAGCTGCATTTTCCATTAATGCCATCATCATAGGGGTTGCGAGGACCCGCATATCGCCAGAACCAACCTCTATGGCTGTTACGGCATCAGTAACCGTCAGTTCACTCGTATGTTTCAAACCAATGCTTATCATCTTTTATAGTACACGAAGGATGACTGCTTCAGTGTCCCGGCTGTTGGGACCTGCCATTATTTCGAAGTCGCCGGGTTCGCAAACCCAGTCACAGTCGTGGTTGAAGTAGGAGAGTTCTTCTTTGGTGAGGGTGAAATCTACCTTGACGGACGCTCCGGCTGCAATGTGCACTTTTTTGAAGCCCTTCAGTTCCTTCACCGGACGGGTGGAAGTGGCGTAGATGTCGTGGATGTACAGCTGCACGATCTCGTCGGCATCGCGTCCGCCGGTGTTCGTCACGGTCACTGAGGCTGTGACGGAGCCGTCCATCGGCATTTCAGCGGAGCTGAGAGTGACAGGGGAATATTCGAAAGTAGTGTAGGAGAGACCGTAGCCGAAGGGATAAAGCGGCCCGTTCAGCTCATCCTCGTAGCAGCTGGTGAACTTTCGGTAGGGTTCGTCATCCGGGTGCGGACGGCCGGTGTTCTTGTGGTTGTAGTAGAGCGGAAGCTGTCCTACGGCTCGCGGGAAGGATGTGGTGAGCTTGGCGGAAGGGGCGTAGTCGCCGAATAGCACATCGGCCACGGCGCGGCCGCCTTCAGAGCCGGGAGACCACACGTTGAGTATGGCATCCATCTGCTCGTCCTCCCAGTTCAGGGTGAGCGGACGGCCGGTCACCAGCACCATCACTACAGGCTTGCCGGTGGCTTTCAGAGCCTTCAGAAGTTCCACCTGGGCATCCGGGACGGAGATGTCCGTGCGGGATGCACCTTCGCCGTTCATATTGGGCACTTCACCTACGCACGCAATCACCACATCGGCCTGGCGGGCCTTCGCAACTGCGTCGGCCACCAGTTTCTGCTGAGCAACGGTGTGGATGGGAGGTAACTGACGGCCCGGGGCAAAAACCTTCATCATCCCGTAGAGTATGTTCTCTTCAATCTCCTTGTCCTTGAACAGCCAGCTGCCCTCGGCGTAGGTTGTGGGGGTGACTTCGGATATGCCTTGGAAAAGGCTTATGCTTTCAGCATTGTGTGACGACATCGACCAGGTTCCGGCCATTGCGCTTGCATCCTTGGCCAGCGGACCAACCACGGCAACGCGGGTTCCTTTCTTTAACGGAAGCACACCGTCGTTCTTGAGGAGAACAAGGCATTCCCGTGCGGCTTCACGGGCAAAGGCCAGATGCTCGGGGGTATAGACGTCACTGGCGGCACGCTCCGGATCCAGGTACTTGAAAGGGTCGTCAAACAGCCCCAGCTTATATTTGGCTTCGAGGATGCGGCGGCAGGCACGGTCGATGTCGGCCTGGGAAATGCGGCCTTCCCGGAGGGATTTCTCGAGGGTTCCTACAAAGCCGTCGGAATTCATATCCATATCAAGGCCGGCCTGGAGAGAACGGGCAGATACTTCCTGGAGGTCGCCTATTCCGTGTGCCACCTCTTCCAGGATGGCAGTTGCATCGGAAACGATAAAGCCCTCGAAACCCCAGCCTTTGCGCAGCAGCTCGTCCATCAGGTAGGTGTTCATAGTCGCAGGGATGCCCTCGAACTCGTTGAAGGAGCTCATATAGCTGCCGGCTCCGGCATAGGCGGCCTGCTGGTAGGGGCGAAGGTAGCCGTTCAAGGCCTCCTGGCGGCTGAGGAACACTGAATTGTAGTCCCGGCCGGCTTCGGCCCCGCCGTACAGGGCATAGTGCTTTACACAGGTCATAACGTCCGTGTTGTCAAACGCATCGTCGCGGCCCTGGTAGCCATAGACATACGCCTTGGCCAGTTCGCCTCCGAGGAAGGGGTCTTCACCGCCGCCTTCCACGATCCTGCCCCAGCGGGCGTCGCGGCAGATGTCTACCATCGGGCTGAACACCCAGTTGATGCCTCTGGCCGTTGCCTCCTTGGCTGCAATGCGGGCGGTCTTTTCCACCAGGTCGGGATTCCAGGAAGTGGAGAGGGCCAGCGGAACAGGGAATACAGTCTCGAAACCGTGAATCACATCCATCCCGGTGATGAGCGGGATGCCGGCACCGGATTCCAGTGCTACTTTTTGTATCTCACGCAGATACTCAGTGTTACCACTTCCGTAGATGCCGCCCAGCCGGCCGGCGCGGAGCAGTTTGACGTTTTCATCTTCCTCCGTAACGCGGAGAGCCGATATGAATCCGGAGGCGGAGTGCAGGTTAAGCTGACCGATTTTCTGCTCCAGAGTCATCCTGGACATAAGGTCATCAATGTATTTGTCCATATCGGACTTGGGGGCGCAGGCGGCCACTGACAGTGCGGCGGCGAGGCCTATGGCGATGTTTTTCAATTTCATATTACAAAGATACACTAAAAGTGATATGGGAGGAAGTCGCAGAAATGCGTAACTTAGCATCGATAAAACGATCTTCAAATGAAAATCAGAATCACTGCCGTCAGGAAAGCCTCGTATCCTGATCTGATGGCCAAATATGAGAATCCTGTCGAACACACTTGCGATGTGCTTGAGGGACAGGAGTGGATTTCGATTGACGGCAAACGCCCTGAAGGAATGTGCCCTTCGGCCTGGGACTCTATGAGGGAATTCGTCGAGGCACTGGCCCGTGGGGAGGGAAACTTCTTTGACGGGTGGATGAAGAATTCGATGAGCGCTATGATCAGCTGTAACGACGGCTTTAGACCAGTGAGTTTCTACATCGAAGTGATATGAAGCATCTTTCACCTGACGAACTTGATCCGCTGCACGCAACCAGCTACGGCGTGGGAGAACTGCTTCTGGCGGCCAGGGCTAAGGGCGCCAGGCACTTTGTCGTCGGCCTTGGCGGCACGGCGACCTGCGATGGCGGGGCAGGGATGATTGGTGTGGACGGCCTCAGGGAAGCTATTAAAGGCTGCACCGTGGAGCTGCTATGCGACGTTGTCAATCCTTTTGTCGGGAAATACGGAGCGGCTCGCGTGTTCGCGCCCCAGAAAGGAGCTTCAGCCGCAGATGTGGAGGTGCTGGAGAAACGGATGGAGGCTCAGGCCGTCACCGGCATGACTCCGCAGGAGTGGCGCAAAGCTGATTAGCACCCTGCCGGATTATAGGATCAGCTTTACGCGGAAACCGCGGGAGGTCGGCTCTTCTATTACGTCTTTAACGAGCGAACCGAGTTCCTCGAGGAAGGCCGGGGAAACGTCCGGGTCCCGGAGGGGAGAGCTTTCGAGGCATTCCACCATGAAGTCCAGCGCGGTGACATCGGAAAGTTCGCTGTGGGTGATGCGCAGGGTCATGGGCAGGTACTTGTGCATCACTTCTTTAAGCATCTTCTGGTAAGCTTCGAGGGCCGTTTCGCACTTGTCTGCAATATTGTATTTGATGCAGAACTGGCGGATGGATGTTTCCATGCCGGGGAAGTCATAGTCGGGGCCGTCGATCTCGAAGACTTCCTTGCGGATGCGCTGCACGAACGCCTTGGTGGCGCTGTGGACGGGGTTCTCGAACACCTGCTGAGCCGGGCCGTCCTCGTAGATGATGCCTTCGTTCATAAAGAAGATGCGGGTGCTGACATCGCGGGCAAACTTCATCTCGTGCGTCACGATGAGCATCGTCATACCTTCTTTCGCCAACTGGCGGATGACGCTGAGCACTTCGCCCACCATGGTGGGGTCGAGGGCTGAAGTGGGCTCGTCAAAGAGAATAACTTCCGGCTTCATGGCAAGGCAGCGGGCAATAGCCACGCGCTGCTTCTGTCCTCCGGACAGGCTGGAAGGGTAGACGTCGGCCTTTTCTGCCAGACCAATCTTACGCAGCAGGGCCAGGCCTTCTTTGCGGGCCTGCTCCACAGGCTCCTTCTTAATCTTGCACGGAGCGTAAATGACGTTCTCCAGGACTGTCATGTGGTCGAAGAGATTGAAACTCTGGAACACCATGCCCACTTTCTGGCGCATCTTGTGAATCGGATAGCCCTTCTGTAAAATGTCTTCTCCGTCGATTATTATCTTGCCGCCAGTAGGAGGGTCCAGCAGATTCAGCGCCCTCAGGAAAGTGCTTTTTCCAGTTCCGGAAGGGCCGATGATGCTGATCACTTCGCCGGGATTGATCTCGCAGTTGACGTCTTTCAACACCTGGAGGCTTTTGCCGTCAGGGTTGTGATAGGTCTTACTAAGATGAGAAACGGTAATCATAGCGAAATCTTTTTAGGGGTTGCCATTTTCAGCAGTGCGCTGATGAGCCATACAAGCAGGAAATAGATGATGGTGACGACGAGCAGAGGGAGCAGGGCGTCAAAAGTACGGCTGCGGATGAGGTCGCCGGCACGGGTGAGGTCATGGATGGCGATGTATCCCACTATGGAGGTTCCTTTTATGAGGGAGACGCACTGTCCTGTAAATAGAGGAAGACCTCGCCGGACTGCCTGGGGAAGTACTATGTTGAAGAAGGTCTGAGTGCGGGTGAAACCCAGCGCCAGGCCCGCCTCTGTCTGCCCGTGGGGGATGGCGTCAAGAGAGGTGCTGTAGATGTCGCTGGCCGCTGACGCAAAGAACAGGGCGAAACAGATTACTGCAACAATATCAGGCGGAACACCGCTGCCGGCAAATACTACATAAAAGAGGATGAGCAGCAGCACCAGTTCGGGAATGCCTGCCAAGAAGCCGTTATACCCGTTTGCAATGGCGCGGACCCATCCCCGGCGGCTGCGGGTCATGGCATACAGGCCTATGCCCAGCACAGAACCCAGCAGGATGGCCAGGATACTGATCTTGAGCGTTTCCAGCAGGCCGTTAGTGAGATATTTCCACCTGTTCTCGGTAATAAGGTTCTTTTGAATGCTCTTCTTGAACCACGGTATAAGACCAAGCTTCTGCGCCTCTGCATCAGGATCTATGATATAATATGCTGGTCGGAAGTGGTGATAAGGTTCGGCAAACAGATATTCCTCCTGCCTTTCAGGAGTGATGAAGACTCCGCCGCACATGACATCGGCCATACCGGTTTTCAGGGCCATAAAGCCGCTCGCAGGTTCATAGTACTTAACCTCCAGTGGCCGGTGCAGTTGCTTGGCGAGTTCTCGCAAGATATCGATTTCGATGCCGTACCATTCCTGCTCGACCTGGAATGAAATGGGCGCGGTGGCAGCGCATGCAGCTACTCTGAGAGGAGTCCCAGAAGCGTCGTCAGGAATATGCGTATAAGAATCAACCTCGGCATAACGGTCCGTAAGCCAGAAATCTTTCAGGCTTTGCATGGAACCGTCTTCCACCATCCGTCGCTGGACAGCTGTGCAGGCTTCGGCAAGGTCGGCATCATCTTTCCGGAACATAAATGCAGTGGGAAATTCCTGCTCTCCCTTGAAAGCGATCTTGATGCCGTACTCTTTGCGGATTTGGGCATTGTAGATCATTTCGTCGTCAACGACAACATCTACTATTCCGTTAAGGAGCGATTGCAAGATGTCTCCGGCCGCGTTGAAGAGTTGAAGCGAAATATCGTCGCGCTGCGACAGCTCTATATCATAAATGGTCCCGGTCAAGGTCGCTACCCGCAGCCCCGCCAGATCCGCCTCGCTCTCGGGTTCAGGCCCGCGCGCCTGCTCTGCGGAGCAGGACAACAGCACCGGCAGAAGCATCAAAATGAAAAACAGATGAGAAATAATCTTATTCATAACTCAT
>JAEEGG010025301.1_pt1 | contig 11440 bp, 14 predicted proteins | sample 9134161 | NCBI WGS metagenome assembly JAEEGG01 (sample SAMN16246543, study PRJNA631951) | gut metagenome | biome: gut microbiome; feature: rumen; material: CR-attached | host: Bos | place: Iran: Karaj | collected 2018-10 | reverse complement strand
CGACTTGCTTATCGATGGCGGCGTCATCGCCTCGATTCGCACAGGCGAGTTCAAACTCTTCAGATAACAGGCAGTATGGAGTCATTAAAGATGATTCTGATTGCTGTCAAAACCATATAAGTCAAATAGATAAAAACAAATACAGGAAGATGGAAACAATCAAATTATCCAATGGAGTGGAAATGCCGTTGCTGGGCTACGGCGTTTTCCTGGTGAGCCCGCAGGAGTGCGAACGCTGCGTGACCGATGCGCTGAACGTAGGTTACAGGTTGATTGACACGGCTCAGGCCTACTACAACGAGGAGGGCGTGGGCGAAGCCATCAAGAAGAGTGGTATCGCGCGCGACGAGTTGTTCCTCACCACCAAGGTGTGGATTGCAAACGCTGGCGAGGAAAAGGCCGCAAGGAGCATCGACGAGAGCCTGCGCAAACTGCAGACCGACTACATCGACCTGCTGCTCATCCATCAGGCCTACGGCGACGTTTTCGGCTCGTGGAGGGCCATGGAGAAAGCCTATCGCGACGGCAAGGTGCGCGCTATCGGCGTGAGCAACTTTCAGGCAGCAAGATTCTTCGATTTCTCACATTATGTGGATATCAAGCCCATGGTGAACCAGTTGCAGTGCAACGTGATGATCCAGCAGACGGGCATCGAGCCACTGCTCAACGACTGTGGCACGCGCATGATGGCCTGGGGCCCGTTGGGCGGACAAGGAATCGACGGAATCGTCAAGAGCGAGATGCTGGGCGCCATTGGCGAGAGATACGGCAAGAGTGCCGCACAGGTGGCACTGCGCTGGCTCACGCAACGCGGCATCGTCGCCATTCCCAAGTCGAGCCACAAGGAACGCATGGCACAGAATTTCAACATCTTCGACTTCAAACTCACCGACGATGAAATGGCGCAGATTGCCACAATGAATGAGCATGACGCGGGCACAATCAATTTCACCGACCCGCAATTTGTAAAATATTTAATCGAAACTTACGGATAAAAATGAAAGCAATGAAATACCTGCTGGCTTCGGCCCTGTGTCTGCTGGTGTCAACAGCCTGCAGCGGAACAAATCAAGGAAACAGCGACGAGAACCAGACCGCCACCCAACAGGCGCCCACATCAAGCGGTGAGAAGGCCCTGGTGGTATTCTTCTCACATGCCGGCGACAACTACAGCGTGGGCAACATCGAGGTGGGCAACACCAAGATTGTGGCCGACTACATCACCGAGGTGACAGGCGCCGACCAGTTCGAGATCGTTACCCACAAGTATGACGGCATGGCCTACAAACCCCTGTGTGACCTCGCCAAAGAGGAGTTGGAAAAAGGAGAACTGCCAGAATTTGAGGGCAGTGTAGATGTATCAAAATACAAGACCATCTTCATCGGCGGCCCCGTGTGGTGGGGCACTTACCCGCAAGTCATGTTCACCTTCTTCAAGAAATATGACCTCAACGGCAAGACCATCATCCCCTTCACCACTCACGAAGGTTCAGGCCTTGGGAACTGCGTCGAAGACCTCAAAGCAGTCTACCCCAACGCCACCGTCACCGCAGGCTTCTCCATGTACGGCCACGACGTCCGCACCCACAAATCCGACGTCCAAACCTGGCTCAAAACCCTAGGCTACTGATTACACCTCAAACAGCAATACTCAGAGAACAAACAAACCACCCAATCAAGAAAGAGGCAACCAATTGCAAACCAATTGATTGCCTCTTCACATACGTGAACCCGTGGGGATTACTTTCTATGATAGTCCACAATTTTGGCAGATGTCTAATTTTAGGGTGTTTTTCGATTTTAATGCAAAGGTAGTCAATTATTTAGATACACCAAAAGAAATTCATTTTTTTTCATAGTTCCTCATTATTTTTCAAATAAGTGGGCAAAAAGTGGGCAAAAATTTTGTCAAGTGGGCAAAAATGCCTATCTTTGCATCATCACATTAAAATATTGACATCATGGCAACGATTTATTTAAGACTTTCAACAAAGACTGACAAAGCCACCTCACAACATGAGGTGTTAATGCGTTTCAAACATGGCAAGGTTGACCAAAGGGCAAAGACCAACGTATTTGTTCACCCTGATTATTGGAGCGACGAGACCCAAAGCATTGTAATTCCTAATTGGCGTTCCCTTACAGATGAACGAAAGCAATTGATTGATGAATTGCAGGGCAAGAGCAAACGCCTCGCAGACATCAACGAATTGGTTCAATCATCTTTTAAGGAGTTAGACAAAAGCAATGTCGCAAAAGATTGGTTGACATCACTTATTGATGGGTTCAATTTCCCGACCACCGCCACCGATGAACCAGAGCAACAGAAATCATTCTTTAATTGGTTTGAACTGTTCCTGACAACAAAGAACTATCCTCACGGCAGCACCAAGTCATTTCGTGTTCTCGAACGTGCATTAGGGCGTTATCAAGGTTACAAGCGTTCCAAAGACAAGGATTTCACGCTTGACATCAACACCATCACAAAGGACACAATCAATGACTTTTTCAACTATTTCAAGAAAGAGCATGAGTTTGCCGAAAAGAACCCTAAACTCTTTCAAAAGTTGGTGCGTGACTATCCCGCCGAGATCACACGCAAGCATAAGTCACCGAAGATAACAGAACGAGGCGACAATCACATCGTAAATCTGCAAAAGAAATTCAAACGCTTTTTCTTGTGGCTGAATAAAGAGGGTTATTGCAGCAACCATCCGTTTGATGGTGTTGAAATCAAGGCCGAGAAATACGGCACACCCATCATTCTAACGATTGACGAGAGAAACCACATTGCCGATTTTGATTTGTCCGGCAAACCGCATTTGGAGAGGCAGAGAGACGTTTTCATTTTTCAATGCCTGATTGGTTGCCGCGTTGGTGATTTGCTCAAAATGACACCTAACAATGTCGTTGATGGGCAAATTGAGTACATACCGAGAAAGACCAAAGACAACAAACCCGTTACCGCCGAAATCCCATTGAACGCAAGAGCAATGGCAATTCTCGACAAATACCGCAACGTGGATTTGTCCGCATACAAGAGCAAGAGCAATCCCAACCCATTGTTGCCGTTCATTTCCTCGCAGAAATACAATGAGGCCATCAAAGAGATTTTCAAAGCGTGTGGGATTGACAGAATGGTGACAGTTCTCGACCCCGTATCAGGGGAGCAAACACAAAAACCATTCTATGAGGTTGCAAGTAGCCACCTCGCCCGCCGCACATTCGTAGGTCTGTTGTATAATCAAATCCAAGACCCCAACTTGATCAGTTCAATGTCTGGCCATGTTGAGGGCAGCAGGGAGTTTGCAAGATACCGCAAAATCGAGCGAGAGGCCAAAAAGAAAGCCGTTGATTTGATTAACTGATAATAGTGTTCAAGTGTTCAACGTTCAAACGGAATGAACACATTGAACAGTTTGAACACCACAAATTATATTCATCTTTTTAATCGTGTTATATATGGAACGAATTACTATCAACAAACCTTTTGATTACAATGAGTATTCAGATTTTAAGTGTGATTTAGCAGACGCATTTGCAGCCGTGAATAGATGCACGGTTGATGTTCTCACACCAGATGAAAGAGATTGCGTTTCTCGATGTTTGGCCGAACTGAATCGGCGACTAAACGACGACGGCGACGCATGGTTGGAAATTGGTTCAAAGAATGATGGTGTTTAACTTAAAAGAGGTGGCACACCCCCAAAACGCCACCTCATTTGCTACGTTGTGACTAAAGGTCGAGATTTTTTATTTTTTTTAATACGATGAAAGAGATAAACGAATACAAGGCACTTATCGAAGATGTGAGCCGGGTTATTAGTTCCTATGCGAACTACAAACTTTGGCCACCTGAAATAATGCGAGAGTGGAACGAAAACACACTATTAGAGTTGCACGAACGGGTGTTGCGTTTCAATCCCGCCGATGTTAAAGAGGCGATTATCGGCGATGGAAAGATCGATGAATTTGCAGGGCGATTAAAGACGGCAAAATTTGAACTTGACAACACCCCACCATTTGCGCCGACAAATTTCGACGACGATTATTTTTGCAAAGAAAAGAACCCTGCAATGTTTGACGCATTAAAAGCCATCAACGGCAAAGGATGGGCGTTCAATACAATGGAAAGGTTGAGAATGATTGCATTTACATCAAACTTGATAATAGACGATATTCACCAAATATTTGATGAGATTGATGTTTTTGTTAATGGGAAAACGACCAGAGCCACACCGGAGCAAGGGGTGAACAAAACCGAATTAAGCAAATATTTTAATGCCAAATTCAAAGGGAGCGGGAACAATCCAAACTACTTTGATACATTGATTGAAGATATTAAAGACTTGCGGACATCAAAAGATTTGGCGATAGTTGCTTTGATGATCTATAATTGCCCATCGTTCATTCAAAGACCATCAACATTTGCAGCCTGGTTGCGTGAGTTCTTTGAAATCATTGGGCGTGATTACCCCAAAGACCAAAGCAAAAACAAGTATAAGCCGAGCGAGAAGATACAACGAATGTTCTATTATCTGGCATAATCCGTTTTTAATCCGCTTTCTCAATCCGCATCATTTTCAACAAGACGCTGAAATTCAGCGTCTTTTCTTTTTGCCATTATCCGTTTTTCAATGCAGGTGAAATAATCAGGGTTAATTTGCAATGTCAACGGCGATGAACACCGACACCGCCAATGACCGAGCGGCAAACGAAATGCGCCATCGGTGAGCGCACAGGGAGAGCCGCAACAATTAAATTCTTCAAACTAATGAATACGAATTTAATTGAACTTGCAAAGCAATGCCCAAGCCTGCAAATTACTATTACATTGGGCGAACTTGTCGAGGCGAACACGTTATTGATCGCCGAGGCGAAACGTGAGTTGGAGCAGATCATTACCGACCAGAACACGGAAACATACCCAAGCCGTGAGCGGGTCATGGAAATTTTGGACGTGTCGCAGGCGACAATGTGGCGTTGGCAAAAGTCGGGTTATCTCGTTCCCATCAATGTGGGCGGCAAACGCCGTTACCGCATGAGTGACGTTAAACGAATTTTAGAAGGCGACAACGCCCAGAAAGGAGTGACGGCATGAAAAAGGAAAAGGGTCTTAATGACCCCACAGAAGAACAATGCAAAGTTAGCGAAATTCTTTCTAACGCACAAGAGCCAAGCAAAGATTTTCCCACCTCATCAGGCGACAATGACGGGTTTGATTTCTCACGCATTGACAATCCTGAAGATAACCCAAACGTCGGGTTGTTCACGGTCAAATCAGCAAATCAGGCAATCGACGAGGCAAAGAACCGCCCTACACCAAGCAAATTGTTTGGTCAACTGTGGTTCGAGGGTGAGGTCTGCATTTTGTTTGCTGACACTAATTTGGGCAAATCCATTCTTGCAGTTCAAATTGCTGACGCGGTAAGCAGTGGCAAAAGCACAATGGGAATGGATATGAACGCGAAACCGCAAACTGTTCTCTACTGCGATTTTGAGTTGAGCGACAAACAGTTTGAAAACCGTTACCGTGGTGACAATGGTAGTCACTACTCATTCTCGCCTAACTTTTTGCGTGTTGAAATCAACCCTGACGTTGACGATTACCCAAACGGGTGCGACTTTGAGGATTATGTGAAAATCTCATTGGAGCAGATAGTTTTGCAGTACAATGCAAAGGTGATTATCATTGACAATCTAACCTACTTGAGCCGAGAGACCGAGAAAGCAAAAGACGCATTGCCGTTAATGAAATGGTTGAAAGCGTTTGGGCGCAAATACGGTTTATCTGTCCTCGCACTGGCACACACGCCCAAGAGGAGTTTATCAAACCCTATCACCCGAAACGACTTGATGGGGAGCAAGATGCTAATCAACTTTTGTGATGGTTGTTTTTCAATCGGTGAGAGCACCAGAGGCACGAATATTCGTTACATCAAGGAACTAAAGCAGCGCAATGAACCAATTCGGTATGATGCCGAAAATGTCATTGTCTGTGAGGTTGTCAAGCCTGATAACTTTCTGCAATTCCGTTTTATTGAATTCGGGTGCGAGAGCGAGCATTTACGCCAAATCAATGCCGATGAGCGCGACGAATTGATTGAGCGAGCCAAAGAATTGTCGGCGCAAGGTAAGTCGGTAAGAGAGATTAAAAGCGAGTTGGGCGTTAGTATTGGCACAGTTCACAATTACCTCAAAAAGTAGTTTAACCGTTCACGGTGTTCAAGCGTTCAACGATCAACGGAATGAGCACCGTGAACGCCGTGAACATTACTCTAGATTACAATGATACGACATCAATACAGTTTGGCGAAACGCGGTAAATGGATTTGCCCGCAATGCCATCACAAGACGTTTGTTTGTTATGTTGACGAAAGTGGTCAGGTTCTCAATGAGAATGTGGGTAAATGTGACAGAGCCGACAAATGTGCATACCATTACCCGCCGAGGCAATATTTTGCCGACAATCAGGTAATCGCCGAGGAAATACCCCGCAGCAGGGCGCAACCAATGTTCAAACCGTTACCGAAACCGACCTACATTGATAGTGAGGTGTTCAAACGGTCTGTCCTCGCCACCAAGAGCCACAACAATAATCTTGTGACGTTCCTGAATAGCGTATTTGATACGGCGATTGTCGAGCGCATGAAACGCGACTACTACATTGGCACATCAAAACATTGGGAGGGTGCAACGGTGTTCTATCAGGTTGATAGATATGGCAAGGTTCACCGAGGCAAAATAATGTTGTACAACCCCACCAATGGCAAGCGCATGAAATATCCTAATGGCAAAGGTATGGTTACATCGGTTCACGCCGTTATGAAATTGGGAGAGAAACCGCCACAATGCCTATTCGGTGAACACCTATTGCGTGACTATCCTGACATGACTGTTGCCGTTGTCGAGAGTGAGAAAACCGCCATCATTGCAAGTGGTGTTTTTGGTGACTGCATTGCGGTTGCGTGTGGTGGGTGCGGAAACCTCACAAATGCGATGTGCGAGCCGTTGAGAGGCCGAGACGTGGTATTGTTCCCCGACAACGGAAAACTCGCTGAATGGCGAGAAAAAGGCTTAAAAATGCGCCATCTATTCGGGCGGTTGCGAATTGCCGACATCATGGAACGCGAGGCAGTAAATATCGGTGACGATATTGGCGACCTGATTGTGGAGCGATACCCCGAATGGAACGAGCAGGGAGTTATAGACGTTCCCATTGATTTAGGACTGACAGAACTTTAATTCTATTGCTATTTTGACCAACCATGTGACATTTAACTGGTTGGTTTTTTTTCGAACTTTCGTTGTTAATAAAATGCCCGAAATTTATTTGCATAAATGCCTGCAAATGTGTATCTTTGCATCAAGTTAATAAACAAATTGACTATGCAAAACACAATCAAAACGCGATTGCCTGAACACGTCCAGGCACGACAGGTCAAAATTGACTATTCCGCAACCATTCGTCGAGGGGTTGAGGCTGTTAGAGATGCAGTTAAACGACTTTGGGCGGTTGATGACCTGCCCAAGTTAAACGACATCGAGGCCATGACCCCCGAATGGGTGCAGGGCATCATCGACGAAGGCATTGAGGCCACGAAGGCAAACAAGTCGTTAACGGCACAGGAGAGGGGCGAACGGTTGAAGGTTTGGCGCAGGATCAAACAGGATGCAATCGCCTCGACGGCCGTAATACAAAACTTTATCGGGGAATTTCCCGATCTCGTTTTTTGCCTCGATCATGTCGAGGGCACAGTTAATTGCAGTCAGGACAATATCGACAAAATTGTGGCGCAACGCAGCACCATACCGGTGCCAGAGCTCGCACACGTCCATTGGGCAAAACTGCAAACCATCATCCAATCGGTTCGGGGGCTAAGAGAGTGGGAGCAACAAAACGACGTTGCGCCCTTTCTCGTTGGCAACGCGGTCAATTGTTCACCGTATGAGTTTGCCGCATTGTGGGCAACAGGTGGCAACAAAATCGACCATCGCTATGACAAGTACCGCCCTGTCAATAACAAACTGATTGTGTAACAATAAATAATACAAAACGACTATGGACAACAACACCGACAACGAAATGACATTGCAAAGGGAATTGGCCAAAGCACAGGCCGAAATTGCAGAGCTTCGCGCGCAACTCGACGCGCAGCGCAATAAGTTTGATTTCAACCGAGCCTTTGAACGCATCAAGGCTAAAGAGGCCGACAATGAGGCATACCGCCAAGAGATAGAGCAGCGGTATGCGGGCAACGGCACCATATCCACAACCGATTTTATCTAATAGCCATGATCATACGACGAGGAAAGGACATCAACCCCAATAACACCGAGGTTAGTTTGATGTTGAGTTATGGCTCACCCGACGTTAGAGACATCATGAAGTATTTTTGTTATGGTGCTGGGGGCGAGTTACATTTTGGCAGTATCGGGTGGAAGGCTATCGACGTAGCCAAGAAGGAGGCCGTTTTTCATGAGGTCGATATAAGAACTTGGTCAGAAACGAGTTGTTATGTTTTTGGCCTGTTTGAGGACAAATGGCGCAAACAATTATCCGCATGGTTTCTGCGTCAAGCCATCAAGATGGGTTATTTCGTTCAATGCGAGGCCGACCCCACTTGCTTTTATTTTGGTGACGCGGGTATGAAACTGATGAAACGACGCGTTGAGGATTGGGAGGAATTAGAAGAAGAAAACCCCTAACGGTCACGAGCTGACCAACAGGGGCGGTTTACGTTCAGTCCATACGGGGCGGACGGTTGTTGAATGTTCCGTTAGTGGCTTCTTTCGTGTGCGGATGGTGACGAAGGGAAAAACCGCGGTTTTCTTTCGTTTGAGCCGTCAAACCCGAGACCATCAGGGCGAGAAATTGGGTTGCTCGCGCGCGCGCGTTGGAGGCCACTTTTCATCGAGAAAGAAAGCCAAATCGGCGATTTTTGGAAAATCACGAAAGTTTGTGTTATCTTTGCAGCAGATTATTGACCATTATGGCAATATTTCTAATGTGATACGGTGTTGTCCGGCGCGATGTCGGGCAACGCTTTTCTTTTTGTAGTGTTCAAACTGTTCAATGCGTTCAACCCGTTCAAGGTGTTCAGCCGTTCAAGGTGTTCACATATTCAAAAACTGAACACTTGAACACCTCGCCATCAACATGAGAAACGAACCCCAAAAAATGCACCGTTGAGGTGGGCAAAAATGGCTATATCAAAATTAAGTGGGCAAAAAGTGGGCAATAACAAAACAAAAACCACTTGGCAAATTTGCTTTTCTTGCTGATTATCAGCATTTTAGACAAATCTGTCAATCAATATATCGTGAACCCGTGGGGAGTCGAACCCCAATCGAAGGAACCGGAATCCTTTATTCTATCCATTGAACTACGGGTCCAGAGAGGTGCTTTTGGTGGAAAAGCGGGGCAAAATTACGGCTTTTTTTGTAACTTTGCAACACCCGCAGGGCAATTTGGGCGATTTAGCGTTGGTTGCCCGCCGCGGGCACGCTATCTGTATTGACACTTAATTGACCGAGGACATGAACGTAAAGATCGAGCCATCGTGGAACCGTGTGCTTGCTGCCGAATGGGAGGCGCCCTACTTCAAACAGTTAACCGAGTTTGTGCGTCAGGAATACCGCACGCGTCAGGTGTTTCCGCCTGGCAGGCAGATATTTGCTGCCTTTGATGCGGCGCCTTTTGAACAAGTCAAGGTGGTGATCTTGGGACAGGACCCCTATCATGGCTTGGGTCAGGCCAACGGGCTGTGTTTCAGCGTCAACGAGGGTGTGCCGATGCCTCCGTCACTGATTAACATCTTTAAGGAGGTACATGATGACGTGGGGGCTCCGATGCCGGCCAATGGCGACTTGTCGAGATGGGCTCGGCAAGGGGTGCTGTTGCTCAACGCAACGCTGACGGTGCAGGCGCATCAACCCTTGTCGCACCAAGGTAAGGGCTGGGAGGAATTCACCGACCACGTGATAGCCCATCTAGCCCAAAAACGCGAGCACCTGGTGTTCATGCTGTGGGGTTCATATGCCAAGCGCAAGGGAGCCTTTATTGACCGCTCCCGCCATCTGGTGCTCACGGCTGCTCACCCCTCGCCTCTGTCGGCCAACCGAGGCGGTTTCTTCGGGACGCACCATTTCTCGACTGCGAATGCTTACCTTGTCCAGCATGGCCTCAGTCCAATTCAGTGGTGACACCACCTGAAATAAGGGCTTCTCAAGGGTCAATTATCGAAATCACAATCAAAAAAAACTGCGATTTTGTGATGCCATTTCAAAAAATGGTTGTATCTTTGCACCGCTTTTCGAAACAATTTTTATAAATATTTTTTGTAATGTACTTAGATTCAGAGAAAAAGAAAGAGATCTTTGGCACTTACGGCAAAAGCAATACTGACACTGGTTCCCCCGAGGCCCAGATAGCATTATTCTCATACCGTATTGCCCACTTGACCGAGCACTTGAAGGTCAACAAGAAGGATCATACGACTCAGCGTTCGTTGAAGATGCTCGTTGGTAAGCGTCGCAAATTGCTCGATTACCTGATGCGCGTAGACATCAACCGCTACCGTGCTCTCATCGCTAAGAAGGAGCTGGGTATCCGCAAGTAATCCTCAACGACGAGAAACTCTCAACAAAAAACCGCCGCACCTGTTGCGACGGTTTTTTGTTTTCACACTGTTGTGATGAGTTCAGCCGGATCTCCAAAAAGAGCCACTAGTTCATCAAATCGCTGCAGCGTATCGCCCCCAAACTTGGCCAATGACTGCCGGGCACGTTCCATGGTCTTGGGCGGCTCGTCGATACGGCTCTTGGAGAAGAATTTGTCGGCATAGCAAATGACTTTTTCCTCTAAGGTCTCGGGCAGCAGATCGCGCGGCGGCTCAATGGGCAGATGCTGAGCTATGATCTCCTCGGCAGTGATGCCTGCACCGGTGTGGCGCTCACACACGCGTCCATGTCGATACAAGCCCATGCTGTCGAGCATCTTGCGGCCCAGGATGCCGTGCAATATATAGGGCTCGGTGCCATGGCAATGGATGCCGGGGGCATCGGTGCGGCACATGCCGATGTCGTGCAGCATGGCAGCTTCCTCGACAAACTCGATATCGATGGGCACATGGCGCTCGATGAGCCGACCGGCAATAGCGACAGCAAGGTCGGCAACCTGACGGCTATGAACAACCAACACCCGGTAATCATCATTACCGGGTGTGTAGTATCGTTGAATGATGGATAAGCAATCCAACATGTGATTGGTCGGGAATTAGTCAACCATGACTACCCAGCCGTGCTCGTCGGGATAGTCGCCCATCTGGATGGCACGCAGGCGGTCGTACAGCGCGGTCACCTTGGGACCGACACTATTGTCTTTCCTGATTACATAGTGAACATCCTTGTCCATGTCAACAACCTCGCTGATGGGAGC
>JAEEGG010025300.1_pt1 | contig 11441 bp, 9 predicted proteins | sample 9134161 | NCBI WGS metagenome assembly JAEEGG01 (sample SAMN16246543, study PRJNA631951) | gut metagenome | biome: gut microbiome; feature: rumen; material: CR-attached | host: Bos | place: Iran: Karaj | collected 2018-10 | reverse complement strand
GTGCTGGAATGGGCGCAGATCACGGAAGAAGCGCATTTCGAGGAACTGCTTGGCATCGATCAGCTGGAGCTCTGGCTGGCAAGGCGTCTGGAAGAAACGGGGGCCACTGCCGGACGAATCGGCAGCGGTCGGGTAACTTTCGCTGAACCCGGACCGGCAAGCTGCCTGCCCTTTCGGGTCATTGCCATGCCGGGGCTTGCAAACGGCAAATTTCCACGGTCAACTGCCGCCGCAAGCTTTGATGAAATGGCCAGGAATCCGAGGCGCGGCGACCGGCAACCACGCAAAGACGACCGGCTCCATTTTCTGGAGGGAATTCTCTCCGCCCGTGACCGGCTCTACTTAAGCTACGTCGGGCAAAATATCCGGGACAACGCGTTCCTGGAACCGTCCGTGCTGATAAGTGAGCTGACGGACTACCTCGACCGGGGATTCCGCTGCCCCCGTTACGCCGAATGCCCCCGTTTCGATGCAAATCGCTGCGACAGCTGGTGTCACTGCGAAGAAAACGGCCTGTTTTTCCGGCACAAGATGCACGCGTTTCATCCCGCCTACTTCACCGGGGAAACACCGCTGGCAAGTTTCTCCAGAGCCGACTTCGCGGCGGCCCGAGCCTGCATTGAGCCTTCCCAGCCGCTTCCATCCCCCGCACCGCTTGCGGAGCCGGACAATGCTTTGAAAACGCTCCGTTTGAAAGATTTGTGGCGTTTCTGCCTCAATCCCGGAGAATATTTCGTGCGGCAGAGACTGGGCATTTTCCTGGACTCGCCGGAGAAAAATCCCATCTCCGACGAAGAACCCTTCTCGCTTTCCCCTCGTGAGCGAAGCATTCTGGGCGACAGGCTTGTTGAAACGCGGCTGGAAAACCGCGCTCCGGAAGAAATCTATGCACATGAACGCGGCGCGGATCGGCTGCCGCCGGGAAAGATGGGGCAAATTCTTTTTGAGAATCTTGAAACCGCGCTCGACCCTTTTGGCGCTTCTATCGAAGAGAAAATTGCAGGCGTCATACCACGCCACGAAACTTTTGCCCTACAGATAGGAGATTTCCAAATAACGGATATCGAATGTCTGCTTGCCGGCGACAGCGCGCTGCACTACCACTTTGCCCGGCCAAACAGCACATATGTACTGCGATACTGGATCACAAGACTCGCTCTGGACTGTCATCCACAAAAGCCTGCTGCCGCAGGCAGCCAAATATTCCTCAGAGGCGAAAAAGGCAGGGATGTTCTGCACAAACGCCTGATTCCAAGCGCGGACGCCCGGGAGCAGCTGGCCGGTTTGCTGGAGCTCTATTGGCAAGGTTTGCGCTCACCACTGGCTCTCCTCCCCGCTCTGTCATACGACTATGTCAAATCGCTGCTGCCCGCGCCAAAAGGGCTGGATATCCACTCCCGCGCGGATATTCTGTGCCTCGTCGAACAGGCACCGCTGCAGATGCGCCGCGAAGCGTGGGAAAAAGCCTGCTCTCAATGGAACGAAATACGTGCCCAGGACGACGCCTTACGTTTTCTGTTTCCGGAAGGCTACCAGCTGCCGGAAAAAGAACTGCATGAACAGTCGTCCGCGCTTTGGGCCGGCTGCTTTTCGGCCCTGCGCGACGAAAACGGCAATCTTTCTTTCCTTTAAAATTACTTCTTCTCAAAAGCCGGCAGAATATATTCCGCCTCCGGAATATGGATGGCCCCGCTTTTGTCCAGGATGCTGGAATAGAGGGTGAAACGATCCACACCAAAGGGCGAACCGGAAAAAAACATTTGCGCGTCCAAATAACGTTTCAGCCCGGATGCCGCTTCCCCTCCCAGACGGGCCAAGGTGATATGGGGGGTAAACTTGCGTTTTTCCAACGGAATGCCCAGTCCTTGCAAACAACTGGTCACCTGCCTTTGCAGGCGCATAAGAGCCGGATTTTCCGCTACTCCCGCCCACAACACCCGTGGCTCCCCCCGGGGAGGGAAAAAGCCCAGAGTTCGAAACTGGAGGGAAAAAGCAGATGGTCCATTCCTCTCAAGCACGCATAAACTCTCTCGAATACTGCGGAAAACCACTTCGTCCACTTCGCCGATGAAACACAGGGTCAAATGCAGCTGCTTCGGCGGCGTCCATCGGGCCTCAGGCAATCCGCCGCAAAGAGCAACCAGTTCCTCACGTGCCGTCTCCGATGGATTAATGGCCACAAAAAGTCGTTTGTTCAAATTTCCAGGCACTGTAATCCTACGTATTTAATATGTTTGGAAAAGCCAGAGCACCATCCGTCCTGAGGAATCCTTCTGCTTTGACGTTTGGCGCCATGGTTTCAAACATTGCCTGCTTACTTCAATATCAGTGGCTTTTGTCCCGGGGTTTCGCCAATCTGACATCCACCATTTCTTTCAACTCCTTGCCGACCTTGAAAAACGGCAAGCGTTTGGGAGCCACTTCTATCTGCTCGCCGGTACGGGGATTGCGGCCGGTATAGGACTTGTAATCCCGCACGGCAAAACTTCCGAAGCCGCGGATTTCGATCCGTTCGCCTGACGCCAAAGCATCGGCCATGGTATCGAAGATCAGATTCACAATTTCAGTGGACTGTTTATAGGATATGTTGCGAGCCAGGCAGAGCGCCTCAATCAACTCCGACTTGTTCATAAATCTTCCCTCCTAAAAAAACATCCTCAAAAAGATGACAGTAAAAAAACAGAAAATTCGGGCAAATGCCCCTCATCCAGCCCGTTACGGCACACGATGCGTCACAATGTCCGCTCTCTTCCACTCTTTGTGCAAAACATGCCACAATCCGCACTTCTTTCGCCCTATCCTTCCCGGACGCTTTTTCTTTTTGACAAAGATAGGGCAGCACTTGCCGAAGCGTCAAGCAAACTCCAGCATAATCAACATGTTTTAGCGATGCCATGCCCAAAAAACAACCGCAAAACCATCCTGTGCAGCTCCGTTTGCGGCCATTTTCCCTGTAGCGTGTCCTTGGGCGCTTGTATTACAATGCAATAACTATGACGACATGGCGCCTTTCCAAATATATCTCGCAGGAAGTGCTTGCTCCAATGGCCATCAGCCTGGCGATTTTGTCGTTTGTCCTGCTGATGGGCAACCTTCTCAAGCTGACGGATCTGATCATCAACCGCGGCGTCCCGATCCGGGATATCGCTATGCTCTTTCTCTACCTGCTTCCATCGTTCTTTGACATTACACTGGGCATGGCCTTTCTCATTGGTATCCTCATCGGCTTTTCACGTCTTTCCACCGATCACGAGATCGTGGCCATGAAGGCGGCCGGCATCAGCTTATGGCGCATGACGCGACCGATTGTCGCCATAGCGCTTATTACAACAGTTGTTCTCGCAGGCATTTCGTTTTACGCCAAACCCCTGGGACGAAAAAATTTCAAGGCCCAGGTTTTCCAGATCCTGCAAAACCGTATTGGCAAGGGACTGGAGCCGATGGTCTTCTTTCACGATTTCGAAGATGTGGTGCTGTTCGCCCGCGAAGTGGAACAGAACGGCCAGATGCGTGGAATTTTTCTGTATGACAACCGGGATCCCGAGATTACCTCGACCATCTCTGCAGAAAGCGGGAGACTCTTCTCCAACCAGAGCGCCATGACTTTCTCCATCCTGCTGCAAAACGGCGCACTGCACAACCATGCACTCAGCGGCAAGGACACCAGTTACCGCGTCATGAATTTCGCCAATTACGATCTGAATCTCAGTTTCGCGGATAAAAGCGAGGGCAAGGCGCCGCGCCTCAACCCCAAAGAAATGACCTTCCAGGAAATTCTGACGGGTACCGGATCAACGCCCAAGCAGCAACGCCAGATGGACGTCGAATTTCATAAGCGGCTGGCGCTCTGCATAGTGCCCCTGCTGTTCGTGCTGATAGGAATCCCCCTGGGGATCTGTTCGCCACGCTCCGGCCGAATGGGCGGTTTTTCCTTTTCGCTGGTCGTGTTTCTCGCCTATCACCTGCTCTCCTCCTTCTCGGAAACGCTCTGTCTGGAGCATATGCAGATGCCACTGGGCGTGTTGTGGCTCCCCGATCTTTTTTTCCTGCTCACGGGCCTGTTTCTTTACCATGCAGCCGCCGCGGAAATGGCGCCGCGCTGGCTGACCGGACTGATCGCGCTCTTCACGGGCAAACTGTTGCGGAGACATCCCCATGCACATTCTTGACCGCTATGTGATCACCCGTTTTCTGAACTTTTTTTTTCTGGCGCTGGCGGCCTTCAGCGGCGTCTATCTGCTGGTAGACTTTATCGAAAAGCTTGACAATTTTATCGATAACGACGCGCCCTGGTCGTTATGCCTGCTCTTTTTTCTCAACAAACTGCCGATGATCTTTTCTCAGGTCACCCCATTAGCGGTTCTCCTGGGTTCCTTTCTTACCGTCGCCAGCCTTTCGCGCAACGGTGAGCTGATCGCCATGTTTTCCGGCGGGGTGGGCCTGCGGCGGGTCCTTACGCCGATCTTTGTGCTGGCGCTGCTGGTTGTTGCCGCCAACTTTGCCATCAACGAGTACCTGCTGCCCATTACCACGGAAAAGATGAACCACATCCTTTATCAGGAAATCCGGAAAAAACCGCTGACATTCATGAAGGAAGGCGGCGCCTGGATGCGGGAAAAAAACCGGCTGGTGCACATCACCTCGCTGGAGCCGCAGGGAATGATTCTGCAGGGTGTGGTCATCTACACCATGGATGAACGTTTCCAGATTGTCGCATACGAAGAGGCCAACCGGGCCACGTACCATGAGGGGGCCTGGATTGCCGACCAGGTGATCCGGCGCCGTTTCGATCCCCAAACCGGCTCCTTGCTGGAATTCGCCAGCCTGCAAAAAGCTCCAATCGATTTTCACAAGCCCCCCAAAGAATTCCGCAGGGTCAACGCCAAACGGGATGAACTCAACTACCGCCAGCTGCATCACCTGGCCCACCGTCTTCAGGCGGAAGGGTTTGACGCCACCAGCTACCGTGTAGACATGCACAGCCGGCTGGCGGTACCCTTCGCATCGTTCATCATGGTCATACTTGGCATTCCCTTCGCACTGCGCAACAGCCGGAGAGCCGGCGTCGCCATGGGAATGGCCATCAGTGTTGGCGTGGGAATGATTTACTTTTTCGCCCAGGCCACGCTGACCGCGTTTGGCTACTCCGCGCTGTTGCCGCCGCTGGTGGCAGCCTGGTCGGCCAATATTATTTTCATGTTGTTGGGGATAGGACTTTTTCTGAATCTGGAGCAGTAGCGCCTCCATCCAACAGAGGGTGCGTTGTCTCTCTTCCCCTTGCCGGGAACAACGACGTGCCGCTTCTGTCTGACTTGCAAAGGAGCTCTATATGGCCAAAATTATTCCTTTTTGCGGCATTCTTTTCAATCGCGACAAGATCCGGGATTTAAGAAGCGTCATGGCGCCTCCCTATGACTGCATTTCGGAAGAGATGCAGGAAGAACTCTACTCCTCAAATCCCTACAATGTGGTGCGGTTGATTCTGGGCAAAACCACGCCCGAAGACACTGAAAGCTCCAACCGTTATACCCGCTCGGCGCAAACCCTCAACGAATGGCTTGGCAACGGTATTCTGGTACAGGATGCAGATCCTGCCATCTATATCTACGATCAGGAGTACCAGGATGAAGACGGCGCCCCGATTACCCGCAGGGGATTTTTGGCGCTGGTGCGGCTGGAAGATTTCTCTACCGGGACAGTCAAACCGCATGAACGCACGCTGGATGGTCCCAAAAACGACCGATTCATGCTGATGAAAGCCTGCAAGGCCAATTTGAGCCCAATTTTCGCCCTCTATTCCGATCCAACATTTGCCCTGGAGGCGATCCTGAACCACCACCGCAAACGGGAACCGGATATCGCCGTCCGCTACAACAACGAGCAGCACAATCTGTGGCGCGTAACAGACGAAAGTCCAATAACCATTTGCCGTACTTTGCTGAACGACAAACCACTGCTCATCGCCGACGGCCATCATCGCTACGAAACGGCGTTACGCTACCGGGATCTTATGCGCGAACAGATGCCGGACTATACCGGCCGGGAACTTTTCAACTATGCCCTGATGTATTTTTGCAACATGGAAGATCCGGGGCTGACGGTATTTCCCATCCATCGCCTCCTGTCCAGGCTGGATGCAATGGACGAGGCAACCTTCCTGGACAAGGTCGCCCCCCTCTTCGTGGTCCAGCCGGATGCTTTCGATGCCGACGATCCGGTTTCATGCAAACGGGTTCGCAATACGCTCGCCGAGAAAAAACATACCTTTGCATGGTATCCCGGCGGGAAAAAGCTCTACTTTATGACCCTGCGCGATCTGGAAGTCATGGACAAACATTTTCAGGGAAATGTTCCCCAACAGTTGAAGACCCTGGACATTTCCATCCTGCACAAACTGATCTTCGAAGACCTTTTCCATATTTCCGAGGAAGATCAACGAAACGAAAAATATATCCGATATGTCAACAACTTTGCCGAGGCTCTGCACGCCGTCCGAAAAAACGAAGCGCAAATGGCCTTCCTCCTCAACCCGACCAGAATCTGCGAAGTTCGGGAAGTAGCCAATCACGGCGGTAAAATGCCGCAGAAATCCACCTACTTCTACCCCAAGCTGTTAAGCGGACTCATCTTCAACAAATTGGCCTGAAGCAAAGACTGAACAAAAAAAATGCGCCATAACGGGTACCTTCCACGGTACCCGTTATGGGTTCCAGCTGTCCCTGCAAAGAAAGACGAAGTACCAATGGAAATTATTCGCAGCCTCGATGATCCACGCTTTCCCCTGCACCATACGATCCTGACCATTGGCAACTTCGACGGTGTGCATTTGGGCCACCAGGAAATTTTCCGACACGTTGTGGCAACCGCCCGCAAGATTCAGGGACGCCCGGCGGTCATGACCTTTGTACCGCACCCGCTGGAAGTGTTGGCGCCGCAACGGGCGCCTCGCCGTCTGACCACCCAGGAGGAAAAGGAAGAGTTGATTGCCGGAGCGGGCATAGAACTCCTGCTCAGCATCCCCTTCACCACTGCCGTTGCCCGAATGGAGGCGAAAAGATTCGTCGAGGACATTCTGGTGCGCCAACTGGGCTTGAGCTTTCTTGTTGTCGGGCAAGACTACCGTTTCGGGTGGCAACGAACTGGGGACAGTGCTGCGTTGATTCGCTGGGGAAAAGAGCTGGGCTTTGCAACTCACATTTTGGAGCCGGTCCAGCACGATGGCCGAATCTACAGTTCCACGCGCATACGGGAACTTGTCGCATCGGGGCAGGTGGAGGAAGCCGCGGCCTTTTTGGGAAGGGATTTCCAGTTGGCCGGAATTGTCCGTTCCGGTTTCCGGCGCGGCCGGCAACTGGGCTTTCCAACCGCCAATCTGGAACCGGATCCCAAAATTCTGCCCGGCTGCGGCGTATACGCCGTGCGAGTCGAACTCCGAGGGCAAATCCACGAGGGAGTGGCCAGCATCGGTTCCAATCCCACCTTCTCCGGCCAAAAGCTGAGCGTCGAAGTGCATATTCTGGATTTTGCCCAAAATATCTACGGAGAACGGCTCATTGTGCGCTTCATCAAACGGCTGCGTGACGAAAAACTTTTCCCCTCGCCAGAGGCGCTGCACGCCGCCATTGAGCAGGACGTCCTTCGGGCACGCGCCCTGCTGCACCATCCGCAAAAGGAAAAGCGCCGTTCTTGAAAAAACTCAAAAAAATGGGTCTGAAAACAAGAGGCCAACGCAGGAATATCATGGATATTTATGGAATTTTTGGTTATCCCATTGCCCATTCCCGTTCCCCCCAGATGCATAACCGCACCTTTCAAAAACTGGGGATCGATGCAGTCTACGTGCCCTTCCTGGTCGACCCCAATCGTCTTGCGGAAGCTGTTGCCGCTCTGCGGGCACTTAATATCAGAGGCGTCAACATTACCATTCCGCATAAAGAGGCCGTGCTCAAACTGCTCGATGAACTGGCGCCGGAGGCGCAGCTCATTGGAGCAGTAAATACCATCGTCAACCGTGGCGGGCATCTTGTCGGCCACAACACGGACTGCCTGGGCTTCATGCGCTCCCTGCGGCATGAACTAAACTTCGATCCAAAGGGCAAACGAATTCTGCTCCTCGGGGCCGGCGGCGCAGGACGGGCGGTGACTGTGGGACTGGCTCAGGCCGGAGCCGCTCACATCACGCTTTTTGACCGGCGTGAAACCGTCTGCCGCCACCTGATCGACGAATTTGCGCCCCGATTCGAGGACACCCAATTTGCTTGTTTTTCAGATGATCAGACATCCCTCCTGGAAAAAATGCCAAACTTTGATCTGCTCATCAATGCCACACCGGTGGGCATGAAGGGGGAATGCTGGTTCGATGGCAAGGAATCGTTCCTACCTTCCCATGTATACGATCTGGTCTATTCTCCACAGGGGACCCCATTGACCCGGGCGGCCCAGTCCGCCGGAAAACGGGTGGTCGATGGCACAGGAATGCTGGCCGCGCAAGGTGAAGAAGCTTTTTTCCTCTGGCGGGGACAATACCCCCCTGCAGGTTGGATGAAACAATGTATCCGGGACTGAACCCGCCCTAATAAGCAGATCGAGCAAGGCAAAGCCCTTCCCTGAAACCGGGCAGGAATGAGGCTTTCCTTTTTCTCCGCACGGGTATTGGCAAATCAGGCTTTCACTGTACACAATAACGGTCCCGGTATTGCAAAGAGATTTGTGCAAACATTTTTGTTCCATTTTGCGCAACCAGGGACAGGGAAAACAGATCGGGGCCATTCACAGTGTATTCCATTGTCAAACAACATAATGGCACCATCGCGACGATCAACGTGCCCACATGCGGAGCTCGGTTCGTCATAACGCTACCAGCCCTAAACTAAAGCAATATCAGAGAAAAACAGGGATCCTATGCAAAATTCCATTCTGGTCGTGGATGACGAAAAAAGCATACGGGAGTTTTTCTCCATTCTCCTGAGAGGAGAAGGGTACCAGGTCATCACTGCGGAAGATGGAGAACAGGCGCTTGCCGAACTCAACACTGCTCCGTTTGATTTGGTCATCAGTGATGTGAAAATGCCACGCATCAACGGCTTCCAGCTTCTGAAACACATCCGGCAGCACTACCCGGATACACTTGTCATCATGCTTACCGCTGTTTCCAATGCTGAAGAAGCAACCAACGCCGTGAAGCATGGCGCCTATGATTACATCGCCCAACCCTTCAAGGACGAAAGAATTCGTCTCATCATCAAAAATGCGCTGGGGCAAAAAGCTGCGCACGCAAATCCACGTTCCTCCGCAGCTCAAAGCATTCGGGACAACATCATCGGACAGAGCGCATCCATGCGGAAGCTCTGTGAGATTATTGAACAAATTGCCCCAACCAAAGCCACCGTGCTGATAACCGGAGAATCGGGAACCGGCAAGGAACTGCTGGCCCGTGCCATCCATAACGGCAGCAAACGCAAGGGAACACCGTTTATAGCCATCAACTGCGGAGCCATTCCGGAAAACCTGCTGGAAAGCGAGCTGTTCGGCTACGAAAAAGGCGCCTTCACCGGCGCCGCTACCGCCAAAACCGGCCTGTTCGAAATTGCCAACGGAGGGACGCTGTTTCTCGATGAAATTGGCGATCTGCCTCCCCTCATGCAGGTCAAACTTTTGCGGGTGTTACAGGAACGCGAGATCCGCAAGATTGGAGGGATCCGCAGCATTGCCGTCGATTTCCGCCTGATTGCCGCCACCAACAAAAATCTGGAGCAGGAAGTTGCGGAGAACCGCTTCCGTGAGGATCTGTTTTATCGCATCAACGTCATCCAGCTGGAAATGCCCCCCTTACGAACCCGCCGCGATGACATTCCGCTCCTGGCGGAGCATTTTCTGCACAAGATTGCCCCCGAACGCAAACTGGTTTTCTCCAGGGAAGCCATGCAGATTTTGAAGGACTACAGCTGGCCGGGCAATATCCGCGAGTTGGAAAATGTTGTCGAGCATACCGCAATTTTTACCATCGACAGAGAAATTCATAAGGAAAATCTGCCGCCGCAGTTGCTCAAGAACAAAACCGACAACGATTCCACACCTTCCCAGATACTGAAGGAGCTTCCCGACGAGGGACTGGATCTGGACGAATATCTTGGACAGATAGAAAAGGATATCCTTTTGAAAGCACTGGAGAAAAACCACGGCATCCGCAAACGTGCCGCCCAGTTTCTGCGCATTTCTTTCCGTTCCATCCGTTACCGGCTGGCAAAATATGGCATCGCCCTGAACGATGACGAGAGCAAGGATTTGTTATGAGACAACAAACCATAGCCGCGGTGCAGCGGCATATCATTGAAGTACCGGATCTGAACCGGGAGCAGTGTGCCGCGGCCATTGCGGAAGCCGCCGCCGCCGGCGCAAACCTGGTGGTCCTGTCCGAACTGCACAACAGCCCCTATTTCTGCCAGATCGAAAATCCCGATTTCTTCGATCTGGCCGAGCCCATTCCCGGCCCTTCAACCGCCTATTTCGGCAATGTCGCCCGCTGCTGCGGCGTAGTCGTGGTCATTTCACTGTTCGAGCGGCGAGCTCCCGGACTTTGCCACAATACCGCGGTCGTCCTGGAAAAAGACGGCTCCATCGCCGGCTGCTACCGCAAGATGCACATTCCCGACGATCCGGGCTACTATGAAAAATTCTACTTCACCCCCGGTGATACCGGCTTTCGGCCCATTCGGACTTCCGTCGGCTCGCTGGGCCTCCTGATCTGCTGGGATCAGTGGTTTCCCGAGGCCGCCCGGCTGATGGCGCTGGCCGGCGCGGATCTGCTGATCTATCCGACCGCCATCGGCTACGATCCGCATGAGCCCGAAGAGGAGCAATGCCGGCAACTTGAGGCCTGGATCACCATCCAGCGTGCCCATGCCATTGCCAACAATCTTCCCGTCATCAGCGTCAACCGGGTCGGTTTTGAAAATCATCCCGTAGAAGCCAACTATGGCATCGAGTTTTGGGGAAACAGTTTTATTGCCGGCCCACAGGGAGAATTTCTGGCACGTGCGGGCGCTCATGAAGAAAGCACGCTGCTGGCCACGCTTGACCTCGACCGGACAGAATCCACACGCCGCATGTGGCCATTTTTGCGCGATCGCCGAATTGATGCCTACGAAGATCTTCTCAAGCGCTTCCGCTCCTGAAAAGCACTTGCCGTCTCAAGTCTGCACACAAACATGGGGAAGGCCTCCAAAGCCTTCCCCATGTTTGTTGTATCAAAAAATTTTCAATCCTTCTCAGGCTCAGGTACGCACCGCCGGTAGCAGCTCATCCAGCAGATCAAACAGTTCCTGCATGTCCTTCAATGTATAATCTCCCATGTGCGCAATCCGGAAGGTCTTGTTCTTGATCTTGCCATAGCCGTTATCAATGGCATAACCGCGCTCTCCGGCCAGTTTTTTAAGAGCCTC
>JAEEGG010025299.1_pt1 | contig 11441 bp, 6 predicted proteins | sample 9134161 | NCBI WGS metagenome assembly JAEEGG01 (sample SAMN16246543, study PRJNA631951) | gut metagenome | biome: gut microbiome; feature: rumen; material: CR-attached | host: Bos | place: Iran: Karaj | collected 2018-10 | reverse complement strand
GTACACGGAAATATCTTCGGTACAGCATCTCCTTCATTGATGAAAGGTCATTGGCGGAATCTTCCAGTTTGAAAAGCCGGTAGTCTTTTTTTGATGATTTGAAATCCTTGTATACTACCATGGCTCCGACGGTATTGACACCTCCCGTATGGGAGTTATCAAAGAGCTCGATTCGTCTTATTTTCTTTTTGAAGATTCTAGAGAATTCAGCTTCAAGATCATCCGTATAGCTTTCCTTTGAGGTGATGACTTTCTTGTTCTGCTTGAGCGTTTCAACACAGTTGCTTCTGGCCTGTTTTAAAAGCTGATATTTATAGCCTCTGGCTACGCTCTGGGCATTATATGCCTCTCCAAAAAAAGAAACGAGTTCTTTCGGCAGATATAAGGCTTTAGGCTTTTCATTGATCTCATAGAACTGATAGATATAGGAAGTCACAAAGTTCTCCGGATCTCCGACAAGATAATCGATAAACTTGTCGGAAGAAAGAAGTCTTCCCTTTTTGACGAATAGTCCGACAATCGAGATATAGCCGTCCTCAACATAGTAGTTGAAGACATCGAATGATTCTCGGTTGTTTTTCTGGACATCCTGCTTCAGATTGGTCTGCCTTACATCATAGATGAGGTCGCGATAATAAGCGGAGTTTTCAAAATCAAGTCTTTCCGTAGCCTCATCCATTTTCTTTTTAAGATCATTAATTATGCTGCGGTTGTCGCCGTTAAGAAAAGCGAAAATATCATCTTTGACTTTGCCGGATTGTTCAGCCGGCACGTTGATCCTGCAATAGCCGGGACATTGTCCCATATGATAGTAAAGACAGAGTTCCTTCTGCATCGTATGACATTTTCTGGTCGGATAAAGCTTGTTTATCAGTTCAACCATATTTCTGGCGGCTCCGACATCAGGAAAAGGTCCGAAGAGTTTCCCTTTATATCTTGACTTCTTCTTCAGTCTTACAACCTCAACAAACGGTTCTATGCAGTCTTTTAAAAGAATGTAGGGATATGATTTGTCATCCTTGAAGACGATATTGTATTTGGGATCATACTCCTTGATCAGATTGTATTCCAGGATCAGTGCTTCTTTTTCCGACTTCGTGACGATGTAATCGAAATCAGCGATGTTCGACACAAGTTTTGTCGTCTTGTAGTCATGTGCGCCTCTGAAATAGGAATTGACACGGTTGAAAAGATTGATCGCCTTTCCGACATAGATCACCTTTCCTTCTTTGTCTTTATGAAGATAGACGCCCGGTTTTCTGGGAAGCGTCTTCAGTTTTTCTTTCAGTTCACTCATTTGAACTCCACGATCGTGACAGCACTGCCGCCGTCATAATAATCTCCGTCTTTGAATGATTTGACGTAAGAGAGCCTTGAAAGCCTCTGTCTGAGCATTTTTCTGAGTGTTCCTGTACCGATACCGTGTATGACTTTAACGCTGCTCATATGCGATGCATTGGCCTTATCCAGGTATTCTTCCATCATGACCAGAGCATCTTCCGTCCTCTGTCCGACAAGATTGATCTCCGAAGGGACACGCTGATATCTTCTGGCGATGACTTTCGTCTCCTGTTTCTTGATCCTGGGCATCAGGATCAGATCATCGGTCTTCACTTTGATCGTAAGACCTCTGACATTGACAGTCGCCTGATCCTTGTTCAGAGCCGAAATGATACCGACCTGTTCGTTTTCCCTGATCCTGACATTGTCTCCGACTTCAAAGACATGTTTTTCTTCTTCAGGTACTTTTTCATTTTTCAGGGCTTCGATCTCCTCGATCACGGAATCCTGTTTCGTATCTCTGATACTTTCAAGCTTTTCAGCCGCCTGATTCCTGATTTCTTCGATATATTCATCCAGTTCTTTCAGATATTTCTGTCTCAGTTCTTCTTTTTCTTTTTCGAAAGCCGTGATCAGTTCTTCATATTCTTTTGTGATCCTTAGAGTTTCTGCTTCAGCTTCTTTGAGTTTTTCTTTCTGAACTTCCGTTTCTTCGATCTGTTTTGCCAGTCTGTCCATCAGTTCATCCTGGGCTGACTTGTTTTTTTCAAGATACTTTCTGGCATTTTCAATGACAGAGGGATCATCGAAATATCTCGATGCGATCTCCAGTGCATTGGAAGCTCCGATTGAATTCTCCAGATAGTGATATGTCGGATTTAATGTTTCCATGTCGAAACCGACAGACGACAGCATGATCTTTTCATCTTCATAGGAATAATTCTTGATGTCATCGAAATGCGTCGTGATGATGAATCTGGCTTCGATCTCCTTGATCTTGTCTAAGATCGCCAGCGAAATGGCCTGTGCCTCTTTCGGATCGGTCCCCGAGATCAGTTCATCGATCAGGATCAGACATCTGCTGTCTGCTTCACTCAGGATATGATTGATGTTCTGTATATGTGCCGAAAAGGTCGAAAGCGAATCGGCGATCGACTGATTGTCATCGATATCGACGAAGATGTTTCTGTATAAAGGTACTTTTGCCTGGGATGCAATGATCGGAATGCCCAGATACGTCATCAGAATGGAAAGGCCGATCGCTTTGAGTGAAACGGTCTTGCCACCGGTATTGGAACCGGAAATGACAATGCCGAGATACGGTTCATAAAGACGGTAGGAATTGCTGACGACTTTCCTGGGATCGATCAGAGGATGACAGAGATCTTTGAAATCAAAGTTCAGATCTTCCGATAAAGAAGCCATGATGCCGCCGTTTCTTAATCCGTAATAGGCTTTTGAGAAAATGACACACAGCTTTACAAGCGAATCAAAGTTGTTGTGATATTCACTGCTGATGGAAGAAACAAGATAAGACAGCTTACTCAGGATCCGTTCGATCTCGTCTTCCCTGTCCTGCATCAGAGATATCCTGCGGTTGTTGGCATCGATGAAAGAAGCAGGCTCCACATAAAAAGCCAGTCCTGATGAGGAAGAACCGTAGGTATAACCCTGATATTTGTTTTTATCGGAATTCTTGATCAGGAACGTAATCCTGTCATTGCGCATGTAGATTGATGCTTCCTGCAAAGAATCGCCGTGTTTGTCGATGAAACTGTAGGCCTTGTTGTAAAGATCCTTCTCGCATCTTGTCAGATCGGCAGAGATCTGTTTCAGTTTTTCAGATGCATCTTCCTTTACCTCTCCGGAAGGATCGATGCAGTCAGAGATCTGATCAAATACGGTTTTGCTTAGATAGATCGTATCCGTATAGTCACGGATTGAAAGATCTTCAGGCAGTTTTTCAAACAGTTTTCTGATCCTTTCACAGTGATTGTGGAAGACCAGGATATTTTTCAATTCGACACCGTTTAATCTGATGCCTTTTTCAGCTGTTTCCAGCAGTTCGTTGACATTATTGATTCCGTCAAAAGAAACATTGAAATCCTGTTTCAGCAGTTTCAGTGCTTCCTTGGTTTCATTTACATTCTTACGGATCTGAAGCGGATTAAAAACAAGATCTTCTTCCCTGATATAGTCTCTTGCGTCTTCTATACCGGCGAATTCACAGATCCTGTCTTTGATGATATCGAGGTCTAGATTTGAATACTTATTCATTCCTTCCGCTCACAGTGATCAGCCATTTTCTGAATTCTTCTCTGTATGAATCGATATCGATGCCTTCAGCATCTTTCTTGATATTTGCATCCGATAGTTTTTCCACGATAAAATCTAGTGCCTGATCCGATACGCCGTTGATATACTTCAGGATCGTCTTTTCTCTGACTTCCCTGCCGTTTGATATCAGAGGAAGCGACAGCAGCATGGATAAAGCCAAAGCGATCAGTGTCGCATTGATGACACCTGAACAGGCGCCTAAAATCTGATTGAGTTTTCCCAGTACCGGTATCTTGTTGAGTGATTTCATCAGCAGGGCGACGAATACATAAAGAAGCTTCATAACAAGGAAGATGATCAGGAAATAAGCCACCGTATTCAGCAGATTATTGAGATTGAAGAAATGATCGATCAGTTCATACTTCTCATTGAGACTGCTGATATCAAATAACGGAAACAGTGAAGCAAGTACCGGTGATGCAAACCAGGCCAGAATAAGAGAAGCCGCAGTATACAGAAGCGATACGAGCTCATACAGGAAACCCTTTCTGTATCCGATATAGATCATCACGAGATAGATCGCGATGATAAAGCCAGTAATGTAAATAAAATAGTTCTCAGGAATGATCATATCTAAATTTTAACGCAATTATTCATAATTACCAACTTTGATTTATACTAGTGATATGAGTACTTTTTCATTCAAACTCGACGAAGAAAAGATCCTGAAACTCAAGGAAACGTTCAAAGACGACATCAGGGAAAACAAAAACGAATATGTTGACTGCTTCATTCAGAGAGACGATCTGACGATCACGATCTATAAGAGCGGAAAAGTCGTATTTCAGGGAAATGACGCCTTTTTCTATGCATCCGCCTATATCGAGACAAAGAAAAGCAGACAGGCCGGATCCGATGAAGTAGGAACCGGAGATGTCTTCGGTCCTGTCATTGTAACGGCAGCCATCATCGAAGAAGATGATTATCCCTTCATCGAAGCCAATCACATTACGGATTCCAAGCAGCTGGATGATGAATTCATCCGCAGGATCGGTCCTGAACTCAGAGAAAGATTCAGGCATTCCCTGCTGATCCTTGACAACAGGACATACAACAGAGTCCATGAAAAAGACAATCTCAATTCCATCAAAGCCAAGATGCACAATAAAGCCTATCTGAACATGCAGGACAAGGGATATGATATCCCCAAGGCCGCCTATGTCGATCAGTTCTGCTCCGTAGATGATTATTACCGTTATCTTGCCGATGAAGAAAGAGTCTATCACGATCTGATCTTTGAGACAAAAGCTGAATCAAAATACCCTGCTGTCGCTGTCGGATCCATGATCAGCCGCTACGCTTTCCTGGAATACATGGATGCACTGGACCAGAAATACGGCATGCATTTCCAGAAAGGTTCTTCCAATCTGGAAGCGATCGATGAAAATATCAGGGAAGTGATCACCCGTTTCGGAAAGAATGAACTGGCCAATATCGGCAAGCTGCATTTCAAAAACTTCGATCAGTATCGATGATATAATAAGTGAGATTTGAAAGGAAAACGATTATGAAACTGAAAGATTCCTATTTCTTTACGATCAGAGAGGATGTCAGAGATGAAGATTCCGTCAGCGGTAACCTTCTGACCAGAGCCGGTTATGTCAAAAAAACATCGGCCGGTGTTTATATCATGCTGCCGCTGGGATTAAAGGTGCAGAACAACATCGAAAACATCATCCGCAAACACATGAACGCTGCCGGAGCGCAGGAAGTCAAGATGCCGGCGCTGATCGCAGCTGAATATTATGAAGAATCAGGCAGATTAAAGGGTTTCGGTCCTTCCATTTTCAAGCTGAAAGACCGTACAGCCAAAGATTTTGTCCTGGGACCGACGCATGAGGAACTCTTTGCTTATGCAGCCAAATCCATGATCAAGTCCTACAAGAACATGCCTTTCAATCTTTATCAGTTTCAGACAAAATTCCGTGATGAACCCCGTGCCCGATTCGGACTGGTAAGAGTCAAGGAATTCGTCATGAAAGACGCCTATTCCTTTGATGCCGATGAGAAAGGACTGGACATCAGCTATCGCAAGATGTTTGATGCCTATAAAGCTTCTTTTGACGAAATGGGCATCGATTACCGCATCGTCAAAGCCGATACCGGTGTCATGGGCGGTCTGCTGTCAGAAGAATTCCAGGCCATCGCACCTTTGGGAGAAGATACGGTTCTTTATTGTGAGGACTGCGATTATGCATCCAATCTGGAAGTAGCCAAGACGGTGCGCAGTGAAAAACATGAAAAGAAGGAACATCTCCCTCTTGAAAAAGTGGAAACGCCTCATTGTGAATCCATCGAAAAAGTTGCTGAATTCCTACATTTGGATATGAAAGATACCGTCAAAGCACTGCTGATGAATGTCGACGGAGAGCTAGTCGTCTTCTTTACCAACGGTGAAAGAGAACTGAATGAATCCAAGGCACTCAAACTTCTTGGCGGCCAGGAGATCAGCTTCGCCGATGATGAACTGATCGCTGAATCCAATGCCGTTCCCGGCTATTGCGGACCACTCAATCTCAATTGCAAGACCGTGATCGATGAAGAGATCCTGGAAATGTCCAATTTCTGCTGCGGAGCCAATGAAGAAGGCTGTCACTGCATCAACGTCAATACGGAAGATATCCGTTATGATATCGTCGGTGACATCGTCAATGCCAAGGATGGCGATCTCTGTCCTGTCTGCGGCAGAAAACTGAAATTCACGAAAGGCATCGAAGTCGGCAACACCTTCAAACTCGGTACGAAGTATTCCAAAGCCATGGGTCTGCAGTATCTTGATGTCGAAAACAAACTTCAGGATGTCTGGATGGGATCCTACGGTATCGGTCTGGGCAGGACGATGGCAGCCATCGTTGAGCAGTCCCATGACGAAAAAGGTATCATCTGGCCTGAAAACATAGCTCCTTATAAATTCATCATTCTTATCATGTCGACAAAAGACGATGTCCAGAATCAGCTTGGTGAAGAGATCTATCATGCACTCAACGCAAAAGGCATCGAATGTATCCTGGATGACAGGGACGAGAGACCGGGCGTCAAATTCAATGATGCCGAACTGATCGGAATTCCCTACCGGATCACTGTCGGCAAGAAGGCCGGTGAAAGAATCGTGGAATTCAAATCCAGGACAGGAGAAAATGCTGAAGAACTGAGTCTGGAACAGTTATATGAAAAATTAAATAACCTGCAGTGACCTGCAGGTTATTTTTTTATTTTCTTTCTCTGATCTGTTTCTCAATCTTTTCCGCAAACTCAGCCAGAGGCATCGATTCAGAACCTTCCTTGCCATACTGTCTGATATTGACGGTATTGTTTTCGACTTCGCTGTCTCCGACGACAATCTGATAAGGGATCTTGTTCATCTGTGCTTCTCTGATACGGTATCCTAGTTTCTCATTTCTGTTGTCCACATGGACTCTGACGCCTTTCTCTTTCAGCAGATCTCTTACCTGATATGCATAATCGATCTGTTTTTCAAAGTGGACAGGAATGATGACGGCCTGTTTGGGAGAAAGCCATACCGGGAAGCAGCCCTTGGTCTCTTCAATCAGATAAGCCGTGAAACGGTCAAAGGTTCCGAATATCGCTCTGTGAAGAACGACCGGCGTCTTTTTCTCACCGTCGGAATCGACATAAGTCAGTTCGAATCTTCTCGGAAGCAGGAAGTCCAGCTGACAGGTAGAAAGTGTGATTTCAGGACCGATTGCCGGTTTGACTTCGACATCCAGTTTCGGTCCGTAGAATGCAGCTTCACCGATCGCTTCAAAGTATTTGACACCGAGCGAATCAAGAACTTCCCTGAGTTTTGCTTCAGCTTCATTCCACATCTGATCATCATCGAAATATTTTTCCTTATCCGCAGGATCTCTCAGCGAAAGACGGAATTTGTAATTCGTAATGCCGAAATCCCTGTAGACATCAAGAATCAGTGTGACGACTTTCTTGAATTCATCAGCGATCTGTTCAGGAGTGACAAACAGATGAGCATCATTCTGACACATGCATCTGACTCTTTCCAGACCTTTAACAGCACCGCTGGCTTCATAACGGAAATCGGTTGCGAATTCACCGATCCTGACCGGCAGATCTCTGTATGAATGCAGTTTGTTCTTGTAGATCAGCATGTGATGAGGACAGTTCATCGGTCTTAAGACGAATTCTTCATTCTCGACTTTCATCATCGGGAACATGTTTTCCTTGTAATGATCCCAGTGACCGGAAGTCTTGTAAAGATCGACTGTACCGACACACGGTGTATAGACATGTTCGTAGCCGAGTTTCTGTTCCTTTTCATAGATATAGTTTTCCAGCTGTTTTCTGATAATTGCACCGTTCGGCAGCCACATCGGCATTCCGGAACCGACCAGAACATGAGACATGAACAGTTCCTGTTCCTTGCCGATCTTTCTGTGGTCTCTCTGCTTCGCTTCTTCAATTTCATTGAGGCACTGATCCAGATCTTCCTGCGTATAGAAAGCGACTCCGTAGATCCTCTGCAGCATCTTGTTTTTGGCATCATTCTTCCAGTACGCACCGGAATACTTGAGCAGTTTGAAATACTTGATCTCCTTGACGGAATCCAGATGCGGTCCTCTGCACAGGTCTGTAAAATCACCCTGGCTGTAGCAGCTGATCACTGTGGAATCATCCATATTGTTGATCAGATCGATCTTGTATTCGTCATTTTTGAACATCTCCAATGCTTCTTCCCTGCTTAATTCATGACGTACGATCCTCTTGCCGTCCTTGGCGATCTTCTTCATCTCTTTTTCGATCCGTTCGATGTCTTCATCCTTGATGACATCTTCACCCAGATCGATGTCGTAATAGAACCCGTCATCAATGACCGGTCCTACCCAGAATTTCGCATGCGGATAGAGATGTGAAACGGCCTGTGCAAGCAGATGGGCACAGGAATGGTTCAGAATGTTCAGTTTTTCGTCTTCTCTGATATTGATCATATTGCCTCCTGAAAATGAAAAAGGCGGCACAAAGGTCGCAGTGATGCGAGGTACCACCTTAATTTCTTTCTTAAACCCTTAACGCGGGGAACGTCTTCCCATTACGGAGAAACTCCTAAGTAGTAATCCATCCGCCTGTCAGATGTTTTCACCGGCCACATCCTCTCTTGAAAACAGTAACGGACGATCATGTCTTATTCACGGTTTCTAACAGATATTATAGTGACTCTATCCTCAATTTTCAACAGTATCACATATAATCCCTGATAAAGCCGTCAATATTGCGATAGTAATCCGGATCTTCATTTGCCCTGTAATGAGCAGTATCCTTGATCGGATAATACTTCTTGACGCCTTTATTATGATTGTAGAGAATCTTCGCATTCTCAAATGGAACGGTCTCATCTGCTTCGGAATGGATCAGAAGAATCGGAATCTCATTGTTTTCAAGACATGTCTTGGGAGAAACGTCGGACAGTTTCATGCCGTATTTCTCATTCATTTTCATATCGATCAGTTTCACAACCGGATATGTGACGCGGATCTTGTAGTCTTTTCTGATCAGATAGGCAAATTCCTCTTCCAGACTTGCGTATCCGCTCTCTTCGACGATACATTTCACGTTTTCAGCCAGTTCATAGGCAGTCGACATCATGACAGTGGCAGCACCCATGGATATGCCGTAGAGGCAGATGCTGCAGTCAGGATGCTTACTGACGAGATAATTGATCCAGATCTGCAGATCCTGTGCTTCCTTGATGCCGTAGGTATAATGATCGCCTTCCGATTCCCCTGCATTTCTCTGATCGATCAGAAGGAGATTGTATCCCATCTGATCGAATTCATAAGCTCTGGAATACAGAGAACTTTTAGAAGATGCGATCCCGTGCACCATGATCATATATCTTTCATCATCATGATTCCTGATATGAAAAGCATTGAGTTTCAGTCCGTCAAACGAATTGACTTTTACCTGAACAGCATTGGAAGCAGAGATCCAGTCCAGATACTTCTGTTCCACAAACTGATCATTATCTTTTCTGTCGAATATCTTTGAAAGCATATCATGACAGATCGCCCGATATGTCAGATAGGAAACACCGGCCGTTGCTGTTAAGATCGCTGCCGTTTTTTTGTAGTCCATTATTCAAACTCCTTCTTTTTCATGGCAAGTGTATCATAGGAATTCCGGTAATTCTTCAGTTTGATTCTCTCTTCCTCGACTTTTTCAGCCGGAGCCTTGGAAGTGAATTTCTCATTGTTCAGCATACCTTCACATCTTCTGATCTCAGCTTCAAGTCTGGAGAGTTCTTTCTCGATCTTTTCCAGTTCGGCTTTCTTGTCGACGATCTCGCTCATGATGAAGGAAATGTTTCCGAAATCGGTCGGTCTGACGATCGTTTCTTCATCAGAATTTTGAATCACGTTGAGCTTCGTCATACGTTCCAGAATTGCCTTCAGGGAATCATCCAGTTCAAAACCGTTGACGATCACATCCAGCTGCTTGGAAGGTTTGATGTCGTTCTCGCTCCTGATCTCCCTGGTGATCTTGATGATCTGAATGATATGATCGATATCTTGCGCTTTCTTGACATCCACATCGTTTCTGATCTCGGGCCAGGTTTCGGTCATGATGGATTCATTCTTGCTGCGGATGTTCTGGTAGATCTCTTCCGTGACAAACGGAATGAACGGATGCATCAGTTTCAGAATGGCTTCCAGTACATAGATCAGAGTATCCAGTGTATGATGTTTCACACTGATGTCTTCACTGTTGAGTGCAGATTTCGTGAATTCGATGTACATTGAACAGAAATCATCCCATACAAAGGATATGATCTCATTTCCGGCAATGGAAAGTTCATACTTGTCAAGATTTGCTGTTGCGGAAGCGATCGTCTGATTCAGTCTGTTCAAAATCCATGAATCCAGTTCGTTTTCTATCTCAGGAACGTGATATTCATAAGATTCATCGACATTCAGAAGCACATATCTCGATGCGTTCCACAGTTTGTTGATGAAGTTCCAGCCGGCCTGCATCTTCTCTGTCGAGAAGTTCATGTCAAGGCCCGGTGTTGAGTTTGTAGACAGGAACAGCCTTAAAGCATCGGCACCGTACTGGTCGATCAGATCGATCGGATCGATACCGTTGCCCAGCGATTTGGACATCTTCCTGCCCTTTTCATCCCTGATCAGTCCGTGGATCAGGCAGTCCTTGAACGGTACATCATCACAGAAATGTCTTGCGGAGAACGCCATACGGGCGACCCAGAAGAAAATGATGTCATAGCCGGTAACCATACAGGATGTCGGGAAGTAACGCTTGTAGTCATCCGTGATCTCCGGCCAGCCCAAAGTTGTGAACGGCCACAAAGCACTTGAGAACCACGTATCAAGTACATCTTCGTCCTGAACATAATTTTCAATATCTTTCGGCGGTTTGACATCGCAATAGATCTCTCCCGTTTCCTTGTGATACCACACCGGAATCCTGTGACCCCACCACAGCTGTCTGGAGATGCACCAGTCTTCGATGTTTTCCAGCCACTGACAGAAAGTCTTTTCAAAACGTTTCGGATAGAAGTTGATCTTTGTTTCTTCTTTTTCCTGAGCTTTCAGAACTGCTTCAGCCAGCGGTTTCATCTTGACAAACCACTGATTGGAAAGATACGGTTCCACCATGACGCCGGTCCTTTCTGAATGGCCGACTGAGTGAACGATCTTCTCGGCTTTGACGAATGTGCCTTCAGCCTTGTATTTCTCAAGCAGCTTCTCACGGCATTCAAACCTGTCCAAACCCTCGAATTCACCGCAAAGCTCATTCATCGTTCCGTCTTCATTCATGCAGATAGGCATATCAAG
>JAEEGG010025298.1_pt1 | contig 11441 bp, 1 predicted proteins | sample 9134161 | NCBI WGS metagenome assembly JAEEGG01 (sample SAMN16246543, study PRJNA631951) | gut metagenome | biome: gut microbiome; feature: rumen; material: CR-attached | host: Bos | place: Iran: Karaj | collected 2018-10 | reverse complement strand
CAAGTTAAGGCAAAGAAAGTAATAGATGAATACGTACCACAACAAATGAACACTAACATACGACTGAAACTACTCCTATACCGGCTCCTCGAAGTAGAAGACGACGGGAACGAAGTCTGGGGCATTGTCCATTTGTGGGGCAGAAGCACCGCTACTTTCACTGGAACGATAATAAATCTTATTGTGCAATACGTAGCGGTTGTTAGGAGCCCATAATCCTGTCTCCTCACTTAACTCCTTATTCGGAGTGGCATTAATATAAAAGCCTACTCCTGTATAGTCCTGCGACTTGGCAATAGTATTTGTAATATCACCATTTGTATCACCACTTGTAGTGACTATACCATAACCAGTGATAGGAAGACCAAAAGCGTAAACCATATCAGACTCTGTAATTTGATCTGACAACTTTTGTTCCAGATATTTACCTGTGAAGATGTTGCCTTCAACTGCTGACAGTGCTGTTGTTGGGAAGCTCAGTTTGACACTGCCACTCGTGTCTGACGTACGGATGATGACAGGAGTATTAGCAGGTATATCCTTTCCACCATTTCCCGTCTTTGTGGGATGAATACTCTGAGTGTTCCATTCTGTGCAGTAATATGCATAATAGTCCTTTGCCGTAATCTCCTTCTCTTGATCTTCGGGAACATTTTCTGGCAGTTTTAAGTCATATGGTGCACAGAATGTAGAATAGTAATATCCGTCACCACCACTATGTGTTTCTACCAGTAGCCCCTGATTATTGGCAGGTTCCATACACCACTTCGCATCGTCAGTAGGTGAATCGTGATAATACTTTAGGTCGTAAATGTCAGCAGCCCTTTTCCAGTCTGTTTCGTTAGCATCGCCCTCAGAATATACATAAGTATCTAGAGCAGTTACACTGACTTTCTTATAGGTACTACTGCCTATCTTGAAGTAATAGTCACCAATAGATGGAAGCTTAACCTTCTCTGTATCATAGTCTGTACTATTTTCTACAGTTCTTTGGAAGAAATTACTCTGGTCGAAGTTGAGATACTTTCTATCTGCTGGATCAGCACCATCGTGTATCAGTAGAACAGCACCACCGATATCCATAAGAGTGAGTGTCAAGGGTGAAGATGTGGACATCACCACTCTTTTTTCTCTGTTTGTACCCAGTCCGTTGCCTTCATTCTCTGCGACATACAGGCCCTGAGTCTGCATGGTCGATGTTGGATTCTGATGGGCAGTTATTTGCTCGTTTGTTAATGCAGCACCAGCAAAGTAGAAGATGGTTGAGGGATCATACTCTGTGGCAGGAATAGGAATAGGACCTCTTGTCGCATCTGTGACCTTAAATCCGCTTTCTAAGCCCTCAAACGTTGTATTGGTACCTATCCTGCTATAGAAGTGTAAAGGAATGGCAGTACTAGGACCAGAGCCTTTCTCCACGGAATGCAGATAACCACTTGCATAACGAACAGTATTCATGCCCGAAACGCCAGGCTGCGAGTGCAGACGATAGTAACCTGGAGTATATGGAACGATGTTGGCATCATTATAGACAATTCCCTGTACTGTTAAGAGGTCTGCATAGCTGGCAGTACCATCCATCACTTTGTCCAAAACTGTTTTATTTGTATTATAAGCAGTTTTTGTCAGACCACCCACATAACCAACACGATCAATATATGGTTTCAGCAGTTCCGTACCCAGTGCAAATGTCCACTCTGAATAGTTCGTACTGATTTTTGCATAATCATCAGCAGGATCTTTCCAGATATAATACTGTGTTCCTGAGTTATTGATGACAGGATGTATACGGAATGAACCAGAAGTGTTAGAAAGCAGCAGTTCGAAGACCTCATATCCTTCTGGTATTCCATCCACACCAGGGACTGCCAACTTCAGATTTGTTCCCTCAGTCATCGTAGGCATAGTCATCACATTATTTACACCTCCACTATTCTTAATCATATAGCGGTTGTACATTCTAAAACCATAGACATCACCAAGAGGCGTCCACAGATAGTCGTTAGTATAGTGGGTTTCACGTCCTTCCATCGCCTGCAGTCCCCAAGCATTGGTATAGTGAGCCAAATATGATTTATCATTTTTCTTATCAAAGGTCTCAAAGGTGTACCATAGATTCTGATCTACACCTGTAACGAAGCCTTCACCTGCATTGGTTTCCAAACCAGTCTGGAACGCATATGCCACATTCACCTTTACCAAGCATCCGATAAGGCCTGCATCCGACATCAATCTAGGAGATTGTACAGGTAGTTTCAGACCTTTGTATCTGTTATTCATATCGGTATAATCTTGCCAGGCATTTGTCCAGTCATCCTCCATACAATCAACAACAGTATATACCGCAGGAGCATCTCCATCTTTAGCTGTCGTTACATGAACTTTCTTGTATAACAACAATGGTCCTACTTCGTAATAATGGTCTCCCACAGATGAAAGACTGTTTGCAGCAGTTATCATTGCCTCTTCGGTAGTGACCGCTATTTCCTTAGTAGCAACGGCATTCGTCCAATCAGCAGCAGTACAAACATTGATAGTGATATCATCATCATCGACGGGAATAGGATATTTTGTGACTTTATAATAGGATGCACCATCATTAATCTTATAATAATGATCACCCAAAATACTGAGTGTAGTCGCATCTGTCTCCATTGCTTCTACGCTAGCTGCAGTTCTTTGGAATGCAGTAGGAGTCGCAGCAGCATCATAGGCCTCCTTCGAGCTTCCGGAAATCTCATAAACAGCATTATTGCCACCGTCAGCAGCAGTCCTTACATGCACCTTTCTATAAATGGTTCCGCTAGTAATCTTGTAATAATAGTCGCCGGTTTCAGTAAGAGCATCGGCTGAAGTTTTCATGGCATCAATAGTCGCTATGTCATTCTCACTACCTTTCTTAAATTTAGCATCTCCGCTGCTTTGTATATTGTCTATATAGAAGAAGAAATTACAGTTTGGCCTATTAAATTCATTGGGAACCTTCAGGACGTCACCAATACTTACCTCACCAGCATCCACGCAATAGGTCTGTCCCATAATCGTTGAACCTAATTGATATTTGTCGCCAGGCACCCCATAGCTCATCGAAATCAAATCACGTTGAGTAGTGCCAGGAATGGGATCTTCACCCAACACTGCTCCCGGATGCTCTTCATCTCCTGTACGATAAGGAATTCGTGTCGTTTTTTTAGATGTATTTATGACCAAGTGATAAAGCAACTTATGTGTGGAAAGTCCGAATATGATAAACTTGGTGGGGTCTCCAGAAGTAAGCGATTCACCATGGCTTGTAAGCCTATTTGTACCACCTGTCACCTGTAAGATACCATAATCCCATCCATCCTTCTTCAACAGCATGAAGGGGGTTGCAGTTTCATCGGTGCCGTCAAGGACACAAGTCGTACCTTCTGAATTTCTGATATAACTTCCGCCCTTGTTCTTAATCTTGAGTGCGTACGGGTCGTTGCCTGCAAAATGCCAAGTATAATCCGCATCACCTGTAAGGTCTTTCCTCGCAGTGCAATCAATCGTACCACCGTTAGCCTTCATCATATTATCATTTTCCCAAATGATGTTATAAGGCAGTTCGTCATTAATATTGATTGCGACATCCTGAGAAGCAGGGTCTCTTGCTACTTTTTCATCAACAATAGCTTTCTTATTAGGCACATTATAGTTTGTGTTATCCATGCTATATGGATTGTAGCGCACATACACCACATCATCGTAAAGACCATGCAGGGTAATCAATTTGGTGGCACCTACCATTGTATATGAGTCTGAACTTACAGTAGCACTACCATAATATATATAGTCATCCTCATTCAGCAATGGCGACTGAATATCATCTGGCAGATAAGGTGCATAGTTATGCTCTTTTGCCCCAGCATTGTCCTGTGTACCACTAATAGCGAGCTTTTTGCCAGATGCATCGTTGGTAATGACGTTGTATGTGTAGTTATGCACAATATCATCGTTCAATATAAGCTGGGCTCCAGGACTGATATAGGCTTTCTCCCATTCCTCAGCAGTACAAGTAATATCTTCAGAAATAGCATGTGAAGTCACAGTGACTTTATGATATTCTGGTTGATCGGTGGCCTCTGTTCCCTTTGACTTGATGTAATATACTGCGTCTTCTTCTGAAGCGAGCGTAGTCTTCAAAGCATTATAGCCAGATTTGTTCACTGTCTTCTGATAGATTTCTTTCACTATTGAAGCAGCAGTAGTGCTCGGCTCTGTCATGTTGGCTCCATTCAGGAAATTATAAGTATAGTCATAATTCTCTACCGTTCCCAAGCCAGCCACAGCCAAAGCATAACCTCCATTGGGGTGAGACAAGAGAACGAAGCGGTCTTTTCCATCAACCTTGATACCTATGCTCATCGGACTATTTTGATCACTCATGTTTGCTGAATAGTTAGCCTTACGATTAAAAATCTGAACAGCATAGGGGTCAACAGGTCTGTAATAGGGTGAGGAAATATCAGTAGGAGATGCCAAGAACTTCCACTGCCACATCCTATTAGCAACATCTCCATTCACGGGATCTGGTTTAGAGCCTAAATATAGTCCCACACCTGTACCTTGCTCGTCCACCTCATTAGTGTTAGGATCATCTACTAGGACAAGTGTACCGTCTGCCTGCACATCCTTACCAGCCAGATTGATGGTAAACCACTTACCTTGCAGGATATCATTATCACTGTCATCGGCACTTCTATTGTAGCTATAGCGCACATATACTGGGGTGTCATCATAATCAACATTTTCTACGTCAGCAAACATATCTGTAATCTCCTTGACTTTCGACACAGATACTTTCTTATAAGAATAATTGTCAGGATCAGTTCCTATTCTGAAGTAGTAGTCGCCCGTAGCTGGAAGCAGATTGGCCTGAGATGTCACAAGGGCTTCAGTAAGTGCAGTCCGCTTGTATAATTCTTCGGCACTTTCCCAAAGAGTAGCATCGGCATCCGCTGTGATTACATTCGTTGTGTTACCATAATAATACTTGAAGTCGGTAGCCAATGGACTAATAAATTTGCTTGGTACTGCAGGACTGTATTCACCTGCTGACTTATAGCGTAAAGCCTCGTTACCGTCATTGTCGATAATACGATAATCGAACACCTGTGGATGAACAAAGAAGGCAGTCTGTTCCCCCATCGACGCATTATCTTTTACATCAGCTTCCTTATCATGGTCTTTAGGGTCTTGCAATGTTGTTAAATAATGAGCTTTCGTTGCGATATTGACACGCTTTGTATGATCAAAGCGAGGCATCAGCTGCATATTACCATTAGCATCGGAAACAGCCATAAACGTCTGGTTGGTAATCTGTAGCGTAGTATGGTCGTAACCCTCGGCTGAAACATAGCCAGATGTTGTTTGGGCATCAAGGGTTATACCATCCAACGCGAGGGTTCCTTTCCATGCGCCACCTTCCAATTCAGTTGAGCCAAGGTTCATCGTGAAGAACTCTGATGTTTCGACATTCTTCAGTTGAATATTATAGGGATCAAAACCCGTCTTTTTCTCATACTTTACCTTGTTTCCAAATTTAGACAAAGGCTCTGCGCTGGTTGTATCATTTGATGTTCCCCATTTGATACCCATTTCCTCGTCAATATCCAAGTTGGGTTGAATATACCAGAGATTGTTATCGTCGATTTTACCATCAGGTTCGTTACCGCCAACTCCGCCACCTTTGGCATCAACTATTACATTTCCAATACTTTCATGACTTGGATTGAGGATCATATCATACACGTTACCACCCGTCGGACTCATTCCTTGACTAACGGGTTTACTAAAGTAACTTGGTTGATTGTCTCCTGGTATATTATTTCTGGCATATCTGGCATTTATCACTATCAAGAACTTCGAGGGTGTTCCCGTTTCAGTATAGGTCCCATCTTCCTTATTTAAGTTAGTCAAAGAGTACTTATAACTTTTCTCGTATTCCTCCTTGACAGTATAGGTAACATATACGTCTGAGTAAGTTCCATATTTATCAGCTTTCAAAGTGGGTAGCATACCTAGCGAGGTAGAAACAAAGGGTTTGCCATTCTCCTTGATTACGTCTCTCAGTTCCTTCTTGTCGTTTAACCTGAGTGTGTATTTATGGCAACCAGTAGCCTTGGTAGCATTCGAATAGAAATGATATTCTTTCACCAACGGACTATCGTAAGCCTTCAGGGCAGCTATCTTATCGGGGTCTGGACCTGTTGGCAAGGTCTTACGCATAATCTCCCAACCCTGACGATCGAGCAGCACCAGTACAGGAGGAATATCAGCACTTTCTATCTCGAAGGTGCCATCACCCATGTCGAAGCTCTGGAACCAGTGTTCCAGTTCTTCCACCTTCTTGGATGCCTTACCTTTATCGTCGAATCCGTTCCAACGCTGAGCATTGGCTACTGCATCGTAGCTATGCCAAACACTTCCGCTCACATAGTTCAGTTCTGTTGATCTGTTGATGTCTAAAGCATTTTCCCACAAAGTAGCAAAATCTCCATTTGTTACTTCCGTATATGTATATTCTTGAGGAGGGACAGCTGTCACTGTAACTTTGTTATAGGTATATGATTCTGATTCACCAATACGGAAATAATATACACCAATAGAATTAAGAGCAGCTTTTTTAGTATTATAGTCGCTTGCATCCGTCGCAGTTTCCTGGAACACACTCAGTTTCTCAACCAAATCATCTCTAAGTTCATCAGGTATCACGAAGGTTTCTGGATTTTCGTCGAATTCATCTTTGTAATTCACGTCATTCTCCACGTCAATTCCCAACACATGCTGCTTCAACATATTATAGGTCTTCCAGTATTGTTCGAATGAAGTAACATATTGACGCTTGTCTTTGTCTGCCACACCATCAACTACCGTTTCATTAATAGGATTAGTTGTCAGCAGTTTATATGTTGTTTTTTTGTCTTTCGTCTCACCCAGTACCATATATTCCGTTGCTGATACCTGTGAGATACCAGCCAAGTTTCCACCTGTAACGATATGTTTAGTGTCAGCATCAGTATCCTGATTGAAATGTACAGCAAAGGTCTGCAGATACGTACTATTATCTGTACCATTGAATGTGATAGTGCTTCTCGAGTGTATCTTCACATGGTAGGGATCACGACTGTCGCTTTCCATGAACCAAATCCAGCGAGGACGGGTGCTCGAACCACCATCCATTTGCTCTTTATTCGATTCCTCGCCATAGATATTCAAGTTACCATCACCATTACAATATGGATACATGGCCTGCATTTTCGTCTTTGTCAGCTTATCGTTACCATCCTCCAGTTTATAGCTTTTACCATTAAGGAATTTGAGCGTGATAGGATTCGTCGTACCAAAGACAAAGTGCTCATCAGTGTCGTAGGTGACATAGATATCCGCATTGTCCTTATGGCCCGCTGTTATAGTGACAGCCATATAAGTATATGATGGGTCACTTCCGATTCTGAATTCGTATGTACCAGTACCCTGAATAAGTTTCACCTGCGCTATCATATTATCCTCGGTAGTGGCAGTCATTTGTTTACCCTCTGAAGCTGCATCCCAATTAGTGACATTACTTGCAATTGGAGTATTATATTTAGCATCCGTCAATTGTCCAATAGAGGTTACCTCAACAGGTGAACCCGTGAAATTGAAGTCTGTACCACCTTCTGGATTTGCATCTACAAAGGCAGAAGCTTGCCAATAATGATAGGTTGACACCAGCGGGCTTCTGTATACTGTAGGAAGGAATAGATCCATGCTTCTGCTCCTCACTTGTACCAAGTCAGCCTTGCTCTTGTCTATCAGGTGGTATGTAATAACGGTGTTTACTTCCAGTTCAAACTTCAGCACATCCTTGCTATGTGCATAGGTTGTATTCTTGTATATCCTTGTTTCGTCTGAAGGACATCCTATATTGTAATATTCTGGCGTTTCACCACCTGCATCCCTATTGCCATCAGCTACCATTACCTCATAGATAGGATCACCAATGGTACCACTGCTCTTGGCAATAAAGCGCTGAGCATTAGCTCTGTTTGTGTCGAATGTGAGTGCAGTACTTTCACCTGTATCAGGTAAGTCTCCATTCAGTTTCACCCAAGCACCCCTTTGTTTTACAGGAGTGCTTGTTTCTCCGTTATCATCATAAATAGTGGGATACTCTGATTCATCGGTAACATTGTTATCCGTCCTTGCGCCCAAGTTATCAATTAGCATAGCATAGGGGTCACGACCGCGTAACAGCCACTTATATGCAGCAGCATCTTGTGAATCAAGACTGCTCTTGATAGTCTTCGTATTTTTATCATAATAGATATACTTACCGTTCAGTTTGACAAAGATCTCCTGGTCTTCGCTCAACTGAATGGGTTTTTCATGAAGATGAGCAGTAGTGTATTTTACGAAGATATCGTCACTGATATTGGGCGTTTCTTTAATTTCACTCGTCAAAGTACTACGTCCTGCTTTATCCGTATAATCGTTATTATAGAACGTCAGTGTCTCGCCCACTAAGAAAGGACTAATGATAATACTTGGAATGCTGGCAAGCGAAAGTGGCGAGAATATAGTCTGATTTACAGAAGCTTTCGCAGCTATGTTTCCTGCCTTATCAACTATTTTGTAGGTGTAGGTGAGAACGGGCAGTTCCATCACCTTGAGACGGGTCTTGCCTGATGTGCTGTAAGTGACGTCGCCACCAGCATAGGCAGTAGCAGCCTGATTTATGGTGACATCTGTAGCAGTATTAATGACAGCATTATTCGAACCATTATACTCCGTTATAGTAACGATGAACTCCTTCGTGGCTCCTCCACTGGAAGCTATTGTAACTGTAACGGTTGCTGTACCATCTGATTGTACAGCTCCCTTACCATCAGTTAATGCTGGAGTGGTTGATACCACCTGAGCAGCATCTGTTCCACTGACTGTTACCTTGATATAATGACCTTCCACATAAGTCAAGTCACTGATATTCAGCGTGATAGTCTGGGCATTACCATTAGTAATATCAATGGTCTTATTAGTTCCGTATGTAACAGCTTCGCTTATATGATTGGCTTCCCAACTCCAATGTCCCTCACCTTTGTATAGTTGCAACGGGAAGTTTTTGTCGGTATTAGAAGTACCATCGACTGGAATCTGCCACTTATAGCCTGCCGTTGCCGTTGTACTGGCTGTTAATGCTGTACCAGAGGAGGGGGTATCGCCTGTGACTCCCACATAGCTTACATTACCAGTTCCTGCCGCCCATGTCTGGCTGCGACTGATGACATACAGTTCGTAGGGGTCACCAATGAAGGCAAATTCACTGGTCTTTTCATATACATCAGCGGCACCGTTGTTCTTAAAATATTTGTTGGGATCGCCATCCACGTCATACTTGATTTTCTTACCAGTCGCCTGAATGCTTCCTTCGTCAGTCAGTTCATACCATGTAGTATCCGCAGGTGCCACCGTTTTAAATGGAATATCTGACAATACATCATAGCCCAAATAGATATCACTTCCCGCTCCTAAGTCATTATAACTTGTAATTGGATTACTATGAGCTGCATCTTTATAATATCCGTTGATATTGCAATACTTACGCTTCAGCGAAGTAGGAATACCATCATCGCTAATACTCGCTGTCGCCATTGTATATTTACTCATCTGGACGGAGGCTGTCAACGTATGTGCGGCTTTCTCTTCAGGCGTTCCATCATTATCATAGAACGGTGTGGTCACATGGAAGTTAACCTCCGTAATGGGATAGAAGCCCTCGATAGTGTGATCTTTTGTGGCTTCAGCCGAAGTGATTTGAGCATAGTTTAGGTTGTTGCCAGTAAACTTCAGGTAATAGTACTTATTATTTGCTGGTCCGGGAACGGCACCGTTATTATTCACCGTCCTAGTGCCCATAAAGACATAGCCCTTATTATTTGTGTTATTGAGTAGTGCCACAGTACCCCATATAACATTTGTCTGACCGTGATAGTTACCGTTTTTGACAATATAACCAGTACTTTCACCCTGTGTCAAGTTTGTCGGGTTCACAGGATATGTGTTGATATTATATGAAAGATTGTATAATTTGTGTTCGTCACTGGCAATGTAACAGTTGGCTGTTCCAGCAGCGAACAGACTAGCTTCTTTATACCATTTATACACAAAATTTGAAGTTCCATCATTCTTTTCTATGTAAGTGGAATCTTTGGCATAAGCAGTACGAACAACAATGTGGTAAGGGTCCTTACCCTCGAATTTGAACATGAAGAAAAACTTGGATTCCGTATCCTCCTTTTTGTTTTTATTATCACCGCTATCCCAATAGGTACCGATGCCATTACCGGGGTTTTTCACGTAAGAGAAGTCCTCGCTTGTCAACATCTCTGGGTCAACCTTGGCTTTAGGCACAATAGCGGGGCGGTTGTTACGACCTCTGTTCAAAGAGAGGAAACCTTTGTTCTTTATCTCTATATTATATCGCACCAAGCCATCGAGCTTAGCAATGGTGTTGGATTCATCGTAGGAATAGACGACATAGTATTCGGCAGAATTCCCTTCAATCGTTGTGCCTTCAGCAACCGCTGTGGGTTTTGGGTCATCGGTATCCACACCCTTAACCTTGTAAAGTACACCCTTGTTGGGTCCATTGTCGTAGAGGGAGACCGCAGAACCACCATGGCCGCTGATATCCTCCGGCTTATAATAAGTGAAGTCTTTAGCCAGCGGGCTCTTGTAGTGTGCAGGAAGCTCAACATTAGACTGATTTTCTTCAACGACCTTGAAGGCCTCCAGACGATAGCCTGTAATTGAGGACTTCATGTAGTAATCATAAACCTCCGGATTTATTGGCAGCGTCAGGATGTGATAAGTTACTGTTGCTCCCCACGCCTCGTTTATCGTTCCTCCCAGCAAGAGCAACAATACAAATAAGCGGATGATATGTCGTTTCAGAGCTACCATTGTTCGGTATATTTTGACGTGTTGACCACGAGGTCGGTTTCCGAGATGGTGAACGTATAGGTATAGCTGCGACCTGCTACCCATGTGGTAGGCACAGTGGCTGTTACAGTATTAGTTTTTGATTCGCCCCATACGTTCCAAACAGCTTCAACCTCAATTTCGCCAGCCCACGTTTGGGGAATCATGATAAATGTACCGAGATCATCATTGGCTTTACAATCGCCATTAAGTGTGGCAACGAAGTTAGTGGCTGGGTCAGAAGGTGTCCATCCACTGGTATGGCTATAGGAGCCATTGTTTTTGATGCTCTTAAGGGTAATCGTGTTGATATGGATAGCGGTTTGTGTGCTCGACAGCTGTAGCTTGATACGGGCAAAGGGGTGCTGGAAGGTAAGTGCCACTTGACCTGGCGTAGGCTGAGTAGTATTGTTCGTACCCGCTTTATCTTATTCTAACGCCATTGCATAGACGAA
>JAEEGG010025295.1_pt1 | contig 11441 bp, 11 predicted proteins | sample 9134161 | NCBI WGS metagenome assembly JAEEGG01 (sample SAMN16246543, study PRJNA631951) | gut metagenome | biome: gut microbiome; feature: rumen; material: CR-attached | host: Bos | place: Iran: Karaj | collected 2018-10 | reverse complement strand
AAGGGTGGTCTTACCGGAGTCGATGTGGGCAGAAATACCAATATTTCTGTGCTTTTCAATGTTTTTCATATTTTATTCCACAAATGGAGTTGATGTTTGTTTGAGTTGCGCCCAAAGATAGAAAAAATGGGGGGATCGTTCAAGTCCCACTCCCCGGAAAAGGGTTTTTAGGCCAAAAATGAAAGTTTTTGGGGTAAATTGGAAAAAAATTCACTTTTTTTTGCCGAAAGTCCCATTTTTGTTAATTTGTTACTAATTTTGAGCCACTCACTTAACTTTAAAGGAAAAAAGGAGTTCTATAATGAAAAAAGCTATCCTTCTCGCTGCTGCTGTTGCAGCTGCTTCTCTCACTGGTTGTGCCACTGTCGCTACTCCGGTTAGCGGCGTTCTCTATAGCGACGTGAACTACCCGATCACCGCTACTTCTAGCGAAGTTGGCTCCAAGACCGGTGAAGCAACCGCTACCTCTATCCTCGGTATCTTCGCTTCTGGCGACGCTAGCGTTGCCGCTGCTGCCAAGGCCGGTGGTATCACCAAGATCAAGACTGTTGATGTCAAGGCTTCCAACATCCTGACTCTCTATGCCAAGTACACTGTCGTTGTGACTGGTGAATAATTCTTAATTAGAATTAGAAAATGAAAGACGGTCGCTGAAAAGCGGCCGTTTTTTTTGTTTTTGAAAGAATTTAGGCGATTTCGGCGTCTTCGACAGGCGGTTCTTCGGGGTTGTCGGCCAGGGCCTTGAAGTAGGCCGCCGCAGTTTTGCCGACTTCGGTCGTGTCGTAGAAGGAATAGGCCCCGTTGCCGATGGCGCCGATGGCGGGAATGGCTCGGAGAGCTGCTCTGCCTAAGAATTTAGTGGATACCTTGAGCCCGATTTTCTTGAGAATCGTCTCGAGAACGGCAAAAGAGACCTTTTGGACCACGATGCGGCTGCCGGTGCGAACGGCAATATCGCGTAAAAATTGGGCGGCACTGTGGCGGAACAGGCACCAGACCATAGCTTCGCGGCTCAATTGGGCGAATTTTCCGTAAGTTGCGGCAATGTCGGACACGAGCTGCGCCTGGATGCGCCAGATGGCGGCAATGTCGGGAATGGAGGTCAGAACGCCCGTGACTCCCGCCGGAACCGAAAGCGTTGCACTCACCAGGGATGCCTTAACCGCAGCCTGGCGGATCAGTTTCTTGATTTTTTCGTCGGAATTTTCGCTCGGGGCGTGCAGGGATTCGGGAATATCGGTAATCAGCTCGAACAACAGGGCGCTCAGCTTTTCCTTGATTTTTTCCATCTTTTCGTCGGTGCAATCGCTCATAAAAGTCTCCTTACGAGACTAATATACATTATTAAATGTGTAATGAGGAATGAGCGATTTTAGAAGATGATCTTGGCGAGGCCGCCGGCAAGTCCGGGTAGGTTGTAACGGAGTGTCTTGCCGTCGAGCCAGTACGAAAGCGCCTGGTCAATCCACTGGCGTTCGCAGGTGATTTTGCGGACGACGATGTCGGTACCTGTATCGGAATCGTCGAAATAATAGTATCCGCGGAACTTGATCGGGAAAATTTCGCCGTGCAGGAGCACGCTCACGTCGGCGGTGCCGTTGTCCGAATCAATGGACACGGACTGGACATCGCCAAAGCGCTTGACCAGTTCGTGATTCTTGACAAAGGCTTCCACCGCCTTGTTGCGTAAGTTCCCGAGTAACGACATGGGTTAGCGGGGGAGGGTCAGAATTTCGATGCCGTTCTTGGTGCGGGCCACAGTATGTTCCCACTGGGCGCTCAAAGAGCCGTCGCGGGTCACTGCGGTCCAGCCGTCGCTGAGCGTCTTGGTGCCCGGGCGACCCACGTTGATCATGGGTTCAATCGTGAACACGTGGCCGACTTCGATAAACTGCTTCAGTACGTTGTTGCGGAAGTGGTAAAGGGTCGGTTCTTCGTGGAAACCGCGACCGATGCCGTGACCGCAGTAGTCTTCCACCACGCTAAAGTCGTGTTCTTCAGCGATGTCTTGAATGACGTTACCGATGTCGTAGTAGCGGGCGCCGTCTTCACCAGCGGCGCGAATGCCTTCTTCCATGCAGAACTTGGCGGTGTCCACCAGTTCCTGGGCAATGTTGCTCACGCGACCCACGCAGAACATGGCACTTGTGTCGCCGTGGTAGCCAGAAAGAATCGTCGTGATGTCGATGTTCACGATGTCGCCATCCTTCAGGATGGTGTTGGCGCTCGGGATGCCGTGGCACACGACTTCGTTAATGCTGATGCAGGCGTAACGCGGGTAACCGTGGTAGCCCATGCAGGCTGAAATTCCCTTGTGCTTGCGGGTGTAGTCGCCGATGAATTCGTCGATTTCCAGAGTGGATACGCCCGGTTTGCACATTTCGCCTGCGCGAATGAGTGTTTCTGCGGCGAGGGCGCCTGCGTCGCGAATCAGTTCGATTTCTTTTGCAGATTTGATTTTAATCTTGGCCATTGTTACGTTGTCCTATTTCTTCCATGCGTAGCGGTCAACGAGGTAGGCGAGAAGCATCTGGTCTTCTTCGGTGCCGTTTGCGAGTTCTTTCACCAGCGGAATGACGCGGCTGATGCGTTCGCGGGCTTTCTGTCCGCCAAAGTGGTTCTTTTCCTGTTCGAGCTTGGCGCGAACGCGTTCGCTCACCTTCTTCGCGATTTCTTCGTTTGTCGGAACTTCCATCTTGATGAAGTTGATGCCGAAGTCGGCGGCAGTCTGCTTCATGTCGATTTCTTCGACCGGCGTAATCAGCGAAATGCAGAGGCCGCTGCGGCCTGCACGGGCGGTACGTCCGCTGCGGTGCACATACACTTCATGGTCATCGGGGTGGTCGTATACGATCACATGAGTCACGTGATCCACGTCGATACCGCGGGCGGCCACGTCGGTGCAAATCAGAATGCGGAGCTTCTTGTCGCGGAAGGCGTTCAGCGTCTTTTCGCGCATGTTCTGGGCGACATCACCACTCAGGGCACCCACGTTGAAACCGTAGCCCGAAAGCACCTGTTCCAGGTAGCTTACGTCGCTCTTCTTGTTGCAGAAAATCATGCAGCTTTCAGGATTGTAGTATTCCAGCACCTTGATGGTCATGGAATCCTTGTCCATCACGTCGCAGGGGTACCAGCGGTGTTCCAGGTTGTTGGCGATTACCTTGTCATAGCTGAGCGAAAGGAATTCGGCGCTGGGACGCTGGAATTCGCGGGCGAGGCTCTTCACCGTCTGCGGGATGGTGGCGCTGAACATGGTGCAAGCAATGGCCTTGGGCAGGTACTTGCGGATTTTCTGCATGTCGGGGTAGAAGCCCATCGAAAGCATTTCGTCGGCTTCGTCTAGAATCAAGTCGCGGATGTCGAGGAAATCTACGTTACCGCGCTGCACATGGTCCATCAGACGACCCGGTGTTGCCACAATAATATGCACGCCGGCGCGGAGGGCCTTGAGCTGAGGTTCATAGCTCACGCCGCCGAAAATGGCAACCGAGCGAATGCCCGTACCGGCAGAAAGCTTCTCGATTTCGTCTTGCACCTGCAAGCAGAGTTCGCGGGTCGGTACCAAAATGAGTGCCTGTGGGAAAACGTGGTCGCGTACAATCACCTGCAAAAGCGGGAGCACGTAGGCGCCGGTCTTTCCCGAACCGGTCTTGGACTGCACCAGCATATCGCGGGCGGCCAGCATGTAAGGAATAGTCTTGCGCTGCACCGGCATCAAGTCGGTCCAGCCGTGCTGAGCGAGAACAGCCTTCTGTTCTTCGGGCAGCATGTCAAAAGTGTAGTCGGGGAGCTTGTGTTCCGGCTCGATAATCTTGACGGGAGTCAGAAACGGATTGACTTTCTCTTCTTTCTTTTCTTCTTTTACTTCTTCGCTCATAGTGCGAGCAAAGATAGAAAATTTGATGAGGCTAAAAAAGAAAGACCGTAACCTTTGGGGGTACGGTCTTTCAGTTTTTTAAAGATTGGACTTAGCGGACGACTTTTCTGTCATCTTCCGTCATCTTGAGGAAGTCAGCAACAGTCATGTTGCCCTTGTCGCCATCCTTACGCTTACGCACGGACACGACACCATCGGCGACTTCCTTCTCGCCAACGATCAGGAGGTAAGGCACCTTCTGGAGTTCGCACTGGCGGATCTTGTAGCCGAGCTTTTCGTTGGATTCGTCAACTTCGACGCGGACGCCGGCGTTCACGAGTTCCTTTTCCACGGACTTAGCGTAGTCCACGAACTTCTCGGAAATCGGGAGCACGCGGGCCTGAACCGGAGCGAGCCACAGCGGGAAATCGCCCATGAATTCTTCGATAAGAATACCGAGGAAGCGTTCGATGGAACCCACGGCCGCACGGTGAAGCATCACCGGAATGTGCTTCTGGTTGTCCTTGCCGACATACTCGGCACCAAGGCGCTGCGGGAGGTTGAAGTCCACCTGGATCGTACCGCACTGCCAATCACGTCCAAGGCTGTCCTTCAGCGTGAATTCGAGCTTCGGGCCGTAGAAGGCACCTTCACCCGGGTTCAGAATGTAGTCGAGGCCAGCGAGCTTCGTGGCTTCGGCGAGGGCGGCTTCAGCCTTGTCCCAGATTTCGTCGGAACCCACGCGCTTTTCCGGGCGGGTGGAGAACTTCACGACGATTTCGTCGAATCCGAAGTCGTGGTAGATTTCCTTGACGAGGGCGCAGAAGTCAGCCACTTCGCTTGCAATCTGGTCTTCGGTACAGAAGATGTGGGCGTCGTCCTGCACAAAGCCGCGCACGCGCATCAGGCCGTGCATCGTACCGGCAGGTTCGTAACGGTGGCACTTACCGAATTCGGCAAGACGCATCGGCAGGTCACGCCAGCTGCGCAGACCCGTGTTGAAAATCTGGATGTGGCAGGGGCAGTTCATCGGCTTCACGGCCATTTCCACGTCACCAGCGAGCGTCTTGAACATGTTCTCGTTGTACTTGTCGGCGTGGCCGGACTTGATCCACAAAGTCTTGTTCACGATTGGGATGCAAGCATCCCAGCTCTTCGGCTCGGCAATGGACAAACGAGTTTATCCGCTGCTCTCGCCTTGCATCGCTGTCCGGCGTGATGACTTCCTGGTAGCCGCGACGGTCAATCTTTCCGCGGATGTAGTCCTTGAGGGCGTTCACCATCTTGGTGCTCTTCGGGTGCCAGAACACCATGCCCGGAGAATGGTCTTCAATGTGGTAGAGGTCCATTTCCTTACCGATTCTGCGGTGGTCGCGCTTCTCGGCCTCTTCCAGGAACTTCAGGTAAGTCTCGAGACCTTCCTTGTCGGCAAAGCAGGTGCCGTACACGCGGGTCAGCTGGTCGCTGTTCTGGTCGCCATGCCAGTAGGCACCCGACATGGAGAGCACCTTGAAATTCTTGAGCTTGCCGGTAGAAGGCACGTGGGGGCCGGCGCAGAGGTCTTCAAAGTTCTTGCCCGGTTCGCCAGTCACGTAGAAGCTGAGAGTGACGTCGCTACCCTCGCGGGCGAGAGCGCGCTGAGCGTTCCCCACACTATCGTGTGGGTCGGGCTATATTGCAAGGCCACCCGTGCGCACCTGCGGCACGCCCGCGCGGCTCTTGCAACCAAGCCTCGCTCCGCGAGTCTTGTCCCCAAGGGGTCACTATCCCTAACGCAAAACATCTTCATGCTTAAATTGATTCTTTTGAAGAAATTATATTTTCAGCGGAAATAAAAAATTGTATATCGATAAAATTAGCGTTGATCATAACAGTCTTGGCCGCTTTTTGTCATGCCAGCGACGCATCTAATCGTTTTTTCAGGCTCGGTACTAGCATTGGCCTTTCCTACGATTTTTTGATCGGTAAAGAGGGAAATCTGATGGATTCCAAGGATTTCAATGGACCAGGTTTTCTGCTCGCAGTCAACACCATCTTTAATTTTCAGGATTTGCCGGCACTTCGCACAGGGCTAACATACAATCTTCGCTTACTCAAGAACGATGTTGGGTTCACAGACGAACGCCTTGACCGCGATACCTATGTAAAATACGAAACGGTCAGTTTAGGAATCCCCGTTCTTGCTCATTTCCGAACTCAAAGTCCATTTTACTTTGATGCAGGATTAACCTTCGCGTTCATCATAGACGCAAAGGAGGCTCATTATTGGACCAAAGGCAGCGCCTATGGCTTCGGAACAAACATCAGCGACACTTCGCCCGCAAATCCACATTCTCACCAACATCACGAAAGACTCCATCACCATCGTAAATATCAGCGACGAGTGCGCCTATGAGCCGAGACCCTTCGACATGAATGTCGGATTCTTGTTCACCTATTGCGACGAACTTTCCGAAAATCCCGAAGTCGTCACCACACAAGTGTTTGACGACAAAATGGAATGCGGAACAATTGAATACGCGGAATACATAAGCGAAAGACTCTAAAAATCAACCTAATCTATGGCGGGGGGCAAAATATAAACGGATGCACAGCCCTCATGATAATAAGCCAAAAGATTTTTTGCTGCGAAACAGAGCCAACTAACTTTAGTCCTTCAGACACCGAACAGACCCGGCTGAGTCCATATCCCCTCTATCGGCGTCTTTCGAAAAAGTGTTGGTCAAGTTGGAACTATCGTCTGCCCATCCCAAACGCAGGTGATCGGCTACGCAGCTGCCCTTACTGGTAGTCCAAAAGAAGGCGTAATTGCCGACGTCGTAGAATCTATAGGTATAGGCACCAGCAGGCAAAGCTGAGAAACCATAGGAATCAGAGCCATTGCCAACATATTGACTATTACTCTTCCAACCACTGGTTGATTTAAGATTAGCCCCTGCAACACTATAACCGCCAACAGAACGAATTAGAGTTTGAAACTCTGATAGACTAGGCACGTGCCAGCCAACCGGACATACTCCACGGACGATTCCACGTGGGGAGCTAGAAGCATGACAGCCACAACCCTTGCCTGCAGTAGAAAATACAGCCGCCGAATCTACGGTCGCAGACCACGTATAAAGTCGACCATACTTGGAACAGGAATCCGCATAGCAGTAACTACGGGCCGTTCTATAGTTGTAATCGTAATTCAAATTTTCAGCCATCCAAGTCTGCGAACCGATCTCCACGGTCTTGTACACTTGGCCATCGCGGTCATCAATAATTTCGCCATAAGAAATTGCAGGATTCAAGTATTGCCATACGAGTTTTTCGATACTACTACTGGACTCTACAGAACTGGAAGATTCCGCACTGCTGGAACTTTTTGCAGAAGACGAGCTAGCGACACTGGATGAACTAGCTGCACTGCTACTACTTTTGACAGAGGAACTGCTCACAAATGACGAAGAAGACGTTGCAGAACTGGAGGATACCGCACTGCTGGAACTTTTTGCAGAAGACGAACTTGCGACACCGGATGAACCAGCTGCACTGCTACTACTTTTGACAGAGGAACTGCTCACAAATGACGAAGAAGACGTTGCAGAACTAGAGGATATCACACTGCTGGAACTTTTTGTAGAAGACGAGCTCAAGAACAGAGTCGCCCCACCAATAATTTCCTCCTCAGCAGAAGCCTCCTTTGCAGAAATCTTTGTCCACTCGCCATCTAAACAGCGGCGAAAATCCTTACCAACAGCTTCAGCTACCCAGCCATCCAACTTTTCGTCACAAACTTTTTCTCCACTACCGTCAGCTAATGCAATAACATCTTTAGTTCCTTTTTCCACAGAATTAGAACCGCTATCGTCACCACAAGCTATAAAAAAAAGAGATGACACTAAAGCCATTGACGAATGTATTTTTATAAACATTGTTGACTCCTTTAGTGGTTCACTTTTTCCAACAGAAAAATTTGTATTCCTAGTTGATTTTTCAGGCCTAGGCGACATTGTCTAGACGAACCCTTTTAAAATATACATCCGAAGGCGTGTTCCAGTCAAGGGATGAATGCAACCTGACGTCGTTATAGCGAGTCATGAACACCTTCAGACCTTGTCTGCACTCCATAACAGTCTCGTATCCTCTGATGTAAACGTCCTCCTGTTTCAACGTCCTCCAGAAACGTTCCACGAATATGTTGTCGTAGGCCCTGCCCTTGCTGTCCATGGAGAGCTTTGTCGGGCAGCCTTCCCAGGTGAAGATGTCCGTAAACTGCTTCGACGTGTACTGACGGCCCTGATCCGTATTGAAGACTTCGGGCCACCCGTATTTCTGGATCGCCTCGCGGACGGCCTCCTCGCAAAAGTCCGTTGACAGCGTGGTCGAAAGTCGCCACGACAGGATTCTTCGGCTGTACCAGTCGATGACCGCGGTCAAGTATGCGAAACCGTTCTTGAGCCGTATGTAGGTAATGTCCGTACTCCACACCTGATTCACATGGGTAATCGGGACATTGCGAAGCAGGTACGGAAACTTCCTGTTCATCGCATCGGGTATCGACAGATACGGCTTCGGGTAGATGGCGGCTATCTGCATGATTTCCATGAGATGCCGGATTAGTCGACGTCCGACATCGATTCCATAGTACTTCTTCAAGTTCGCCTGGAGCTTTCGCTGTCCCGACGTCGGGTCTTTCGTATAGAGTTCATCGATGCGAGCCATTACCTTGAGCTTGAAGTCGGAGAATTTCGGCTCGTAGTAATAGGCGTTGCGGCTGATGACCTTGTGGAGTTCATCGCGCTCCTGCTCGAGGCGTTCGATTTCCTTGCGTTCCTCCTTCGGCCCGGAAAAGACGCTTGTCGCATTCTGTAGAAAGAAGGCTCGCCATTGGCTAATCTGGTTCGGGTGGACGTCAAACTCGGAGGCGAGTTCCGCCAGAGTCTTGTCTTCGCGAAGCGTGGCCAGAACGACCTTGGTCTTGAAAGCGTCATCAAGCACCCTGCGGGTGCGTTGCGACGTGGCGTTGATGCTTTCTTTGCTGCTTGCTGGTTTTGAGGCGTTGTTTTTCATTTTTTGATTCCTTTTTTTAGTTGAATTTCGCTTTTGTTTTTTCACCTGAGGAATCGAATTTTTTTGTCTCAAATTTTTAGGCCACTATAGGCATCTAATGGTCGAGATTTTTTATTTAACATCCATCTGAAAATAGACAAATCGAGATAGCGAAAATTCGCTACACAAAAAAGCCCTGCCACATTTCTGTGACAAGGCAGAATACTTTAGATCCTTCAACCTGATGCCTTACAGCATCATGCTCAGGACAAGTCGCGGAACTAGCGATCGACTTTTCTGTCGTCTTCGGTCATCTTGAGGAAGTCGGCAACCTTCATAGAACCCTTGTCTCCCTCTTTACGACGGCGAACAGAGACAACACCATCGGCAACTTCCTTTTGGACTCCTACGGAGTCCCAACCGCAGCGGCTCGGCACAAACATTTAAGCGAGTAAAGCAGAAATGCTTGCATTTCTATTTTCGAGCGACATGTTTGGAGCTTGCTCAATGCCCACGCAAGCATGGTCGCTGCTCTCGCCTTAGGCGGTTGTCACCGACGATAAAAAAACGTAGGCTCAAAGGAACCTACGTTTGCGAATGTTTTTCGGTTATTGACTAACGGACGACTTTTCTGTCATCAGCGGTCATTTCGAGGAACTGGGCAACGGTCATCTGACCCTTATCGCCTTCCTTTCTCTTGTTGACTGCGATAACGCCTTCAGCCTGTTCCTTTTGGAGCGCTACGCACTCCCAACTGCCGCGGCTCGGCAATGGACAAACAAGTTTGTCCGCTGCGCTCGCCTTATGCAGTTGTCGCCTTATCTCACAACTTTGCGGTCTTCTTCCGTCATCTTGAGGAAGTCGGCAACCTTCATGGAACCCTTGTCGCCGTCCTTACGCTTACGCACGGACACAACACCATCGGCAACTTCCTTCTCGCCGACGATGAGGAGGTAAGGCACCTTCTGGAGTTCGCACTGGCGGATCTTGTAGCCGAGCTTTTCGTTGGATTCGTCGACTTCGACGCGGACGCCGGCGTTCACGAGTTCCTTCTCGACCTTCTTCGCGTAGTCAACGAACTTCTCGGAAATCGGGAGCACGCGGGCCTGAACCGGAGCGAGCCACAGCGGGAAATCGCCCATGAATTCTTCAATCAAAATGCCGAGGAAGCGTTCGATGGAACCCACGGCGGCACGGTGCAGCATCACCGGAATGTGCTTCTGGTTGTCCTTACCGACATACTCGGCACCGAGACGCTGCGGGAGGTTGAAGTCCACCTGAATCGTACCGCACTGCCAGTCACGACCGAGGGAATCCTTCAGCGTGAATTCGAGCTTCGGGCCATAGAAGGCACCTTCGCCCGGGTTCAAAATGTAGTCGAGGCCGGCGAGTTTCGTAGCGTCTTCGAGGGCGGCTTCAGCCTTGTCCCAGAGTTCATCGGAACCCACGCGCTTTTCCGGGCGGGTAGAGAACTTCACGACGATTTCGTCGAATCCGAAGTCGTGGTAGATTTCCTTCACGAGGGCGCAGAAGTCAGCCACTTCGCTTGCAATCTGTTCTTCGGTACAGAAGATGTGGGCGTCGTCCTGCACAAAGCCGCGCACGCGCATCAGGCCGTGCATCGTACCGGCAGGTTCGTAACGGTGGCACTTACCGAATTCGGCAAGGCGCATCGGAAGGTCACGCCAGCTGCGCAGGCCAGTGTTGAAAATCTGGATGTGGCAGGGGCAGTTCATCGGCTTCACAGCCATTTCCACGTCGCCAGCGAGAGTCTTGAACATGTTCTCGTTGTACTTGTCGGCGTGGCCGGACTTGATCCACAAAGTCTTGTTCACGATTTCCGGAGTGATCACTTCCTGGTAGCCACGACGGTCAATCTTGCCGCGGATGTAGTCCTTGAGGGCGTTCACCATCTTGGTGCCCTTCGGGTGCCAGAACACCATGCCCGGAGAATGGTCTTCGATATGGTAGAGGTCCATTTCCTTACCGATCTTGCGGTGGTCGCGCTTTTCGGCTTCTTCGAGGAACTTCAAGTAAGTTTCGAGGCCTTCCTTGTCGGCAAAGCAGGTTCCGTACACGCGGGTCAGCTGGTCGCTGTTCTGGTCGCCATGCCAGTAGGCACCGGCGAGGCTCAGCACCTTGAAAGCCTTGAGCTTGCCCGTAGAGGGCACGTGAGGACCGGCACAGAGGTCTTCCCAGTTCTTGCCCGGTTCGCCAGTCACGTAGAAGCTGAGGGTGCCGTCGCTGCCTTCGCGGGCGAGAGCGCGTTCAGCGTTGTCCGTCTTGTACTTGTCGCCTTCGGTGCGCTTCAGGCCATCGGCGGCGCTAACTTCGCAACGGGTAAACGGACGGTCTTCCTTGATGATTTCCTTCATGCGCTTTTCGATGCGCTCGAAATCGGACTGCTGGATCGGAGTCGGAGTCATCAAATCGTAGTAGAAACCCTTTTCGATAGCCGGACCGTAGGCGAGCTTGGTGCCCGGGAACAGGTCGCAGATGGCTTCGGCAAGCACGTGGCTGCAGCTGTGACGCAGGAGCATCAGAGCAT
>JAEEGG010025292.1_pt1 | contig 11442 bp, 10 predicted proteins | sample 9134161 | NCBI WGS metagenome assembly JAEEGG01 (sample SAMN16246543, study PRJNA631951) | gut metagenome | biome: gut microbiome; feature: rumen; material: CR-attached | host: Bos | place: Iran: Karaj | collected 2018-10 | reverse complement strand
GAGCCGCAGCGACTCGTCCTGCATGATGCGACCAATGATGGTAGACTTGCCCGAGCCCGATGGCGCCGAGATGATAATCAATTTGCCCTGTTCCATATTTTAATAGTGTTGTCTCGCCACAGCGTGGCCGTTCTGTTGTCTGTTGTCCGTGTATTGCGAGCCTTTAGCCCGCACAGTTAAAGCACATTCAGCACCTGCTCCTTGATCTGCTCCAGGTGGTCTTTCATACGCACCACCAGGTTCTGCAGCTCGGCCTGGTTGGCCTTAGAACCCATGGTGTTCACCTCACGACCGATTTCCTGGCTGATAAATCCCAGTTTCTTGCCCTGACCAGGCTCCTCGCTGTTCATGGTTTCCAGGAAATAGTTCAAGTGATTCTGCAGGCGTATTTTCTCCTCGGTGATGTCAAGTTTCTCAATATAGTAAATGAGTTCCTGCTCAAAGCGGTTCTTGTCATAGTCCATTTCCTTGATCTTGGCCAGTGCATCCAGGATGCGGGCTTTGATCTTCTGGGTTCGTGGCTCCTCATATCTGGGCACCTCGTCGAGCAGTGCCTGGATGGCTGCGATTTTCTCCTTGAAGAAAACAGCCAATCGTTCTCCCTCCTGACGACGGAAGGCTATCAGCTGCTCAGTGGCTTGGGTAACGACTTCCCTGACCACATTCAGCTCTTCCTCATCGGCTTCAGTGGCCTTGGCATCGGTTTTCAAGGCGTCAGGCATGCGCAGCAGGGTGGCATACCAGTCCTGCGGCTGTGGCAGGTTCAGCTGAGTGGCCATTTCCTCGATTTGGGCCTTGTATTGTTGCAGCATCGGGATATTGATGGTGCCTGATGTGGCACCCTCGATGGGCTCGCAATAAACGTACAGGTCAATCTTGCCGCGCATCAACGCCTTGGATACCAGGTTGCGCAGTTCCATCTCAATCTCACGATGGCTTTGAGGCGTGCGGGCCCCAAAATCCAGTTGCTTACTGTTCAGCGACTTGACTTCGGCGGTGATTTTCTTGTTGTTGTACACCTTTACCGCCTTGCCAAATCCGGTCATCGATAATATCATAGTTAATCAGATTTTGCTATATCGCGCAAAATTACAAAAAATATCAATCCGCCATCCTTTCCGGCTCAAAAAGATGCCTGCCGCTCGACAAATGAGATGGGCTGCAGAATAAAAATCTAGGTGATTGTAAGATTAGTGTTGCACATTACGTTTATAAAATGTACCTTTGCAAGTTGGGGCAATAATAGTGACCTCCAAGATTTGTCTGATATGGAAAATTCAACTTTAGCGATAGTGGTGCCTTGCTACAACGAGGAGGAAGTGCTGCCACAGACCAACCAACAGCTTACTGCCCTGCTCAACGGCATGATGCGTGACGGACTGGTGGGAGAGGGGAGTTACATCCTCTATGTGAATGATGGCTCGCGCGACCGCACTTGGCAGCTCATCGAGCAGTATGGTGGCAGTGACCCGCACGTGCGCGGCCTTAAACTGGCTGGCAATGTGGGCCACCAGAATGCCCTCATGGCAGGCCTCGACACCGCACGCCAGGATGCCGATCTCACTGTTTCGATCGACGCCGACCTTCAGGATGACATCAATGCCATCCCTGAGATGGTGAAGAAGTATAACGAGGGATGTGACATCGTGTACGGCGTGCGCCGCAAACGCACCACCGACACGTTCTTCAAGCGCACCACTGCCCAGATGTTCTACAAGTTCATGAACGGCATGGGTGTGAAGTCGGTCTATAACCATGCCGACTTCAGGCTGATGAGCCGCCGCGCTGTCGATGCCCTGTGCCAGTACGAGGAGCGCAACCTCTTCCTCAGGGGACTGGTGCCGCTGCTGGGCTACAAAACCGATTCAGTCTATTACGACCGCTTGGAACGGCAGGCCGGCGAGAGCAAGTACCCGTTGAGCAAGATGTTGTCCTTCGCCATTGATGGCGTCACCTCGTTCAGCGTCAAGCCTTTGCGTCTGATCTTTGATTTGGGTCTGATCTTCCTGCTCATCAGTTTAGGCATTCTCGTATATGTGATTGTGGCTTTGTGTGAGGGCCGAGGTGTGCAGGGTTGGGCATCGCTCATGCTGTCTATCTGGTTCGTGGGTGGTTGCGTGCTTATCTGCCTGAGCATCATCGCCGCCTACATCGGCCGCATCTACACCGAAGAGAAACACCGCCCGCGCTATAATATCGAGAAATACCTCAAGTAATCGATGAAAACCGACAAGAATTTACCTTCACCTGACGACATCCGTCTTTTCCTGACCGATGTTGACGGCACGCTCACCGACGGTGGCATGTATTATGGTAGTGACGGCACCGAGTTCAAGAAATTCAACACTCGCGACGGAATGGGCCTGCAGTTGCTCCAGCGCACGGGCGTCAAGGTGGGCATCGTTACCAGCGAGAATACGCCCATCAATGTGAACCGCGCCCGCAAACTCGGTCTTGACTACCTCAAGCAGAGTGCCCGTGACGGCGGCAAACTGGCTGCGGTAAACGAAATCTGCAGCGAGATGGGCATCACATTGAAAGAGGTGGCCTATGTGGGCGATGACGTCAACTGCTACGACCTGCTGGCCGCAGTGGGGTGGGCCGCTTGCCCCGCCGATGCCTGCACCAAGGTAAAAAACATCCCCGGCATACGCATTCTCACTCGCCGTGGCGGTGATGCCTGCGTCCGTGAATGGATCGACATGATTCTTGCAAATCAATGAACAGCCAATCTCACGATAATCAAACCCTAAAACAGAAAACAGCACAAGGCCTCTTTTGGGGTGTGTTGAGTAGCGGCGGCATGCAGCTCCTCAACCTGATTATCGGCATCTTCCTGGCTCGTCTTCTTTCTCCTGGTGAATATGGTATTGTTGGCATGATTGCCATCTTCACCCTCATTGCCGGCAACCTTCAGGAGAGCGGGTTTGGCGTGGCTCTGATAAATATAAAGGACATAAAGCACGAGGACTATAACTCGGTGTTCTGGTTCAATATTATTGTTAGCCTTGTGCTTTACACGGTTTTGTTCTTTTGCGCACCCCTCATCGCAAGCTTTTTCCATCAACCGTGCCTAACCAACCTGTCTCGTTTCGTGTTTGTCGCGTTTATCTTTGCTGCCTTGGGCATTTCTCCCAATGCCAAGCTGGTGCGCGCCTTGAAGATGAAGGAAAAAGCCATCATATCGCTGTCGGCTTTGCTCATTTCGGGCACTGTGGGCGTGGTCATGGCCTTCAACGGCTTTTCTTACTGGAGTCTTGCGACGCAGCAGGTATTATATAATGTGGTTATTTGCATCGGACGTTATTATTTTGCTCGTTGGTGTCCGACACTGCACATCGGTTTCGGACCCGTGAAAAGGATGTTCGCTTTCAGTTACAAGGTGCTGATCACTGCTATCCTGAGTACAGTCAGCAACAATGTGCTAACGGTCATTTTCGGACGTCTGTTCCCTGCTCAGGCTGTGGGTAACTATTATCAGGCCAACAAATGGAATACGATGGCCAACTCATTGGTAACTGGAACGGTTTCACAGGTGGTGCAACCGGTGCTGGTTCAGGTGAATGACGACATGGAACGGCGCCGACGCGTTTTTGGCAAGATGTTGCGTTTCACGGCTTTCCTGTCATTCCCGTTGATGTTCGGCTTGGCGCTGGTGGCTCCTCAGCTCATTATTGCGGCTATTGGCCAACAGTGGCAGGACAGTGTGCCGTTGCTTCAGATCCTGTGCCTGAGTGGTGCGTTTATTCCCTTGTATGCGGTCTATCAGAATCTCTTTTTGAGCTTGGGCAAGTCCGATATCTACATGTGGCTCAACGTGGCACAGATCGTCTTGGTGATTACTGCCGTGCTCGCATGTCATTCGTTAGGTATCACGGCAATGGTAATTGCATTTGCCTGCATCAACATCTTCTGGTTGTTGGCTTGGCAGTTCTTTGCATCAAAACTCATCGGCTACAGTTATTTGCAGATGTTGCGTGACCTCATGCCCTTCATGTTTATCTCACTGGCAGTGATGGCGTTAACATGGTTCATCACCAAATCCATCGGCAATATTTACCTGTTGGTGGCTGCTAGAGTGATAGTTGCCGTGTTGCTCTATGTTGTGGCCATGAAACTCTCTGGAGCCAAGATTTACGCTGAATCTGTAGGCTATTTTTCCGATTTGTTCAAGAGGAAGTGACTGTAATATAAGGATGTAAAGGGGAATAACAATGCCCGCAAAATATTGATCGGGTCTTTTCCCGGGGTGTGGAAAATCTCAGCACGGCGTGAAAGACACATGCCTTCTAGACGCATGAAATCGACAAAACGGTTCGACAGCATGTATTTCATGAACTTGATGCCCTCGGAGCATACTTTAGTATTTGTGGAGAGCCTTTGCAGATACTCCATCAAAGCAGAGTGCCGCTCGGCGGTGGCATCTTTCATGAGCCTGTAATGCGATATGGACCATGCTACAATTTTCAATGCATTGTTGATTGTAGGAAGACTGCCGGAGTAGGAGGTATAGGTAGCTGCAGCAGTATAACGCCTATGGTGGACAAGCACTTCATCAATAAACACGATGCTCTCATTGGCTGCAGCGGTGACGGCCAGGATAAAGTCATACATTCTGAGCCTGTACATGGCCTCACAACCTTCGTTTGGCAATAGGTCTAGAAGGCGACGGTTGATGAGCATGGTGTGACCGGGAATCTCGTTGCAAAACAACAGGCGCAGCAATCCGTAATTGGGCCGGCGAGGGTCGAAGTGTGCAAATGAGCCGTCTTCAGAAAACTCCTTAGTGTGGCAGGTACACATCAGCTTGTTGCCAATTGCGGCCACCTGATGCTCAATCTTGTCTTGTACCCATAGATCATCCTGATCGCAGATGGCAATGAAGTCTCCCGTGCAGCTGCGCATGGCAGAGAAGAAATTGCCGTTGATTCCTTGTTTATCGGGGTTGCTCTTGACGATGATATTATCGTATCGGTTAGCATATTCCATTGCAATTTGCATGGTCCTGTCGGTTGAGCCGTCATCCTGTATAATTATCTCATGTAGAGGGAAAGTCTGGTTAACTACGCTCTCTAGTTGTTCGCGCAGGAATTGCTCACCGTTATAGGTGCACACGACTACTGACACTTTTTTGCTTTTAGTTTCTTCTGACATCACATTATCTCGCAAAACCATAGCGCAAAGGTAATTATAATTAAAGATAATGGCTGTCAGCTCGCATTGTTTTTTTCTTTTTTGCAACGATTTTTAGTCAGATTTTCAATTCTTTTGTTAAATTTGCACCCACGCTCGACATCATCATATGAGTCGGGTTTTCATCTTCGTGATTTTAAAAAGACTATTATCAATCGATTATTATATGAAAGGAAAGATCTTAGTGACTGGCGGAACCGGTTTCATCGGTTCGCACACCACGGTGGAGCTGCAGCAGGCAGGCTTCGAGGTCGTCATCATCGATGACCTGAGTAACAGTAATATTGAGGTGCTGGACGGCATCGAGCGCATCACGGGCATCTGTCCTGTCTTTGTCAAGGGCGACTGCACCGACCGCGCAGTGGTCCGCAAACTCTTTGAGGACAATCCCGGCATCAGCGGCATCATCAATTTTGCCGCCAGCAAGGCTGTGGGAGAGAGCATCGAGAAGCCCATCATGTATTACCGCAACAACATCAACATCCTGCTCAATCTGTTGGAGTTGATGCCCGAGTTCGGTGTGAAAGGTTTTGTTTTCTCATCGTCCTGCACCGTCTATGGCGAGCCCGACAAGAACCCCATCACCGAGGACGCGCCCACCAAGAAGGCCACTTCGCCCTATGGCGCCACCAAGCAGATTTGCGAGGATATCATCACCGACGTTATCCGCAGCGGCAGCCCCATCAAGGCCATCCTGTTGCGCTATTTCAATCCCATCGGTGCCCATCCCAGTGCCGAAATCGGCGAGTTGCCCAACGGTGTTCCTCAGAATCTGGTGCCTTACCTGACACAGACCGCCATCGGTGTGCGCAAGGAGTTGAGCATCTTTGGTGATGACTATCCCACGCGCGACGGCTCCTGCATCCGCGACTTCATCAACGTCGTTGACCTCGCTAAGGCCCACGTCAAGGCCCTGGAGCGCATGCTCGAGGACAAGAGCGACGAGGCACTGGAGATTTTCAACATCGGTACGGGCAACGGTGCATCGGTATTGGAACTGCTGCACTCGTTCGAGCGTGCTACCGGCGTAAAGGTGCCCCATAAGATCGCACCGCGTCGTCCCGGCGACATCGTCCAGATCTGGGCCGATCCCAAGCGTGCCAATGAGGTCCTGGGCTGGCATGCCGAAATCTCCCTCGACGACACCATGCTCAGCGCCTGGAACTGGCAAAAACGCCTCCGCGAGCGCGGCATCATGTAATTTCCCCAACAAGATAAATGGCTGATAATCCCACATTCAATCAAGAGGAACTCAGGGCAAGATTTAACCCTGAAGGTTCCCTTTTGCGCCGCCAACAGATGGTCATGCTGGAGATGCTCAAGGAATTGGACCGCATCTGTAGGAAGTATGATATCCCCTATTTCTTATATTGGGGCACGTTGTTGGGTGCTATTCGGCATGACGGCTTCATTCCATGGGATGATGATTTGGATGTAGCAGTTTTGCGCAAAGATTATCAGCGTTTGATGAGGGTGTTGCCCAAGGAACTGCCTGCGCATATTGCTCTGCAGACCAATGACACGGACAAGAACTATTTCTACTTTTTCGCCAAGTTGCGTGATAAACATTCTTTTCTTGATGAGGGGGCTTACGACCGTGTGTTTAAGGAGCGCGGCATTTTCATTGATATTTTCCCGATGGATGCGATTTGCTCTGCTACTCAGCAATGGCGGTTGCAGAGTTATGCCTATACGTTGTTCCGCGCTGGGAATGGAAATGTGTCTTCGATGCGTAAAATCAGGGCATTGACTTGGTTTAATCGCCATATTTCATTTCCTGTCTTGCGTTTTTGCAGCAGAATGGCACACTGTACGAAGCTCACATTCGACTATGGTATTCCTTTTCACAAAGTACATGATATGGACGATATCTTCCCATTGTCCACCCATGTATTTGAGGGGATGGAAATCTTCATCCCTGGCAATAGCCATAAGGTATTACAGTCACTTTATGGCGACTATATGCAATTGCCTCCTGATTTGGAGAATGTGTATCATCACGTGGAGAAATTAGAAATTTACGAGAAATCTCCCTTATGAGTATGTCAACCGATCAACATATAGTGTCTTGCCTGAATGAGGCGGATTTTAGGAAAGTGTTTTCTGCAATGATTGAAAGCGCTGGAAAAATGTTCATCGTTCACGGCCACAGCTCTTATCTGTCTTGTGGCGCCAAAGCTCTCGTTGGTGAGGTTGCGAGTCAATTGGGGATGGAAATGATTGAGTTTGAGGATTTCAGTGAGAATCCTAAGAAAGAAGATGTGGATTGTGGCGTTGCAAAACTTCTTCAAGATATTCCCGACGTGATTGTCGCGGTGGGAGGCGGCAGCGTGATGGATATGGCAAAACTAATACGGTTCTACTCCCATCTCAAGATCCCTCTGGTGGCAATCCCGACTACAGCTGGTACTGGCGCTGAGTCAACTCAGTTTGCCGTGTGCTATATTGATGCCGTGAAGTACTCCATTAGCAATCCATCGATTTTGCCAGAACAAGTATTACTCTATCCTCCATTTACTTATCGAAATGGCCGTTATCTCTCCGCGTGTACAGGTTTTGACGCTCTTGCACAAGCCATTGAGGCATACTGGAACATCAATGCTACGACTGAGTCTGATGAGTTTGCCATCAGTGCTATAGAGAAGATATATCCCATACTAGGCAATGATGAGTTGTTACCAGAGGACAGGACTATGTTGTTGCGTGGTGCCAATGATGCTGGAAAAGCAATCAACATTACTCGCACAACGGTACCTCATGCTCTATCCTATACTTTGACATCCAAGTATGGTTACCCGCATGGGCATGCGGTGGCTCTGACTTTCCCATTTTTCCTCAAGTATAATCTTGAGGGTTGTGAGCATACTTATCGTGGAAATGATTTTGAGAATTATGTCGCCAAAATGAACCGCTTGCGGTCACTGCTCAATGTCGGCGATAAGCCTTTTGATGTAATGAAAGAGTTTCTTCATTGCTTGGGCTTAGACTATGATCCGAATCGTGATTTCGATGATCTGGTCGTCGCACAAGGCATGAACCTTGAAAGAGCAGGGAATACGCCGATAGCCATCGACCATGACTTGATTCTGTTGGCCGTTAAATCGATCAGAGATTAATTGAATTATAATATTGAATATATGGACAACGACGAGAAAATAGTTTATGTCGGCATGAGCGCCGATATTATTCACCCAGGACACCTCAATATCCTTCATGAGGCGTCTAAGTATGGCCGTGTGATAGTTGGCGTCCTCACTGATGAGGCGATAGCCAGTTATAAACGGTTGCCTTACTTGACCTATGAGCAGCGCTCGTTGGTGGTCAGTAACTTGAAAGGTGTGTCAAAGGTAATTCCGCAAACCACCCTTGATTATCGTCCTAACCTTGAAAGAGTGCGACCCAATTATGTGGTGCATGGCGATGATTGGAAAAATGGAGTTCAGGCTAAAACGCGCCAGCAAGTGATTGAAAAACTTGCTGAATGGGGCGGGGTAGTAATTGATGTGCCTTATACCAAAGGTATTTCATCCACGATGCTCAATGAGCGTCTTAAAGAAATTGGTACTACTCCTGATGTGCGCCTCAAGCGGTTGCGTCGTCTCATCAATGCCAAGAAGATTGTCCGTATCTGTGAATCTCACAATGGTTTGACTGGTCTTATTATCGAGAATACTACGGTATCGGTCAATAATGTGAAACGCGAGTTTGATGGTATGTGGGCAAGTTCGCTCACCGATTCTACCAGCAAGGGTAAACCTGACATTGAAGCGGTGGACTTGACGACACGCCTGCATGATTTGAATGACGCGCTGGAGGTGACGACGAAGCCCGTTATCTATGATGGTGACACGGGCGGTAAACCCGAACATTTCGTATTTACCGTCAGGACGCTGGAGCGCCTCGGTGTTTCTGCAATAATCATTGAGGATAAAGTGGGATTGAAAAAGAATTCTCTTTTTGGCACCGATGCGGTGCAGACTCAGGATAGTATCGAAGGATTCTGTGCAAAGATACGTGTTGGCAAACAAGCCCAAATAACCCCCGACTTCATGATTATCGCCCGCTGCGAGAGTCTCATCGCTGGAAAGTCCATCGAGGATGCTCTGGAGCGTTGCTTGGCTTACGTCCAGGCCGGAGCCGACGGAATCATGATCCACTCCAAGAACAAGAGTGGTGATGACATCAAGGAGTTCTGCCTGCGTTTCCGTGAAAAAGAGCCCAACATCCCGCTCGTTGTCGTGCCGACGACCTATAACCATGTCACCGAGGACGAACTTGCTGAATGGGGTGTAAATGTTGTGATTTATGCTAATCATTTACTACGTGCTGCTTATCCGGCCATGGTGAGATGTGCTGAAAGCATCCTCATAAATGGCCGCTCATGGGAAGCCAATGATTTGTGCATGCCCATCAAGCAAATTCTTGAATTAATTCCCGGTACCAAGTAATAATCCGTATATCATGATTTCACCAAGTCGTTTTTTTAATGAATTAAAGTCATGTGACATTGATTTTTATACAGGGGTGCCGGATTCGCTGTTAAAGAACATGTGTGCCTTTATTTCCGATAATCTTCCCGCTAGTCAGCACATTATTGCAGCCAATGAGGGTGGGGCTGTGGGCTTGGCAGCTGGCTATCATCTTGCAACAGGCCGAATCCCTGTTGTCTATATGCAAAATTCGGGACTGGGTAATACAGTAAATCCGTTGATGTCATTGACTGACAAACTGGTCTATCATATTCCACTTCTTTTAATTATCGGATGGCGTGGAGAACCTGGTGTAAAAGATGAACCCCAACATCTCAAACAGGGTCTAGTGACACTACCATTGCTTGAGACTTTGGGCATCAAATATGAGATTATGGTTGAGGAGGAGTCTTTGCTTTCGGCTCAGGTAGAACGTGCTGTTTCCCACATGCGGGAAATGGGTGAAGCGTTTGCTTTGGTCGTGAAAAAGGGCACATTCGATGAATATGAGCTACAGTCGAAACAGGAGTCAGTTTTGACCTTGAATCGTGAACGAGCCATTGAGTTAATCACAGCATCTGTTTCAGATCATGATGTGATCGTCTCGACGACGGGAAAGACCAGTCGTGAATTATTTGAATATCGTGTTGCAAAGAAGCAAGGACACCAACAAGATTTTCTTACTGTTGGTTCGATGGGCCACGCTTCACAGATTGCATTGGGTATTGCAATTAATCAGCCCAACAGGAACGTTTTTTGTTTTGATGGTGACGGTGCTACCATCATGCATACAGGTAATATGGCAATCATCGGCACTGTGGCGCCATTCAATTATTATCATATAGTTTTTAATAATGGCGCACATGACTCTGTCGGTGGACAGCCTACAGTTGGGCTGAAAGTGGATATTCCTGCTGTAGCAAAAGCCCTGGGTTATAAGACAGTCATTAGCGTTGACAATGAGGCTGATCTTGCCCATCAACTGAAAGACTTAACAGGTCGGCAAGCTCCATTATTATTAGAGGTGAAGGTAAAGAAGGGCGCTCGTAAGGATCTGGGTCGTCCCACCACAACACCCATTGAAAATAAGGAAGCCTTGATGAGGTTTTTGAAAATGGAATAATACTCAAAGGTACTAAAACAGCACTGGCTCTCATCCTCAAGGGACGGGAGCCAGTGCCGTGAGAATAAAGAACGTGGCGTTCTTCTTATGCCTCGGGAGCAGCCTCCTCGGGAGCAGCCTCCTCGGCGGGAGCCTCAGCAGCAGGAGCTTCCTCAGCGGGAGCTTCAGCGGCAGCAGCCTCCTGAGCAGCCTTTGCGGCCTCAGCCTCGGCAGCAGCCTTAGCGGCAGCGATCTCGGCTTTCTTCTTGGCTACGGCCTCAGCCTTTGCCTCGTTCTTCTTTGCCTCCTCGGCGATGGTCTTCTTGTCGGCAGCCTTCTTGTCGTCACGCTCCTTGTTGCGTACGGCATCGAGCTTAGCCTGCTTCTCGGCCTTCCAGGCCTCGAAACGCTTCTGAGCCTCTTCCTCGGTGAAAGCGCCCTTCTTGACGCCACCCTGGAGGTGCTTCATCAGCATCACACCCTCGCGAGAGAGAATGTTACGTACAGTGTCGGTGGGAATTGCACCTACGTTGATCCAATAGAGTGCACGCTCGAAATTCAAACTGATGGTAGCAGGATTAGTGTTGGGGTTATAAGAACCAATCCTCTCAATAAATCTACCATCTCGTGGTGCCCTGCTATCGGCAATAACAATGGGATAGAACGCATAGTCCTTGT
>JAEEGG010025287.1_pt1 | contig 11443 bp, 11 predicted proteins | sample 9134161 | NCBI WGS metagenome assembly JAEEGG01 (sample SAMN16246543, study PRJNA631951) | gut metagenome | biome: gut microbiome; feature: rumen; material: CR-attached | host: Bos | place: Iran: Karaj | collected 2018-10 | reverse complement strand
CTGAACTGAAGGCTCAGCAGCAGTTGATTACCAAGGTCATTAAGGAAGAGGAAGACAGTTTTTTGCGAACCCTCGACAAGGGTATCTCTTTGCTCGACAAGGCCATGGCCGAACTGACGGCTCAGGGCAAGAACCAGTTGGATGGCGTTCAGGCTTTCCGTCTGTTCGACACCTACGGATTCCCCCTCGACCTGACGGAGCTCATCTGTCGCGAGAACGGCTTCACGGTCGATGAGGAGCAGTTCAATGTCGAGATGCAGAAACAGAAGGAGCGTGCCCGTAATGCCGCTGCCGTTGAGAATAGCGACTGGGTAGAGCTGAAGGCTGGCGAACAGCAGTTCGTGGGCTACGACTACACGGAATACGAGTGCGAGATTCTGCGCTATCGTAAGGTGACGCAGAAGAAGAACGAGTTCTATGAAATCGTGCTCTCTGCCACCCCCTTCTATGGCGAGATGGGTGGACAGGTTGGCGATCAAGGTGTGCTCGTTTCTGAAAACGAAACCATTCAGGTCATCGACTCAAAGCGCGAGAACGGCCAGACCGTCCATATCGTGAAGCAGTTGCCTAAGGACCCATCGGCCCAGTTCATGGCTTGTGTAGATACTGACAAGCGTGACGCCTCTGCTGCCAACCACACTGCCACTCACCTACTCGACTATGCGTTGAAGCAAGTATTAGGCGACCATGTGGAGCAGAAAGGTTCGTTTGTAAGTCCTGACACACTGCGTTTCGACTTCTCTCACTTCGAGAAAGTCACTGCCGAGCAGATTCGTGAGGTGGAACGTATGGTCAACGACATGATTCGTCAGGACCTGCCACGCGACGAACATCGCGACATGCCGATGGACGAAGCCAAGAAGTTGGGTGCCATCGCCCTGTTTGGCGAGAAGTACGGCGACAAGGTGCGCGTCATGCGTTTTGGTCCGTCGTGCGAGCTCTGTGGTGGTATCCACGCCACTTCGACAGGTCGTATCGGTTTCTTCAAGATACTCTCTGAAAGCAGCGTTGCCGCTGGTATCCGTCGTATTGAGGCTACCACAGGTCGCGACTGCGAGGAGCGTCTCTACCAGATGGAGGACATTCTGAACAGCATCAAGTCGTTCTTCAACAACGCCAAGGACCTGCAGGCAGTTATCCAGAAGTATATCGAGGAACACGACCACATGAAGAAGGAGATTGAAGGTTTCCAGGCTCAGGCCGTAGAGCGTGCTGCCCAGCGACTGGTTGAGAAAGCCCGCGAGGTGAATGGCGTAAAGGTCATTACCAGCGTCTTGCCTATGTCGCCCGCTGCCGCCAAGGACCTCGCTTTCAAGGTTCGTGCTGCAGTAGAGGGTTCGCTGCTATGCGTCATCGGTTCTCACGAAAACAACAAGCCCCAGCTCTCTATCATGATGAGCGACGATATGGTCAGCGACCACGGACTGAATGCCGGTCAGATGGTGCGCGAAGCCGCTAAGCTCATCCAGGGTGGTGGTGGTGGTCAGCCCCACTTCGCCCAGGCTGGTGGTAAGAATGTCGATGGCCTCAGCGCTGCTGTTGACAAGGTCATCGCGCTGGCAAATCTATAACATAGTAAACATTGTTCACACTTTTTAACGGCATGCGCTGTCATATTTCTCAGCGCATGCCGTCTATTTTGTGAAATGAGTACAGAAATCAGCAAAGAGAATTTCGCCCGACTGGTACAGCAACATGCCCCACAGGTGCTCGACTTCACGACCAGACTGCTATCTGATCGAAGGGAGGCCGAAGAGGTGGCACAGGATGCCTTCGTCAAGGCTTTCAGGCAACTGTCGTCGTTCCGTGGTGATTCGTCGTTCGTGACATGGGTGCAACGCATTGCCTATCACGAAGCCATTGACCACCTGCGACAACGAGCGCCCTACATGGTGGACATCAGCGAAGTGGCTGCCATATCGGATGACGAAGAGCTATCGACGGGTCGTGAAGAGCGAATAGTGCTGATGGAAGAAGCTATCGACGACCTGCCGCCTGACGAACGGATGTTGTTGCACCTCTATTATTACGAAGACCGTCCGCTGCGAGACATCGCCTACATTATGGATGCGGAGCCAAATGCACTGGCACAGCGACTCCACAGGATTCGGAAGAAGCTATTACGGATGATTAAACAGAAAGAAAATGAACAAACTGAAAGATAGTGACATACGCGAGGCCCTGCGTCGAAGGGAAGCACGACGGACGAAGCCCGAAGTGCCAGCAGACTTCATGGCCAACGTGATGCAGGAGATTGCCCCCAAGCCTGCACGAAAAGCGAGATATGCATACCTGACAGCACTCGCCGCAGCAGCCTGCTTAGCCATTGCCGTACTGATGGTCTGGCAAACGGAGGACAAGCAAAAGCCGGACGGGAGCACGCTTTTAGTCCGAAGCCATCGGACTCACAGTCCGAAGCCGTCAGACTCTCAGTCCGAAGCCGTCGGAACAAAAGCCAGTGTTCATGAGGCTGTTAATAATATAGGTATAGAAAATCGAGTGCTGCCAGCAAAGCGGGCTGTGCATCAGCAACAGAGAACAGACATAAAATTAGTAGCACAGCAAAACACAGCCCCGGCTACTGACAGCCTCGACTATTACATCAGCAAGATAGAACACGAACTGGCCCGTGTGGACGACAGCCTTTATATTGAGCGTATTCATCGGGTGATGCATGCTGACGAACGACTGCAGCGCATCGTCAACAACTACATCCTGAACGAGTTGCACAAAGATGCCCAACCCCACCAAGCCACAATTATTAACAATGTAAATACAGACGAAGATGAAGAATAGAAACTTTTTATTGGCAACATGCCTGATATGGGCTATGTCAATAAGCGCACAGATGAGCGACGCAGCCCGTCGCGTCCACGAAAAGCTGCAGGCATTTGTTGCCTCAGGCGAATATAACGTCAGCCAAGGACGTGTCGTTACCAGCGACGCAATTACTGGCGGCAAGGCTACGGCTTACGACTTCAGTCAGGTATTTAGTGTCGAGGGTACCGACGATGCCACCATGCTGTTTCCTCACATGAAGGAACTGGAGCAGACATTGCGCAGCGAGGCCGTTCATGCCAAGGAGGTGATGATGCACGATGCCCAGGAGGGTACTCCATTGGCTTCGGGCGTACGATGGCTCTTTGGTAATCCTAAAGGGGTGGTCAGCGGCAAGTATGTCTTCGGCACCCGGCAAAACATCCGACTGCTGTCGTTCGACGAGTCTGACGGCCATCGCTATGCTGTCCTGTTGGTGTGGGAACAGCAGATTAAGAAAGACCAACAGGTTGGAAACTTTTGGATGATGAACGGCACCATCTTTGAGATTACAGCCAAAAAGCACGACGACATGCCTTTCCTTATGCCTTATTCCGAAAGGCAGAATATGACGGCAACCATTAAGTATGACACAGACCCTACAGCCCCACAGACCTACGACGAACTATTGGCTAAAGTGAAGCAGACCTGCCATATCTACGATCGCGAGACATCGGGGGGCAAGACGGCTGCCGTCGTGATACTCCACAAGATGTGCGACGGCTATCCTCACAAACTGACCCAAGAGCAGTATAACACGCTCATCGGCATTCTCAGCCCATACGCTGAGACCGCCTCAGGCCAGAAGCACAAGGAGATGTTTGGCTACACCTGTTACACGCTTTATAAGAAGAGTGAGCATTATCAGGCAGAAGGCGGTGAGGTGAAACGACGCCCAGCCATGATTACCTCTTCTACCATCTCTACTACACAACTGCGTAAGATTGTATCATACAATGGGCTGATTACAAACGGCTCTGAAGACCTGCAACAGGTGGACTGCCAGATCAGTGGTACAGCCTCAACCGATGCAGACAGCATCACCGTCCGACGTACCGTATCCTCTTTCGAGGAATTAGGAAAATTCCCCGTCCGTAACGGCCGCTTCTCATTCACCTGCCGACTGCCGAAGGACGAGGTGTGCGGATTGAGCACAGACAACCGCTATTATACCTACTTCTGGGCAGACGGACAACCCGTCAAGGCAGACCTGCAGAAGCGTAGCGTCAAAAGCCAAAAGACCTCACAACAGCGCAACAATTTCCTGAACGAAGTGGAGGCAGAGCGGTTGCGCATGCTGAAGATGGAGAACCGGGCAGAGCTGGATGCAGCCATCGCCAAACAGCGTGAACGCTATCGTCAGGTCATCTTCCAAGGCAACGACGACCTGCTGAGGACCTTCGCCATCTACAAGTCATATACCGAATTGACCTACGACGAACTGAAACCCTTCCTCAGCAACCGGTTCCGCTACGCTAACCATCTGCTGATGGCACCTGTCAAAGAGTATGTGGCAGGACTGGAGAAACGCCGTCCTGGAAAGCATTATGAAGACATGCTCCTTGCAGACACGTTGGGCAACGCTCACCAGTTGAAAGAGTACATCGGTAAAGGGTATGTCGTGCTGCACTTCTGGGAGAGCTGGAATCGTGACGAGTTCGATATCCTGCCCCAACTGCGCACGCTCTACGACCAGTATCATGCAAAAGGCCTGCAAATCGTCAGCCTTGTGATTGACGGAAACAACACGAAAAGCTGGAAAGAACGTCTGAAAGAAGAAAAACTGTCCTGGCCGCAACTGGCCACCTCTGCTGCCAAGAATGCATACGGCATCTACTCATGGCCCGAAACCGTTGTCATCGGCCCAGACGGCACCATCGTCGCCAGTCCCTCGACAACGGAAGCGTTAGAGGCAGAACTGAAAAAGATTTATAGTACGAACTGAATTACAATCAGCAGGACAGCGTTTGAATAATTCATTAACCAAAATTAGTTTAAGAAAGACTTAATTTTTATATTTGTAAGTATTTGTAACGCTCTTATAACATATTCACCCATGAAAAATCCTTATATTTGCACCAGATTTTCAACTAACGTGCAACTGAATGGATTTTAGGCGACACCTTATGATACTCTCACTGCTTACCCTGGCCATCATGGTCAGGGCGCAGGACGTGGAGAACAGAAAGCGCATACTCCTGCCTGATTCGGCGAAGAATGCATCGCCACACGCTGACCAGAAGTCAGAGAACGACTTTGAGGAGTGGCTGCGCAACGAACCGATTCGACCTGAGTTGCACGACAGTTCGGCTATCAGACCGATAGAGCCATCGATGATGCGGGTGGATCCCTCGAAAATCAAACCAAAGCAGCCCGCCATCTCCATCAACATCATGACACCTGAACTGCGTACAGACATGCAACTTGCCTACCATAGTCATTGGCTGGAAGAACAGCGCAAAGCCCAACAAGGCGGAGCCATGACCATTGGCGTCAACCCCCTCAGCCTGATAGCGATCGTCATCCATAAGTTATTCCCCAAGCACAAATCCAAGAAACAACGAGAACGCGAACGACTACAGCAGATTCTGGATAACTACTAAGCCATTAGTCCGTCCCTACGGACTCCCAGTCCGAACGGCTCGGACTGCGAGTCCGAAGCCGTCGGACTGAACGCGAGCTTACGGAGCCAGAGGGACTGGTGAATGACATTGACGATGGCTGAGGGACTTGATGTTTTCGTTCTCCCTTACGAGCTCCTAACATGATTAGGAAAAGTTAACAACTAAATAAACTAATTAAAATAGTTTAAAAACTAAGGCTTTTAGTTGTATATAACGAAAAGTTTTAGTTACTTTGCAGCAGATATGATAATTGACGCAAGAAAAAGGTTAACTTAAAACCCAGAAAAAGAATGAAGAAACTGACCAACAAGGAAAAGGAAATCATGGAGTTGTACTGGCAGTACGGCCCAATGTTCGTCCGCGAGTTGCAGGAGCACTATGCTGAACCGCGCCCTCATTTCAATACCCTTTCGACCATCGTCAGAATATTGGAACGTGAGGGTTTTCTGGACCATAAGCAGTTTGGCAATACCTACCAATACTATCCTCTCATCACAGAAGCGGAGTATGGACGCAAGTCGATAGCAGGTATCATCAAGAACTACTTCGATGACTCCTACCTCTCAGCCGTCTCCTCGTTTGTCAAGGAAGAGAAGATTAGCGTAGAGGAACTGCGCGAACTCATCGACCAGATAGAGAAAAGTAGTTAAGTAGTTAATGTCGTTAAATAATTAAGGCAAATGATGGACTTTCTGATATATGATGCCAAGGTTGCGGTACTGATTGTAGTTTTCTACATGTTCTACCGCCTGTTGCTTAGCCGCGAGACGTTCCACCGAGTAAATCGTGGTGTGTTATTGCTGACGGCAGTGGCCTCGTTTGTACTGCCACTGTGTGTGATTACCTTGCACAAGACAGTAACGCTGGAAGTCACGCCAACGGTATCTGTCGGCAATCTACAGTTGGAGATTGCCGAAGATGCGAAGCCTGAAGTCTGGCAAATTGTGCTGCCCTTTATATTTATAGTAGGTGCAGGGGCAACGCTGGCCCATACGCTGGTATCGATACTGAAAGTCATGCTACTTATACGAAGAAGCGAACGTCATCCACAACCTGATGGTACCATTCTCTGTGTGACCGGTAACACCGAGGTGCCACCATTCAGCTGGATGCGCTATATAGTGATGAACCGCAGCGACTATGAAGCAAACGACGCTGCCATTCTCGCTCATGAACGTGGACACATCCGTCTCAGGCACTCCTTTGACGTCGTCCTCGTCGACCTACTCACCGCCTTGCAGTGGTTTAACCCTGCCATGTGGATGCTGCGCCAGGATTTGCGTGCCATCCATGAGTACGAAGCTGACGGTGAGGTACTCTCTCAAGGGATTAATGCGCGTCAATATCAATATCTGTTAATCACCAAGGCCGCAAGCATTGGCGGGTACTCCATTGCTAACGGAATTAATCACAGTACTCTCAAAAACCGAATCACAATGATGTTACATACAAAATCATCGAGCCGCAGCTATTGCAAGCTGTTGGCCCTCCTGCCCATCGTGGGCATCACGCTTGCACTGAATGCCAGAACCGTCACTGACTACGTCTATAACGAGCCCCAGAAGCAAGTGCCTGTCAAGAAAGGCAAGAAGGCTGCTACCATCAAAATGGGCGGCCAACATGTAAAGGTTGTGGAGCAGCCAAAGGTTGAAAATACCACTAAACCAGTCGAGGTTATTCAGGCGAAAGAAGTCTTTACTCCCGTTGAGCAGATGCCTGAATTCTTCGACGTTGTTGAGCAGATGCCTGAGTACCCTGGCGGTTCTATGGCTATGTTCGAGTATCTCTCCAAAAATATCCACTATCCGAAGGATGCTGAGGAACAACAACTCCAAGGTCGTGTCATCGCTACTTTTGTCGTTATGAAGGATGGCAGCATCAGCAATGCGAAAGTGGTGAAGTCAGTATCGCCGTCACTCGACGAAGAGGCCCTGCGCTGCATCAACGGGATGCCCAATTGGACACCAGGCCGTCAGAATGGCAAGGCTGTCAACGTAAAGTACACCATTCCCATCAGCTTCCGTCTGGACAAAGCCAAAGAAGTACCTAAAGCCGAGACTAACGGTGTCGCTGCCAAAGATGTCATCAGTCGCTTGCCAGGAGCCAAGATCGACGAAAACAGCAAGGTCACCATCAACGGCAAGGTCGTAAATAAAATCATTGTCGATGGCAAAGCAGTTTCCTTACAAGATGAATAAAGCATTAACAATGCTGACCCTCGCCCTGCTGACAGTCTCGACTGCTCAGGGCGAGGTTCTTTCAAAAATGAAGTCGAAAAAGAAACAAAAAAAGAGATACGGCCTTTCTCGATGAGAGAAACGGCCTTTCTCTGGCAGAGAAACGGCGTGTTGCTGATTGACTTTTTGGGAATTTCCGTGAACGATTTCTGTATTTCTGTGTATGCATTATCAGAAGACAGAAATCGTTTAATGATAAAAACAACAAAAAAGAATGAAACGGAAAACAGTTTTGATGGCCCTTGTGGCAATGATGATGAATGCTGTAGCACAAACTAAAGCAGTGAAAGTGGAAAGTCCCATCGTTACGGAAAAGGACTTCGTATGGTATGTAGAACAGAAAGAAGCTTGGAAGGCGCAGACGCAGAAAAACCCCAAGGATGAGACAGCGTGGTTGAACTATTATCATGCGGCACACTATATGGGTTGGTGGGGCACTAATTCTGACAGTGTGGTCCGTGAGGCGATAGACGAGATGAAGCAAGCCATTCCTGATAGCTATACATATAATTTTTGTGCCTATCGTGCCGTTGTTAGCGGTCATATGGCTAATGAAACAGATGGCGATAAATATGCAGAAGCAGCATTGGCAAAGCTGCCTGATGAGATGCAATTTTTTGACTATGACCAATGGGTGTGCTACTTAGCCATGAAAGGATATGAGTCAAGAATGGCTCAGATGGCAAAACGCTACTTCGAAAGTGGATTTTATTCAGAGAATGTGTTGCGCTATAGCTATAACGAGCTCAGGGGCATGGACGAAGGCGGCATCTACATCGGCAACGGCGATGCGGTCATTATTCCCAAGTGGCTGATTCAAGAGGGCATGAATGTGCATAAAGACAAGACCATCGTCTGCGCATCGTTCCTCGCCGTCAAGGAATATCGCGAGTGGTTATTCCGCAAATTAGGTATAACGTTGCCAGCCCTGAAAGAACCGAAGACCGCTGAAGACTACAATACTAACGAACGTACACTGTTACAGGCTATCATCGACAAGTATGGCAGCAAGGTGTATTTCTCGACCACCACGCCCTCTGAGACGATGGAGCCGTGGAAAGACAAACTCTACAATGAAGGTCTGACGCTGAAATATTCCAAGAAGCCCTACGACAATCTGGCCATAAAGCGTCGCAATGTGGAGGAGCGCTACATGATGGAATACCTGCTCGTGTCGTTCCGTCCGGAATGGACGACAGGCCAGCGACTGTCCGCCAACTATGCCGTGCTGCTGGGTGACTTGCTACCCTACTACGCCAAGCATGACCAAAAACGCTACGACTGGCTGATTAAGCTACTGGTGCTTGGAGTGACAAACACGTCGCTTGACGAGGAGCACAAACAGAACATCCTGCAGCAACTATATACAAACGTGAAATAGCAAATTGGAGTCATGCTGATACCCTTAAGACTGTCATCACAGACAGACGAACAGCTCATGCAACGGGCCGCACATGGCAGCGACCGTGCCTTCGAGGAGCTCTACAACCGTCACGCAAGGCGGTTGCAGGGCTTCTTCACGCGAAGACTTGGCGACGATGCCGACCTGGCTGCAGACTTCATGCACGACACGTTCCTGCGACTCTATGCCGCACGCGAGAAATATAATGAAGGCAGCAACTTCCGCGCCTGGCTCTACACCATCGCCTACAACCTTTGCAAGAACCATCTTCGCAACCAGTTGGCGGTGGTCCATGAGGAGAAGGAGGTTGCCGATGCCAATGACATCGAGGTCGACATCGACGAAACAATCCTCCGCAACGCCCTGCGCAACATACTAAAAGGTCTTTCCGAACCCTACGCCATGCTTTTCTCGCTGCACTACGAGGAAGAGCTCACCATCCCTCAGATAGCACAAATCACCGACCTGCCCGAAGGTACTGTGAAGTCGCGTCTACATAAAACAATGAACATCATCAAAAAAGAACTGAAGCAATATGAAAATCGATAATCAAGACATCATCCGTACCGCCCAGCAGTTGCGCGACGAGGACAACCAGCAGTTACACATTAGTCCCTGGAACCGTCAGCACAACCATTTCCACGTGCCCGCATGGCTCGTCGCAATTCCTGCCGCTGCCATCATCGGCTTCGTGTTAGGTCTATGGACGCAAAACCAGAGCAATGACAATGTCCCACTGACGGCCCTTGTAGACACCGTATATATTAAGGTTCTTGAGCAACAGCCGAAACAGGACTCAGTCATCCAAGCCATTCCTGTTGCACAGACACCAGTTGCGTCTAAACCCGTTGTCAGGTCTGCCGTCCGAACGTCCAAAAACAATTCTCGGCAACAGACAACCGTAGGCCGTTCTGTTGCCGAGGACCAAATCCGTTATGATTTGCTGGTCATAAACTAAATCATAGGCCAGCATCGATAAACGTGCGGAACTGCTGAATGCCCTGATGGTTGTTGTCGAGTTCCTCGACCTCAGCCAGATATTCCAGAGCCTTCTCCTTGTCGCCCATGCCATAGTAGCCAAGTGCCAGCATGTACTTGCAGTGGATGAGGTTCTTCGTGTCGAGCGAGTCCTCCCAAATCAACAGGTCGGGCAGCGACACAGCGAAGTAGTCCATAACTGGATGCTCGAAGATATGCTGTTTGCCGTAGTTGATGAGCTTATGGAACAGGCTGCGCGCTTTGTCCTCCTGACCAAGTTTGCGATAGCACAAACCTGCATAGAAAATCTTGTCGGGCTTGGCATCGTTGTAATACATGGCGGCAGCGGGTTCTGTAGGTCCAGCGGTACCCTCTTCGTATCGTCCGAGGAAGTAGAGAATATCGTTGTCCTGAGCACCATAGAGTTTGCCCTCGCCGAGGTGTGGCGGATAGACGAGACATTCCTCCAAGAGGCGTTTGGCTTCTTGTTGGGCGGCAGCATATTTTTCACTATTTACTTTTCCCTTTTCACTTAGCAATTGCTTCGCGATCTCGATGCGACATATCTGATACTGTGCAGGTACCTTGCCTTCGCCTCCCTCCCAAGGATGGAACTGGTGGGCATCGAGCTTGGCCTTGGCCTCTTCGTAGCGTCCAAGCTGGTTGAGCAGGGTAATCTCTTCTAATACGAGGTCGTCGCGCTGTGCAATCAGTTGCGGATACTGCTGCAGGAAGTCCAAACGTTCCTGATGCGGCTTATGCAGACGTTTGTAGAGCTGGTCTAACTCCATCAGGATTCGGCTGTCTGTCTCGTCCAAATGGAAGGCCTTTTCCATATATTCAAGGGCCTCGTCCTGCTTGTCCTGCTTATTGAAGCGAGCCAAGGCGAGGTTGCGCCATACGGTTGGGAAGTCGGGGTCAAGCTTGGCCGACTTTTCCCAGTACTTAATCGCTAGATCGTATTGGCGTTTGTCGTAATACAAGCATCCCAGATAGTATGGTGCTCGGGCATCATCAAAGAAGGGTATAAAGTCCAGTTCCTGTAGGATGTAAGCATCTTCCAGACGGTTGGGGAAACAATAGTCAGGATTGGCCTGAGTTGCTTTCTGACTATATGCTACTGAGTCCATCATATTACTGAGATAAGCCAAATAATAATAGGTCATCGGTGATTCTTCCACGTGATGGTCAATGGCCGTCTCCAGTACCAGTATGGCCTCGTCATCAAGGCCTGCATGCATATAGTCGAGGGCAATCTCATGGTAATTATAGATATTACCATGCATCAGTTCCACCATGCGCTCCAAAGGCTCATCGCTATCCGTCAGCAGATGTTCCTCGACCATGCAAAGGTAGTTGAAGCGGTCAATCTTATACGATTCATT
>JAEEGG010025285.1_pt1 | contig 11444 bp, 8 predicted proteins | sample 9134161 | NCBI WGS metagenome assembly JAEEGG01 (sample SAMN16246543, study PRJNA631951) | gut metagenome | biome: gut microbiome; feature: rumen; material: CR-attached | host: Bos | place: Iran: Karaj | collected 2018-10 | reverse complement strand
AGCGGCAACCAGGGCATCTGTGCCACCAATCCCGTGTGTGTCTATGCCAAGGAGAACGAGAACACCGAGGATGAACTCATCCGTGCGCTCATGCTCAGCCACCTCACCGCCATCTACATCAAGCAGTCGTTGGGCACGCTCTCGGCACTCTGCGGTTGCGTAGTGGCATCCATCGGCAGCAGCGTGGGCATCACCTATCTCATGGGCGGCGACTACGGTCGCGTGTGTGCCTCGGTGAAGAACATGGTGGCTAACCTCACGGGCATGATCTGCGATGGGGCCAAGCCCTCGTGCTCGCTCAAAATCACCAGTGGCGTCAGCACAGCCGTGCTCTCGGCACTCCTCTCCATGGAGGGCAAGTGCGTCAGCTCGCAGGAGGGCATCGTCGACGACTGTGTCGACAAGAGCATCCTCAACCTCACCGCCATTGGGGCCAACGGCATGGGGCCCACCGACGAGATGGTGCTGCGCATCATGACGTCGAAGGGCTGCTGAGGCAATTTATTGCCGATAAAGCATGGCCAATCAAAAAAAAATGCCTACCTTTGCAGTTCAAACGAAAATGACGTGGAACAGATAAAGACGGAGCTACTCAACCATATCAACACCCCCGACGACTTGCGCCAGTTGGACGTGGGGCAGTTGCCACAGCTGTGCGATGAGCTGCGCAATACCATCGTGCAGGAACTGTCGGTGAATCCGGGGCATCTGGCATCGAGCCTTGGCGTGGTGGAGCTCACGGTGGCCCTCCACTATGTATTCAACACCCCCGACGACCGCATCGTGTGGGACGTGGGGCATCAGGCATACGGACATAAGATTCTTACGGGGCGGCGCGAGCTGTTCCACACCAACCGCAAGCTCCATGGTCTGCGCCCCTTCCCCTCGCCCCTCGAAAGCCCCTACGATGCCTTCATCTGTGGACATGCCTCCAACAGCATCTCTGCCGCCCTCGGCATGGCAGTGGCCAACAGGGTGAGTGAGGAGTTAGGAGTGAGGAGTGAGGAGTTAGGAGTGAGGAGTGATGCCAATACGTCAACTCCTAACTCCTCACTCCTCACTCCTCACTCTCGAAAGGTTGTGGCCGTCATTGGCGACGGTGCCATGAGTGGTGGACTGGCCTTCGAGGGACTCAACAACGTGTCGTCGAGTCCCAACGACATGCTCATCATCCTCAACGACAACAACATGTCCATCGACCGCTCCGTGGGCGGCATGAAGCAGTATCTCCTGGGGCTGAGCACCAACGAGACCTACAACAAACTGCGCTTTAAGACGGCACGATGGATGCAGCGGCACGGCTTGCTGAAGGACGACCGCCGCAAGGGACTCATCCGACTGGGCAACGCCCTGAAGAGCGCCATCTCGCATCAACAGAATATTTTCGATGGCATGAACATCCGCTACTTTGGGCCTTTCAACGGCCACAACGTGGTGGAGCTGGTGCGCATCCTCCGACAGATTAAGGACATGCGAGGCCCCAAGCTGTTGCACCTGCATACGAAGAAGGGACACGGCTATGCGCCCGCCGAGCACTACACGCCGGTGTGGCACGCCCCAGGACAGTTCGACCCCGAGACGGGAGAGCTGAAGAAGAGCGACACCAGCGGACAGCCGCCAAAGTTCCAGCGTGTGTTTGGCGAGACGCTCCTCGAACTGGCTCGGCAGAATCCGCGCATCGTGGGTGTTACGCCAGCCATGCCTACGGGCTGCTCGATGAACATCATGATGGAGGCCATGCCCGACCGCACCTTCGACGTGGGCATCGCCGAGGGCCACGCCGTCACTTTCTCGGCAGGTATGGCAAAGGATGGGCTGTTGCCTTTCTGCAACATCTACTCCTCTTTTGCACAGCGGGCCTACGACAACATCATCCACGACGTGGCCATCCTGCGCCTCAATGTGGTCATCTGCCTCGACCGAGCCGGACTGGTGGGCCCCGATGGTCCCACGCACCACGGAGCCTTCGACTTGGCTTTCCTGCGGCCCATCCCCAACCTTACCATTTGTTCGCCTATGGACGAGTGCGAGCTGCGGCGCCTGATGTTCACCGCTCAGCAGCCCGACATGGGACCTTTCGTCATTCGCTATCCGCGAGGCCGAGGGGTCGTCACCACCGATTGGCACTGTCCCTTGGAGCCTGTCAAGGTGGGCACAGGGCGCAAACTACACGATGGCAACGACGTCGCCGTGCTCACCATCGGTCCCATTGGCAACGACGTGGAGAAGATATTGGCCCCCACGACCAGCAAAACTATGGCCCCCCCCTCGGGGGCCGTAGGTGGGGCTGCCCACTACGACATGCGCTTCCTGAAACCCCTCGACGAGGACATCCTGCACGAGGTGGGGCGCCGCTTCCGCCGCATCGTCACCATCGAGGACGGTGTGCGCACTGGTGGGCTGGGCAGTGCCGTGCTGGAGTGGATGGCCGACCATGGCTACAGCCCTGCCGTCACGCGACTGGGACTGCCCGACAACTTCGTGGAGCATGGCGAGGTGGGCGAGCTGCGACAGATAGTGGGACTCGACATCGACACCATATATAAAACAATAGCAGCCCCATCGGGGGCAGAAGGGGAGGCTTCCTTATGAAGATTGTCATTGCTGGCGCAGGAGCCGTAGGCACACACCTATCGAAGCTCCTCTCAACCGAGAACCACGACTGCGTGCTCATCGACGATGATGATGAGCGCCTGGGAACTATCGATGGTAACTACGACATCATGGCACTGTGCTCGTCGCCCACCAGCATCAAGACGCTGAAGGATGCCGGCGTGGCCAACGCCGACCTCTTCGTCGGTGTCACCCGTCGCGAGAGCAGCAACATCACCGCCTGCATGCTCGCACATGCCTTGGGGGCCAAGAAGACGGTGGCGCGCATCGACAACTACGAATACCTGCAGCCGCAGCATCTGGAGTATTTCCGACAGGTGGGTGTCGACTCGCTCGTCTACCCCGAGGTGCTCGCAGCCAGCGACATCATCAGTGGACTCAAGCACTCGTGGGTGCGACAGCGCTTGGAGGTGCACAACGGCGCCCTGCTGCTGCTCGGCGTGAAGCTGCGCGACACCTGCCAGATTCTCAGCCAGCCCATCAAGGACCTCTGCGGACCCGACGACCCTTATCACATCGTGGCACTGAAGCGAGGCGAGGAGACCATCATCCCCAGTGGATTGGATGTGCTGCAGAATGGCGACCTGGCATACTTCATGACGACGCCCGAATACATCCCCTACATCAAGCGCATCGTGGGAAAGGAGAAATACGAGGACGTGCATAATGTTATCATCATGGGAGGAGGAAAGACGTCCGTCAGGGCTGCGCTCACTTTGCCCGACAACATGCACGCCAAAATCATCGAGAGCTCCTACGAGCGCTGCGAGCGACTCAACCAGCTCATCGACCGCTCCAACGTGATGATTATCCACGGCGACGGGCGCGACCTGGGCCTGCTGCACGAGGAGGGCATCAAGAACACCCAGGCCTTCGTGTCGCTCACGGGCAACGCCGAGACCAACATCCTGGCGTGCCTCACTGCCAAGAAGCTGGGCGTGCGCAAGACCATCGCCATGGTCGAGAACCTCGACTATGTGTCGATGGCCGAGGGTCTTGACATCGGAACCATCATCAACAAGAAGACGGTGGCTGCCAGCCACATCTTCCAGATGATGATGAGGGCCGACGTGCGCAACATGCGCACCCTGATGCTTGCCGACAGCGAGGTGGCCGAGTTCGTGGCTGCCGATGGCTCGCGTGTCACCAAGAACCCCGTGAAGGCCCTTGGCTTGCCCAGGGGCATCGCCATCGGCGGACTGGTGCGTGGCAAGCAGGGACTGCTCGTCAATGGTAACACACAAATAGAAGCCGGTGACAGCGTTATCGTCTTCTGTCACCGGCACATGCTCGACAGCGCCGAGAAATTCTTCAAGAAATCGCTACTTGGCTGGTAGCATCCTCATTCCATCCTTCGCCGTCTTTCTCCGTAGGCAACGCCTCGGGCGCCGCTCCTTCTCCGTAGGCAACGCCTCGGGCGCCGCTCCTTCTCCGTAGGCAACGCCTCAGGCACCGCTCCTTCTCAGTAGGCAACGCCTCAGGCGTTGCTTCTTCTTAGTATGCGTGCTCGTCGGTGCGCAGCTCTTCTTTGTCGAGTTTCTTGCTGTCGATGGCTCGCCAGCAGTACACGATGTAGGCCAGCACGAAGGGCACCAAGAGCGACACCCAGAACATGGTGCGCAGCGTGAACTCGCTACTGCTCGAGTTCTCTATCGTCAGCGACATCTGCAGGTCGTAGGTCGAAGGGTAGTAGGCCGTGTGGTTCCAGCCGGCGCAGAGCAGTAGGCTCAGCACCGTGAGCACCGTGCCGATGCCGGCGGGCCAGATGCCACGAAACACCGACGTGCCCTTCGTGCTGCTGCTGGCGTGCATCTCGCTCACGATGCCCCACAGCACCAGCACCACGCCCACCAGCAGCATCGCCAGCAGGGGCCACATCTCAATGAAGTTGTAGAGGTATTTGTTGGCAACCATCATGATGTTCCCATTCTCGTCGTAGGCATAGCCGTCCTTCAGCAGCAGGTGCACCAGATAGGCCACGAAGAGCAGCACGAAGGGCACGGCATTGCCCACCAGCCTTACGCTGGCGCGGCAGCGCACATCCTCGTCGGCCACGTTGTTGATGAGGTAGAGCGTGCCTAATGTGCGAGCCAGGAACATCACCGCCAGACCGAACACCAGCACCCAAGGGTTGAGCAGCGCGTCGAGGCCATGCGAGGCGTTGCCCCAATGGCTGATGGCCATGCCCGATTGCTGTATGGCCGAGACGATGGCATCGGAATCCGTCATCCCTAATCCGGAATTAAACAGGTTGGCCTTCTCCACCACAAAATTGCTGCCCTCGAAGAACGTGGCCACGGCCCCGCCCAAGAGCAGAGGACCCAGGATGCCATTCAGCACCAGCATCCACTGGAACGTGTCGGCACCCAGCAGGTTGCCCAGCTTGTTTTGGAATTCATAGCTCACGGCCTGTAGCACGAAGCTGAACAGGATAATCATCCACAGCCAGTAGGCACCGCCGAAGCTGGTGCTGTAGAACAGGGGGAACGATGCGAAGAAGGCTCCGCCGAAGGTGACCAGCGTGGTGAATGTGAACTCCCATTTCCTGCCAGTGCTGTTCACCACCAGCCGACGCCCCTCAGCCGTCCGGCCCAGCGTGCGCACCATGCTGTTGGCACCTTGCACAAACATCAGGAATACGAGGATGGCTCCCAGCAGGGAAACGATGAGCCACCAGTAGTGTTGTAAGAAATCGTATGTCATTTGCTTGAGAGTTTTTTTTGAGACTATCGTTTTTCAGTTCTCAACAAGAAGGCCCTTTCTTGATTTGCTTCAGCATGATGCTGATTTCCACGCCCAGCATGGTGGTGAAGAGGAGAAGGAAGAGAACGAACGTCAGCGCCACCGAGCCGGCCTGCAGGTCGCTCACGGCTGCCCAGGTGGGCAGCATGTCCTGGATGGTCCACGGCTGGCGGCCCATCTCGGCCACCAACCAGCCGCTCTCGCTGGCAATATACGACAGGGGCACCATGATGATCGCGGCCCAGCACAGCCAGCGCGGGAACTTCGTGGGGCCGTGGACGTCGGCATCCGTCTCAGCCATCAGGCCCAAGGCGGCCAACAGTCGGCGCGAGAAGATGGACAGGAAGGGCATCTTGAACGACAGCACCGTCACCAGTCCGAAGAACAGGATGAGCAGACAGCCCACGCCCACCATCGTGCGGAAGGCCCAGAAGTTCAGGGCGATGGGAGGCACCAGCTGGTGCTTGTCCTTCACGTAGCCATAGCCGAAGTACTGCTCGTTTTCGCGGAACACCTTCAGCTGCTCCTCGCTCTTCGTCTCGCGATAGGCCTGCAGGGCGGCGATGGCCTTCTTGCCTCGAGCTATCTTCTCGTCGGCCGAGGGCTCGCGGGTGCCGTCGGCCTTCGTGTAGCCGTTCAGGATGTCGTTGATGCCCGGCACGTAGCCGTGGATGTCGTTGGTGGCCATCAGCGAGAGGAAGTAGGGCATCTCTATCTTCAGAGCTGCCGACTCCTTGGTCTCGTAGTCGCGCTGCCCGAAGGGGCTCACCCAGGCGATGGCCGTCAGCCCTTGGTCGGTGCCGCCGTTGTAGAGTGCTTCCATGGCCGCCAGCTTCATGGGCTGTGTCTTCGCCACATCCTGTCCTGAGATATGGCCGGTGAAGGCCGCTCCTAACGAGGCCACGAGGCCCACCACGCCTGCTATGCGGATGCTCTTCACGGCCATCAGCGTGTGGCGCTTCTTCAGCAGATACCAGCAACTTACGGCCACCACGAACACTGCTCCGATGATCCACGCCGAGATGACCGTATGCAGGAACTTGTCGACGGCCGACGGCGACAGCGCCACGTCGATAAACGAGGTCATCTCGTTGCGCATCGTGTCAGGGTTGAACTCGCAGCCCACGGGGTTCTGCATCCATGCGTTGGCCACCAGAATCCACCATGCCGACAGCGTGGCGCCAATGCCCGTCAGCCACGTGGAAGCCAGGTGGAAGCCGGCGCTCACCTTCTTCCAGCCGAAGAACATCACCGCCACGAACGTGCTCTCCATGAAGAAGGCCACGATGCCCTCGATGGCCAGCGGAGCACCGAAGATGTCGCCCACCAGCCACGAGTAGTTGCTCCAGTTGGTGCCGAACTCAAACTCCAGGATGATGCCCGTGGCCACGCCCATGGCAAAGTTGATGCCGAACAGCAGTTGCCAGAACTGCGACGTGGAGCGCCAGAAAGCGGCATGCTCAGCCCCACGCTTCTGCTGACGGTAGTAGATGGTCTCGCAGATGCCCATGATGACCGCTAAGCCCAGCGTGAGCGGTACAAACAGCCAGTGGTAGATGGCGGTGAGCGCAAACTGCGCACGCGACCAATCAACGGTACTGGCATCAATGCTTAATAGAATGTCAGGCATGAGTAATAAGTTGAAAAGTTGAAAAAAATTGATAACTACAGTCTCCCGTCTCAAGTAAATAGCCATTGGCAAGGGAACAGCACAACTAACTACTCCCCGCCCTATAGGGAGGGGCAAGGGGGAGGGTCTGCCTACAGTCTTTCGCTTAGTTCGTTGGCCACGAAATCGGCCTCCTGTCCTTCCTCGGCATGGCTGCTCAGGAAGTTGGGGAAGAAGAACACCTTCAGCACCACGAAGATGATAAACAGTTTCACTGCTATCACTATCCACAGCGTCTTCCCCACCGTCATGTTGCGGAAGCCGTCGTAGTACAAGTCGAAGACCTTGCGAGCGAACCCTTTCATTTTGCCTCGCCCTCGCCGTAGACGTAGTCGAAGGCACCGCTGCGATAGTCGAACACCTCGTCCTTGCGGAAGAAGCGCTTCAGCTCGATGGCTGCATTCTCGGCCGAGTCGCTGGCATGCACAATGTTCTGCTGGTTGCTCATCGAGAAGTCGCCGCGGATGGTGCCAGGAGCAGCCTCGCGACCGTTTGTCACACCGCACATCTGGCGCACCACATGCACCGCGTCGACACCCGTCAGCGCCAGAGCCACCACAGGCGAGGTCTGCATTGAGGCAGCCAGACTGGGGAAGAACGGACGGTCGGCCAGGTGAGCGTAGTGCTCGCGAAGGATGTCGTCGCTCAGTTGCATCATCTTCATGCCGCTAATCCGCAGACCGCGACGCTCAAAGCGAGTCACCACCTCGCCTATCAGCTGACGTTGCACGCAGCTGGGTTTCAGTAATACCAATGTTGTCTCCATTGTCGTTCGTTTTTAAAGGTTAGTAATAGCTTATTGTCTCTTGCTTGCAAAGATACGCCTTTTCCCCCAAACCACCAAACAATTTGCCAAGATTTTTCAATCCCATCGCAAATGCCGCCGTGCGCCGACCATCTCGTCGGCGAATCGCCGCCGTGCGCCGCCCCCTCGCAAATGCCGCCGTGCGCCGACCATCTCGTCGGCGAATCGCCGCCATGCGCCCCCCTCTCGTCGGCGGTCTCTATGATCAGCCTATATATATAATTATTGTTCGTGCGCGCGAAGCTGCTCTATCAGTCCCCTCAGCACCGGCTTCGAGACGTGCAGGTTCAGCGTGCCTCCTGCGGGGTTCACCAGGAAGATGGTCTCCTTCACCGTGTTGATGCGGAACACCGACTGCAGGTTCACGATGTATTTCCGCCCCAGGCGTATCAGCCGTTGCCGTGCCCATGGCAGGTTGAGCAACCGCTGCTCGATTTCCCCCAGACCGTAGGGCACCATAAACGAGCTTTCGCCCGTGTAGTAGATGTTACTGTAGTGGTCGTCGGCCTCCATATACACCACCTTGTTCAGGTCGATCAGGTACAGCTCGTCGTACGAGCCTAAGCATAGTGTCGTTTGTTTTCTGGTCATTGTTTTTGATGCTGTTTTCAGAGTATGAGCCGCTGTCCTATCGGTCGTATTTGAAGCTGGAGCCGCCCACGAACTCGCGCATGATGCTGGTGGGGGGTATCTCCTGGTCGCCGACGGGCAGGAAGAAATGGATGAACTTCAGCAGACGGTGCGCCTCGCTGTACTCCGGACAGTTCTTCGGCACCGACATGAGGATGATCTCTGCGTGAGTGCGCAGCACAGCAAACTCGATGTTCAGCGCCGAGTTGAACATCACGTCGGCCGTCTCCTGGAACGGGAATATCCAGCGGTCCTCGGCGTCGCAAACGTTCTTCCACTGCGCGATGGTCTCACGGGCAGTGAACGCCCCTTTGTTGTAGTCGCGGATGATGCGCCGCAGCAGGCGGTTGTCGCGAGGCGGTATCCAGTTGTGGTCGTCGAGCGAGATGCTCGTCAGCGCCGAGATGTATATCTTGTATTTCAGGTCGTCGGCTATCTGCCGTGTCAGCAGCGGGTTCAATGCGTGGATGCCCTCGATGATCAGCACCGTGTCGCCGCCTATCTTCAGCTTCTTGCCGTTATACTCGCGTTTGCCCGTGGCGAAGTTATACTCTGGCACCTCCACGCGCTCGCCCTGCATCAAGCGCTTCAGGTGGTCTTCCATCAACTGGTAGTCCACAGCCTCGATGTTGTCGAAGTCGTAGTCGCCGTTGGGCAGCTTCGGCGTGTCCACGCGGTTCACGAAGTAGTCGTCGGTCGAGAACGTAGCGGGCCTCAGACCGCATGCCAGCAGCTGCACCGACAGGCGCTTGCAGAATGTCGTCTTGCCCGAGCTCGACGGACCCGTTATCAGCACCAGCCTCACGGGGTTCTCCTCGCGGTGGAAGCGGCGGTCTATCTCCTCGGCTATCTGCACAATCTTCTTCTCCTGTAGCGCCTCGCTCACCTGTATCAGCTCCGAGGCATAGCCACGCATGATGGCCTTGTTCACGTCGCCGGCGTTCGAGAGCCGCATGATGATGTCCCACCGGGTCTTCTCGGCAAACATGCCGAAGGTCTTCGGCTGTTCCACCTTCTCCGCCAGGCGGTCGGGGTGGTTCCAGTCGGGCACCCGCAGCAGCAGACCGTCCTCGTAGCGCTCCAGCCCCCACACCTGCAGATAGCCTGCCGACGGCACCAGTGGCCCGTAGTAGTAGTCCACGGTGTCGCCCAGCGTGTAGTAGTCGCTGTATATCTGGCCGCTCGTCTCCAGAAGTTTCACCTTGTCCTGAAAGCCTCGGTCGCTAAACACCCTGATGGCCTCCTCCGTCGTAGCCTCCGTACGCCGGAACGGCATGTCAAGGTCCACTATCTCCTGCATCCGCTGCCGCAACAGGGCCACATCAGCATCGGTGATAGAGGCTCCCCCAGCTGCAGACCCACCTCCATCCCCTCCCTGTGAGGGAGGGGCGTATATAGTTTTACTATCGGTGGAAGGGGCAGCAGAACTATTTACTCCCCTCCCTCCAGGGAGGGGGTGGGGGAGGGTCTTCTTCTTAAAATTACAATAGTACCCCCTGCACAGCGAGTGCTCGATGAACAGCTTCGACCCGGGGAAGAGGTCCTGCGTGGCCTTGTACAGCAGGAAGCACAGCGACCGCACATAGGCACGGTGGCCGCTGCCCTCGCGGGCGTCGAGGAACTCCACGTCGCGGTTCTGGAACAGGCGGAACTTCAGCCCCTGCGAGGTGTTGTTCACCTTTGCCGACACCACGGGGTAGGGCAGGTGGATGTCGTTTTGGAACTCCTGGTACACATCTATCAGCGAGCTTCCCTCAGGAAAGCTCTTCGTCACGTTGTTGTTCTTGCAGCGTATCTGTAGCATATCTCCTATTTTTCTTGCAAAGGTACGAATAAGCGAGCGAAAAGCAAAAGAAAAGCGAGCTTTTCTTCGCTTTTCCGAGCGAAAGTACCTTCGGGCGCAGCCCAAAGGTACGAATAAGCAAGCGAAAGGCAAAAGAAATACGCATGTTTTTGTTGGTTTTATTTGGTTTTATTTTGTTTTTCAAAAGACCGCTCTGCGGTGGAATATAATTTTCATGGCACAGATTACGCTTCGCGTCTTTCTAAAAACCAAATAAAACAAGAAAAAACATAATAAAACATGTTTTCGAGCTACGGATGAAAAGACGCTGAAAGCGTCTCCTCTCAATAGCCGTAGGTCGGAACGACCTGCGGATATAACGACATAAGGTACATCGACCCTGAAGGGGTCGCCCGTGAGTACAGGGGCGACCCCTATTCCCGAGCTACGCTCGCCTACCCGTAGCCTTTCAGGGTCGTTATCACCCCGTACCTACTGTCCGCAGGTCGTACCGACCTACGGCTATTGAGCGGTGACGCTTTGGATAAATCGCTCATGCTCGGCCATCTGCAAGCAAGCTTGCATGACCCTCGCTCAATCGCGATTTTCAGCGTCTGGAATCTTCAAAAACCTTACAGTCTTTTCAAACGTACAGTACGCATGTTTATGTTGGTTTTATTTGGTTTTTCAAAAGACCGCTCTGCGGTAGATGTCACAGGGAATGAATCTCAATCAGGTGACAAGGACGCTTTCAGCGCCTTTTCAACCGCAAAGACACGAATCATTTACTGAATCTGCAAACGATTCGTAAATAAAGTGCAGCCGCGCAGGTGAGCATTGTTTATGACGAACGAAATGGGGTGCATTCAGTAGAGTCGGCGCACGACAAAAAGGGAGCGGGAGCCACCGCAGAGGGAAAAGGGGCATGCTTTTTAGGTTGGCAGCGGGCGGGGACATGATTGGCAGCGGCCGCTGCCAATGATGGCAGCGAACGCCGCCAATGATGGCAGCGGCCGCTGCCAACCGAAATTTATAAGTGCTGATGAATATAGAAAATACCTTTCCGAGCGAAAGTACATTCTGCCAAGCCCAAAGTGCAATGTCATCCTGCTTCGGTCTTGTCTGTCGGTTGGGTGTGTGTCATATTTGCCACACTCTATCCCTCCCGCCCCTCTTTGTCCCTTCGTGTCCCCTTCTTGCGT
>JAEEGG010025284.1_pt1 | contig 11444 bp, 11 predicted proteins | sample 9134161 | NCBI WGS metagenome assembly JAEEGG01 (sample SAMN16246543, study PRJNA631951) | gut metagenome | biome: gut microbiome; feature: rumen; material: CR-attached | host: Bos | place: Iran: Karaj | collected 2018-10 | reverse complement strand
CAAAATTTCAAAAAGAAAGGAGGGTCGCTTGCCTCCTCTGTACACCCGCAGGGGCTCGAACCCTGGACACCCTGATTAAGAGTCAGGTGCTCTACCAACTGAGCTACGGGTGCAACGTTTTCGTTTTGCGGGTGCAAAGGTACACACTTTTTTCCATTCCACCAAACTTTTTGGAGATTTTTTCCAAAAAAGTTATTGTCTGGTGACATGGAATCCGTCGATGTTCTCATAACGGCGCTGCATCATCCGCTTATAGATATGACGAATCCATATCGGATGGGTGACGATGAAGGCCAGTCCTAACAGCGACATAAAGATGAAAGTGTAGGTGGGACCCACCAGCAGGAAACCGACGGTGGCGATGGCGCCAGGGGCAAACAGCGACAGCAACTCAATCACCAGCTGCATGCCGTTTTCAAAATTTCCTTTGGCTGTCATCTTCTGTTGCAAGGGCAGCGTCTGCTTGTTATAGATGGCCAACTGGAAGATGACGAAATGCAACACACCTGCCGTCAGCAGCATGTAGGCTAAAAGCATCAGCAGCGTGAACTTCCCGGTAAATACAGCTGGGAGCATCACCAGGAAGGGTACAAGCAGCACGGCGCTATAGAACCAGTATTTGGCGATCAACAGCGAGATGATATTCTCGCGGTGCATCATCAGCAGGTCGATGTAGTTGCCTTCCTGTCCCATGATCTTGATGAGGGCCGTGACACTGTAGATGGCAAAGCAGTAAAGACACCAGAAGTTCTGCATGTACACGTTGTCATAGATGTTCGTGTAGGCAATAAGCATCGAGAAGAAGACGATCAGCGACAGGCTCATAATACAACGGCTCCGCATGGTCTTGTTACGGAGGTTCGACTTCAACTCAATCTTTAGGTATTCCCCAACGAGTCCGAAACGGTTCAGGAATGCAAACTGCGACACGTGCTTCAACTCCCGTTCTTTCTTCTTCGAGATCTCCTCGTAGACGTACTTGAACTGGAAATGACGGTTGACCATAAACAATAGTGCCAGCACGATGATGACGGCAGGCAGGAACCACCAGGCGCGCCCTGCCTCAGCGTAGGTGTCGATCAGACGTCCTGCAGCACTTTTCTTGAAGTTGAACAGCAGCGGGATAAACGGGAGGGCATAGAACACGACACCGCCCAGAAACCACACCACCTTCCGGTTGATAAGCGTACGGAAGAACAGGTATATCTGACTGTTCAGGATGATCAGCAGCAGACAGGCCACCAGTTCCAACAGGATAGCCCAGAAGCCGGCACCTGCGAAGAGCAGGATGAACGAGTAGGGCAGGAACATACAGAGCCAGAGGAAGTTGTAGCCGCTCAGATGCGATGATACGAGGAAACACTCGATGGCCGAGTAGCGTGAGATGGGCAGCAGGATGTAGGGCTTCACCATCATACCTGGCGTGGTCTGTATCACAAAACGGAACAGGTAGTCTAAGGCGAGGATGATGGGCATGAACGAGATCATTCGTCCTGCCTCACCTTCTGCCGTCATGGCGATGATACAACCGTAGAGTATCATATAGAGGGCCAGCATACCTGCACCGAAGTAGGTCATGACCTTCGCCCATTTGTTCTGCTCGAAAATAGGACTGCGCTTATAACTCAGCGTCGTGTTCTTCCTGAGCAGCCTGTATAATTTGAATCTATTCATCTGTCTTGAACTCCTTGAACTCCTTGTATCCTTGTCTCCTTATCTCAAGTCAATCACCTCAGCGTGTGGGAAATCTTTGGCGTTGAAGCGGAACTGGGCATCGCTGGCTGCCTGCTTCTTCAGATTGGTGATGTCGAAGATCGTCCATTTCTTGCCCTGCAGCATCTTGACCTGTTTGGGCTGGTACGACTTCTTGTCGACGGTGATAAACAGTTCCTTGATCTTTCGGTCTGCCGACGAGGCGGTCAGATGGACCACATGATTGCTGCCACTGCTGTTCAGCGTGGCGTCGTAGCCTTTCTTATAGAGGTTGATGAAGTTGTAGGGATTGATAGCCTGTAACTGTACCTCGGTGGGGTTGCTGATGTTCACTTCGTCGTTGTCTTTCATATAGGTCCACTGCGTCTTCCCGTCAAACCAGATGCTGGCCTGTGGGGTGGTGGCATGGAACATCTTCCCTTTGATGATGATGCTGCCGCTGGTGTTTCCCATGCTGCCCGTCATCTTAAAGTCGGCCTTCACGCCTTCTTTCATCGTCACGGTGGCAGCCGCCTTGTCGAGCACGCTCTTGGCTGTCTGCGCAAATGTGGTCGCACTCAGCAAGACCGCTGTTATCAGAAAACAAATCTTTTTCATCTTAATGTATTTAGAAGGTTGTTCAAACTTACTTCGTCCTGGATCATCACCTCACGGGGTTTCGAACCCATGGCGGCACCCACGACACCGGCTTTCTCCAACTGGTCCATCAGTCTTCCGGCACGGTTGTAACCGATGGCGAACTTACGTTGGATGAGCGAGGTGGAACCGCTCTGGTTGACGACAATCAGACGGGCAGCATCCTCAAACAGCGGGTCGAGGTGCTGCATGTCCACATCCTTGTCGCCACCGCCATCGAAGTCTGCCTCTGGCGTATCAGGCTCAGGCAGTTCGAAGGGCATGCCATAGCTCTGCTGATCCGAGATGTATTCGTTGATGCGCTCCACCTCCGGTGTGTCTACGAAGGCACACTGCACACGGATGGGCTCCGATCCTCCCACGAGGGCCAGCATATCACCACGGCCTATCAGCTGCTGGGCACCTGTGCGGTCGAGAATGGTCTTCGAGTCGATGCCGGCACTCACCTTGAAGGCGATACGGCTGGGGAAGTTGGCCTTAATGGTACCGGTGATGATATTGGTCGTCGGTCGCTGGGTGGCGATGATCATGTGGATACCCACGGCACGGGCCAGCTGGGCGATACGGGCTATAGGCAGCTCGATCTCCTTACCGGCGGTCATAATCAGATCGCCGAACTCATCGATTACCACGACGATATACGGCAGGAAGCGATGTCCGTTGTTGGGATTCAGCTGACGGGCGATGAACTTCTGGTTATATTCCTTGATGTTATGGGCACGGGCTATCTTCAGCAGGTCGTAACGGGTGTCCATCTCCTTACAGAGCGAATTCAGCGTCCGCACCACCTTCGTCACGTCGGTGATGATGGGATCGGCTTCTTCGTCGGGCACCTTGGCCAGGAAGTGGTTGGCGATGGGCTCATAGAAACTGAACTCCACCTTCTTCGGGTCTACCAGCACGATCTTCAGCTCGGCAGGGTGCTTCTTATATAATAAAGAGGTGATGATGGCGTTCAGACCGACGGACTTACCTTGTCCCGTCGCACCGGCCACGAGCAGGTGGGGCGCTTTGGCCAGGTCGAACATGAATACCTCGTTGGTGATGGTCTTACCGATGGCACAGGGCAGTTCCATCTTCGACTCCTGGAACTTCTTCGAGTTCAGGATCGATTCCATCGACACCGTCGAGGGTTTGGCATTCGGTACCTCGATACCTACCGTACCCTTACCGGGCATCGGCGCTATGATACGGATGCCGAGGGCCGACAGACTCAGTGCGATGTCATCCTCGAGCGAACGAACTCTGGAGATACGTACACCTGAGGCCAGTGTAATCTCGTAAAGTGTGATGGTCGGACCCACCGTCGCCTTGATGCTCGATATCTCCACGCCGAAGGTGCGCAGCACTTCCACGATACGGTTCTTGTTGGCGGTCTGCTCTGCCATGTCGATATAGGGCCTACCGTCGTTATCGTATTTCTTCAACAGGTCGAGGGTGGGATAGTGGTAATTCTCAAGATCGCGCTTGGGATCGTAGGGCTCAAGGTCTTCCAGCGCGGGGGCTACGGTCTTCGCATTGGCGGCCTCGTCGCCCTTGATGGCTTCTACGTCGAAATCAACGTCTTCACCGGTGATTCCGGATTTGACGGAGACTTCGGGCTTCACGGTTTCTTCCTTATACCCTTTGTCGATGACCTCGGCCTTGCCGTCGGGTTTGAAGATTACCGTCTGCTCGTCGGGGTCGTCGAATACCTTGATTTCATCGTCTTCCTCCTCATCGTCATCCTCCAACTGATCCTCATAAGAATCGGGCTTTTCGTTGGGGTCGTTATTCGTAATTTTAAATTTAACCTTATCGAGGAACTTGCTCGGGTTCAACAACTTACGGATGATGAAGATGGTCTCTGCACTCAGGTATGTGAGGAAGGCGATGGCCGTCAGTCCGAGGATGGCTGTCAGTCCCGGCGTGCCTACCAGATTACCGAGATAGTTGCAGACATACAGACCGTGGTCGCCGCCAGGACTGTAACAGGTCTCTGTGAAGAAAGGTGCCAGCAGCAGCGACATCGCCACCGATGCCCAGATCATCAGGATCATCAGCGACAGGAACCACTTCAGCAGGTTTACCTTATAGGCTCTGGTCAGATGGACACCGAGCAGGAGCAGGAACAGCGGTATGAGGAAAGCGGGCAGACCGAAACACCGCTTGATGAGATACCACGAGCACCAGGCACCGAAACTGCCACAGGTGTTCATGAACTCATGGTTCTGGTTGAGAATCTCGCCCTCACGCGGGTCTTCTATCAGACTCTGGTCTGCAGCTCCTGTCGAGAGATACGATACGAATGCCAGCGACAGGAACACCGCCACTAAGGCCAGTGCGATACCCAGAGTGAAGTTTAATGTCTCGTTGTGGAATATCTTGTCAAAGCTCAGCGAACTCCAGATGCTGGGACTCTTTTGCGACTTCTTTTCCTTCTTTTTCTTTGCCATATCTTATATGTTTTCGCGATTTTTGATGCAAAAGTAGTCGAAAAAACTCAGATTTCATCATAAAATGCTGTTTTTTTTGTAATTTTGCACCAAGAAATGAAGAAGTTAATAAATAATAAGGTAGATAAGGCCATGATTTCGAGCCTGAAGAAGGTAGAATTCGATGGTAACATCTATGTCGTGAAAACGAAAGCCGATGCGGAACGAGCCGTCGACTATCTGCTCTCACAGCCCATCCTCGGCTTCGACACTGAGACGCGTCCTGCCTTCGAGAAAGGCAAGCGATATTACTGTGCGTTGCTCCAGGTGTCTACAAGCACCGACTGTTTCCTCTTCCGTCTGAACAGAATCGGACTCTGTCCTGCTGTCGTACGCCTCTTGGGCGACAAGCTGGTAACGAAGGTGGGACTGGCGTGGAATAATGATATCCTCTCTCTCCGACAGCTCGGCAGCTTCGAACCTGGCGATTTCATCGACCTGCAGGACCTGGTGCATGAGCTCGGCATCGAGGATCAGAGTCTGGTGAAGATCTATGCCAACCTCTTCGGTAAGCGTATCAGCAAGTCCGAACGTCTCTCTAACTGGGAGCGCCGCGAACTGACGGAGGGTCAGATGGAGTACGCGGCCATTGATGCTTGGGCTTGTGTGCAAATCTATAATGAAGTGAAACGTCTGTTGTCCACCCACGACTATGAGCTGGTCATCAGACCTGAAGAAAATACGAATAAAACAGATGAGACAGGTCTATCTTAAACGAGGCAAGGAGGAGAGTCTGCGCCGTTTCCATCCCTGGGTGTTCTCTGGGGCTATCCAACATGCTGATGCAGGTATCAGCGAGGGTGATGTGGTGCGTGTCGTCGACAGTCAGGGCGATTTCATCGCTGTCGGACACTATCAGATGGGATCTATCGCCGTGCGGGTACTTTCCTTCGACGACGAATCCATCGACGAGTCGTTCTGGGGCCGTCGCCTGACTTCCGCTCTCCATGTGAGACAAGCCATCGGACTGGCCGACAATCCTCGTAACAACACTTACCGTTTGGTTCATGGCGAGGGTGACCTCTTGCCGGGACTCGTCATCGACGTCTACGGTCAGACGGCTGTGATGCAGGCCCATAGTGTCGGCATGCATATCTGCCGCGAGGCCATCGCCCATCAGCTGGTGCAGGTGATGAACGGCCGCATCGCCCATGTCTACTATAAGAGTGAGACCACGCTGCCTGGCAAGATGCGTGCCGACGAGCCCGGGATGTCCGAAGACGGTACGCTGAGCTATTTCATCTATGGCGGCAGCGATGACAATACGGCGATGGAGAATGGCTTGCTGTTCTATGTCGACTGGTTGCGCGGTCAGAAGACCGGTTTCTTCGTCGACCAGCGCGACAACCGTCAGCTGCTCGAGCGTTTCGCCAAAGGCAAACGTGTCTTGAATATGTTCTGTTATACCGGTGGATTCTCGTTTTATGCCATGCGGGGTGGGGCGGAACTCGTCCATTCCGTCGACAGCAGCGCCAAGGCCATCGAACTCACCAATCGCAATGTCGAACTGAATTTCCCCGGCGATGCCCGTCATCAGGCGTTCTGCGAGGATGCTTTCCGTTATCTTGAACAGGCGGGCAGTCAGTACGACCTGATCATCCTCGATCCTCCTGCCTTCGCCAAGCACCGCGGGGCCCTGCATAATGCGCTGAAGGGCTATACCCGTCTGAATCACAAGGCGTTCCAGAAGATTCAGCCGGGTGGCATTCTCTTTACCTTCAGCTGTTCACAGGTGGTCACGAAGGATCATTTCCGCAATGCCGTCTTCACGGCGGCAGCCCAGGCAGGTCGTCAAGTGCGCATCCTTCATCAGTTGCATCAGCCTGCCGACCATCCCATCAATATCTACCATCCCGAGGGTGAGTACCTCAAGGGACTTGTGTTGTATGTGGAATGACGAATGAAGTTAAAGATTTTATCGCGAAGCATCAGCTCCTATCTCAGGATGGTCTTCACATAGTCGCACTCAGCGGGGGTGCCGACAGCGTGGCATTGCTGCGCATCCTGTGCCATCTGGGCTATCGTGTCGAGGCTGCTCATTGCAATTTTCATCTGCGCGGCGAGGAGAGCGACAGAGATGAGGATTTCGTTAAAAACCTCTGTCAGAAACATGGTGTACCTCTTCACCTAATCCACTTTGACACAGCAGAATACGCCTCATTACATCAAGTAAGCATTGAAATGGCCGCTCGCGAGTTACGCTATGGCTATTTCCGTCAGTTGCGCGACGATTTGGGAGCCGAGATGGTGTGCGTGGCGCACCACCGCGACGATGCGGTCGAGACCATGTTGATGAACCTCCTACGAGGCGCGGGCATTCACGGTCTCACGGGCATCCGTCCTCGTAATGACTACGTAGTCCGTCCGTTGTTGGGAGTCACGCGGCAGGAGATTGAGGAATATCTCCATTCCATCGGTCAGGATTATGTCACCGACTCCACCAACCTGCAGCCCGACGTGCTGCGCAACAAGGTACGTTTGCAGCTGCTGCCCCTTCTCGAACAGATCTATCCCGGTGCCGCCGAAAACATAGCCCGCTCTGCCTACTACCTCTCCGAGGCCGAAAAAGTCTACAACGCCGAAATCACCCGTCTCCTTCCACCTTCTTGCGTCCCTTCGGTAGCAAGCGACCAAAGGTCGAGCGCCACCTTCCACCTTCCACTCTCCACCCTCTACGACTCCCCATCGCCCCTTTGCTTTCTCCACGAATGCTTATCCCCTCTCGGCTTTAACCGTAGTCAAATAGAACAAATCCTCGCTCAACTTGACAGCGAGCCTGGTCGCGTGTTCGAGTCCGCCACCCACACCCTTGTTATCGATCGCGAGGCCATCGTGGTAGAGCCCATCAGCACTCCGATCAAACCGCTCGTTATTCCCGAGCCCGGTGTCTACCGCCTCGATGAAACCGCAAAAATCCGTATTGAAGAGGTTGGGGTAGAGGCCGGCATCAGTCGCGATGCAGCCGTCGCCACACTCGATGCCTCCGCCGTCCGTTTCCCGCTCACCCTGCGCACCGTGGCGCCAGGCGACAGCTTCCAACCCTTTGGCATGGAAGGCCATAAGCTCGTGAGCGACTTTCTCACCGACATCAAACTCAATCTCTTGGCCAAGCGCCGTCAACGTGTGCTTGTCGATGCCACAGGCACCATCCTCTGGCTCGTCGGACAACGCATCGACCACCGTTACCGCATAACCCCCGCCACCCGTTCCATCCTCCGCATTCAGCTTTATGATTAAGATAACGACATAATATGCTATTCGTATGGGCGAAATGACGCTGGATCTGTACATCAACGAGGCTAATGACTATGCACGCGACATCCGTGTGCCAGTCCTACATCCCCACGTCGCCATCATCCACTACGACGAGGCGGGCGAGATACGACATTCGCTGAACCGAATCGACTGCTACGGCATCTTCCTGCAGCGCGAGTTCCCGGAGAACCTGACCTATGGCATCGGTACCTACCACGATGGCGACGGGTCGCTGATAGCTTTTGCTCCAGGCCAAATTGGCGGCAAGCGCGACGATGGTACACGGAGGCAGTATCACGGATGGGTGCTGTTGTTCGACCCCGTGTTCATCTACGGAACGGAGATAGAGCGACGGATGAAGGACTATCATTTTTTCTCTTACAACAGCAACGAGGCGTTATTTCTGAAACCACAAGAGAAGGACACGCTGGCCGGACTGATGACGAATATACGAACGGAATTAATGAATGCAGAGAATGACGATGATGTGCAAGATGACATCATTCGCGACTACATCCAGTTGATACTCGATTACTGCAACCGCTTCTATGCCCGTCAGTTCAAGGAGATGACCGCGGGTGGTAGCGACATCCTTGCCCGATTCCAACAAGTGCTTATCGACTACTACGAACAAGGCAAGCAGCGACAAGAGGGGCTACCCAACGTAAAATACTGCGCCAGCGAGCTATGCCTATCGCCTGGTTATTTCGGTGATATCGTGCGCGGGGCTATGGGCGAGAGTCCAAAAGACTATATCCGAGGGTTCATTGTCCGTCGTGCTAAGAACCTGCTGCTTAGCGGACTGAGCATCACGCAGGTGTCTGATGAACTGGGCTTTGAATACCCCAATCATTTCACCCGTCTTTTCAAGCAGCTGACAGGTCAGACCCCAACGCAATTTTTCGCTGCCCAGCGCAAAAAATAAACAATCCTCATTTTTGGTAGATTTATCCGTAATCCGTCTAACCGGGCTACGGATTTTTCGTCGTACCTTTGCACCCAGATTCAAACAATTGAAAATGACAGACGGTATGAGACAGATGATGATGCTACTGGCAGCGATGTTGTTCGTCAGTTGCTCAAGCGAAGAAAACGAAGTTATGGCACAGACAAGACAAGAGAAACTCTACATAACCATCGATGGCGTGACTAAGACGGCGACGATGGTTGACAATGCGGCTACGCAGGAATTAGTGGCAAGGCTGCAGCAGGCCCCCGTCACGGTGACGCTGAACTCCAGTGGCGGTTTTGAGATCTGGGGAGCACTGGGCTTCTCGCTGACGACAAGTAACGAGCAGGTCAACGCCCAGCCAGGCGACATCGTGCTTTACAACGGCAGCAACATCTGCATGTTCTATGGCACAAACTCATGGAGCTACACCCGTCTGGGTCATATTGACGGGCTGTCAGAGAATGAATTGCGCTCATTCCTTAAAGCCAGTGAGAGCAACATCAGCGTAATGCTGTCGCTGTCGGGTACTACCGCTGTTCGCAGCATCCTTGCCTCACCAACATCATCATACGAATACATTTCTCTTAATGGTACTCACACTAACCAGCCCTCAAAAGGCGTTTACATTAAGAACAGGAAAAAGGTTATCAAATAGAATATGAGGAAATATCTTAAGAAAGGATGCGGATGCCTGATAGGAGCAGTCGCGTTGATAATTATCATAGGATGCGTTGCCATATTCTTGTTTAAGCCCAAGTGGCATGACGAGTATGGCCAGAGGTTTCAGAATATTACATACGGCAACCGTCAGTACAACACTTACGACCTCTACTTGCCTAACGATGCTGCCAAGAACGATAGTCTGGCGCTCATTTTGTATGTTCACGGCGGCTCTTGGCTGGGCGGCGAGAAAGAATGGCATCACGGCGACTGCTATACATGGGTGCAGAAAGGCTATGCTACAGCTACTATGAACTACAGCCTTCTGAATGAGGAAGAAGTCTCACTACTCACCATGCAAGATGAGATAGATGCTTGCATTAGGCACATCGTTGATTTCGCAGCCGGGAAGGGCGTCCACATCCGTCAGATGGCTATTGCCGGCACGTCGGCAGGAGGACATCTTGCCATGATGTTTGCCTATCATCATACGCACCCATTACCGCTGCGTTTCGAAGCCATCAAGGTGGGGCCTGCGGACTTCCGCATTCTGTTCCCTTACGATGAGAATGCCAAAAAAGAAGATGTCGAGAACTTTGTATTCAGTTGCACCGGCAAGCACATGAATGCAAGTGAATGTTCTACAGAGGTGCTGGACAGCATCAAGTTGCAAGCCTCGCCTGTAGGCCACATCAGCGATTCGACAGCCCTGCCCGCCATCTTTGCTTACGGCGAAAAGGATGGACTTATTAAGCCAGATCATTACCATGCCTTACAGGAAATCTACGACAGCCTAAGCAAGCACTACGACTTGATTGTCTTTCCAAACTCTGGTCATGACCTGATGCGTGACAAGAATGCCAGCCAGCGATATGACAGCATTATGAATGCCTATTGTAAAACATATTTCGGATATTGACATGAAGAAAGTATTATTAGCCATGCTTGCAGTGGGAGTGCTGACAGCCTGCATGGACAAAAAACAAACTACAGACAAGGATATGAAACAGGAACTGACATTGACACAGGAGTGGGACAAGGTGTTCCCGCTGAGCGAGAAGGTTAACCACAAGAAGGAAACGGGCATGACGGCACAACGATACATCCAGAACAAGGTCATCGACCTCTCGAAGCAGTACGTGTTGGACAAGGAGCTGACCCTCAATCAAGTGGCCTACAAGCTCGGCTTCCAGTATCCCCAGCACTTCACGCGGCTTTTCAAAAAGGAGGTCGGGGTGACACCATCAGAGTATAGGAATTAAGAGTGAATCGGCGGGACCTGTCCCCATGATCCTTTTCGTCGGCGTTGTAGCCAAGGCGCTAGATGACAATCATCGTAGGCACAATCATTAGCACGAAAAAGCCCTGGCTTGCAAATGCAGGTCAGGGCATTGTTTGTTTTGAGTCCAGTCCTTATGACACCTCAATGGACTTTGTCACTTTCTGCTTCGGTTCTGTCTTCGGCATGGTGACGGTCAAGATGCCATCCTCTACCTTGGCAGAAATCTGGTCTTTCACAACATCATCAGGCAGCGTGTAGCTCTGCTCGTAGTTCGAGTAGCTGAACTCACGGCGCAGATAGTGGTGGTGCTTGTCCTCATGCTTGTGCTCGGCCTTGTTCTCGATGGCGATGGTGAGGTTGCCCTCGTCGTTGATGCTGACTCGGCAATATTCTTTCTTAATGCCTGGAGCTGCAAGTTCCATTGTGTAGGCCTTCTCACTCTCCTTGACATTGACTGCGGGTGCTGTACTGT
>JAEEGG010025281.1_pt1 | contig 11444 bp, 6 predicted proteins | sample 9134161 | NCBI WGS metagenome assembly JAEEGG01 (sample SAMN16246543, study PRJNA631951) | gut metagenome | biome: gut microbiome; feature: rumen; material: CR-attached | host: Bos | place: Iran: Karaj | collected 2018-10 | reverse complement strand
TTATAGCCCCTTTTTTCCGATTTTTGATACCAAAAGCCAAATTTTTTCCATTTTGGTATCATAAATTTTACGTTATCCATACTTTTTTAAAGAGAGCAGTACAAAATATGATACCAAATCGCCTTTTTTAATCAATTTGGTAACACAAGTACGGCTTAATTGTCAAAAAAACGAGCTATTTTAGTTAATTTATACACAAAATTTGATACTAAAATTCATTTTTTTAAGATTTTGGTATCATTTTTTCGCATTTTCGGGGGTTCTGCCCCTCAAAAGCCACGAACAATTACAAATTCAACATATTCAACTTTCTGAGGACACTATCAATCTCTTTTGGGAAGGCAGGATCTTGGAATTTATCACTCATCTGTCCATAAGGACTTTTCGAATTTGGCTGTCGCAAAATTTTAGGGGTATTCCGCAAACTACCAAGGCGTTCATCTTCATTTTTACGAGATTTTTCTAGCCGATAATTACCGAAATCAGTCTTTGTCAAATAGAAAAAGGGTTCATATCCCAATAACTTCGACGTAACTACTTGTGTCATACCCCCATCATCAAAACTCAAAGAAGTCATTACGTTTCCATTCTTAATCGTAACAAAATTTATTTTTTTCCATTTTTTCGTCTTTATAATAAATTCTAACAACTGACGATTCAAAAGGTTTTTCAATCGGTTCATCGTTTAAAGATTTTGGATCAATTACCAAAGCTTCAAATTCTATCGGTTCATTTGAAATTTTGGGTTGAACAGCGCACACAGATCCTTCACATTCGATTTTTACGTCTGAATAAACGCAATTCCTATTAAGCAAAGCCAAACCCACAGGAATCAAGGCAACTAAAAGTACAAACAAAAAAGAAAGTATATTTTTCATCGCAAAGACTCGCTAATAATCAATATTCAAACTCTATTTTAACGCTCATCTTCAATAGCAATCAGACAAGTCGATATTATTTTGCACATCATCCCAAAATTTGGAACTTAAGCCATTTTTATCCGCCGATTTTGTAGAAGGAATTTTAGAGTTGCCTGTTTCTGATGATTTCTTCTTTTGGGCTTTTTCCTTTTTTATTTTTTCTACGCATTTTTGCGGGTCTTCGACTTCGCGCAAGTCATGCCAATTGGTACAGGCGTAACCCACAGAAACATAGCTGCCATTTTTCTTTTCAAGCAGCGGAACCAGAAATCGAACCGATTTCATTTTTTCAGCATAGAGGAATGCTTTCGTGAAGAGGTCGCCCGTCCCCCACAAATCCGCAACAGCCACAGAATCAACTTTACCTTTCAAAGATTTTATCGGGAAGACATCAGCCGAATCTAGAGTTTTTGTTTCGCCCGGATCTTCGTACGAGATATGGAACGTGCGGATTGCATCTTTAGATTTCAATTGGACTACGCCATCATAATCAACAGATTTCTGTATCGGGAACAGCACATTCACATCGCTAGTGATTACGTTATCATTAAAAGAAAACTTGAATCGTTCCGGAACATTCTTTTGATTAAAGGTAATATCCACATTAAGCAATTCAAGGCAAACGTATTCTCGAGCCTGCACACAGGTAACGCAAAGGAAAAGACAAAGTAAAAGTTTCATATTTTTCAATATACAAAAAACGACAACTTAACTAAAAGTTGCCGTTAAAAAGTCAGTGGATTCTATCGGGGCATCACCCCTTCAGAATGACAAAAAGCCCACAATTCTCTCGTCTAACATCACTGGATTCTTCGACTTCGCTCAGAATGACAAGACTCAATCTTTCGTCTTTGACGCCTCCGGCGTCAGGTGCTGCGTTTCGGTCATGCCGATGAGTAAACTCATCGTCGCGACGCTCAACTTGCAACCTACTCGTCTGTAGCCGCGCAGCGCCATTCTATCGTCTAAATTCACTGGATTCCCTCCAGCCTCTGTCGCTACGCTCCAGAGTTGTCGAGAATGACGCTTCCTACTTCCTACCGTCTACTTCCTACTTCCCACTACCCCTGCGAGGTTTCGGCGAAGCTCAGACGTTCGTAGTTTTTGAGCGCAAGATTCAGGCGGTATTCGTTCGGGAACAGGCACACGAGATTGCGTTCCTTGTCCATCATGCAGTCACCGGCGTATTCGTCGGCAAACTTGCCCACGTCTTCTTCGGGACCGTTCACCCAGCGGATGCAATGGGCGGGCACGCGGTCGAGCTGCACGTCGGCGCCGTATTCGCTCTGCAAGCGGAATTTGAGCACGTCAAACTGGAGTTCACCCACAACGCCCACGACAGGCACGGCGGACTTGAGCGGTTCGTAAAGCTGCGTTGCACCTTCTTCTGAAAGTTCGGCAAGGCCTTTCGCCATCTGCTTGGACTTGAGCGGATTCAAGAGCGTCACGCGGGCAAAGTGTTCCGGCGCAAAGTCCGGGATGCCCGTAAAGTTCATCTTTTCGCCATCCGTGAGCGTATCGCCAATGCGGAAAAGCCCCGGGTCGTTGATACCCACGATGTCGCCTGCCCAGGCGTGGTCAATGACTTCCTTGTCCTTCGCGAGGAAAGCGGTCGGAGCGGCTAAGCGGATATCACGGCCCGTACGCACGTGGAAAACCTTTTCGCCACGAGTAAAGCTTCCCGAGCAAATGCGGAGGAATGCCGTACGGTCGCGGTGTTTCGGGTCCATGTTGGCCTGAATCTTGAAGACAAATGCGCTGAAAGCGTCTTCGTCCGGCTTGACCGGGCGCTTGTCGGTGTCGCGGATCATCGGCGGCGGAGCGAGTTTTGCAAAAGCGTTCAAAAGCTGACGCACACCGAAATTGTTCACGGCAGAACCGAAGAACACCGGGCACATTTCGCCCTTGAGGAACTTTTCGTGGTCGAACGGATCCATGCCACCCGTGACCATTTCATATTCTTCACGGAATTGCGCGACCCAGTTTTCGCCGCAGAGTTCAACAAGGCGCGGATCGTCCGGGCCTTCCATCTGGATAATTTCTTGCTTGCCATCGTCCGGGTTGAACGTGTGGAACGTATTTTCGGCGATGGAATAGACGCCCTTGAAAAGCTTACCCACGCCAATAGGGAGCGTAAAGGGAGCCGTCTTAATCTGCAAAACGCTTTCAATTTGGTCAAGCAAGTCGAGCACATGGCGACCATCCAAGTCCATCTTGTTGATGAACGTGATAATCGGCGTGTGGCGCATGCGGCAGACATTCATCAAACGAATCGTCTGCTTTTCAACACCATTCACGCTATCGATAAGCACCAAAGCGGCATCCACGGCGGTAAGCGCACGGTACGTGTCTTCGCAGAAGTCCTGATGCCCCGGGGTATCGACGAGGTTGAACATGCAACCTTCAAACGGGAAGTTCAACACGGAACTCGAAACAGAAATACCACGCTGCTGTTCAATCTTCATCCAGTCACTGACAGTATAGCTGCGATTTGCCTTCGCACGCACGTGACCAGCCTCGCGAATGACGTTCCCGTACCACAGGAACTTTTCGGTGATGGTGGTTTTACCAGCGTCAGGGTGGCTGACGATGGCGAAAGTGCGGCGTTTTTCAATTTCTGGATTCATATTGAGCTATGGGGTATGAGGTCGTTCGCCTTCGGCTCACTTTGAGCTATGGGGTACGATTTCAAATTTTTTCGAGGGCAAATATAGTAACTTTGAGGGGGATATTCAATGTTTGGGAGATGAGTGGTTAGTGGTTAGTAAACAGAAGGCAGTGGGCTATGGGGTATGGGATCGTTCGCCTTCGGCTCACTTTGGGGTGAATCTTTCTAATTTTCTTGCGGCATGGTCACAAAAAAATCGAAAACTAGAACTGTAAAGAATACGAGGGTTCGGGTAACGCACGAGTTTCCCGCACTTTTCGACGCCAATTCGGAAGTTCTTTTGCTCGGTTCCATCCCTTCGCCCAAATCACGCGAACAGGGATTCTATTACGGCCACCCGCAAAACCGCTTCTGGAAAGTTCTCGCAAGCGTCTTGAGCGAGCCGCTCCCCGCGACCATCGACGAAAAACGCGCCATGCTCTTAAAGCACCATATCGCCCTTTGGGACGTTCTCGACAGTTGCACCATCATCGGCGCAAGCGACACGAGCATCGAAGACGTCGTGCCAAACGACATCGCATCGCTCCTCGCCAAAACAAAAATCAAACACATCTTTTGCACAGGCGCCACCGCCCACAAGCTCTACGAAAAATACTGCGAAAAAGCAACCGGAATCAAGGCCGTAAAACTCCCATCCACCTCCCCCGCGAACTGCGTCGTGAAATTCGAGAAACTCGTGGAAGCGTATAGGGTAATTAGACGAGAGAACGGGCGATGCCCTACAGACGAGAGACGAGAGTAAAGCAGTCACTCCCTCCAGACTAATGCGAGACAGACTCTATCGGCTTTACAAGCCCCCAGAACGACACATTCTCCTTCCAACCGCCTACTTCTAACTTCCTACTAAATGCAAAAAAGCCCCGCGGTTCGCATTCCGCAGGGCTTTTCGCATACTTAGTTAATTCTAAAGAACCTTACTTCTTTTTCTTGCCGGCAGCGTTGCCACGAACGTCGTTCATCTTCATCATCACGTTGATTTCCGCATTCGTGACCTTGGAACCAGCGCCAGCCGGGTCGAACACCTTGTACGTAAATTCGTCAATTCCAGTGAAGCCCTTGTTCGGGATATATTCAAAGGAACCATTCAATTCGTTCAAGATAATTCGGCCATTGCGAGGCTTCATCACAAGCTTCACTGTTGCAATCTTGTCACCGTCCGGGTCAATCGCACCTGCCATGAGGCCGCCCGAAGCAGGAACCTTCAGCTTCTCATTTTCATGAGCCACGTAGTTCTGAGCCTTTGTCTCCGGCGGATTGTTCACGGCAATCACCGTAAACGTGGCAGTCTTGTGAGCTGTTCCGCCTTCCGGGTCCGTCACAGTAAACGTGATCTTTTCAGGTTCGCCCTTCCAGTGAGAATAAGGCTGAGCAATGATGACCGTCTTTTTGGACTTGTCATAATTCACCTGCAACTGCTTATTACCTGTAAACTTCCACTTGAGGTCATCAAAGTTATGATCCTTGTCGCGAGCGTACTGGTCCAGCTTGATTGTGGCAATCACGCCGTCATTCTGATTTTCCTTGATGGTGAAGTTAGGAATATCACGCATCACAGGAGCCGCGTTCACATGCTTTACGACAAACTTCACAACGGAATTATCCGAAGCACCAGACGGGTCGGTAGCCGTAAAGATGACCGTTTCTTCACCGAACCAGTTTTCCTTCTTCGACTTGATTTCTGCAACACGGGAAGCATTGATTCTCACGTCGAGGTTCTTCGCACCAGATGTCTTCCAACGGATTTCGCTATTCTTGTGGTCCGGATCGCTGACAAAGTCATCCAAGTTAATGGGTTTGAACGGCTTGCCTTCGAGCGTCGTCTGTCCCGGAATTTCCTTCACGACCGGCGGGTCGTTCACGGACTTCACGGTAAAGCGTACATCCACAGAAGCCTTTTCGCGGCTCGGGTCGAACACGTTAATCGTCACAGTTTCGCTACCGTTCCAGAACTTGTCCGGAATTTCAACCGTGAGGATTCCCTTGCTGCTAATGTTGTACTTCAGCTGATGCTTTCCTGCGACCACTGGAGCCGGGGCTTCATCATCTTCTTCTACATGTTTTTTACCCTTCTTTTTCTTCTTGCTCTTCTTGTCCTTCTTCGAATGCTTAGCCTTTACAGGCGCAGCAGAAGCAAACGGATTTTCATCGTCAATCGACCACTTCATTTCTTCAATCTTGTTATCTGGGTCGGTAACATACTTGGAAAGGTCTATCGGCGGGAAAGCCTTCTTTTCTTCAACCGTCTGCGGCGGAATAGCCTTGAACTTCGGCGGATCGTTCACAGAAACGACTTCGAACGTGGCCTTGGTCGATTGCTTGTCACCAGCCGGATCCATCACGGTAAACGTGAGCGTTTCCTTGCCGTACCAGTCCGGACTCGGAGCCGTAATGCTTGCGCGTCCATTCTTAATATCTACAACAAGTTCATTGTTCCCCGTAACGGTCCACTTGAGTTCATTGGGCTTGTTATCCGGGTCGTTCACAATCTTTGTAAGATCGACCATCGTAAACTTTTCTTTTTCCTTAATTTTCTGATCCGGGATATTCTTGGAAATCACTGGCGGGTCGTTCACCGGGGTGACTTCGTAATCAATTTGGAGAACAGCCTTCGCGCCTTCCGGGTCAGTCACTTCGAGTCGAATCTTTTCCGTACCGTTCCAGTACTTGTCCGGAGTCGTCACGATCAATTGCTTCTTCGCATTGATAGAAGCCTTGAGAGCACGCGGTTCTGCAACTTCGTACTTCAAGGATTTTGCTGAATGATCCGGGTCAGAGACATATTCCGTCAAATCAAGCGGCTGGAAACGTTCCTTTTCCTTGATAACCTGAGCGAGAATCGGCCTAATCACCGGAGCGTCGTTCACGGATTCTACGACAAAATTGACCGTCTTGGAGTCCGTTGCACCGTCCGGGTCCTTCACGGTGAACTGCACATTGCGTTCGCCATGCCAGTTCGGGTCAGCAATATTGATGTGAGCGAGGCCACCCTTGTAAATCACGACGCTGAACGGATCCTTCAATGGTTCATCATCGTCTTCGTCATCATCCCTGCCCTTCTTGCCTTTTTTGCCCTTCTTGGCGTGGGCGGATTCAGGCTTCAGCACCTTGACCGTCCAGGAAAGCTGTTCAATCGTATTATCCGGGTCACGGACAAACTTGCTCAATTCAATATCCTTGAACTGGCCCTTTTCACGAATCTTCTGAGGCGGAATATCTTTCAAGACCGGCGGATCGTTCACGGACATGACTTCAAACGTAATGGACTGCGAAGTCTTTGCGCCGTCCGGGTCACTCACTTCGAGAATCATCATTTCAGGAGCGCACCAGAAATCCTTGCCGGGAGCCGTTACCGTAAGTACGCGGCTTGCAGAAATTTCTGCCTTGAGCTGCTTTGCGCCCGTAATCTTCCAGCGGAGTTCATTGGGCTTGTTGTCCGGGTCCTTCACAAATTCATCAAGTCTAATAGGCTTGAAGGTTTCCTTTTCCTTGATTTTCTGGTCAGGAATACGGTTCACAAATACAGGAGGATCGTTCACGCGAGTCACTTCAAAGAGCATCTTGTGGCGAGCGTATGCGCCTTCCGGGTCAGTGACGGAGAACGTGAGCGTTTCCTTGCCGCTCCACTGCGGATCCGGTGTAGTGATAATCACGGTATTGTCCTTGCGCATATCGACCTTGAGGTTTCTGTTGCCAGAAACTTCCCACTTCAAGGAAGAAGCCGGATGATCCGGGTCGTCGGCAAGAGTAGAAAGGTCAATCGTCTTGAAGCGTCCACCTTCGAGAATGGTTTCACCCGCCGGAGCGTTACTTGCAAGAACCGGAGCGTCGTTCACGGAACGGACTTCAAAGCGAGCGGTCTTGCTTGCAGAAGCGCCTTCCGGGTCCGTCGCGGTAAAAGTGATGTTTGCGGCACCATGCCAATACTTGTTCGGAATCACGATGTTAGCGACGTTATTCGCATCCACCTGGACATTGAGCGTTTCGCCAACAGATTCTTCTTCATCCTTGCCCTTCTTGCCTTTCTTCTTGGAAGAGCCTTGACCGATCGCGCTTACCTTGAACGTCCACTTGAGTTCCGAAATCTTGTGGTCCGCATCCTTCACGAAATCTTCAAGCTTGATCGGCTGGAACTGTTTCTTTTCGTCAATGGACTGGTCACGCAATTCACGTACAAATTCAGGAGCATCGTTCACGGAGAGAACCGTAAACGTTACTTCCTTGCTATCCGAAGCCCCATCCGGGTCGGTCACCGTAAAACGAATCTTTTCGGAACCGTTCCAGCTCGGAGAAGGCGGAACAACAGTTACCTTGTGTGCAGCATCCATCGTCACGCGAAGTTCCTTGTTTCCTTCCATCTTCCACTTGAGGCGATTCTTCGGATGGTCCAAATCTTCAACAAAGTTGTCGAGTTCAATCGGCTTGAATTCGCCCTTTTCCTTGATGGTCTGACTTGCAATTTCCTTCATGATTGGCGGGTCGTTCACAGAAACAACAGTAAATGTTGCCGTTGAACGAGCCTTGGCTCCAGCGGGGTCCGTGACAGTGAACGTCACCTTTTCAGCACCGTTCCACATTTTGTTCGGAGTCTTCACGGTCACAATGCCGCTCTTGGACATATCGACCTTGAGGTCTTTGTTGCCCGTAAAGTCAATCTTCAGGCTTTCAAAGCGGTCATCCGGGTCAGACACGAGTTCAGACACGTTGAACGGAGTAAATTCGCCCTTTTCCTGGATGGTCTGGTCGGCCACCTGCTTGATTTCCGGGAGGTCGTTCACCGATTCTACAGTAAAGAGAGCCGTCGAAGAAGCCTTGGCACCTTCGGGGTCCGTCACGTTAAACGTAATTTCTTCAGCACCGTTCCAGAACTTGTTCGGAACGATAATCTTTGCAACCTTGTTATCGTCAATTTCAACCTTGAGTTCGCATTCTCTCTTCTTACCACCGGCCGGTTTGCACGTTGTCGCAAACGTAAGTTCCGAGAGCTTGTTGTCCATGTCCTTTACCATGTCGCCAAGCTTGATCGGCTGGAACTGGGCTTTTTCCTTGATAGTCTGCGGAGTCACCTGCCTTACGAACATCGGCACGTCGTTCACGGATTCCACCGTAAAGAGCACGGTACGTTCATCGCAAGCGTTGTCCGGGTCGCAAACCTTGAACGTAATCGATTCAGCGCCATGCCACTGAGCGGACGGCGGAGTGATGCGAGCGTTATGACCGGCATCCATCTGGACTTTGAGTTCCTTGTTTCCAGAAATAGTCCACTTGAGACGATTCTTCGCATGGTCCGGGTCTTCAACGTAATTATCCAGTTCAACAACCTTGAATTCGCCCTGTTCCTTAATCGTTTGTTCGCGAATATCCTTCATCACCGGAGGATCGTTGATAGCCGTGACCGTAAACTTCGCAGAAGTCGTTGCACGGGCACCTTCCGGGTCCGTCGCCGTAAACATCAACGTTTCCGTACCGTTCCACTGGTCGTGCGGAATCTTCACGGATACTTCGTGCGTTCTGTTGTCTATATTGACCTTGAGGTCCCTGTTGCCCGTTACTTCGACCTTGAGCTTCGAGAAATCGTGGTCGGCATCGCTCAAGTAATCATCCAAATTAAACGACGTGAACTCGTACTTTTCTTCGACGCTCTGGTCGGCAATTTTCTTGAATACCGGCGGGTCGTTGATGGATTTCACGTTGAGAGCGACGTCCTGCTTGGCAGAACCACCTTCGGGGTCTGTCACGGTAAACGTCGCAATCGTGTTGCCATTCCAGCTCGGATCCGGAATTTCGATTGTCGCGACATGCTTATCGTCTATCGTTACGTTGAGCGTACCCGTTTCCGGCATCGGTCCCTGGTGCTTGACTTCGACATCCCAGGAAAGTTCGGAGTTTTTGTTGTCGTCATCCTTGACAAAGTCATCCAGCTTGATTTTCGTAAACTGCTGTCTTTCGTTGATGTTCTGCCCAGGAATCGGACGGATAAACTTCGGCAAATCGTTCACAGAATTGACCGTAAACATGGCTTCGGATTCCGCACAAGCTTTATCCAAGTCGCAAGCCGTGAACTTGATGGATTCGGAGCCGTTCCACATTTTGTTCGGAATGCGGATTGTGGCGACACCGCCAGAGACAGAAACTTTCAAATCCTTGTTGCCAGAAACAGTCCACTTGAGCACTTCGACGCGGTGGTCTGGATCCTTCACGTACTGCCCCAGCTGGATCGGAGCAAATTCCTGCTTTTCTTCAATCGTCTGGTCCGGGATGTTCTGGACAAACTCCGGAGGATCGTTAATGGAATTTACTTTGAACAAAACGTCCTGCTTTATCGAAGCACCGGCAGCGTCAGTCACGGTAAATGTCACACGTTCCTGACCGTTCCAGTTTTCATCCGGAGTCGTCGTGATTGCAGAACCATAACTGTCAATTTCAATCTTCAGGTCCTTGTTCCCCGTCACAGTCCACTTGAGCTTCATCGGATCGTCATCCGGGTCCGTCACGTAGTCGGACAGCGAAATCATGTCGAACTGGTTTTTCTCGTCGATAATCTGGTCAGGAATCTTCTTTGAGAATACCGGAGGATCGTTGACTGCCGAAACAGTAAAGGCCGCGGTCTTGTTGTCGCTGCCATAATCCGGGTCGTTCGCAATGAACTTGATGGTCGCAGAACCATACCAGTGTGCGTCAGGAATGACAATCGTCGCCACGCGGTTCGCGTCAATCGTCACAGACAAGTCGCCATCGCCTTGCGGAGCGCCCGTCGGGCGAACTTCGGTATCCCACGTAATCTGGTCCTTCTTGTGGTCCGGGTCGTTTACGTAGTCATCCAAGCGAATCTTAGCAAACAGCTTGCCTTCCGAAACAACCTGGCCGGGAATCTGGCTTACCACCGGCGGATTGTTCACGGATTCCACATTAAAATTCACAGTCTCGGAGGCTGTCGCCCCCCTAGAGTCTGTCGCCGTAAAAGTCAAGTCTTCAGAGCCATACCAAAGAGCATTCGGAGTCGCAATTTCTACCGTATGGTCTGCACCAATCGTCACCTTGAGATTCTTGTTGCCACTCACCTTCCAACGGAGCTGGGATGGATGGTCCAAGTCATCCGTTACAAAATTATCGAGATTAAACTTCGAAAAAGTACCGCCTTCCAGAATAGATTCGCCTGGAATTCCGCTTACCTGCGGAGGTTCGTTTTCTGCAACCGGTGCTTGAACCGGAGCCGGGGCTTCCGGGGCGGGAGCTTCCGCCGGCACTTGGGACGGAACCGATTCAACCGGAGCTGCCGGTGCAGGATCTTGTGCAAAAGACGATGACGCAAACACACTAGCCGAAGCAAGCAAGGCCGCCATGGACCTTTTCATTTTTTTCATTTTCATTCTCCGAATTACCATACACGAATTCAAAATTTCGAAGTGAAATTTCTCACACGTCCTAAAAAACGTCAATAAATATAATGTTTTCAAAAAAAAACATAACGATATTAAATCATGTTTTTTCATAATTATAAATCATATTTCTGTCAATCAAGCTAAGAAATTTGCGTAACATATTGAGTATCAACGAGTTAAGAAAAAGACAACGAGAAAAGTCATCCAAACGCAATCAAATCTTAAAAACCGGGAAGAAATCACCCGCATTGTAAACTTTTTGTAAAAACACGCAATTTCAAGAAAATCTTACTCGCCGTTACGCTCTCCAATACCACAAAAACCGCCAAAAAATGCTAGTTTTTATTTTAAAACCATTAAATCTAACCAGGAAAAACAATGAAATTCGTATTTCTCTGCGACGCCAACTACCTCAAGGGCGACATGGTCAACTTCCAGAACAACTTCCCCACCAATCACGAACTCGTGACGATGACC
>JAEEGG010025280.1_pt1 | contig 11444 bp, 6 predicted proteins | sample 9134161 | NCBI WGS metagenome assembly JAEEGG01 (sample SAMN16246543, study PRJNA631951) | gut metagenome | biome: gut microbiome; feature: rumen; material: CR-attached | host: Bos | place: Iran: Karaj | collected 2018-10 | reverse complement strand
GCACCGTTCCTGGTTCCATCAGCTTCAGCATCTCCTTCGTTATCAGGTGTGGGGTCTTATCTCCTGGCACCAGCACACTACCCACCACGATATCCACCGTTGGCAACATCTTGCGGATATTATGCTCCGACGAATAGAGCGTATGCACATTGGCTGGCGTCTCGATATCAAGCTGACGAAGTCTGGGCAGAGAGATATCAGCGATAGTCACATCAGCTCCAAGACCAGCTGCCATCAGGGCTGCTGCCTCACCTACGACACCACCACCAAGCACGAGCACCTTAGCTGGACTCACGCCAGGCACGCCACTGATCAGCTTACCCTTGCCACCCTTCGTTTTCTGCAGATAATACGCACCGTTCAGTGTGGCCATACGTCCAGCCACTTCACTCATTGGCTGTAGCAAAGGCAGTGAGCCATTGGGCAATTGCACAGTCTCGTATGCCAGACAGACGGCCCCACTCTTCAACATGGCATCCGTGAGTTCCTTCTCGCATGCAAAATGGAAATAGGTAAAGAGCAGCTGTCCTTTACGAACCAGTTCATATTCAGGCTCGATAGGCTCCTTCACCTTGACGATCATGTCGCACTCGCGATAAACAGCCTCGATGGTTGGCAGGATACGGGCACCTGCCTTCACGTACTCATCGTCAGAAAACCCGCTGCCCTCACCAGCCGTATGCTGTATACTCACCTCATGTCCACGACGAGTCAACTCAGCCACACCTGCAGGCGTCATGCCTACACGATTCTCATTGTTCTTAATCTCTTTTGGAATTCCTACTTTCATACTGCTATTCAATTTTTAGATTAAACAAGTTCTTTGGGGCAAAGATACAAAATATTTCGATATGTTGTTCACTAAATTCGAAAAAATCGCTATATTTGCAGCCAAAATAAAAAGAACAGACAGATGCGTGACTATCCTGATAAGATGACTGTGGAACAGGCGAAGGCGTTTCAGGCGGATGTGCTGAATATTGTCAGTCAGATTCCTCGAGGGAAGGTGACGACCTACGGGGATATCGCAGCCTTGGCAGGATGGCCCAGTCATTCGCGGATGGTTGGGAGAACATTACGATATTCGCCAGGGGCAGAACAACTACCTTGTCATCGGGTGGTAAACAAAGAGGGGCGCACGGCCCCAGGCTGGAGTCAACAACGCCCACTACTAGAGGCTGAAGGCGTTACCTTCAAGAGCAACGGTCATGTAGACATGCATCATCACCTGTGGGAACTTTCAGACACATGAAATACTGTATCATCCTGTTCGCTTTGATCTTCGGCTTGAATGCTCATGCTCAGGACGACGATGATATTGCCCGTTCGATTAATCTGACGGAGGTGGTGGTGCTGGCAGATGGCATGACCTTCGAAGAATACCTGTTGAAGCAGGTGCTGGCTAATGCCAAGCCGCTCAAGGAGCGGATACAGACACTGAGGTATTCTGTAACATGCCAGTTGGAGAAAGACATAGACCTGAAGTCGTTTCCCCACCGTCGTACCATCACTTTCGCAGCCCGTCTGGCAGGATATGGCCCCATCGTATCTGCCCTCAGGGAGCATAAGCATTTCAGCGTCACGATGGCTGAGGATGTGCTCTACCACAATGGAAAGACAACGACCTCAAATGCCAGGATGGTCGAGATGAAGCAAGAACTGACGCAGAAGCAGATTAACTCATTCCTGAAACACGACGGTATGGCGAGCATTAATATATATGACAAATTCTATAAGAAGGTACGCGAGAAGGTGAAGGAACTGCAGAAGAAGCGCAGGAAAGGAGAGGACACAGGCCTGAGATATAGCGGCAGTTATACTGCTGGCAAACGGACCTTCTACATTGTGGAACTCGACAACATGAAGGTTCACATTGCTGACGGCTGTTGGCAGATTTCACGCATCAGCTATGTTGAGGGTCAGAACAACATGTATTATGAATGCAAGGAGATAAGGCCCAGCTTGTTCTTACTGACTCATGGCGAAGCGAAGCTGTTCCTTGACAAAGAAAAATGGCCCAAGGGTTATATCTCGATGATAATCAATTATAGCTATCACTAAGGAGGGTACTCTCCTCAGATTCTATCTTTCTACGAGTTTATAGATGTGGCCAGTGGTCTTGCGATCAGTCTCAAAATCGAAGCTCTGATCGCTAAGGGCACGTCCCAGTTTCTGGAAGGTGGTCTTGGGGTCGTAGTTGGCATAGCGGTTTTTCAGTAGTTCGTGAATCTCAGTCAGTCCCCACCATCTTCCCTCGCCTGCCTTGGGCTTGCGGAATGCCTCGCCAATCATCTCAACCAGATCGTTCAGCTTCTGATAAGGCTCATTTTCCTTGATCAGCGTGGCAATCTCCTCATTGTCCAACCAGAAGCGCTCACCTGTGTTGAACAGGTGTAAGGCCTGGGCGAAGAGCTGACGATGTTCGACATTGTCCTCAAAATCGATATTCTTGCCATTCTCGATGGCTACACAGACGAAACGACGGGAACCCGTAGGGTCAACGAGCGGCTTCTGCTGATTGGTAGTACCAATAAAAGAGGTATAGCGGCGGAACTGCTTGATGGTCTTGCCGTAGGGCGGACGGAATTTCACTTCTGCTGACGACAATAAGTATTTCAGCACGATTTGTTGCGATGAGGTCGTCTTGTCAAACTCATCGATGTTGATCATCGCAAACATGGTGAGGGCGATGTTCAGGTCGAACTCGTTCTTGAAGTTGATCTTGTCGTTATAGTACTCGCGCAGTTCTGGAGGGAGGATAATCTTGCAGAAACGCGTCTTTCCACAACCCTGTCGACCAATCAAGAGTGGTGTTAATGCATTGCCTGTCAATTGTTTATCACTCTCGCGCCATTGGGCTACCATTCCGATGAGCCACATCTTCAGGTACTTAGGCCAGTTGGGCTGATTGGTTGGCACACGAGCTGCGAGTTCTGAGATATAGTCGTGACCGTTCCACTTTGGCAGTTTGTCGAGCCAGGCGTTTACTGGATCGTATTGCTCGATACGGTTGGAGTCGATAAAGCGATTCACATCCCTGTCCCACGACTTCAGCCCCAGCTCCGTAGCTCTCATCGTCATGTCGTTGCGCACCTCCTCAGTCAGCGGCTTAAACGTCTGATCGTCAGAGTATTTCTCGCGATACTCAGCCACACCTGTCATCAGGTTCTTGCGCATCTCGAAGTTCTCGTTGAGGAAGATCTCCGTCTTCATCATCTGCAGTGTGTCGTTAGGGATGCTCTGCAGGGGCTTGATCTTGTGCTTCTTCATATAGTCCTCCTGCAGGGTGACGGCATAGACACTCTCGAAAGTCTTCTTCAACAGCAGTTTGTCAGTGTTCAGGGCTGGGTGCTCCAGCGTCATATCTTGTGCAAAGGCTAAAGGTATGCCCTGATTCAGACAACGTGTGGCAATCTCCATCAGCAGCGTCTCCAGACGGTCCTCGTCTGGCAGTTCGAAATAATGCCCCAATGTGGTGTCAATGATGAAGAGCCACTCCAAGCGGTAGGTACGCTTGACGGTGCGTCCTGGCATCAGTCGGTCACTCTCTCGTGAAATGCTAACTGGCTGAGGCACATCATGTTTCTGCGTATCGGCATAGAATGGACGGGCATCAGGATTGTACCCCATCTCAGGGTCGGCACTCACATAGACCGTCCTGTCGAGTCGAGGCTCCAGATACTCGATGTCGAAGCCAAACTGGTTCATATAGGCCCTGCGTGCTGTCTGATATAGATTCAGGTGGAACTGTTGGATGTCTTCCTCCTTTTCAGGCAGAGGAGCCTGCTTGGCTTCTTTACTGGGGAACAATTCTCCTCGGCAAACAATCTTCACACTCTTGCCCGATGCACCCAGAAAACACATCAGTGTCTCAGGCATCTTCTTCGCCAGATTCCTGATCTCAACAGCTTTCTCATAAGTCTGAAGATTGTTCACCTCAATGACTATAAGACCGTTATACCTTAGGATTCTGTGTTCGCCCTTAAACTTATCAAACTCCTGGGCAAAGCAGAGTCGCTCCAGTTTGATACCCCCTGCCCAATTGGTCAGAATCTGTCCGTCAGGCTGACGTTCTTTCAAGATGAGATTATACATCTCCCTCAACTCAGTGACAGTATGCTGTCGCCAGCCTTTCTGAATGAAAAGTGCTATGTCTTCTATTGGATGACGAGTGATCGTCTTTTTATTTCCCTTTGTCTTAATAATAGTAACTTTCATGATTGTCGGTTTTAATAATTTGTGTGCAAAGATACTATTATTATTGCAATTTTACAAATAAATCATAAGAAATTTCTATAAAATTAATGACATATGACATAGTATTATTAATAAATTGCTGATTATTAGAAATTTAATCTTGAAATTATGGTTTCATTAATGACATATTAATGACATAAAAACGACATATTAATGACATAGACAAGCTTGTTTTCTGGTATCAATCTGTAAATAGCACGCTATTAATGGCTCTATAGGGAGCTATCGTTATTGATACTTCCACCTACCGCGTTTTTAGTTCCCATTTTGTTCTTAAATTCTCTAGAGAATTTGAAGCTTACACGTAAGGTCTCTTCTGCTTAATGCCTACTTATTGCTCAAATTCTCTAGAGAATTTAACTGCTACTATTAATGTACGTTCTTCCAAAGCGGTATATTCATCTGTTCTACCTCCCTTACGGATCGTTTCTTGCATCACTTGGCGCGATAAATATGATATTTATGTCATTAGTATGTCATTAATATGTCGTTTTTATGTCATTAAGTAATTTTACAATCTATTGTAAATAAGATGTTTAACATCAAAACATGTCATATGTCATTAAGTTTTGCCGATTTTTAAATATTTTCTGAAATATTGATGCTCTAAAGTTATTTGCCTGTTTTTTAGGAATTCTCTTGAAAATGTCGTATCTTTGCAGAAAAATCAGAGCTTATGAATTCGTGGCGTCCGTCTCCATTTCATCCCCGAAAGCAAAAATGGCTCCCCTGAACTCTACCAGAACATCACCTTCGAGAAAGACAAGACCTACGTGGACAAATGAAATCCGATAAGAAACAGCTGATTTTATGAAAATAGCACTGTTTTTGAAAAAATCTCAGTTCAAAATGAACGTTGTTTCAAAAAAATGCTTATCTTTGCACCGTTAACATTCTAAAAACGATAAACATTATGGAAAAAATTAAAAGAACCCGCGAAGAAGTCCGAGCTGCATTCAAGGACTTTATGCGTAGAAAGAAAGAGCGCCAAATGCAGGCAAGAATGGAGTTGGAAGCACTGAGTCAACAAGGATTCTTTGACAACTAAGTATACACACTTAAATCTTGCTTACTATGAACACGCTCAGATTGGATTTTATCAATCTGCATGCTCTATATTATGTCACTGAGACTGGAGACGATAAACAATCATTTCGCGATCGCTTGTTTGTTCGATGGTTTAACACCTATGAACGTCATAACCTCTATTATATACAAACAGCAGAGGGAAAAATGGAAGGTCAGATGAACTTCATGGCGATTATATCTCGTAAAGATAATCCGAGATTACAGGAGGTCATTCAGGAGTTTGATGACACTATATCGTTTATTTTTGACTGATATATTGGCCCTTAAAATGAAAGAAACCTAAATGGAAGAAATGGTCACGCTGTTTCTTCCATTTTTCGTCTTTGTATCTTTGTCCTCAAAAAGAGTGTATATCAAACAAATGAAGAATGGAAAATGAAGAAAAAGCTGATGAAACCTTGTTGTGATTTGCTAAAAAATTAGTATCTTTGCAGGGGCACAGACATTTCGTTTGCCTATCAAATACACTATCATTAAGTTGTGATTTGCTAAAAAATTAGTATCTTTGCAGGGGCACAGACATTCTCGCTCTGAGAACGTGCCATCGTCACGTGTTGTGATTTGCTAAAAAATTAGTATCTTTGCAGGGGCACAGACATTTTTTTTAAAACTTATCATGGATTATAGTTGTTGTGATTTGCTAAAAAATTAGTATCTTTGCAGGGGCACAGACATTTAAGCTGCTCTTTCATATCTGCTATCATTTGTTGTGATTTGCTAAAAAATTAGTATCTTTGCAGGGGCACAGACATTCCACTACCATCTGGTATATCAAGAAACTCAGTTGTGATTTGCTAAAAAATTAGTATCTTTGCAGGGGCACAGACATTGTGCTCATAGAAATGTGTGATGTGTGTGTAGTTGTGATTTGCTAAAAAATTAGTATCTTTGCAGGGGCACAGACATTCCAGTTGCGTGACCAACAGCGCGAACTGTTGTTGTGATTTGCTAAAAAATTAGTATCTTTGCAGGGGCACAGACATTGAAAAATATGGGTGGGAAATCCCACAACTGTTGTGATTTGCTAAAAAATTAGTATCTTTGCAGGGGCACAGACATTTCCCAGAACTTGCAGAGTCCGAGGATGAGAGTTGTGATTTGCTAAAAAATTAGTACCTTTGCACCTGCATATACAACTTACTCATTTGATTTGAATTTCGCCAATTCGATTAACTTTGAGTGGAATACAAAGGTCTTTAACCATCTCACCTGTAATAGCCTTTTGATTCTTTGATTGCGGACTTCCCTTGCCTAATTCATCTTGGATGATATCGCCTTTACAGAATTGTTCAGCCTGATCTTTCTTTAGATGATAAATAACATTGGCAATTATTGATGGTACAAAGTTTGCTGTGGTACCACTGCTATCCACAAATCTATAAACTCTATTTGCATCAATAATCTCTTGATTAATATGGCCATCAGAGAGTTCGTCTGGTGTTGGAATATATACCATGTCATTAGGAGAAATACTGAAGAGTAATTTATTTCCGTCTTCGTCAGTATCATTGACTGGATGTAGTTTCATCTTCATTCTTGCAACAACTTCTTCCAACGAAAGCGTTTTATACTTTCTGTTCCCATCTGTGGTTTGGTAAACGGCAAAGAATAGATTTGTCCCTGCATCAGCAACAACATACTTCTTGCTGTTATTCCCTGTTTGGCCAACTTGGAACTTATTTCCTTTAGGTTGGAATAGTCGTACTTTAAATATAGGTTTATGCTGCTTACCATTATTATATACAGCAATATTCTCGTTCATTTTCTCCAGCCCATCAGCAGAGAAAGCATATTCTATCTGCTCAAGATTTGCATTGAGATAATTGGTAAGGATACGCTGTATACCTGTATCGGTGATTTGCTCGATGGCCTTTTCAATATCTTGTTTCTTCGTCTTTCCACTGAATACACTAACAAGGTCGTTGCAAAAACGAGTGGCTACCATCATTTCTTTTTCATCAGTATAATAGAAAACCTTTACTTTGTTGAAGTCATAGCCCTTCCATTCATAGCCATAGTCTTTAAAATAGACCAGTAGTTGTTTGTCGTTATAATGCTTACTGATAAGTTCTTTTACCTTCTTTTTAAGACGCTTGTCCACTATCCGGTTTACGTCCTTAAGTGCGTCTTTTAGCTTAACTGTAGTGATGCGCTGTAGGTTAACATGACCAAACACAGTATCTTTATGCAAAGACTTACGAATGGCAAAGTGATCAGAACTATGTTGCGCCATTTGCTTCTTTTCACCATCCATATATTTTGTATAAAGATTGGTGGCCTGCGTTAGCACACGGAGATTCTGCTTGAAACTGACAATAATCTCTTGTAGTGAATTGAATGAATCTGACTTGAATGCTTTCCAAGGCATCAGGAATTCTTTGTAAACAGTACGTTTCTTTCCATTGATAACAATCTCTTCACATCGACGAAGTTTGTGTGAAAGCGCATGTTTGTTTGCTTGATTCTCTGGAAGAGCAGACTCGTTATTTAGCAGGTTTACATGGTCCCTCGTAGTACATGCAATTACGATAGCATCAAGGGCATGGTGACGATGATCTATGCGTTTGATACTGAACCCCTTTTGAAGCTCCAAAGGCATAGCAGGTATCTCCTGACCATGAGAATTCAGAGCAGTAAAACAATCTCTGCCAGTAATCTCGTTCAGTCGTTGGAAACGTGGCAGCACAATGGCATTCCATACTTCGCCTAATCCCCAATCGCGTTTCAGACGTGTAGTGACAGAACCATTACAGGTTATTACATTCTTAGAAATAGCCTCGCGTTCAAGATTGCCATCTTCATCAGTGGTTCTGACAATATTTGATAGCAAGCCTTTTACAACCTTACTGATATAGCGGCTATCGTTAAGCTGTCGCTGAATGAATTCCGCAGGAATATCATCCATCAGGAGTTTTCTTCTCTTGAGTTGTGCAAAATTATCTTTTACTAATTGCTCGTATTGGTCAACTTCAAGGATTCTAACCATTCTACCAGATGGGAGCTGCACCATCTGTCCATGATGTCGCTTAATAAATTCGTAGCCCAGTTGATTATCCTTAAGCTTATTGACTTCAGATTCACAGATTACTTTGTTTGAGAAAGAGTCATCGAAATACCTCGATTGAGGAATAATATGTTCTATCTCATAATCAGAAGTAAAAAGCCTTGAAAGTGGAATTGGCTGTCCTGTATATGGTGAGCAGTATTTCTGGTCGAGCCAACATTTGTATCGAAGCACTTGTGTGCGTGATGGTTGTTTAGTCGGATTTGAAAGACTATTGATAATATCTTGAATTTCTTCATCAGGTTCGTTGTGAGCAAGCACGTCTTCTTCATAGATACGAAGTAGGTCTTGCTGGCTAGGAGAGTGAGGACGCACATTGTCTATCTTGTACTCTTCCGCCAGGAATTCTGCAAGAAGCGTTTTTATCCTAATGTTGGTGTTTTCATTTTGGAGCACACGCTGAGTAATTTGGGCTCTCTTGTCACTCGGATTCTTCAAGTCACGTCCCATCTCAATATGTATCTCGTCAATATCGCCATAGCGTTTCCATAGATCCCTCACAATGCGTAGGGTCTCCAAGATAACACTCTCAACAATAGGATTGCGAAGTGAATGTTGCTTGAAATTATTGATATATATATTAATGTCTTCAGGTGTTTTCCATTTTACAATCTCATTCGCCTCACTATGTTTTCCGTAAACAACATAACAAGCCAACCATTCTGGTAATCTTTGATATAAATTGACATCGTTAATCGTTGAGATAAGCTGTTTCACTCTCTCTGAGAAATTTTCCATGCCATTAGCTTTTTGAAACTCCTTGATGCGCTCCAATGTTGCTGGATGTATATTGCTTTCATCCCAGAACTCCCCACATCGCATCAAAGGTAATAGCTTCTTGATAGCTTTCTCTGAATAGGCACCATAGCCTTCATCGGGCAACTTTATGGTTTTTATCCTTTCAATCGATTCCACAGAAATGCCAGCATCGATCAATTTCTTGAATATCCCTTTTGATTTGTCTGATGGTGATAGTGATTTGTCAATTTCTGCTTTTGAAGTGGTGGAATAAAGCAGATGCCAAATAGTCTGTTCCGTTTCTCTGCTCAAAACCTCGCCTTCTTTCATCCTATTCAATATAGCGTGGCGAGTGGCATTCATGGGATAGTGCTTGTCTGCTACATAATTCCATCTGAACTTGCTCTGTTCCTTTTTCTTAATTCCGAGATAAGTCAATAAGTCACTTTGCGTGATATGGCCTTTGTCGTTTAGCCATGCAAATAAGTTGCTCCAGCTGTTATTGCCAGGCAAAAGTTCATTGGTTATATCCACATCTGTGTGGATATGGCCATTGATTTCTTTGGTATTTGCTATGATCCGTAAGTCGGATAGGAATTTCCATACACGGTATTCTTGGAAATATGGATTCGATTTGGCAACACATTTGATGGGATAAGTGCATATTTCGCCTGTTTCCCTATCAATTCCCTGATGGCTTTCATAAGGACAATCGTCAATAAGCGACTTTTTGCTTTTTAATGGTCGCTGATAGAACAATACATCTTCTAATATTAGGTAGGTAAAGTCATTCTTGGCAATATTGCTACGGTGCGTCTCATTATTGCGATACAGTTCGTTGATACATTGCTCGTATAGACTACGGTCTTTCAGCTCAGCATGGAATTCGCTTTGCTTCTGAAGAATCCTTTCTAACTCGTCCTTATAGAAATCACGCTCAATGGTTCTAACAAGACCACCCCTTATCTTTTCTGCAGGATTAGCCAGTAGGGCGGCATAGATATACTGGCCAACAGTCTGATGAGACGCTTTAAGATCTTGCTCTGTCTTAATCTTCAATAATGCCCAGTCATCATCATTCGGTGACTTTACACTATAGTCAACGCTACCATCTTTCTTTAGTTTCGGATTGCCATATTCATCGAGCTTGGTGGTCACAATGATATTACGTTTCTTTCCGACCCAATTCAGGGGATATTTGCTCTTCCTTCTATAAATGATATCGCTGTTTTCAAAACGGATATTATACCAAACGTCTTTTCCTTTTGCATCTTCATCCGGAGTGACACTACTTACGGTCAAGCACATATACTCCTCTTTCTTGTCACCAGTGGCTTCAAGTACCTCATCACGTTGTTGGTTGTAACCACGCTTTTGATTGAAGTTGAGAATAATCCATGCCAGTTCTTCTTTGCTGATAGGTAGTGTAAGGGCTTTCTGACGAAGATAGTATAAAGTCCAGTCGTATGGTATCTTTTTTTCATCAGAGATAATATCTGGGTGATACTTTTTGAAATCTTCCAGCATTTCATGGAAAGAAGATTGGAAAACGAATTCGTATTTCTTGTCATTATTCATTCTCCATGCAATTTTAGGTTCTTCGCCATCGAGGAATGTTCCATAATGCTTGCGATCAGTCTCTAAGTCCCAGCCAATTCTTGCTTCATAGTGCTTGGGAAGAAAACCCAACAGGTGCAGTATTCTATGTAGTCTTTCTCTACGAAGAAGAAAACGTTCCCTCATTCTTCTGGCTGTACGTTTCGAGGTACGTTCTGCTGTCTGAGATTTAGTACTACCATTTGCGAAATCTCCAAGTGTAGCAGCATCCATAGGAATAATCCTACTACCAGATTTGATGATGCGCCCTTTATTATCATCTCTTTCAAGGATTGCCCATCCTATACTATTTGTGCCCAAATCAAGACCAAGAATCTTCTTCATAATTTTTAGCGTTTTTAATTATTTCTGCCACAAAAGTACAAATTTCTTTTGAAACATTTGGTATATTCACAGAAAATATTTATCTTTGCACCACTAATTTTTAGCAAATCACAATAAGGATTATTCCGTTGTGAAAACATTAGGTCCTGATCCATCGTCCTCAACGGTGGATTTTTGCTTATAGAAAATATGTCTCAAGAAGCAGTTAGACTATCAGATGTTAATTCTAAATAGGATATAAGATATGAAAAGAAAATTAGTAGCAACACTTTTGGGATTGTTTGTTGTATTCTCTGCATTTGCAGCGAATTTGAATCATGTCATGATGACTTCTATTAAATCAGGAAACATTCCT
>JAEEGG010025276.1_pt1 | contig 11446 bp, 10 predicted proteins | sample 9134161 | NCBI WGS metagenome assembly JAEEGG01 (sample SAMN16246543, study PRJNA631951) | gut metagenome | biome: gut microbiome; feature: rumen; material: CR-attached | host: Bos | place: Iran: Karaj | collected 2018-10 | reverse complement strand
AAGGGTAGGGAGTACGGTGGAAAGAGGAATGTCATTGGAAGCGACAAGTTTCCCTGAAGACACCGGAACTTCCTCTATTTCAACTGAAGAAGAAGGATTTGCTTGCGGAAGTGTCCGGTGCTCCTGGGAATCCTGGGCGATGAACTCGTCCTTGTCGATTTCCTTGTCCACGAGATTGACGCCGGCAAAGACGCCCAATGCCACCGCAGCTGCAGCCGCGGCGCTCCAGAGAAAGATCCGCCTCCTCGCGCGAGCCTTTCTCCTGGCTTCGAGGGTAGCCTCGATCCTATCCCAGAGCCCTTCCGGAACGGGCTCTTCGTGGTCGAGAAGTCTCTCCCTCAAAATATCGGTCCAATCTCTATCCATTATTATTGTTTCTCTTTTTCAAATAATCTTTAATCCAATGTGCCAGAAGTTGTCTGGCCCTGTGCAGCTGCGATGCTGAAGTGTTCTCGGAAATACCTAGCTGCCGCGCAATTTCCTTGTGGCTCATTCTCTCGAAGGCGTACAAGTTCAGCACCGTCCTGTAGCCTTCCGGCAGATCCTTGATCATCTCTTGAAGGACCTGCCCGGGTACATCCCCGACATCAGCCTCTCCATCCACTTCATCCGGAACCTCCTCCGGAAGGTCATAGTCAAGTTTCACGAACACACCCTGTCGCCTCTTCCTCAGCAGTTTCAAGGCCTCGTTGACTGAAATCTGCCTCATCCAGGCCTTGAAAGATCCTTCCCCTCTGAATTCGAACCTGTCAAGGGATGTGAATATCTTCACGAAACTCTCCTGCAGGACATCGTTCTGGTCCGTCGGATCGGGAAGGAACCTAGCACAAGTTGCGGCAAGATAGCGTGAGTAGCGATCATAAATCTGCTTCGCCGCACTCCCGTCACCGTTTCTAGCCCTTTCGATGACCGTTCTCTCTATATCTTCAGCCAACACCTTACTTGTTATCAACCCTTCTTCCGTACTTAAACACCGCTTCTTGCTCCCCGTCGAAAGACATCCAGTGAAGTGTTACTTCACGGGGGGACAAGAACTCGTCCTTCCTACCAAGGTACATATGGAACAACTTGAAAGCCACTAGGCCCTCTCCCCAGCTTGTCTGAAGATCCCCGTTGTTCTTATGCACGAAATAGAGATGGTCGGGGTGAGACTTGGAAGCATAAAGGTTGACTGAATGGGTGGCGACGCCTCCCCAATATGTCGCAAAATGTATGGTCAGGTAACCGTCTTCCGAGAATGTGAGCCAGTCCGGAGTACCGTTGCTGCTCACAATCTCCACGGGATCGCTGTTGTTCAGCAATTCCGACGTTGTCTCGTAACCGACATCGACAATAAAGACCTGGGCATCAGAAGGGGGGATGTCCAACCCGTCATTTATGTCGACATAGTTCGCCTCCTTGGTAAGGAGGGAGTCGATCCGGTTGACAGTGACCAGTTTTGAGAACATGCTGCTCGACCTCTTCGTGTCTGAGAACGACAGGAGGGCCCTCACCTCGCTGTGGAACGGATTCGTCCATTCAAACGGTTCCAGGGTGTTCTTCTCGTCAAGTTGGAAATAAGTACTGCCTGACTGTGAAGACTTCACCGTGACAATCGCATCGGCCCACATGATGCTCTCTTCGATGCTCGAGGCCGAATTGACGTTGTCTGGAAGATACGCGTTGTCAACACCGTCCACGCAAGAGGTCAGAGCGGAAAGGGACAGAAGTACCGCCGCCGCAACACCAGCGGTGGCGCCAAAGGTCCCCTTCTTCGATTTGACAGTTGATTCTCTCATGGTTTCTATCAACTAAATCCCTCATTTGCGAAATCTTGCATAAAAATGATAAAAAAATTTTTAACTTGCGAAAGATTATAGGACGAACCTGTCAAAATGAATAAAAGAGAATTGTCCAGACTGGCCATATCACTCGTCCCTGTTGTGGTACTAGTTGCCCTTCTCTCACTGGACATCAGCATATTCGGAAGCGATGCAATCATGGGCGCAAGCCAGGTTTCCCTGCTATTTGCAGCAGGAATTTGTGTCTGGCTGGCGATGTGGCTTTTCAAGGTGCCATGGCATGATTTCGAAGAAGCGGTAAAGGGAAACATCGGAGATGTCACTACAGCCATAGTCATCCTCTTCCTTATCGGAGCCATTTCAGGAACCTGGACGATGAGCGGAATAGTTCCTACTTTCATCTATTACGGTGTCAAGATAATCAGCCCGAAGGTTTTCCTGGTCACAGCATGCATTATTTGTGCTCTGGTTTCCCTGATGATAGGCAGTTCCTGGACCACTATCGCCACAATAGGAGTCGCACTTCTCGGAATCGGGAAGGCTGAGGGTTTCAGCGAGGGACTAATCGCCGGCGCTATCATTTCCGGTGCATATTTCGGAGACAAGATCTCCCCACTTTCTGACACCACGGTACTTGCATCTTCCATGAACAAGGTACCCCTCTTCACACACATCCGGTACATGCTGTTCACCACCGTGCCCTCAATCACCATAACCCTGATAATATTCCTTGTCATCGGTCTTACCCACACGACATCCGACTCCCAAAGTATCTCCCAGTTCACCAAGGTTCTGGGAAACAGCTTCAGGATAACCCCTTGGTTACTGGTCGTTCCGATCCTGACCGGAATCATGATAGCCCGGAAGATGCCTGCGATAATGGTTCTGGCATTGTCAGTGGTGCTCGCGGCCATAGCTGCTCTGATCTTCCAACCTTCAATTATCCAAGGGATCGGGGCCGGTTCTGTTGAAGGAGCCCACTGGAAGGTAATGTTCACAGGAATAGTCCAGACCATATACGACACTGTGTCCGTTGAAACCGGCAATCCGGATGTCAACCAACTTGTCACGTCCAGAGGAATGGTGGGAATGCTGAACACCGTTTACCTTATTATCTGCGCCATGTGTTTCGGTGCTGCCATGAAGGCCAGTGGAATGCTCAAGAACCTGGCTGCCATGCTGAAGCCATTCAGCAAGAGACGGGGCAGCCTTGTGGCTTCCACAGTCGTGACCGGAACTACCCTTAACGGCCTCGTGTCCGACCAATACCTTTCAATCATCCTCACTTCCAGTATATTCAAGGACGTCTATGAGAAGGAAGGCTATGAGGACAGGCTCCTCAGCCGTGCAGTCGAGGATTCTGCAACTGTCACCTCTCCCCTATTCCCATGGAGCAGTTGCGGAATGACCCAATCCACAATCCTGGGGGTAGCAACCATTACTTATCTCCCGTTCTGCTTCTTCAACCTTATCAGTCCCCTGATGAGCATAATAATAGCCCTGACAGGCTACAAAGTCGTCAGGGCTGTAAAAACTGAAGTCAAGGACTAGTTCTGCTTCTTGAGAAGGTCGCGGATCTCCTCGAGGAGTACCACGTCATCCGGCTTCGGTGCAGGGGCTGCAGCTGCCTCTTCTTCCTTCTTCTTCTCGGACAGAGCCTTGGCCTTGTTGATAGCCTTGATCACCAAGAAGATGCAGAGCGCGACAAGGAGGAAGTCAACCGTCACCTGGATGAAATTACCATAGTTAAGAGTGACTGCCTGCTTGACCACTTCACCGGCTTCGTCAAGCTTGGGAGCCCTGAGTGTCGCAGAGAGAGTCGTAAAATCGACGTTTCCGATAAGGGCGCCGACCAGAGGCATGATAAGGTCATTCACAAGAGATGTGATGATCTTGCCGAATGCACCGCCGATGACCACACCGACAGCCATGTCAATGACATTGCCTTTCATTGCAAAGTCCTTGAACTCTTTCATTAAACTAGCCATAATGAGATACTATTTGATGGTTGAAATAAAAGTCCCGGCTTCATTCAGGGTCTCGACCTTTCCTACATCCATAAGTTTCAGGCTTTCAGGCAGTATGCCATGAATGATCCGCTTCGCACACTCTTCGATGTAGAAGTCCATGATCGAGAACTTCCCTTCCCATCCGTCCTCATCAAATATAGTGAATATTCTGCCAGAAATCAAATGCACTCCGGAAAAAGCCAACCTCCGGCACTTGCCCGGATCAAGCCCTGAGAACGGGGTCCGGACCTCTCCGGTAGTGACATTTGTCCAACCGACCATCCTCATGCTCTCGTCAAAAAGGAGGTAGCGTTGAGTCTTCCTGTCGCTTACAAGGATGTTGGCTACGGCATCCGGATCAGCCTGGGAAATGAACCATCCGATGTCCAGATCAGACAGGATGTCCACATTATGGACAAGGAATGGGGCTCCCTCCAGCATTTTGCGTGCATAAAGGACCCCTCCCCCTGTCTCACGCAGGAAATCACGCTCATCGGAGAAGGAAACCTTCATCCCGAAATCATTCTCACTACGGACATAGCCGATTATTGAATCCGGGAAATGGTGGACATTGATCACGAGCTCGTCAAATCCTGCCGCTTTCAGTTTCATAGCGACATGGTACAGAAGAGGCTTGCCTCCAACAGGAACCAGTGCCTTTGGCATGGTGTCCGTGAATGGCTTCAGCCTGGTACCCAGGCCGGCTGCAAAGATCAAGGCTTTCATCTAGAGGATTTTCTCAATGTCAAGTTCACGGTGGGTAACCGTTATCTTAATGTCGTATTTCTCGGAAAGGTGATTGGCCAGATGTTCTGCGCAATAGACTGACCGATGCTGGCCCCCGGTACAGCCAAAGCACACCTGAAGATGGGTGAACTTTCTCTCCATGAAACACTTGACATGATTGTCAACCATAGAATAGACATTGTCCAGGAATTTCGTTATGCCTCCATCATCCTCCAGGAACTTTATAACTTCCTGATCGAGTCCAGTAAACTGCCGGTAGTACTCGAACTTCCCTGGATTGTTGATTGCCCTGCAATCGAAAACATATCCTCCCCCATTTCCGGAATTATCAACCGGGATGCCTTTCTTGTAGGCAAAACTGTAGACACTGACTTCCAGACGCTTGTCCTCAACGATGTTGTTGAACTGGGCCATGGTAGTCAGTTTGGTAAGGATCCCGTTGAGATAAGGGTAATCTGCAAAAGGCTTTTTAAGAAGCCTGCGAAGATTGCTCAAGGCGAAGGGCACACTCGCCAGGAAGTGGGGTTTCTTTTCAAAATACCCCCTGAATCCGTAGGCACCAAGGACTTGAAGCGTACGGAACAGAACGAACAGCCTCAGTCTCTCATGGAAATGCTCTTCATGGACAGGAACAAATTCCTTCAAGGCCTCCAGATAGGTCCGGACCATCTCCTTACGAAGCTTCTCGGGGTAGCGGGAACGGGCCTGCCAGATGAATGAAGCCACATCATAATAGACTGGGCCTCTCCTGCCACCTTGGAAATCTATGAAATAGGGCTTCCCATCCTTCACCATGACGTTTCTCGCCTGGAAGTCCCTGCACATGAATGTGTCTCCCATGTCTTGCATGAGATCATCACGGAGGCGCTCGAAGTCTTCCTGAAGCCTGACCTCGTTGAACTCCAGTCCCGTTGCCTTCAGGAAACAGTACTTGAAGTAATTGAGGTCAAACATTATCATTCTCTCGTTAAAGGCCGGTTCAGGATAGCATACTGACCAGTCCAGTCCCTTCGCCCCTTCGAACTGGATCTTCGGGAGCATTGCCATGGCATCGCACAGAAGCTTGCTCTCCTCGGGACTGTATTCCCCGCTCTCCCTTCCCTGGGAGACCATCTTGTAGAGCTGGTCATCCCCAAGGTCCTCCTGGATATAGCGCAGGCAGTCATCGGAGACTGCATACACCTCGGGAACATTTATTCCCTTACTGCGGAAATGATGGCTCAGCTTGATAAAAGCATTATTTTCTTCCTTGCTGGTACCTACTACACCAATAATGGAGATATTTCCACCTTTGAGGCGGAAATATCTCCTGTTGCTTCCAGAGGAATTGAATTCCTCCGTATCGATCAACTCATGTCCTGTGTAGCTTTCGAATAATTCCTTGAGCTTGTCCATTTAGAGTTAATAGAGATTGCTGTACTTGACCCCATTGGAGTCATAATTGTATTTCTGGGCCAGCTTGCCGTACATCTGTCCGAGGACTTCGAGGTAAGGCTTGCCTTCTACGAGGGTGGTACGGTAGACGGTGTCGTCAACCTTGTAGTAATCCACTCCGTCGATATTGATGATGTCATAGTCGTCAGGCAGTTCCTCGACGAGGGCTCCTGCCGGAGGGACGATGACCTCATACTGGCCGTTAGAATTTACGATGTAGAAAACGCCGTCCTGATAGTAGTAGGGCTGATTGGCGTAGGCGTAGCTCTGTGCCAGTCCAAGCCTGTTGGCGAGGGTGTAGGCATCGTTGGCCCTGGTAACATTCAGGGCAAGGGAGCTGTTCTGCGCCGCAATCGTGGCGTTGTTCTGGGCAATTATACGGTTCTGCTCGTCGATGATCCTGTTGTTGGCATCAATCGCGTTGTACATCCTGTAGGTGTTGTGATAGTACGCAAAACGTACGGTCGAGAACACGAGGTCAGAGATGGCGAGGTCGATGCAAACTCCGAAAGGAGGTCTGCAGATCACCCAGAACCCGTTGTAGGGCCTGTAGTAGATCCCATCGTAGAAGCAGTAGTCAATTCCCCAATAGTGGAGTCTCCTATAACGAGGAGGCAGGTAGTTGACCCTATAGCCGTAGTAGTGAGGATGATGACCCCAGAAGTGGCCGGGACGGTCGTAAGGCAGGAAATCACGCTCCCTCGGAGGGATCCTGTGGACATTCCTGTCCTCGCCAATCCTCATGAAATCATTGCGGGTCTCATGCATCACGTCGTTTCCGGCGCGGGACATGTTCCTGTCATAGGAGGTAAGTCCGTTCCTGGTGGCATTGCCAACCCTCTGGGACTGCTCCCTCCTGGTGTTGTCAGCTGCGCCACGCGCTACGCTGCTCCTGGAAGAAGAACCGATAGGTTGTGCAACCCTCTGGGAAGAGCTCCTGGAACCAGAAGAACTTCTGGCATTTGTAGCGGAGCTTCTGGAGGAAGAACCATTATTGACCTGAGGTCTGGAAGCAGTTGCAGAACTTCTTGAAGAAGTAGCTGAACTCCTGGAAGTAGTTGCGGAACTTCTGGAGGAAGAACCGTTGTTTACCTGAGGCCTGGAGGCAGTTGCGGAACTTCTGGAGGAAGAACCGTTATTGACCTGAGGCCTGGAAGCAGTAGCAGAGCTTCTCGAAGAAGAGGCTGAACTCCTGGAGGTAGTCGCGGAACTTCTGGAAGAAGAACCGTTGTTTACCTGAGGCCTGGAAGCAGTAGCGGAACTTCTGGAAGAAGAGCCGTTATTGACCTGAGGCCTGGAGACAGTGGCTGAACTTCTGGAAACGTTGGCAGAAGTCCTGGCGCTTCCGGAATAAGAAGGGCTCCTCGAAACAGAAGCAGAACTTCTTGACATGGAAGAAGAACTTCTGGACATTGAAGCCGATCCTCTGGAAGCCGATGAAGAGCTTCTGGAAACGGATGGAGATGAACTTCTTGTCGAAGGACTATGCTGTGCAGATGCGGTGCTCCTGGAAGAGCCGGAAGAACGTCTTGCCTGGGAATATGAATCCGCAGGGAATGCAACCATGGCCGCGGCCACTATCGATGCGATTGCAATGTTATAGATGTTTTTCATATCTCAGTAGTTTTAGCAGTTGTTAATGGTAGATAAAGTATTTGCCCGAGAGCTTCTTGAATTCCTCGACATCCTTGGACCAGTAGTCTTTGATGTCCTCGACTTTAAGTCGCTTCTCAAAAGCCATTCTTACATAATCCGTACCACAAACTTTATCGAACATCCCATTACGCCCTCCAGATAGCTTGAAGGGGTTTTTTGAAGGATAAAGTTCATTAACAGCCTGCATAACGTAGAACTGGGTTAGAGTGCAGCATGCCGCATCGAAATCGGTATAATGGTATTGAACTCCGTGGACGAGTTTCCCCTGTGAACTTCCGGAAAATGGTTTGAAATGTATGGTCCGGAAAGCTATTCCGGGAAGGTTATAACTGTCCAGACGGGCCTTTAGTTTGTCTGCATCAATCCATTCTGCAGCGAAGACTTCGAATGGAAGGGTGTAGCCTATCCCGATGTTCAGATAGCCTTGGAACTCCCCTGCTATTCCGGCAGAAGGGTAGTCGATTGCAGTCTGGGGATAGGGAATGTTCGGGGAAGGGAGTACCCATGGAAGCCCGGTGTCTGTGTATAACATATTTCTGCACCATCCTTCCATAGGGACGACAGTAAGCTTGCATTTAAGAGGTTTCTGGTCCCCTTTTTCGCCACAGTTAAGACCTTCTTCATTGATCAGGGTAGCGAGTTCTCCTACTGTAAGACCATAGATATAGGGAATCTTGAACTCACTGACAAATGAATGGAAACCATCTTCCACTATGCAGCCCTCTACCTTGTTACCTCCGAGAGGATTAGGCCTGTCAAGGACCATCACCTCTATTCCCTGCTCTGAACAGGCCCGCATCACGAGTCCGAGGGTACTTATGAAGGTATAGGACCGGCTGCCCACGTCCTGGATGTCATAGACCACGATATCCAGCCCGGAAAGCATTTCCGGGGTAGGCTTGCGATGTGCGCCATAGACTGAGAAAACCGGAAGTCCGGTGACCGGATCCTTCCCATCCTCCACCCTTCCTCCTGCGTAGATGTCTCCCCTGACTCCATGTTCAGGAGCAAAGAGTTTCTTGAGGTTCACCTGGGGGGCATCATTCAGGATGTCGATTGTGGAGCGGAGATGACTGTCCACCCCGCTGGGGTTGGTCACCAGACCGACCCTTTTGCCTTCCAGTCCTTCGAAACCTCTGCTTTCCAGGACTTCTATTCCCGTACGCACCTGTGAGTGGAGGGTCATGGCTGCCAGCATGGACACAGCAACCAGCCAAAGGGATTTTCTATTCATCTTTTTCGTCTTTATTGTCGGAGGCCTTTCCGAATGAAGGGTCAATCTTGATAAGGGCAGTCACGGCGAAGGTCACCAGGCAGAAGACCATCACCAGAAGGAAGAAACTGTGGTAACCCACCTTGTCGGCAAGGTAACCGGATACCATTCCCGGAAGCATCAGACCCAGATAGGTGATACCGGTGCAGATAGAATAATGTGATGTCTTGAACTCGCCGGCACTGAAATAGAGCATGAACAAGGTCAAGGCAGTGAACCCGAAACCGTAACCGAACTGTTCCACGAATATGCATGCAGTGATGACTCCCATTCCCGCCTCATGTCCTGAACTCAGGTAAACGTACACCAGGTCAGGGAGTGTGAGTGCAAGCACCATTGGCCACAGCCATTTCTTAACCCCGTCCCGGCTGGCCAGGATTCCTCCGGCTATACCTCCCAGCATCAGGCCTATTACCCCGATGGTTCCGTAGGCAAGTCCGTATTGCTCGGCACTGAGCCCAAGTCCACCCTCAGATGCCGGTCTGAGAAGGAAGGTGGGGCTCATCTTTGTGAGGAGAGCCTCCGGGAAACGGAAAAGCAGGAGGAACAACAAAGCGACAATCGTTTCCTTTAAGGGGAATTTGGTGAAATAGCTTGAGAAAGTACGACCCAGGGTACGCATTGTCTCACTTGCGGACAGGGACCTTGGCTGGTCGCCCTCACTCTTCGGAAGATAAAACTTGTGATACAGGGCAATCGCCAGGAACAATCCTGCAAGACCGAAGAAAACGAGGCTCCACGAAAATGCTACTCTCCCCCCGGATGCCTTCTGGATGAGACCCGCTACAGGAACCAGCACACCGTTTCCAAAGATAACGGCAAGACGATATACGGTGTTGCGGATCCCAACGAAGAAAGATTGCTGATGCGAATCCAGTTCGATCATGTAATAACCGTCAGCGGCTATGTCGTGGGTAGCACTTGAGAAGCCCATCAGGAAGAGGAAGAACATGATGAATTGGAACCAGCTGGAAGTCCCGATGGTGAAAGCAACCCCGGCAAAGGCGGCCCCCAGAAGCATCTGCATTGCTATCACCCACCATCTCTTTGTCTTGAATATATCGACGAAAGGGCTCCAAAGGGGCTTCACTATCCAAGGAAGCTGGAGCCAGCTGGTGTAGAGCGCTATCTGGGTGTTCGTCATACCCATCTGTAGGAGTATGACCACGGATACACCGGTAACTATGATATTGGGAAGTCCCTCGGCCGCATAGACCGTTGGAATCCAGTACCAGGGTGACTTTTTATCTTTCATCAGTGTTTCGTTTATTCAATGGTCCCAATTCGGAGCCGGGGTAATAGTGTTTCAATATTTCTTTGAAGGAATACCCCTTTGCTCCCATTACGGCTGCCCCAATCTGGCATAACCCCACTCCATGACCCCATCCGGACCCTCTCAGAATGAACCTATCCCCTTCTATAGAGACCTCAAATGCTGAGCTCTTGAGATGGGATTCTGAGAGCCACTTCCTGATTATCAATTCCTTCCCCACAATCATCCGTCCCTTGCTACCCTCTATCAGGAGCCTCTTGATCCTTCCGGAAGGTCCCCTCTCGATGGGTTTCAAATCATCAATCGTGCCGAAATCTATCCCGGAGCGTCTGCGAACAAGATCCGAGAGTCCTTCCCTGGTGTATTCTTCCTTCCACCTGTAGAAATCCTTGGTCTCAAGGTCATAGTCATTAAGGACCTGGGAAAGGATGGTCTCGTCTGTGGTGTTGCAGAAAGAATCTCCATCTTCCGACCAGGAAGGAGTGTCAGGAAGGGACTTAAGGTAGGGAAGATCCTTGTCTTCCCAGCATGTACTGAAGATTTCCATGCGCCCTCCGCAACACTTGGAGAAACGCGCATCACAGATTTCTCCTCCGTGCTGGAGAACAAGACCCCAGGTCAGGTCTATGGCTTTACGGACATTGTCCCCGACGGCCATGGACAGGCCCTGATAACGCTGGCAGTGGTCGTCGGCACAGACATCGAAGAATTCATGGTCCTCATGGTCAAACCATCTGATATATTCATTGCCAGCCAAGGAGGGGTCTTCTTCCTTCTTTTCGTGCGCACCACCACGCCTGGATATCATTGACAGCACCCAAGAGCGGGAGATGACCGCATGGGCCTTCAGGAACTCCAGTCCGGCAGAAGCTTTCATCTCCGAAGAGATAACGCTGAGAAGATAGTCCTCAACCCCGATAATGTTCACCGCCCAGACCTTGCCCTCGGCAGCGATGAATTTCAAGGTTCCGGCAAACTTCTGGTCAACCTTCCTTTCCCAATGGAAACCAACCCCTATAGTCACTCCGTAAAGGATAAATGAAGGTTCCGCAAACATTGTGGACTCAGTCACTGCCTCGAAGTACAGTTCGTCGTAGAGGACTCCGTTGTAGGATATCCTCCCGTCCTTGAAGGAAACCCTCTGGGGACCTGCGCCGTCAGAGATGATCTCGAACTCGATTTCTGGCCCGGACATTATGCCCACCTCCAGTTTCTCCTGGGTCCGTACCAGACGCCATATAATTCCATCTTCATTTTCCTTGGAAATGCTGAC
>JAEEGG010025275.1_pt1 | contig 11446 bp, 17 predicted proteins | sample 9134161 | NCBI WGS metagenome assembly JAEEGG01 (sample SAMN16246543, study PRJNA631951) | gut metagenome | biome: gut microbiome; feature: rumen; material: CR-attached | host: Bos | place: Iran: Karaj | collected 2018-10 | reverse complement strand
TGGGCCGGAGGGGTCCTGGACAAGATGAAGTCGGCGCTGTCCGATCCCATCGGCACGATCAGGGCCCAGGGCGAGAAGCTGTACAACGCGTTCAAAGGCGCATGGAGCACCGTCTCCTCGTGGGCAGGGGGGGTGTTCGAGGACATCAAGAAGGCATTCAGCGACCCCCTCGGCACGATGAAGGCCAAGGGCGAGGGACTATGGAACGGCATCAAGTCCGGGTTCAGCGGGGTCCAGTCATGGTTCACGGCAAACGTGGTCTCGCCCATCCAGGGCGCGTTCGGAGGCCTCGACGCATGGGCCACCAAGACCTTCGGAGGGGTGTGGTCGGCCATCAAGGCCCCGTTCGAGGGCCTTTACAACTGGTTCAAGAAGAACGTCGCGGACCCTATCGTCGGCGTGTTCAGGCCAGTACTCGAGTTCTTCGGCGTGAAGACGGACGACGGCTTCGACCCGCTGGCCGGCATGAGGGACCAGATCGCGACCTCGGAGGCAGAGGTCAAGAGCCTCAAGTCAATCTATGACCGGGCATACGCCGACTATGTCCAGAAGAGGAGCACTCTCGGATTCTCAAGCACGACAGCGACCGAGGCCCGCAAGGCGTCCGACCTGGCATACACGGAGTGGAACACCGCCAGGCAGGAGCTGGTGAAGCTCCAGAACGGCCTGAAGGACGCGGAGGCGGCGCAGAAGAACGGCACCGGCGGGATAGGCGGCATCAAGAACGGCATCGAGGGCGCGTTCTCCGGCGTGAAGGACATCATAACCAAGCCCTTCACGGACGCATGGAACACCATCACGGGCATATTCTCGGGCATCGGCGACTGGTTCACGAAGAACGTCGTCAAGCCCATCCAGGACGCCCTGAAGCCCGTGGGCGAGGCCGTCACCGGCGGGGTCGTCGGCGGCATGACGGACGCCAAGAAGGGCATCACGACCGGCACGCAGACCCTCGGCGGGTGGATCGTCGGCGGGCTGTGCGACGTCCTGGGCATCCATTCGCCGTCCAAGGTCATGCACGACCGCGTGGGCCTGATGATCGGCGCGGGCGTGGCCGAGGGGATAGCCGATTCGGCCAGGTCGGTCAGGGCGGCGTCCGAGGCCCTGGGCGCGTCCGTGAGCATAGGAGGAGGAAGGAACGGAGGCCAGGCCGTCGGCGGTCCGGCCACCGTGGTCTACAACCAGACGATAAACAGCCCCGACCCCGTATCGGTCGGGCAGATTTACCGCGACACGAGGTCGCTGATAGGCAGGAGGGAATGGGCATGATTGGCATCACATTCAGGGCGATGGAGATAGACGAGAGGCTGGCCAGGCTGACGGCCACCGAGGGGCTGGACGCCGGGTGCATGGAGACCAGCGTCGAGCAGTACGCAGGGATGGACGGCGGGCGCGTGTCCGGGTCCAGGATGGGTGCGAGGACGGTCCGGCTGATATACTCGATAGTGGGAGACCCGGAGGAGGCCAGGGCCAGGCTGTACGAGGTCTTCGAGCCCAAGAGGTCCGGCACGCTGAGGATCACGACCCGCGACAAGGACGTGACCGCGCAGGCGGTCGTCGGGGAGGTCGACTGCGACCCGTGGAGCAGGAAGGAGGAGCTGACCGTCACGCTGACCTGCCCCGACCCGTGGCTTTACAGCGTAGAGGAGCAGACGTACCAGCCCGACAGCGCCAACCAGTGGACGATAACGACGAACAGGGGCGCCAGCGTCGGCTTCGTCGCCCAGGTCGGGCGGGCGGGGTACGTCCGCTACGGTGGGGAGACGCAGAAGCTCGAGTGGGACGCGTCCGAGGCCCTGGCGGCCGACGCGGTCCTCACGCTGGACATGCGCGAGGGCCACCGCGACCTCTACATCGAGTCCGGCGGCGTCAGGACCTCGTATCTCCAGTACATCACCGAATGGTACTGGCAGACGTGCCCGCACCTTCCCGATGGGAGGCAGGGCATAGTCAGGAGCAACGGCGCGGCCGTCGGCCCGCTGACCATCCGCGAGAGGTGGGCGGGCATATGATGCTCGTATGGCACAGGCTGAACGCCGCGGGCACGGCGTACGAGGCGCAGGGCATCATCGAGGACGCCCACGCCGTCGTGTGGACGGAGAGGTGGCAGGCGTACGGCGAGGCCCAGGTGGACCTCCCGCCGACGCACGACGTCAGGACCGACGACCTCCTGACCATGCCCGAGAGGGACATGGCCGTCGAGGTGGTCGGGAGGACCGAGACCGAGAAGGGCGTCCAGCTCAGGTGCAGGGACGCCCTGAGCATCCTCGACCGCAGGATCGTGTACCCGACCGTCAGCAACAACGGCCTCGTCAGGACCTTCGTGCAGAAGCTCATGACCCCGTACATCGGGCCCACCGCGAGAGGGATAAGGCCACTGCGCCTGGGCGACATGTCCGCGATAACGGCGAGCGCGAACGTCCAGCGGTCCTACGTCCATGCGGGCGAGGCCCTGGTGGAGCTCGGGGCGACGTACGGCTTCGACCCGACATGCGCGCTGTCAGGGGGCCTGCTCGTCGTCGGCGCGAGGACGAACAGCGTCCAGCGCGTGTGGGGCATGGGCCGGAACCTCGCCGGGTACGCCGAGGACGTCGACACGGGGTCGTTCAGGAACGTGGCCTACGTGGGCGTGCAGGAGGACGCGCATGGGAACCGCGTCGTCAAGCCCGTGGGCTCTGTGAACATAACGAACCTCAAGAGGAGGGAGGAGTTCGTGGACCGCAGGGACCTGGCCGTGACGGGGATGGACCGCGACGCGCTGGAGACGGCCTACGGGGCCATCACGAGGCACGTGACCGCGACGGCCTACACCCGCACGGAAGGGTCCGGGCCGTCGGCGGTCGTCGTCGACATGTCCTTCGAGACCAAGGTCAAGATGGACGACCTCGACGCCACGGCGACCATCGAGTCGCTGAGGCAGGCGACGAACAACGACTCCGTGGTGGCGCAGATGATCGCGGCGGCGTCCACGGGGTACTCCAGCTACACTGGGACCTACAGCTCGACCGCTGGCGGCTGGCAGTTCGCCATCGGCTCGACGTCGATCCTCCTGCCCGAGTCCGTCCTGGGGTACGCGTCCTTCGACCTGACGGACAGCAGCACGACCAAGGTTTTGAACGACGTCGGGAAGGGCGCCCTGGCCGACCTGCAGCCCGAGACCGCGTTCGAGGCCGTCGTCGAAGGGCTCACGCCGTACGTCGACTACGCCCTGGGCGACGCCGTGGCGGTGTTCAAGGCCGACGGCTCCAGGAAGGACATGAAGGTCGTCGAGGTCGTCGAGTCGTGGGACTCTCAGGGCTACAAAGCGACGCCGGGGCTGGCGAGCCTTTGAATTACCCGCAGGTCGGATTAGGTGGCATGATGGAGGAGATAGCGTCTTACATCAGCCCCGAGCTCCTGGTGCTCGTCCCGGCATTGTTCCTCGTCGGGATGGCCATCAAGAGGTTCGGGTCGGACGACAGGGTGATCCCGCTGGTTCTCGGGCTTATCGGGATGCTCCTGGCGTGCCTGTACGGACTCGCGACCATGAAGGGAGGAGACAGCGTGGCGATGGTATTGTTCACGGGCCTGCTCCAGGGCATATTCTGCGCCGCCGCGGCGGTGTACTCGCATCAGTGCTACCACCAGATGCAGAAAGAGAGCTGAACGAGGAGGCGCGGGCATGGCATGGACAGTATACAAGCACGAGACCCCTGACGGCAAGGTCTATATCGGCGCGACCTCGCAGTCCATCGAGAAGCGGTGGAAGGCCGGGTACCGCGGAGGCAGGTTCAGGGGGGCAGTGGAGGCATACGGATGGGAGGGCATGGCCCACGACGTCCTATGCGAAGGGCTGACGCAGGAGCAGGCGTCGCAATAGGAGAAGGCCATGATCCGCCGCTTCTGCTCTACCGACCCCGACAGGGGATACAACACCGACGAGGGAGGCTTCGCAGGGCACCTCCAGTCCGAGGAGACCAGGGCCAGAATATCGGAGGCCAAGAAGGGCGTGCCGTGTCCCGAGTGGATACTGGAGAGGATGCGCTCGGCGCCCCGCAGGTACGTCTATACGGACGAGCACCGCAGGCGCATATCCGAGAGCCTGAAGGGGCATGTCATCAGCGACGAGACGAGGGCCCTCCTCAGGGAGAAGGGGCTCAACAGGGGAGGGAAGCCAGTCGCGCAGTACCTCAAGGACGGCACCAAGGTCGCGGTGTATCCTTCCGTCAACGAGGCCACGAGGCAGACCGGCATCCATTCGCAGAGCATAGGGCAGACATGCCTCGACAAGCGCAGGAGCGCCGGCGGATACGTCTGGAGGTATGAATGATGGAGGCCGAGGCGGTCGGGATGGTCGTGCTGGCCCTCTCGACCATCCTGGGGGCGTTCGCGGTCGTCGCCAAGCCGATGCTCCAGCTGAACGCCACCATCACGCGCCTGGAGGCGGTCCTCAACACCCTGCAGGAGAAGATGGCCGAGGTCGGGACGACGATCAAGACGCAGGACAGCCGCCTGGACCGCGCCGAGACCACCCTCACCGAGCACGGCATGAGGATCGAGCGCCTGGAGGAGGAGTGCGAGAGGAGGCACGGCTGACATGGCGGAGAAGAAGAAGGGAGGACGGCCCTCGAAGTACGAGACCCATGTCGCGCCCAGGATCGAGGAGGTCCGGCAGTGGGCCAAGGCCGGCGCGACCAACCGCGAGATAGCCGCGGCGCTGGCGATAGACGAGTCGGTGCTGTACGACTACGTCAAGAGGTTTCCCGATTTTTCCAAGACGATAACCGAGGGCAGGATGGCCGGGGCCGCCGAGGTCAAGACCGCCCTGCTCAGGCTCGCGGTGGGGTACGAGGTCAAGGAGACCGAGACCAGGGCCGAGCCGGGCGAGGACGGCAAGATGCACCCGGTGAGCACCAAGATCACCACGAAGCAGGTCCAGCCCGACATACGCGCCATCGAGGCGTACCTGAGGAACGCCGCCGACGAGTGGAGCGACGTCGACTCCGCGACCAGGATGGTCAAGGAGGCCGAGGCCGAGCTCAAGCGCATGATGGCGTCCATGCAGGGATTCTAAGGCGGTAAACTGACGCCGCATACAGGAAAACGGACGGCTTTCTGCATAAATGTGCACGGAACCGCCCGTTATCCTGCGCCGAGGGGATAGGATGTTCAGCGGACTGGGAGACTTCTACAGGTCGGACGAGTGGCAGAGGTGCAGGTCGCTGTTCATCGCGGAACGGCTGGCCCGCGACGGCGAGCTCAGGTGCGAGAGGTGCGGGAAGCCCATCGTCAGGCAGTACGAGGCGATCCTGCACCACAAGCAGGAGCTGGACGACGCCAACGTCTTCGACCCGCAGGTGGCCCTCAACCCGGACAACCTCATGCTCGTCTGCCACTGGTGCCACGACGCCATCCACGAGAGGTGGGGCCATCAGAGGAGCAGGCACGTCTACCTCGTGTGGGGCTGTCCATGTTCGGGCAAGAGGGCGTTCGTCGACGCGTCGAGAGGGAAGCACGACATAGTCGTGGACATAGACGCCATATTCGACAGCCTGGGCGGGGAGAGGAGCGCCGTCAAGTCCGAGGCGCTGGCGATGTACCGCACCGCCGTCGACATGGTGAGGACGCGCGGAGGGCGGTGGAGGAACGCCTGGATCATAAGGACGCTGCCGAGGTCCAGCGACAGGGAGAGGCTGCAGAGGGACCTGGGCGGGGCCGAGGAGGTCCGCGTCGAGAGGCCCTTGGACGAGTGCAGGGAGGAGGCCAGGAGGCGCGGCGGCGACTGGCCCGAGTGGGTCGAGCAGTGGGTCCAGGACGCGTCCTGACCCTTTCAAGCCGTGGAAGGGGTTGTCCGATGCGACGGCGGGCATCCCTGTCCTGGATCGCGTGCACCTTCCCGTCCGCCGTCAAACGTCCGTCTTACGGCAGGATATATGAATCCGTAAGGTCATTTTTCATGCATGGACAGGAAATCGCTGATTTTTGTTCTGGTGATAGCGGTATTGGCCCTGGTGGCAATCGCCGCGATAGGCTCCGCAGGGAGCGAGAAGGAGAAGGACGTCCCGCAGACGCCCGACACGCCCGCGACGCCGGAAGTCCCGGACACGCCCGAGGTGCCCGACACGCCCGCGAATCCCGAAGCCTCCATGATCAGGCTCGACCGCTACGTCGTGTTCGCGGAGATCACCGACCTCGTGACGCTGACGGCGACGGTCCCGCAGGGGCAGGGCGAGGTCTCGTGGTCGTCCTCCGACGCTTCCATCGCGGAGGTCGACGGCGGGCGCGTGCAGTTCAAGAAGTGGGGCCCGTGCGTGATCGCGGCCGAGTCGGACGGCGCGAGGGCCGAATGCCTGGTCGTCGTGAACAGCTACCTGCACAGGAGCGCGCTCGAGCCGGACAACGCGACCCTCGCCGACATAGAGGGGAGCAGGATCCTCCGCGTCTGCCCCGCCCCGGAGTCGACGGTGGAGTCCGCCCTGCTGTTCTACGGCTACCACGAGGCCGCCGCGAGGGAGGGCGCGTCCGGCGCCATGGGGTATGCGCAGTACCACGCGGACCTGGCCGCCGAGAAGGCGTGGGCGAGAGGAGGGTACGACAAGGAGGCCCTCGCAGGAGTCATGGTCGGGGAAGGATGGCCCGAGGACCTGGCGAAGGAGGCCGTGTCCGTCCTCAAGACCTGACTGCATTAAGTACAGGGCGCGCATTTCCACAAACGGCGGGGGGCACGACACATCCAGATTCTGCCCCGCCGCCACTTTCGGCCATCCCTCGGCTCCTGTTTTATACGCGCACGCGCAACGGCTTCGCATGGATGTGTCGAGCGGGCGCGGCAGCGTCAGGTCATGCAAGAGATGCGGGAAGGAGTTCTTCGATCCTCGCGGGGCGAGGGCGATGTGCTTCGAGTGCCACAAGCGGAAGAAGAAGCCGACGTTCACCGAGGAGAAGGCGTGCGCCGTCTGCGGCAAGGGATTCATCCCAAGGTCGGCGAACCATGCGTTCTGCTCCGAGGGATGCTTCGCCATGAGGTTCGGGACCGCGACATGCCCGACCTGCGGCAAGGGCTTCGTCAGGGTCCGCAAGGGCCAGATGCACTGCTCGAACGAGTGCGCCTTCGAGGCGAGGCACGAAGCGTCCAAGAGGCCGTGCCCGGTGTGCGGGAGGATCATGTCGTACCGCGAGGACAAGAAGAACGCGTTCTGCTCGAAGGAGTGCATGTACCATGCGCATGGGACCATCAGAACGTGTCTGCAGTGCGGAAGGGAGTTCCACGCCGTCAAGACGAACCAGGGCAAAGGGAAGTACTGCTCGCGGGAGTGCCAGTTCAAGGCACAGATAAGGAGGCCGATGGCGGTCTGCCGGCAGTGCGGGAAGGAGTACCGCGTCGGCAGGGAGAGCAAGGGCGTCTACTGCTCGCACGAGTGCCAGCGGGCCAGCATGAGGAAGGAGAGGAAGCCGTGCGCGTACTGTGGGAGGGACCACATGGCGGACGAGGGGGAGTACTGCTCCAAGAGATGCGAGAAGGCGGCGTACCGCGAGGGGTTCGGAGGGCAGTTCGACGACATGGTCGAATGGATGGGATGGCTGTCGAAGACGTTCAGGATCGAGAAGGAGTGCGAGCTGTGCGGCGACATGTTCAGGGCGAGGAGGGACAACACAAGATGGTGCCCTCAATGCAGGAGATATCTGCGGAACCGGCACCATGAGCTCCGCATATACAGGAACGGGAAGCCCGACCTGTCCATCACGCTGTGGAAGGTCTACCAGCGCGACAAAGGGTACTGCCGCAGGTGCGGTCTGAGGTTGTCCTTCGACCACGATCCCAACGACGACGAGTACCCGAGCATCGACCACATCGTCCCGCTGGCCAAGGGAGGGCTCCACAGGTGGGACAACGTGCAGCTGATGTGCAGGGGATGCAACTCCCTCAAGTGCGACGAGGAGCCTGCGGTGCGCGAGAGGTCGTTCCAGACGAGGCTGGCCGTCGACGGCTGACCGCGAGGCCCTGAGAGGGGCAGACCGAAATCTTTATATACCCCCACCCTCCGAAGGATACCGGCCGTGGGGGTAGTGTCACGGCGGGCGTATGTGTCACCCCACGCAAATTTTTGAAAATTCCCTGGAAAATCGAAACCTGTGCGTTTCCGACAACATCCCCGCGCATCGTCGCCGAACCACAGCCCGCCTGTGGCCCGCCAGGACGCGACGACGTCCTCGCTGGTATCGAAGACCGTCCGAAGCCCTCGGGCTCGCCACGGCCCGTCCTGGTGCGATCCGACGATGGCGGCCCATCCGAGCCTTTCATCATGCGCCACGGCGTCGCACCATCCATGACCAACGCAGATTCCTTAGCGCTAATCGTCACGGCCCTGGGCGGCACGCCCGCCGGCACCACGAACGCCGAGCTCATCCAGGAGATCGCGGTCCTCCTGGGGTCCGAAGCCTCCGCCGACACGAACTCCGAGGCCCTGTCCGCCCTCGCGGCCGCCCTCACCGGCAAGACCGTCGGCACCGGGCAGACGAAGACCGCCACGCCCAAGACGACCAAGGTCACCGTCACCCCGGACACCGGGAAGGTGCTCACCAAGGTCGAGGTGTCCGCCGTCACCGCCGCCATCGACGCGAACATCGTGGCGGAGAACATCAAGTCCGGGGTCACCATCCTCGGGGTAGAAGGCACCTACGGCGGGAAGTGAAAACCGTTTCGCGGAGGGGTTGCGCCCCTCCTTTCTTCACATCCCGACCGAAGCGCGGGCGACCACGACCGACGCCGTGGCGGTGGTCTCCATGACCGAGACCGAGGTCGCGCCCAGGTCGGCCATGAGCTCGCCGGCCATGCGCAGGGCGCGGGCGAGGTCCTGGACCCCGATGCGCCCCAGGGGGCCGTCCGGGCCGTCGGCGCAGACGACGAACATCGCCACAGCCCCCAGGAGGGCACGCCGCCGTCCAGCATCGCCCAGGACTGCAGCTCGTCGGTGTCATGGTCCACCAGGACCAGGTACCCGTCGAAGCGGTCCTCGCGGGCCTTCCCGAGCTGGCGGAGGAACTCGCCCTCGCCGTCGTCCAGCGACTCGCCGCGCCACACGACGGTGCGGACGCCGCGATGGCGGCGGGCGACCTCGTAGGCGGTCATTCGGCCCACCCTCCCTCGATGGCGTCGGCGACGTCCGTCACGTTGTCCAGCGCGTCCCCGAGGGCGTCGGAGAGCGCGTACAGGCCCGCCCTGTCCAGCTCGTCGATGATCGCGCGGAGGTCGCGGGCGCATCCCTGCAGCGTCCCGGCGGCGCGGATGCGGGCGTCGGGCCCGAAGGCGTCAGGTATCCTGGCGGCCTGCATTCAGTTCGCCCCCTCGACGATGCGCTTCATGATGGCGACGGCCTCCTCAAGGGCCTCCATGTCGTCGTAGCGGCCCATGAGGTTCAGGCCCATCTCCAGGCCCCTCATGCGCTCCAGGATGTCCTCGGCGGTCGCCTGGACCCTGCGCTCGTTCCTCGCGGCCTCCGCCGCCATCTCATTTTCCCAGTCGATGTTTCCGTTCATGTCTTTCACATCCCGGGGCCTCTCACCGCCCCATGATTACTATATGGTAACATCAGTATATATAATTTTGTATACATGGGCTACCGTGCCCGCCGACGATCCTGCGATACCGAGAAAAGCCCGGACCGCCATCGAGGACGCCGGTGGCCCCATGTCTGCCACCGCCGGGGTCCTCTCACGATTCAACGGCCCCGGCTCCCTTCTATCATGGAATATATATCGAGCCCTATATGGTATTGCGTATATACAAAATTATATATACTGATGTTACCATGTAACATATGCGGGAAGTGAGAGCCCGCAGGAAGCGAAAGACATGATAAGCAGATTCGAAGTGAAGACGACGACCGACGACGAGACCGGGGCGCCCGTGGTCCTCCTGGACATGAAGGAGTGGGTGCGCGACATGTACGGGTTCATGACCGCCGACCAGGCGGAGGCGATGGCCGCCGCGCTCATGGACGCCGCCGAGGCGATCCGCGCGAAGGGGGCGCAGTGAATGGCCAGGTGGGACACCGACGCCGGGTGCGACGTCCTGTGCGACCTGCACGAGGCCAGGGACCTCCTGGGCGAAGCCCTCCGCAAGAGCCGCGAGGGGGTCCTCCCCTCCTCCGGGCGCATATCCAACGCCATGCGCGAGGCGGAGGAGGCCATCGACGTGCTGACCGCGGCCCTGCGCCGCGCGGGGGTGCTGGAATGAGGGCCGCCGCCGAGCATCGCGGCTACCGGATCGTCGAGACCGACTGGACGACCGAGGACCCCGCCACCGGCGAGGTCCGCCCCGTGTACGTGATCCCGGGCCTCAAGGAGCGCCCGTCCAGGCCGTTCCTGACGACCGTCGAGGAGGCGAGGGAGTACATCGACGACGAGCTGGACGGCCGCGAGGCGTGGGCGAGGGAGTCCTCGGAGACGTTCACGGCCCAGGCCAGGGCGCACGGCAGGTCGGTTGCCGTCACGATCCCGAGCTCCGCCGTCAGGCGCCTCGGCGTCGAGGTCGGGGACGAGCTCGAGGTCACGGTCAGGAAGGTCTGAGGAAAGACCGCGCCTCCATGCGAAACCGGCTCGGGCGCCATGTGTGTGTGGTGTGTGTGTGGCGTCCGGGAAGGGCATGGGAACGAATCGGAGGGGGAGAAATTTGCAGCGAACGCCCCCTCCGCGCCTATAGGAAGGCGATTTTATGGAAAACGTCGCAGGATATAATGGCATCGAATCACACATAGACGACTACTGCGCCGTGCTCGTGAGGAGAGGGCGCAAGGAGTCCACGGCCAAGGACGTCAGGAACGCGCTGAGGAAGTGCGCCGCGTGGCTGGCCTCCGCCGGGATCGTGGAGATGGAGGACGTGACCGCCGAGGCCGTCGCCATGATGGCCCAGGGCCTCCCGGGGAAGGAGTCGACCCGCCGCCAGTACGTGTCCGGCTTCTCGGGCTACATGAAGTGGCTGACCGGGCGCGACGTCGTCGGCCAGGCCCGCCTGCTGTGGAACCCGCCCCAGGGCGACGGCAGGACGTGGATGACGGCCGAGGAGTACAGGCGCGTCATGGAGGCCGCGGGGCCCGCCGAGAGGGTCATGCTGTCGCTGGCGGCGACGATGGGCCTGCGCCGGGCGGAGGTCGCCGACCTCCGGCTCTCCGACTTCGAGGACGGCTTCGTCACGATCCGCGGCAAGGGCCACGGCCCGGAAGGGAAGGAGGCCGTGAAGCGCCTGTCCGAGCCCGCCCGCGAGGAGATGGAGGCGTGGCTCAGGGTCCGCCCGCCGTCGGGATCGGACGCCCTGCTCGTCAGGCCGTCCGGGGAGCCGATGGACTTCCACGCGGTCGCGTACCGCGTCCGCAGGCTGTCCGAGAGGACCGGCGTGGCGTTCTCCATGCACACGCTGAGGAGGCTGTACGCCATGACGCTGGCCGACGCGGGCGTCCCGCTGGAGACC
>JAEEGG010025274.1_pt1 | contig 11446 bp, 8 predicted proteins | sample 9134161 | NCBI WGS metagenome assembly JAEEGG01 (sample SAMN16246543, study PRJNA631951) | gut metagenome | biome: gut microbiome; feature: rumen; material: CR-attached | host: Bos | place: Iran: Karaj | collected 2018-10 | reverse complement strand
CTAAAAATCTTGTACATTCAAATTTTTTGTAGTAATTTTGCAGGGTTTTTGGAAAGCATGCAGCAGCACGAGCAAAAATGGGATCTGACCATCACGCCGAAGGATCGGTTGTTGGCGGTAGATTGGAAGGAGATATGGCGGTATCGCGATATGTTCCTGCTGTTCGTGGAGCGTGCTTTCCGCGTGGCATACAAGCAGACGATCTTAGGTCCGTTATGGTTCATCATCACGCCGGTGCTGAGTGTGATTGTGTACGTGACAGTGTTCGGCGGTATCGCGAACATCCCGACGGACGGTGTGCCGCCGATCTTGTTCTATCTGCTCGGGATATCTGTGTGGGGCTATTTCTCCAGCTGCCTGAGCGCGACGTCTAACTCGTTTGTGAGCAATGCGGATATCTTCGGTAAGGTCTATTTCCCGCGCATCATCATGCCGCTGGTGGCGGTGACGACGAACCTGTTGTCGTTTGCGATCCAGTTGGCTATCTTCGCGGTGTTCTACATCTATTACGTGGCGACAGGGACGGAGCTCGTCATTCATTGGCAAATCGTGCTGTTCCCGCTGCTGATTGTGCTGCTGGCGCTGATGGCGGTAGGTTTCGGTATGATCTTCTCGTCTATGACAACGAAGTATCGCGACCTGCAGATCATGCTCAATAAGATCATCTCGCTGTGGGTGTATGTGACGCCGGTGATCTATCCGCTGAGTATGGTGACGAACGAGAAACTGCATCTGGCGATGAGTCTGAACCCCGTGACGCCGGTGGTGGAGGCGATTAAGTTCTCGCTGTTAGGACAAGGGCAGTTCAGTTGGCTCTGGCTCGGGTACAGTGCGTTGTTCACGCTGATATTGTTAATCTTCGGATTGATGCTATTTAACAAAGTGCAAAAGTCCTTCATGGACACTGTTTAATCAAAAACGCGCTGCGCTTACAAAAACACGCTACGCTCACGAAAATAACAAAAATGATTTTTTTAGTAAATAAACATAGATAAAAACTTCCGCCCCTGCTACTTAGAATAGTTTACTATTTCGGCCTACGCGGCCTTGAGCGTATTTGACTACTAACACGCGCTCACAAGCGAGCTTGAAGCGCGCCTTACCATCCAAATTCGCGCAGCGAAAGCTGCTAAAATAATAATCTATTCTGCATAGCAGCCATAAACACAAATTTAATTTATTGCTTATAGAACTTGCGTATTGGCACAAAACGACACGACATATTTTAATACGGTTATCACGCCGCAGTCATTTGCAAAGGGGCTGGGGTTGAAGGAACTTTGGCAGAAGAAGTACCTGATTTGGCTGTTTATCAAGCGCGATATCACGGTGCAGTACAAGCAGACGATCTTCGGTATGGGGTGGTACTTCATCTCGCCGTTGTTCACGATGTTCATGTATATCGTGGTGTTCGGCCGCATCGCCGGCATCCCGACGGATGACATCCCGCAGCCGGTGTTCTACCTGAGCGGTATCTGTTTGTGGGAGTATTTCTCGACCTGTCTGACGGATGCGGCGGGTACGTTCCAGAGCAACGCGGGCTTGTTCGGCAAGGTCTATTTCCCGCGTCTGGTGGCGCCGGTATCGAAGGTGATCTCGAAGATGTTCCGCTTTAGCCTGCAGCTGATCACGTTTGTGTTCGTATATGTGCTGTACGTCATCAAGGGCGTGCATCTGCACCCGAACTGGTATCTGTTGCTGTTCCCCGTGCTGGTGATGATGATGCAGTGTCTGGCGTTGGGGCTCGGACTGATCATCTCCTCGGCGACAACCAAATACAGGGACTTGACGAATTTCTTCGGGGTGTTTGTGTCGCTGTGGATGTACGCGACGCCGATCGTGTATCCGCTGAGTTATGTGACTAATCCGACGCTGCATAAGATCATGCTTTTCAACCCGATGACAGCGATCATCGAGACGTTCAAATACGGGGCGTACGGTGCAGGTGAGTTCAGTTGGACGGCCTTGGGTTATAGCGCCGGCATAATTTTTGTACTGCTGATAGCAGGTATCGCGATGTTTAACCGAAAGCAGAAGTTTTTCATCGACACGATATAGAGCCACGTGGCGGAAAACGAAAAGGCCACCCGAAGGTAGCCTTAAATCGTTTGGAGCCACTTCCCGGACTCGAACCGGGGACCTACGCATTACGAATGCGTTGCTCTACCAACTGAGCCAAAGTGGCCTACTTTTCAAAAGCGGGTGCAAAGGTACAACAAAAAATTGATATACGCAAATATTTCGTGAAAAAAAGTGCATTCATAGTTATTTTTTTGTTCTGCATGACGTCTCTGTTCGCGCAGACGCATACGCGTGTGTTCAATGAGAATATACGTACGCTGCGCGTGGCGCGGGATGTGTTGACCTTAGAGGAACAGGAACCGCTGCAGATCTCGTTCGACGAGATGAGCCATGAGGTGAGGATGTACAGTTACACTGTACAAATGATGGATTGTTGGAATGATGGAATGATGGAACGTAGGAATGATGGAATGTTGAGTAGTGAGTACTTACAGGGATTCACGACAGCGGATATCACGGATTTTGAGCACTCGATCAACACGAGCCGCGAATACACGCATTATTGGTTCGAGTTCCCGAACGAGGACATGCGTCTGATCAAGAGCGGCAATTACCGCCTGACGATCTACGAGGACGGCAATCCGGACAACAAGGTGGCAGAAGTGGATTTCTGCGTGGTGGAACCGATGGTGAAGATCGGCGCGAAGGTGCGTGCGAACACAGATATCGAGTTCAACGGCCGATACCAGCAAGTAGATGTGGATGTAAGTATAAGTGAAGAGTTAAGAGTTAATAGTGAAGAGTGGAAAGTGGTGGTGACGCAGAATAACCGCTTGGACAATGCCGTCGTGCTGACCAAACCGACGTATATAGAGCCTAAACGGCTGCGGTATATCAATAACAAAGACCTGATCTTTGAAGGCGGCAACGAGTATCATCATTTCGATGCGTTCAGTCGTTTCTACGCCGGAGTAGGGATCGACCGGGTGTACCACGAGATGGGTGACTACCACGCGCTGCTGTTCCCGACGGAGATCGCGCGAGGCGAGTATAGCCATGAGTTCGACAGCAACGGCCGCTATGTGGTAAATGCCGAGCGTACGTCGGATGTGGATACGGAGGCTGAGTATATGTGGGTTTACTGGATGCTGCCGGTTGAGAAACCGTGGTTCGACGGGGCGCTGTATGTAGGCGGTGAGTTGTTCGGCAACGAGATGAGTATGCGCAACCGCATGCAGTACGACAACGAGCGCAAGTGCTACTGGCTCACGGCGCTGGTCAAGCAAGGCGGATATGACTATCAGTATTGGTTTGTACCAAAAGAGTCGAAAGTCGATAGTCAAAAGTCGAAAGTAAAAACTACCACCCAGCGAGTGGATGGTAGTTATTGGCAGACGGAGAACGAGTATGCGATCTATGTCTATTGGCGTCCTTTCGGTGCGCGTTATGATCGGCTCGTTGGTGTGTCCGTTGTGAAGCCTTAGTCGATGCGGATGAAATGTCCGCGCTTATCGAAGATCAACTCCATATCGTTGTTAATCTCCACTTCCTGCTTCATCTGCTCGAACTTATATTCGGTGATGATAGCGTTTGGGAAGGTAGCGTGTACATACTCCACGATCTTCGTGGGCACGAGCGTCTCAAGGACGCCGTTTTTGTTTTCAGCCTTGTGCAGACCGGCGCGCTCGTCGAAGACCAGCTTCGTGCCATCGGTAAGCAGGAAAGCATACTCCATATGACCGAACACTTTCTCCACCGTGATGAACTGCACCTGCTCAGCCGTGAAGAACTGCTGATACTCGGTCTGAACCACTTCAGGGATTTTATCAAATGCGATAGGTCGTTTGCCTTTCTTGGCGAATACGCCGAGAACGCATACACTCATCAAGAGTGCAATAAGTGTGATTTTTTTCATTTCTTTTATTTTGCTAAACGTTCTTTAATTGCTTTGGATTCAGCCTCATAGCCCGGTTTGTCGAGCAGGGCGAACATATTCTTCTTGTATGCCTCAACACCCGGTTGGTTGAACGGATTGACGTCGAGTACATAGCCGGATATACCGCATCCGCGCTCGAAGAAATAGATGAACTGGCCGATGTTGTACTCATCGATGCGATCGAAGGAGATGTGGATATTGGGCACACCGCCATCGACGTGAGCCAGTTGGGTACCGAGCTCTGCCATCTTGTTCACTTCATCGACACGCTTGCCGGCGAGGAAGTTGAGTCCGTCGAGGTTTTCCTTATCTTCCGGAACGAGCACTGTCTTGTTGGCTTGCTCGATCGAGATCACGGTCTCGAAGATTGTACGCTCGCCGTCCTGGATCCATTGACCCATGGAGTGCAGATCGGTTGTAAAATCAACCGATGCCGGGAAGATACCCTTATGGTCCTTACCCTCGGATTCGCCGTACAGTTGTTTCCACCACTCGCTGAAATAGTGCAGTTTGGGGTTGAAGTTCACGAGGATCTCGATCTTCTTTCCGCTGCGATAGAGGGCGTTACGGATGGCTGCGTACTGGCATGCGGGGTTCTGAGCGTACGGCACTTTGATGTCCGTTGCTTTCTCCATATCCTGCGCACCTTTGACGAGGGCTTTGATGTCACCACCTGCTACTGCGATCGGAAGCAGACCAACCGGCGTGAGCACCGAGAAACGGCCGCCTACGTTATCGGGGATGACGAAGGTCTTGTAGCCTTCTTTGGTTGAGAGCGAACGGAGTGCACCTTTGGCTTTGTCCGTTACAGCCACGATACGATGCTTCGCTTCCTCTTTGCCGACTTGCTTCTCGAGCATGGTCTTGAGCAGACGGAAAGCGAGGGCTGTCTCGGTCGTTGTACCGGATTTGGAGATATTGATGATACCGAACTGCTTGTCTGCGAGGAACTCCATGAGCTCTGCGAGGTAGTCCTCACCGATGTTGTTTCCTGCATACACTACGTACGGATTCTTGCGATCTTTTGCTACGAAGGCATCAAAAGCCGAAGCCAACGCCTCGTTCACAGCGCGTGCACCGAGGTACGAACCACCGATACCGGCTACGATAACCACCTCACAACGGCGACGCAGCTCGTCGGCACAAGCCTGTACCTCATTGAGGAAAGCGTCGGTGATAGAGGAGGGGAGATGAACCCAACCGATGTAGTCGTTTCCGGCACCCTGGCCGTTCTCGAGCAGCAGGTTAGCTGCTTGTGTTTGCGACTCCAGTTGTTTGAGAGCAGCGGCGTCCACGAACGAGGCTGCATTTTTTAAACACAGTTGCATATTATTGTAATTTAGAAGTTAATGACTTGATGATAGGTTTGGCTTTCTGCTTGTTGTAGAGGATCTCGTACATGGCATCGACGATGGGCAGTGCCACTTTCATGCGGCGGTTAGCCTCGTAGATCGCCTTGGTGCCATAGTATCCCTCGGCGACCATCTCCATCTCCATCTGTGCGGCTTTGACGGAGTATCCGAGTCCGAGCATCTGACCAAACTGACGGTTACGACTGAACTGCGAGTAGCCCGTCACAAGCACGTCGCCCAGATAACCCGAGGCGGTGATGTCACGCGGCACGTTACTCATCGCTGTCGCGAAACGCTGGATCTCCTGGATGGCGTTGGACAGCAGCACGGCCTGGAAGTTATCGCCGTAATGGAGCGCCTGACACATACCCGCGGCGATGGCGTAGATGTTCTTCATTACCGAACTGTACTCGAGTCCGATCACGTCGCTCGAGAGGGTAGTGTGCACATACGATGTCTGGAACAGCTTCGACCATATCTCTGCGTTCTGGCGGTTCTCACAACCGATGGTGAGGTAACTCAGACGCTCGAGCGCGATCTCCTCCGCATGACACGGACCGGCGATGACGCCGAGTTGGTCAAACGGGATACGGAAGCGCTCGTGCAGATAATCGGTGATGATGACGTTCTCATCGGGGATCATACCCTTGACGGCCGAGATAACGACCTTGTGGGTCATGTCGCGGCGGATCTTCGTCAGCGTCTGCTTCACGTACGGCGAAGGTATAGCGAGGATGAGCACATCCGACTGCGCTACCGTCTGGTTGATGTCCGAAGAGAAATGGATACGGCTCACGTCGAACTCTGCCGCACCGAGATAGGAGGGGTTCTTGCCGGTGGAGATAAACTCATCGATCACCTCCTGGCGACGGATGAACCAGTTGATCTCACCTTGGTTTTGCATGACGATCTTTGCCAATGCCGTCGCCCAGGATCCCGAACCCAAAATAGCTACTTTGCGATACATATTATGCCTCCGGTTTCATTGTCGGGAATAAGAGTACTTCCTGAATGGTCGGTTGACCGGTCATGAGGATCGCCAGACGATCGATACCGATGCCGATACCGGACGTAGGCGGCATGCCGTACTCGAGCGCACGCATGAAATCATGGTCGATGACCATGGCCTCGTCGTCACCCTTGTCGGCGAGCTTCATCTGCTCTACGAAGCGGTTGTATTGGTCGATCGGGTCGTTGAGCTCCGAGTAAGCGTTCGCCAACTCCTTGCCGTTCACCATCAGCTCGAAACGCTCGGTCAGTCCGGGTTTGGAGCGGTGCATCTTCGTCAGCGGCGACATCTCTACGGGGTAGTCGGTGATGAAGGTCGGTTGGATGAACGTACCCTCACAGGTCTCGCCGAAGATCTCGTCGATCAGTTTGCCCTTACCCATATGCTCCGTGTCCTCCACACCGAGTTTCTTCGCCTCTGCGCGGATCTCGTCCTCACTCATGGATGCCAGATCGAGTCCGGTCTTTTCCTTGATCGCATCGAGGATCGGCAGACGGCGGTACGGCGCTTTGAAGTCCACTTCGTGATCACCGATCTGCACCTTGGTCGTACCGTTGACAGCGATCGCGATCTTCTCCAGCAACTGCTCGGTGAAGGTCATCATCCAGTTATAATCCTTGTATTGCACGTAGAGCTCCATGCAGGTGAACTCGGGGTTGTGGCTGCGATCCATACCCTCATTGCGGAAGTTACGACCAATCTCATACACGCCCTCAAAACCGCCTACGATCAGACGCTTGAGATAGAGCTCCGTCGCAATACGCAGGTACATATCCACGTCGAGTGAGTTATGATGCGTGATGAACGGACGTGCGGATGCACCGCCGGCTATCTGCTGCAGGATCGGGGTCTCCACCTCCGTATAACCTGCCTCGTCGAACACCTGACGCATCGTGCGCAGGATTGTCGCGCGTTTCAAGAAGGTGTCCTTCACGCCCTCGTTCACTACCAGATCCACGTAACGCTGACGATAGCGCTGCTCCGGATCATTGAATCCGTCATAGGCTACACCGTCTTTGTATTTCACGATCGGCAGCGGACGAAGCGATTTGGCGAGCACCGTCAGTTTCTGCGCATGCACGGATATCTCACCCATCTGCGTGCGGAAGACAAAGCCCTCGATGCCGATGAAATCACCGATATCCAGCAACTTCTTAAACACCACATTGTACATCTGCTGCTCTACCGTTGTGGGCTGCTCGCCCTCGGCTACCGGAGCTTGTATATCATCGCGGGAAACATAGACCTGAATACGGCCCTTGCTGTCCTGCAGCTCGATGAACGAAGCCTTACCCATGATGCGCTTCGACATCAGACGACCGGCAATGCGTACCTTGTCGCCTGTGTGCCATTTGCCTTCGCCTTCATCCACGAAGCCCGCCTTGATGTCCGTAGAAAAACCTGTTACTTCATACTCCGCCGCAGGGTAGGGATCTATGCCCATGTCCCGCATGGTCTGCAGACTCTGCCGACGGACGATTTCTTGTTCACTTAATTCCATATAATGTTCTTGTTATTCAAAATTTCCAAATTTATTTCATTTTTCGCTCAACGCACTCCGCGATAAAGCGTGCTACCTCCTTCGGCTCCAGACCGGTCACATTCAGCACGAGATCATAGTTACGCGCATCATAGCGTGTCTTGCCGCTGAACGTCATGGTAAAGTTCTCCCGCGCCTGATCCACTTTGTCTATTAAGGCATCAGCACTCCCCTCGTTGATGTTCAGCCGTCTCGCCACTTTGTCACGACGGAAGGTTTTGTCCGCCATCAGGAAGACCTTAAACGCGCGTTCATCCTCGCGGAAGATATGAAAACCCGTGCGCCCTAACAGCACGAATGACTCTTTTTCGGCTAACTCACGAACCAGTTTCTCCTCCTCGTCGTACAAGTCCTGCGATACGTTCTCATACCACCAACTCGGTTTGACCGATTTGATTTGATCCACTTGTTCCTGCGTCAGGTTATACTCCTCGCGGATGGGTTCCAACACTTGACGATCATATAACTGCACGCCTAACAACTGCGCCAACTCCGCGGCGATCTTACGTCCACCGGTACCAAACTCCCGGCCGATAGTCACAATAAACCTTTTCACGTATAATAAGAGTTTATAGCAATGATTTCACATTTCGGCTGCAAAGATACAACAAAAAAATGACATATGCAAGAGCATATGTAACTTTTGTTAATAATTGCACATTTATCAAAAAAATGCGCATATATGGCGCGCGGGCTTGCATATGTCAGAAAAAAGCAGTACCTTTGCGGTCGCAAAGGTTTTGAAGTATGAAAACAAATTGGAAAATAGGTACGCTTTTGGCATGGATGATGCCGATTGCGATGTTGTTCTGCGGATGTAAGAACAACGGAACGGATGTCGATGATCCGACGTCGAAGGAACTGCACTATGCATGGGTGAACATCAATGATCAGACCAAGGAGGCGGATATCCTCTTGGCTTGCTCCAACGGCAGTCATATGATCTGCGATGTGAACCATGACAATAAAAACGGCATGTTGTATTTCAACAATGCGACGAATGCCAACATCTATGACGGTTATTATATCTTCGTGGACTCGACCGGCACGCCGATGATGCTCAGCACTCCCAAGGGAGATTTCTTCTTCAAGAACGTGACGGAGAACAGCTGTGATCTGGCTTATAGAGCGGACGAGCAAGCAGAACCGGTCTATTATTTTGGTGTACAGCTGGATGGAGACGAAGCGCAGGGCATGATGCTGCGTAAGGGTACCGCCTCTTGGGGCGAATCGGTCACGGCGCCCTTCACCAAATGGTGGAGCGAGATGAAGTCGTTCGACTGGACCTGGGACGATCATCAGCGCAAAGCCATCGTGCCGTACCTGGCGAAAGTAACCACCTTTGCCATCACGGCGGTTAGCGTTGTGGGAGAAGGGGACGTGATAGGCGGATTCATCACGCTCTACGAAGAGGCATTGAAGTCCGGACTCGTCGAAGGCTCGTTGGTATCGTATATCGATGCCTACAAGAAGTTAGGCGAGTTAGGGGATTTGTTTAAACTGTTCACCGGTCAATACGGTCTGGACGATGTGCAAGGTTTTGCCGTCGATTACATCTCGGAAAAGATCAGCGCCAACTCGGAATATCAGCTCGATCATCTTGCTACGTTCAATGAGATATCGTGGGAGATCTTCAACCATCCGGAGGAGCATATAGCCTTGAGCCGTTATAAGGTTCAGATCCCGAAGAGCGGCGGACTCGCGATGATCAAAGTGACGGCGCAGGACGGATGGTATGTCAGTTGGGATGTGCCGAGTTGGATCGGTTATACGGTGGATGGCAGTTATATCAACATGAGTATCTCCCCGAACGACGAATCCGTTCCGCGGGAGCATACGATCCTCGTTTATCCGCGTTCGGGCGCGCTACCGGCTCGCCTGACCATCGTTCAGGATGGGGATGCGTTCGCTCTCGATCCGACGGAGATCACGTTCACCGGTATGAACGCGCACAATGCGATCTTAGTGAAGACGAACGATCAGGTTCGGTCATGGCGTGTGAAGTCCTGTCCGAACTGGCTCAACTACGATACGTCCACCACCACGATCTGGCTGGATACCAATCCGATGATGAGCATGCTGGGCGATCAGACCGGTGCGGTAGTCGTAGAGGCTACCTTGCAGGACGGCAGTACGGTAGAGCAGAGCTGCACCGTGATCTGGAAGCCGGGTACGGGCGCTGCTGACTCTTGGGATGGCACCACTTGGATCTTCAGCGGAACAATTACAGGCGATGACGGTTCCAGCGGAACGACCTCGATGAGGCTTGCTATTCATAGTGTCGCAGCGCATACAGCGACGATTTCGATTGGAGCCTACCCGAATATCTCCGCTACGGTGTACGCCAATGGCATAGGTAGTGTGCGGGGAACCTTCGGCGCCAATGGAATGACCGGCACCTATACGGTGACTCGTACCGGCGAGACTACCGCAACCTGTACCGTGCGAATGACCATTCAGGGCGCTGGTTCCGGAGGCGGAACGATGCAAGGAACAAAGCAATAAAATATTAACAACAATATATCGTGAAAAAGAAGATTGTAGTACGATTTTGTGGAGATTCCGGCGACGGAATGCAGCTGACGGGTAACATGTTTGCTCAGTTAGGTGCAGAGTTGGGACATGAGATCTCCACCTTGCCGGATTTCCCGGCAGAGATTAGAGCGCCGCAGGGAACGATAGGCGGCGTGAGTGGTTTCCAAGTTCAGTTAGGAAGCGGCGTTTATACGCCGGGTGACAAGGCGGATGTGATCGTGGCGATGAACGCGGCGGCGCTCAAAGTGAGTGCGCAGAGCAAGCATTTCCATGAGCACGCGATCATCATCGTCGATACCGACAGCATGACCGATAAAGATCTGGAGAAAGCGCTGTACAAGACGGATAACCCCTTTACGGAATTAGGCATTCCCGAGACGGTTCAGATCGTGCCGGTGGCACTGACGACCCTGACCAAAGAGGCGCTCAAGGACAGCGAGATGGACAATAAGTCCGTGCTCAAATGCCGTAACATGTTCGCGTTGGGTCTGATCTACTGGCTGTTTGACGAACCGATGGACAAGGCGATCCACCTGCTGGAGGATAAGTTCAAGAAGAAACCCGCCCTCATCGCCCCGAACACGAAGGTGATGGTGGACGGCTATAACTACGGACAGAATTTGGCGCTCAATATCACGCAGATCCATCTGGAGGAGTCGAAAGTCGAGAATCGGGCGCATGGTCGTTACACCTCGATCGCCGGTAACAAAGCGACGGCATGGGGACTGATTGCGGCGGCAGAGAAAGCAGGTAAGCACCTCTTCCTCGGTTCGTATCCTATCACCCCCGCGACGGATATCCTGCATGAGTTAGCGAGCCGCAAAGACATGAACGTGATGGCCATCCAGGCGGAGGACGAGATCGCCGGCGTATGTACGGCTATCGGTGCGGCTTTCGCGGGTGACTTGGCTTGTACGACGACGAGTGGCCCGGGTCTGAGTCTGAAATCCGAAGCGATCGGTCTGGCTGTGATGGCCGAACTGCCGTTGGTAGTGGTGGATGTACAGCGTGGTGGCCCGAGTACGGGTCTGCCGACGAAGACCGAGCAGTCG
>JAEEGG010025269.1_pt1 | contig 11448 bp, 11 predicted proteins | sample 9134161 | NCBI WGS metagenome assembly JAEEGG01 (sample SAMN16246543, study PRJNA631951) | gut metagenome | biome: gut microbiome; feature: rumen; material: CR-attached | host: Bos | place: Iran: Karaj | collected 2018-10 | reverse complement strand
AAAACAGCAAAAATGAAAACAGCAAGACTGTAATCGTAAAAAACTCCAATCATACTTTTAATGTTCTAATGCCTAACGAATCTAAAGCAAATGATGTTATTGAGCAAACCATACAATGGATAAATAAGGTTTTAATGATGAACAGGTAAAAATGATTTGGCAAATTTCTATCCGCGAGGGAATGAAAGCCGCCGAGCAGCGCATGAAAGAGCTGCAAAAGCTGATAGAGAACGGCGAGAATTATTTGCAGTATAAATTTCCTGTTCACTCTAAACACCACCGCCTTGCCTGTTTTGCCAAAAATGGGCGCAAAAAAGCAGTAAATCTTTTTCAAGACTTACTGCTTCATGTGCTGTCGTTGGGCGGCGGTTTATTCAATTTTGGGATTGGCTGGGCGGCAGCACTTCTTGCTATTCGGCAGCCAGGCAAATGCTTTTTGTCGCTATGTTATTTCTGAATGCAAGATCATGTTCTACGAAGATCATTGTAGGAGAAAATTCCCTAATCAGATTTTCAATTTGCATTCGAGAATAGATGTCAATATAGTTAAGAGGTTCATCCCACACATACAGATGTGCTTGTTCACAAAGGCTTTTTGCTATCAACACTTTTTTCTTTTGTCCCGCTGAAAAATCCTCCATTTTCTTTTCAAACTGTATTCGAGAAAAATCCATTTTCCGTAAGATTGCCTTAAACAAACTTTCATCAACACGATTGGCTTCCACAAACTCTGATAACGAACCATTCAGCATAGAAGTATCTTGAGGTACATAGGACAATATCATGCCAGAACCTATTGCAACTGTCCCACGATGTTCTATTTGTTGCCCAACCAGTAGCTTTAGAAGGCTCGTTTTCCCAGAACCATTTTTTCCATCAAGGGCAATGCGTTCTCCCTGTTTTACTGTAAACGAGATTGGCTGGCAGACATTTTTGCCGTCAAAAATCGGTACAACATCAGAGAAAGTCACTAAGGTATCTGAAAAATAGGGAAGCGGAGCGATTTTCAAATCTTCTACGGTTTCCAAATTTTTGAGAAGGCCGGACTTTTCCTCGATTGCACGTTGCTGCCGCACTTTGATAGCCTTTGAGCGTTTCATCATTTTGGCAGATTTGTGACCAATATACCCTCGGTCAACCGGGGCGTTCCCATATTTTGACGCTTCAATTCGGTCTGACCAGACAGAAGTTCTTTTAGCTGCCTTTTGCATATTATCAATGCTTTTTTTCAGCTTCACATTTTGAGCGAGTTCAAATTCTTGTTGACGCTGGAAGTTGGTGAACCAAGTAGAAAAATTTCCGCTTTGCACTTCGATGTTTGACCGATTGATCGACAGGATATGGTCAACACAGCCATCTAAAAAACAGCGATCATGAGAGACTAAGATAAATCCCTTTTTCCGTTTCAGGTATGCTGAAACGGTTTCTCTGGCTTTCATATCCAAATGGTTTGTCGGTTCATCAATCAGTAAAAAGTGTCCATCATTCAGAAATAGAGCGGCAAGCAGCACCTTGGTCTGCTCTCCATTGGAAAGCGTAAAAAATGGCCTCCAAAGTACATCATCACGGACTTCCAGGTAGGATAGTTCTCTCAACAGCTCCCACTCTTCCGCCAGCGGGCAGACTTCCGAGAGAATATCCGTAGTTAATCTGTTTTTGTCGTTCACAGGATATGGAAAGTAATCAAATTGCACAGAGGCTTGTATTTTCCCGTGGTATTCGTACTTTCCAAGCAAGAGATTTAGAAAAGTTGTTTTCCCTCTACCGTTTCTTCCAACAAACCCAAGTTTCCAATCTGTATCAATTTGAAAATTGACATTTTCAAAAATGTTATCATAGCTGGATGGATAGGCAAAGGTAAGGTTCTCGGCTCGAATCATCGACATATCGCATTCCTCCTTTATTCCAGGGATCAAGAACATAAAATAAGAGCTGCAAGAAAGTCAATTCTTGCAGCTCGTCACAGCATAATAGTACCACCCCTATCAAGAGTGATACACCTACGATATATCGAGTGAATAGACTTTTAACTTTCTTGCAATGGGTACAATGGTACTGTAAAACACAGTATCACTGTATATTCCAATTTATTTGCAAGAAAAGTTAATCATCTTTCCACCTCACTCATTTTTTCTAAAGTATATCATAAATGGGTTAAAAATCAAGTAAAAACAGATTTATACAGAATAGTAGCGGCTGTCATTGGAATTTGTTGTTCTGTTACTTTATGGTACATGAGCATTGATACAAGCAATAAAACCGTTCGTGAAATTGCAGATGAAATTCTGAAACTTTAATACTGACAAATTACAATTTGCAGATGTGTAAAAATATAATTCGATTTTTTTATAATGATAAAGTCGAGCAAAGGTTTCCTAAAGCTACTATAATTTGTGGCAAGGAGGTAAGGAAATGCTTAAGCAATTAAACGACACCATCAATTATATTGAAGAACATTTATTGGATGAAAAAGTGATTGACGAAGCAATGAAAAGAGTCAGCGTTTCGGAACTACATTTTAAAAATGTTTTTTTCTTTCTAACAGGTATGTCTATCAATGAATATGTTAAAAACCGAAGATTGTCTGAGGCAAACTATGATTTGCTTCATGGCAAAAAAGTGACGGATATTGCTTTTAAGTATGGCTATCAATCGATGGATGGGTTTACACGAGCATTTAAAAACTGGTGTGGTTTCTTACCCTCCGAGATTTCAAGGAGAGGGGAACATAAAGTGTTTCCCAAATTTAATTTCATAGTAAAAGTAAGCGGAGGAAACAGCATGGAATGCAGAATTATTGAAAAACCGGCATTTAATTTTGTCGGTGTAAGTAAACGAGTACCGATGCAGTTTGAAGGAGTTAATAACGCAATTGTGGATCTTGCAAACAGCATCACGCAGGAACAAAGAGAAGAAATGCATCGTCTGCAAAATATGGAACCGTTTGAAGTTGTCAATGTTTCCTATAATTCAGACACAGAGTTTAAGAAAGAAGAAGGTTATCTGACACATTTGATTGGTGTTTTGACAACAGAAAAAGAAATCGGTGCAGGCTTAGAAACTTTGCCAATGAAAGCAGGAACATGGGCGGTATTTCCAAATGAAGGAGAGTTTCCGTCCACACTTCAAAATACAATGGCAAGAATTTATGCAGAATGGTTTATGACAGCGGATTATGAGCTGGCAGAATCCCTTTCGTTTTCGTTTACAAAAATGAATCCTGATAGACAAGGACATGCGTATAGCGAGATATGGATTCCTGTAGTGAAAAAAGAACGATAAGAAACGGACAATCCTATGAAAAAAGAAATATTATTTCAGTTATATAATGGTGTGAACGGTTTTTGGCACGGATTTCTTCAGCTCTTGGGAATATACATGATTGCAAATCTGTTTGACAGGTTTTTCATAGATGAGTGGTGGGTAGGACATACAAAGGCATGGCTCATTCTCGGTACAGAGGATCTGAGACCTTATATTCCGGCGAAAACAAAAATCACAAAGTGGGATGGAACATGTATTGGATACCCGATTCTGGCCGCTATCATGTCGGGATTAATGCAACTGTTAAGATAGATTATCTTTCAGTTTTACTTACTGAGTTGTATTCTTCTATAAAGGCGAAAAGGAATGGTTATATAAATGATGAATAGTATGAAAAAAGTCCGGGATATGATTAAGGCTGGTATTGAAAGAGACGCAAATAAATCTGTACTTATCGGTGTTTTTAACAGCGGATATCTCATTGCCCTATTGCTCTTTCTGGCAGGGTCTATAGGGTCTCTATGCGACGGAGTTATCGCTTCAAGAGGACTGGGAGTTGCTGAACTTGCGGCGATAGGCATTGTATATCCATATACAAAAATCATGGAATGCATTTCTCTGTTGTTTTCAAGTGGTTCCCAGGTTATTATGGGAAGAAAGATAGGACAGAATAAATTTGAAGAAGTCTCAAAGATTTTCTATACATCATTGACTTTTATTGCATCTTTGGCGGTGTTTCTGGCGCTGGTTGTCTGTGTGTGTTCCGATCCTATATCCAGGCTGTTTGGTGCAAATAGCAGTGGTGGAACACTTAAGCCTACCATGGAATATCTTTTTTCACTTGCCATCGGTGCACCTGCGCATCTTCTTACGCTGTATATGATTCCACTTTTTCAGTTGGATGAGAAAAAGAAGCTGATAAATATAACAACTGTGATCATGACAGTTGTAAATGTATGCCTGAATATACTGTTTGTGATGGGAAACATGGGAATTAAGGGTATTGGCTACTCTACATCCATCAGTTATTATGTGGCGCTGATCATACTTAGCACTCATTTTTTTGAAAAGAAACATGGAATACTTTTGCGCGGAAAATTCAGTATAGATCTGAAATATCTGATAGAATCGGTAAAAGAAGGCTCACCGTCTGCATTTAAGAATATATCCTCTATTATCTTTAATACATTTGTTAATAATTTGATCGCCAGAGTCGGTACGACGGATGCAATGGCTGCTTTTTCAGTCTTTAAGATGACAAAGTTTATTTTCTTATCTGTTTCGGAGGCAATCATAAGTCCGGTCAGAATGATCCAGTCAATGCTGATTGAAGAAAAAGACAGAAAGATGATCAGAGAAATTTTCAGATACTCTATATTAAAGGGGCTGACTTTTTCCGTGCTGCTCTCTGCCCTTCTCTGGGTATTTGCAAGAGAAATGTTCAGTATTCTGGTCTCCGGCAATGTTCTTGACGAGACAGTTTATCTTATGCGATGCAGCATTATTGTATATGTTCTGAATACATTTGTATGTTACTATCTTGCATATTTTCAGGCAATAGGGAAAAACAGGATTGTTTATTCTATTTCTGTAGTCCTTAACATCGCGACATTGCCACTTTTTTATCTGCTTGGTAAAGCATTTGGCGCCAGGGGCATATGGATAAGTTTTTCTCTTCAGTTTGTCGTAGTGGTTTCGTATGTGATCATTGCTGCTCTGATTATGGGACGGAAGAACAGAAGTATTGCGGATAAACTTCTGATGATGCCTGCTGCAGAAGACAGGGATTACGAAACATATGATTTTCATGTTGGGTCAATGGATGATGCAAAAACTGCATCCTCTGAGTTTGGTGATATCTGCAGAAATCGGATTACCGAAAAGAAAAAGTCCTGTTATTGCAGCCTCGCGCTGGAAGAAATACTTTTCAATATTCTTGAATATCAGAAAGCAAATGATGAAAATAATCCAAACATTGATGTACATATTGTTTTATTCGGAAATAATAAGATGATCATGAGAGTAAAGGACTGCAGCAAAGAGCGAGATCCTTTTGCAAAATACGAATACAGAAAGGAAACGGACGGTCTTGAAAACATTGGCATAAAGATAGTGAAGTCATTTGCTGCAGATGTAAAATATACGTTTATTTATGGTGTCAATTTTATAACTATTACGGTTTGAACTGAAGCCATAGGAATGGATGGTAGTTTAAATCGGATAATAGAATAAATGTCGGGAAAGAACTGCTTAGAAACATATAGTGCGATTATCTTCCAGTTTTATAGACGATGACAAATCGGGATTTTTGGAGGCCTTTGGCATGGGAAAAGATTTATCTAAAATGACATTGTTCTGCAAAACGGCAATGTGCCGCCGGACAACAACCGGGCAGAGAACACGATCCGACCGTTTGCGATCGGTCGCAAGAACTGGCTTTTCAGCAATACAGCGAACGGTGCAAAAGCAAGCGCAGTGCTGTATTCGATCGCTGCCACAGCTCAGGCAAACGGTGTGGATACAGAGCAGTATCTGACGGAACTGTTCTCGCAGCCTGTCGGGACGATTAGCTTGCCATTTAATACTTGATACTCAAACAGACCCACCTTCGAGGTGAGTCTGTTTCTTTGATAGCATATTCTGACGCTTACGAATCAAATGTTATGTTGTCGAACAAATGAAATATAAAGCAAGCTGTGCGTGTCGGAAAAATAGGTATACACTGTAATCTCTCTACCGTCATTGCGATGATTGCAAGGATTTTCTGTTGATTTCGATTCATAGGTCCCCTCTATCATTATTGACTTAGTGAATCAAACATGGTAAAATAAATTTATAAAGATCAAATGTCTGCAAAAAGCTTTACCCTTATTAAATCGCATATGATTATATCGCATGTAAACACTGCGATGATTTATGTTCATGAGTTGCTGTTGGAATGAAAGGAGGCGCGTCAATGCACACCTACATAGTATTTGATGTAGAAACACCCAACCGCTATAACAATCGCATGAGCGCAATAGGAATTACAAAAATATCTGACGGTGTAATTACGGATAGTCTCTTTTCCTATGTAAACCCAGAAGTGCCGTTCGATAGCTTTAATATAGAGCTGACAGGAATAGATGACTTCACTGTGGCAGATGCTCCGACATTTTCTGAACTGTGGGAAACTATAAAACCATGGATGGAGTCCGGCGTTCTTGTTGCTCACAATGCGGTATTCGACCTTTCTGTTTTGAAAGCATGCTTAACCGCCTACAATATCACATGGAAGAAGTCAGTGCGCTATCTCTGTACCGTCCAAGCCGGGCGCAAGCTCCTGCCGGGGATGAAGCACAACCTGAATATCTTATGCGATTACTACGGGATCCCTCTGGATCACCACAAGGCAGACAGCGATAGTAGAGCCTGTGCAGAGATACTGCTCAGATACATTGCTGACGGCGCAAATGAAAGATGATAACTCGACTAGAGGTGACATAGAATGGATTTTGTAAACAGATTTGAAGAAGCCCTGAACAACGGGTATATTAAGGCATTCTTCCAACCGTTGATCCGTACCATCTCCGGCAAGGTCTTTGGTGCCGAGGCTTTGGCACGATGGGACGATCCGGAGCGAGGACTGATACCGCCCGGTGAGTTTATAAACTCACTGGAAGAACACAAGCTGATACACAAGCTCGATCTGGCAATGGTAGAGAATGTCTGTCGCTACTATCAGCAAAATGACTGCAAGGACATGATATTTTCTATCAACCTGTCAAGACTTGATTTCGTGGAGACAGATATGTTCCGTGAGATCACAGATATCCTGAATCGCTACCATGTTCCGGTCAGCGCAATTCATTTTGAAATCACGGAAAGCACAATGCTCACAAATCCTGAGAACACGCAAAGACTGTTTGAACAGTTCCATAATGCAGGCTTCAGTATCTGGATGGATGATTTCGGAAGCGGGTACTCGTCTTTGAACGTGCTGCGCGATTATCCGTTCGACGTCCTGAAAATCGAAATGTCGCTGCTTAGGAAGTTCGATGTCCGTTCCAGAAAAATCATCTCCTCTATTGTCAATATGTCCAAAGCTATCGGAATTCACACGCTGTCAGAGGGCGTGGAGACCGAAGAACAGCTTGCATTTCTCAGAGACATTGGCTGCGAGATATTACAGGGGTATTATTTTGCAAAGCCGATGTGTGAGGCGGACTTATTAGCCTATCTGGAAACCCACTCCTCAGAAACAAGAAGTGAACGTGAATTCTGGAACAAAGCAGGAGAAATTGATTTTTTAAGCGGTGATCCGCTTATGACAACACTCGATCTGTCAGAAAACAATACGGACTATGTTTTTGGAACGGCTCCGATAGCTTTAATCGAGTACAATCATGGCAAGATATCATATCCTTATGTGAATGCCGCATATTCAGAGGAGATAAAGAAGCTCGGCTACAACTCCATAGAGCAGATTGAAAACGATGTCAATGACGAACGATATGCATACTATGACCGATTTATGCGTCAGATCGAGAAAACCATTTATCGCGGCGGCATTCAGAAAATAGATAACATCATAAGAAATGTTGTATATACATTTACAACCAAACTGATCGCATCCTCCGGAGACAGGCATCTCATTGCATCAACCGTTCATATCATCAGCTCAGAACGAAGCGATTACCTCGTTCTCAAATACAGCCAGTCGCTGTATGCAACCTATGATCTTGTCACAGAGATCACTCCGGATAAGGACGGTGCCGTACAGATCTATTCCAATGCCGGATTTGCGAAAATCTATGGCACGGTTTCACTGAGGAAAGGAATCACTGAATTCGCCGCTACAGAAGTTCACCCGGAGGATCGGGATAGATATCTGGCGTTTTTCGACCTTGATACTCTCAAAAAGCGAGTGGAAGACTATATTCAGCAGTCGTTCAAGGTTCGCGGCGGCAGCGGCTACAAACTAACAAATATCCGAATTTCAAAATTGGAGGACGGAAAGTACCTCTATACGATACAGTCTGTTTGAGATCGGAGCGTGATGCATATGAATGAATCGGATAAAAACACAGCTTTGATACGAAATCTGACGCTGTTCTTCGGCGGGTTTCTGCTCTTCACAGATGCATTTTTCTTAAGCATGAAAGAAAAGGGGCTTGGCAAGTTAAAGTCGCATTGACCATTAGGAATCTATAATATATAATGTTATTTGAAATAAAATTTTGGTTTTTCTAACTAAATTATCTTTCAGTTTAATACGCTATAGGTCTAACAGGAAATTGCATTATGAAAAAACACGTTGTTGTACAATTATACGATAAAACATGGTCTGATGATTTTGTTGCAATCAGAGACGAATTGAATACTGTACTTAAAGATCTTGCGCTACGGATTGAACATGTCGGAAGCACATCGGTGGAAGGTCTCTCAGCAAAACCCATCATTGATATTGATGTTGTAATTCAGGATAGGGCAGATTTGCCGGAAGTGATAGCAGCACTTCAAAAGCTTGGTTATTCACATGAAGGAGATCAAGGGATTCCAGGGCGAGAAGCTTTTAAGTATGAAGGGAAAGAGCATCTTAGGAAACATCATCTTTATGTGTGTGCATTGGATGCAAAAGAACTGAAAAGACACATAGCATTTCGTGACTACCTTCGTAGCAATCCAGATGCTGTTGCTGAGTATAGTAGAATTAAGGAGGAGGGGGCAAAACTATATCCTTGGGATATTGATAAATACATTGAGCACAAATCTCCGTTTATTGAAAGTGTATATAAGCGTATTGGATTATTATAATTCAATAAATACGGATAGTAAGTTATATCGCAAGTTAATTTATCATCATACTTATTTGGAACACCTAATAATTTAATAACTATACAGCGTTACGCGCAGGTATAAGACTAAAATCTTATCCCTACGCTTTTTTGTTTTCAGAGAACTATTGGACTAAAAGGTGAGACGAAACAGTATTCAAAAACTGTTCCGTCTTTTTTACACATATCAGAGTATATTGACTAGTAATATTGGATTTGTTATACTCCTTATATATTGAGTAAAGACCAAAAGTAAAGGCAGTGCTTTTTATGGAGTACTTATTTGAGTAAATTTTGATTTTATTTACGATGACAAATTTGATGGTGAGGTAGTAATATGATTCGGATTATGAAAGCAAGTGATTTAGCACAATGTGGTAGGATTTATGCAAAAGCATTCCCAATAGAACATTGGGGAATAGACTGGACGGAAGAAAATGCAACAGACTATCTTCAAGATTTTTTTGAACAGAAAAGGTTTGTCGGATATGTATATGAAGATAATGAAGAGGTGTTAGGTTGCATATTCGCACTTTGTAAGATTTCAGGAAGCAAAAAAGAGATTTACATTAATGAGATGGCAGTGCTTCCTGAACGACAGGGTCTTGGAATAGGTAAGCAACTATTGAATGCTGTTAAAGATTACAGTAAAAATAACGGACTTGCAGGAATTGTACTTTATACAAGTGAGTATGCCCCAGCAGCTAAGTTTTATGAAAAGAATGGGTTTAAGTTGTCAAATGGGACTATATGTATGTACTGTGAGTGATCAAAGGTATATAAAAATTTCTGCTTGTCAGAGCGACAAATTCAAGTTTGTAGAGATGATTAACTTCCGGTTTGATTTATCATGGGGATAAAGGGAATATTGGCGGTGTAAAAAATGGTTGTGGAATTAAATGATACTTTTAAAGTGAAAGATTTGTTTGATGGTTGGCAAGAGACATTGATTTACTCCTGCCTTCAGAAGGTTATGGGAAGGATATTTGTTACTGATTCTGATAATCCCACATCAGCTTTTGCATATGTAGGCTGTTTTGGCTTTGTGGCAGGGAAACCAAACCGTGAACTATTAGAGAATAAACCTGAAGGTTTTGCGATTATTACTCCGCAAAACGAAGCATGGGCAACTCTTATAGAAGAGGTATATCCTAATGCTAAGAAAGTGACGAGATATGCAATTAAGAAGGATACGAAATTTGACACTGTAGCCTTGCAAAAAAACGTAGATATGCTGCCGAATGGATACAAAATAAAAGAAATAGATTCAGATATATATGACAAGTGTATGGAAGATCCCGTGACAAGAGATTTTGTTTCTTCTTTTGCTGACAAGAAGCAGTATCTGGATATTGGCAGGGGAGTTGTCATATTGAAAGAAGACAAAATCGTATCCGGTGCATCCTCTTATACCAGATACAACGAAGGAATAGAAATAGAGGTTGATACTGTTGAATCTGAAAGAAGGAACCATCTTGCGACGATTGCCTGTTCAGCAATAATACTCAGATGTCTGGAAGAGAATCTGTATCCAAGTTGGGATGCGCAAAACATGAATTCAGTGCGCTTGGCTGAAAAGCTTGGTTATGAGTTTGATCATGAGTATATAGCATACGAAGTGGACAGGACGAGAAGAGTACATTGAACAAATATTTTCCGGTTTTATTTAGAATCGACAAATCGGCAGTTTTTAAGGAACCACGGAGATAATAATGATTGAGATCACGTACTTTCAACTTTTTCTATTTATAACGATAATATGGATTATTACTCGATGTATCATAGCGATAAGATTGAAGACATTTTCAGTAAAGCGTGAAATCCAGCTGCTTTTGGTGTATGTGTGTATCGTTGTTATTTGCAGATTTGTATGCTTCGAATTCCATCTTGAGAATGGAAAGATACAGACATTAAGGGTAGGCTTTGAAGATGATATACGTGATATGATCAATATCATTCCATTTTACTTTCTTGTTGACCGGTATCATGGTTGGCAGATGAATATTATTGCGAATATTGCAATGTTCATACCGGTTGGGATCGTATGGCCAATTTGCTTTAGAAAACTTGATACGATAAAAAAGACTATATTAGCAGGTGCCGGGTTTACTCTGATTATCGAAGTGACTCAGCTCTTTTTCCTCGGAAGACATACGGATGTTGATGACTTGATCTTAAACACAAGCGGTGTAGCAATTGGCGCATGTATTGTATTCTTGATTCGGAGAAAGCAGAAGAAAGAATAGTTCTTTATACAGTTGAATTCAAGTATGTCGGGATGATGCGATAGTAAGTTATATCGGAAGATAATCGCACAAAGGAGCTTTAAGGGGCACGGGGAAACAAAAAGCGTAACTAAAACGTAGCG
>JAEEGG010025268.1_pt1 | contig 11449 bp, 9 predicted proteins | sample 9134161 | NCBI WGS metagenome assembly JAEEGG01 (sample SAMN16246543, study PRJNA631951) | gut metagenome | biome: gut microbiome; feature: rumen; material: CR-attached | host: Bos | place: Iran: Karaj | collected 2018-10 | reverse complement strand
ATTATTTAAGTTCTCCTCCGCGGCCACCGACTGTGACTTCGCTAACTCTAATTGTTGGTTGACCAACGTTTGTTCTGATGGAACCTGATGAAGCACCGCAGTTGCCTTGCGCTAAATCTAAGTCGTTGGCGATCATATCAATCTTCTTTAAGATTTCAAAACCTTTACCGATTAATGTTGCGCCTCTAACTGGTTCACAAACCTTACCATCTCTAATGATGTAAGCTTCGCTACAACCGAAGTTAAATTCACCAGTTGTTGGATCAACAGAACCACCGTTGAAACTAACAGCATATAAGCCTAACTTTGTGGCTTTAATGATTTCTTCAGGTGTGCTCTTGCCATTACAAATATATGTATTGGACATACGGGATGTTGGGCAATATTTATAGTTTTGTCTACGACAAGCACCGTTACCACCTTTATTCATTCTTCTACCGTTATAATCATCAATCATGTAGTTAACTAACTTACCATTTTTGATGAGTAAACGTTTTTCGCCTAAGTTACCTTCATCATCGATATCGATAGCACCCCAACCATTTGGAATGGTGCTATCATCGACTGCGCTGACGACTGGAGAAGCAATCATATCTCCATCTTTACCTGTAAAACAGGATAAACCTCTAGAAATAGCGGATGCTTCTAATGGGTGACCACATGATTCGTGGAACAAGACACCGCCCCAACCGTTTCCGATAACAACTGGCATCTTTCCGCTTGGGCATTCTTTTGCGTCAAGCATTAATAATGCTGTTTTCGCCGCTTTTAAGGCCTTTTCTCTTGGACTAACTTTAGTTCTATAGTAGGAAATGTCTTGTTGGCATCCTGGGCCTTCAAAGCCTGTTTCAAAACCATTTTGATCAGCAGCGATAACTTGATACACCAATCTACCGAATTCAGATTCACGTTTGAACCATTTCCCTTTGGAATTAAATACTGCGACAAAGCGATGGTTGTCACCAAAGAGACCAAATGTTCTAACAATACGTGGATCATTCATGGAATTGATTTCATCAATACCTTCTTTAACTAAGGCAATCTTTTCTTCAACTGGAACATCATCGTAACTATGAATGACAGGATTACGATTTTTGCATTTAATCATGTCAAGTTTTGTGACTGTAATTAATCTTTCGCCTTTGAATGATTTATTTAAGGAATTTGCAAGAGCAAATAATCCTTTTTTGCTTAAATCATTTGTATAACCATAAATGCATTGATTATTTTTCAAAAGACGGAGACCAACACCACACAATGAGTTTGAGCCACTTGTCTCAACTTTGCCGTTTTCTACAACAACGTTATGCGAATGACTGTCTTCATAGAAGATTTCAGCGTAATCCGCACCAGTAGAAAGGGCTTCGTTTAAGACATCGATAGCTAATTTTTTACTAATCATATCTCTACCTCCTTTTTTTATAAAATACGATATTGTAAGCATTTTAGCATATAAAAAATGATTTACTAAATAAATCACATCAAAAATAAAAATGACAACCCGAATTATCAAACATTCAATTTAGAGTTGTCATTATTTAATGTGTTTCTTGATGGCTTCAAAGGTTTCTTCACTAATTACGTGTTCCACCTTACATGCATCTTTCTCGGCTTGTTTAGGATCAACACCAATATCGATGAGCACTTTTTTAAGAACTTTGTGTCTTTCGTAGACTTTATCAGCAATAACATGTCCTTCTTTAGTAAGGGTGATGAAACCATGTTGATCAATATTGATTAAACCAGCTTCTTTTAGTTTTTTCATAGCCACAGAAATTGATGGCTTAGAAAAACCCATATCATGAGCGATATCGATTGATCTCACTTCACCCTTCTCTTCTTGAAGAATTAAAATGCGTTCTAAATAGTCTTCAGCACTCTCGTAAATGTTCATAATATCAATATACATTTTTGTGAAATTTTTACAAATGATAAGTATTTACAAAAAACTTTTTAAAATGTCTAAATAATAAAAAAGCCTGCAAAACAGGCACTAAATAGGGTTTTGAGGCGTAATTTACAAGTTATTTAATGATTGTTCCAGCTTTTTCTTTAAATGCTTCTTTAGCGTTATCTAATGAAGCAATAATAGCGGTCTTATTATTTCCACTTTTAACAAAATTCAAACAAGCTTGAACTTTTGGATACATACTACCCTTTGCAAAATGTCCTTCTTCAAGATATTTGCTAAGTTCAGTGGTGGTGACTTTTTCTAGTTTCTTTTGATCTGGCTTATTGAAATTAATACAAACGTTATCAACAGCAGTCAAAATAACTAAATAATCAGCATTAATTAAGTCCGCTAGTTTACTAGAAGCATAATCTTTATCAATAACAGCGGCCACGCCTTCTAATTTGTTATCTTTATTAATAACTGGTATGCCACCTCCACCTGCACAGATGACAACTTGTCCATCTTTCATAAGTGCTTTAATCGCGGATTTTTCAATAATATCGATTGGAAGTGGTGAAGGAACTACTCTTCGAAATCCTCTTCCCGCATCTTCTTTCATAATATAGCCTTTTTCTTTAGCAATCTTTTCAGCTTCTTCTTTAGAATAGAAAGAACCAATTGGCTTACTTGGATTAAGGAAAAGTGGGTCTTTTGGATCCACTAAAACTTGAGTCACAACTGTAGATACAGTTTTATTAACTTTTCTCTCTTTTAAAGCGTTATATAAAGCATTTTGAATGTGGTAACCGATATATCCTTCAGACATAGCGCCACATTCAGGGAATGGCATATTAGGTGTTTCCTTGGATGTTTCAAAAGCAAGATTAATCATTCCCACTTGTGGACCATTACCATGTACGATAGCGACTTCGTTATCATCCATAATTAAACCAGTAATAGCCTCAGCGACTTTTATTAATGCTTGTTTTTGTTCACTAGGATTATTGCCTAGTGCATTACCCCCTAAGGAAACTACGTATTTTGCCATATTAATTATTCTTTATCATCTGGATCTTTTGGATCATCATCTTCGTCTTTTTCTTCTTCTTTGCCTAAGACTTTGTTAATCGCACCCACAACGGAGTGATAAGCAGGAATCGCTAAGAACACGACCCACATTGGATGCCATAACATTGGGTTACCATATGTACCAAGAGCCACTGGTAATGTGAAACACACTAAGAAGAATGTGAATATAGCGGTAAAGGCCATATTGAAGTGGTTAGCGTTCTTCTTCACAATTGCTCTAGCAATAGAACAAATGATTTCTGGAATGAAGAAGACAACCCACATAATGTTCCACCAGCCAAGGATAGCGCTTGTTACTACATAAGCGACAATCGCTAAGGTGAATAGTGTAGCTTCAATCGCACCGATGATAGCCATCTTGGTATCGAATTGATGCTTCTTAACAGTGCCATCAGGGTTATAGCAAGTCACACCATCATCACCGATAGTGACTTTCTTACCACCTTTACCAACGAAGATTACGTGATCATCTTTATTGATTTCTACTTTCTCTTCTTCTTGTGCGGGTGTTTCTTCTTTAACTTGTTCTTGCACGATGGTATCGATATCTTCATCTGTAGCGAGGAGTTCATCGAGAGATACTCCATATAATTTCGCTAAGCAAATAAGATTATCGGTGTCTGGGGAAGCTTCCGCTCTTTCCCATTTACTAACTGCTTGTCTTGATAAACCTAATTTATCCGCGAGTTCTTCTTGGGAATAGCCATATTTTTTTCTTAATTTAACTAATCTGTCTGCAATTTCAATCGTCATAATCGTTTCCTCCTGTTTTTGACACCAACAATCTAGCAATTTTCTACTTGGTTGCGCCACCTAGTCTAGTTAGAATTTTCGCAACTTTTGGTTGCAAATCATCTATTTTTCGCTAAAAAGTCGCCAATAACAGCGTCATAACGCTCTTCATCACTTAATCTTACCCTAGAATGAAGTGCGCCTTCAAACCAGACAAGTTCTTTCTTATTTGAGGAGCAAGCAGCATAGATTTCTTTACTCTTTTCAGGTAAGCAATATACATCTTTAGTGCCCCAAATGAAGAGAACAGGAATGTTACCAAATTTAGGGACATAATTAATTGTTTTCGCATTGTTAATATTGCATTTGGTGAAGTGCTTGAACCACATCCAAATTTGATAATAAACAGGGAATAAAGCATGACCACTTTCGATGTAGTGGTTCTTATAGATTTCTTGATAAGTGATAAAAGCGCTGTCTAAGATAATGGCTTTTAAATAATCTTTATCAAATGTTGCAGTGGCGATAGATGTTGCACATGTACCAACACAGATACCATGTAAATATAATTCTTTTTGATTATGTTCATTATGCATGTATTCCATCCATAATTTCGCATCTTCTGCTTCCTTAATACCACATGTCGAATAAGTACCTTCAGAAAGACCATGTGCTCTTTGGTCGATAACCAAAACGTTAACGCCAAGCTTCTTATATGGTTGAGCGTAGTAATAGGAATACACTAGTGTTTCTCTTCTACCTGGAAGAATGATAACAGTTTTATCAAAACCATAATCAAACCATTCACCAACGAGTTTAAGACCATCGTTAGAGGTAATGCTTAATTCTTTAATATAAGATTTATCACTTTCAACCCAGGCTAAACCTCTTTTCCACATTGTTTCTAAAGCGGGATTACCTGGTTCAGAACATTCTTTTCTACCCCAAGAGCCTAATTTACCACGCATTAATGTCTTGCTATAAACTTTATAGGCCACAAGGAATGTGAATAATACTGAAAATAGTAGTCCTAAAACTAATAAGGCACCAATAACGATGATAATGATGATAACTGGTGTAGGCATAGATTATTTCTTTAATAATTCGTTTAAAATAACAGCTTCTTTTTCACACATTGGAGAAACTGGTTCATCACCGGCATAGAAAGCTGCGGCTAAACCTGGTCCAACATTACAACCAGTGGATTGACCAACTGGCACAAAGATTAAGTTTTGTGGATGGAATGTTTCTTCAATCATCTTTTTCATTTCTAAAGCTTGTGGTTCTCTCAATGAATAAGTGACAACGAATGATTTACCATTAGGATCACCAATTGTTCTTTTAATGTATTCTGGGAACAATTTCATGACTGTTTTATAGCCACGTGCCTTACCAATGATTTGAGTTTGACCTGTTTCATTACATAAATCACCTAATGGTTTAATACCAATCATATTGCCCATGAAGGCTTTGCCTTTAGCGATTCTGCCTTTTCTGGCTAAGAAGAAGAGGTCATCAATGAAACCACATTGGTGAATTCTTAATCTAAAGTCTTGTAAATATTTAACAGTGCTATCAAAGTCCATACCTTTTTCACGGCATAAACTTGCTTCAATAGCGATTAAGTCAATCGCGCCACTATATCTTAATGAGTCGATGACTTTGATTTTAACTTCTGGATATTGTTCCATGACTTCTCTAGCGCCAACAGTGAAAGCACTGTAGCCACCACTCATCGTGGAAGAGATGGTAATAACAACAACGTTTCTACCTTGTTTAGCTAAAGCAGTTAATCTATCGTTAATTGTTTGAGGAGAAGGAATAGAAGAAGAGAAGTTGTTCTTCTTATTGGTCATTAATGTGAAATATTCATTAGGGGTCATTTTATCCCAATAAATATCTGTTTCTCTATTAGAGCCATCTGGCCATACAACTGTACTAACTGGGGTTTCTTCAATCCCGTATTTTTCAATAATTTCTCTTGTAAAATCGCCACCAGCGTCGGTGAGGATCGCAAAGTTTTCTTTCATGATGTTTAATTCTCCTTGTTGTTCTTCACAACATATCTATTCTTTAACTTCCATACTAAGTATGCAAGTGGAAAATTAAGTAAGAATGACACTAAAAGGGCTATTGTATAGGCAATACCCATGTAGATGTGACACACTTCGTGTAAGAATGTGACCATCACAAATATCAATACCGTTTTAAATGTCGCATAAGCACCTTCAATTAATGTCCGTCTACCCATCTTTCTTGTTGGCCACACAAAAGCGGTGACACCAATAAGAGCTTGGTAGTAGAAAAGATAAGAAGCCGCTAAAAATGAATATTTATAGATACCAACATTTGGCCATACTCCTGTTAAGACAGTTAACATAGCAATACTTAATAAAGCACACACAAGTGGAGTAATCGCATAGCCCCAAATAGTTCTTTGAATTCTAAATGTATCTAATGATGGTTTGAAGTGAGATGAACTATTGTTATTTAAATAAATAGTTTCAATTGGTACTTCTTCAAACTTTAATCTTTTAATTTGAAGGTCACAGATGACATTCATCTCATATTCATAATGGTCACCTTGTAAAGTGGTGATATTGAAAATATCTTCAATTGGAAAACCTCTTAATCCACATTGGTCATCAGGAACATATTCTTTAGTTAAAAGTGTTCGACATAATCTCGACATGAAGTTACCATTTCTACTTCTTTTAGGCACACTCTTATCAAACTTACGAGAACCTAAAACAATATGGTTTGTTTCATGCAATTTATCATTAACTTTAATAATATCTTTAACCGCATGTTGTCCATCCGCATCACAAGTAATGAGATAGTTATGCTCTTGTGGATGTAGGTTTACATAAGAAAAACCAAGACGTAATGCTGCACCTTTACCACGGTTAGGATTTTGATCTAAAACAATCGCGTATTTCTCCGCTTCTTTAAAGATATCAGCGAAGTGTTCGCCTGAACCGTCGTTTATAACGACAACATCAAAACCAGCCTCTTTTAGACTGACTAAAAGTTCAATCATCAAGTGATCTGGTTTATAAGCGGGGATTAATATATAAGTATCATTTCTTGGATAATTAACTTTTTCCATTACTACACAATTATAGTAAATCTAGGATATTTTTAAAAATATAATTGCGAATAATAATATATTTTGTTAGTATTTATGAGCAAACTTACTTTGGGCGACATTACGGCTCAAGGCGGAAGGAGAAAAAGTTATGAAAAAAGGTGTCCATCCAGAATACCATCGTTGCACAGTCACATGCATCTCCTGTGGTAACACATTCGAAACAGGTTCTGTTTTAAAAGAAATCAAGGTTGATACATGCGCGAATTGCCACCCATACTACACTGGCAAACAAAGATTTGTTCAATCCGATGGTCGTGTCGATCGTTTCAACCGTAAATATGGCTTGAACGAAAAGAAATAAGAAATAGTATCAAGAAGAAAATTAAAGCCCCGAACGAATCGGGGTTTTTACTTTACCTTTTAAAAGGTTACGCTCTTTCGGCTAAAGATTTAGCTTTATTGACTAAGGAGACAAAGTCGTCTCTATATTTATCAGTAATTGATTGTTGGTCAATATTACCTAATAAGTGCGTATAGGATGAGAGACCTTTATATCTACTTTCGCTTAAGATAAGAGCGAATTCAGCGACATAACTAGCGAAGTTATAATCTTCTCTTCTTTCAACAGAGATATCTGTTTTGGTGGCAATAACTTCTTTATTGTCTTCAGTGGTTGGTTCCTTGTAGTGAAGAGTGGCTTTGAAGTAGTAATCATCTTGATGCACATTGTTATTGGACATCACTAATTCATATAACGCTACTGTGGTGTGATCAGACATGATTTCACCAGCGTCTTTTCTAGTGTTATCAAATTCTTGATCAGTTATTTGTCTACTTTCATAACCAAGTAAACGATAGGATTTAACTCTATCAGAGAATTGTACTTGGCATTTCGCATCTTTCGCGGTGACGTATAATGATTTACCTAATTCTTGCTCAAAGACTTTCGTGGCTTCTAATTCACCATCAATGTAATAGGCATTACCATTACCATTATTCGCTAAAGCGTATAAGGTTTCGTTATCATAGCTCCTATAGCCACAGCAGGTGAGATAAACGCCATCAGAAGCGTTCTTTTTGATTAACTTGGTTAATTCTTCACCAGTTGTTTTACCGACGTTGAAATCGCCGTCCGTGAGAATAACTACTCGATTGTTACCATTTTCTAAGAAATATTTATAAGCGACATCATATGCTGTTTCTAAGCCAGCCTCACCGTTCGTGGAGCCACTAGCCTTTAAACCATCGATGACGGTATTTAAATAATTCTTGTTTTGACCTGTTTTACCTTCGCATTCAATCTTGCAACCAGAGGCATAAGAAACGATAGATACGATATCATCATCACCCATATTTTCGACAAGTGTTCTAAGTGATGTTTTAACTAAACTCATGACTGGAGACATGGAACCACTTTTATCAACGAGAATAACAATATTGTTTTTAACGTTTTCTGTGACTGATGGTTTAGCTTTAACAACGACAGAAGCTAAGTAGTGGCTATTGTCCCATGGACATTTATCTAATTCCAATTTAGCCGCTAAAGCGTTTTCTGTGTCATTAACGTAACCATAAGAGAAGTAGTTGAGCATCTCTTCAGTTTTCACCATATTCTTAACGTTATATAGACGATTACCGTTAATTTCTTCTCTAATCGTGGTGTAGGCAAATGTACTACTAGTTAAAGAAACGTTATTTGTGTTATCACTAGCGACATTAACAAATGGGTTTTCATAATAAGTGCTTTGTTGTTGAGATTGTTGGCTTCTGCTTTGATAGTTATCTGCTGGTTTAGAAATAGGAGGTTCGTAATTGCTCTTACTATAATAATTACCACTATAGTAGTAACCATTGCTTTTACCAGCAGAGTAACCACAAGCGGTCACACCTAAAAGCGCTAACATGAGTACTGATAATTTAATTTGAGGTTTTAAGGATTTCATATCTCATCCCTCCTACTAATAAGACTGATTAGATGACATAAATCTGCTAAAACAATCGCTACTTATTTTATAACGCCTACGCATATAGCAAAAAGAAAAAGCGAATGATTATTCATCCGCTTTAACTATTAATTTAGCTTATTTATTTGGTTCAACTAGATGGCAAGCCACTTGGTGACCTGGTTTAACTTCAATGAGTTTTGGTCTTTCCAAAGCACATTTTTCAGTGGCTTTTGGACATCTTGTTCTAAATGGACAACCACTAGGAGCGTTAAGTGGTGAAGGAATATCACCTTGCATAATAATACGCTTATTGCTCTTCGCAATTTTTGGATCTGGAACAGGAATAGCCGATAATAACGAATTAGTGTATGGATGTAATGGATTTTCAAATAATTCATCACTATCTGCGAATTCAACGATATGACCTAAGTACATAACAGCGATTCTATTAGAGATGTGTCTAACCACTAATAAGTTATGGGCAACGAAGATATAAGTTAATTTAAGCTTTTCTTGTAATTCTTTGAATGTGTTAATAACTTGCGCTTGAATAGAAACGTCTAACGCTGATACTGGTTCATCACAAACAATGAATTCGGGATTAAGGGCTAAAGCTCTAGCAATACCAATTCTTTGTCTTTGACCACCAGAGAATTCATGGGCATATCTAGTTGCGTGTTCGCTAGAAAGACCAACCATCTTCATTAATTCTTCAACACGTTGGTGGCGCTCTTCTTTGGTTTTACAAATCTTATGAGCGTCTAATGGTTCAGCGATGATGTCTTCGACAGTCATACGTGGATCCAATGATGAATATGGATCTTGGAACACCATTTGAGCGTGTTTTCTAAATTCTTTTACTAAACCACGATAATATTTCTTACTAGCTTTAATCTTATCGATATTTCTTTGCAATCTTTCGATACGGTCATTAGCGAGTTTAGTTTGTTCAATCGCTTCAGGATCGCCGTTTTTAACTTTTTCATCAAGTTCAGCGATAAGACTTTTCATTTCATTAATCTTACCTTCAAGTTCTAGGATATCCATCTTGGTACCTGGATTGACTCTTTGACCATTAAAGATAATACGACCAGCGGTTGGTTTATAAAGTTGAAGGATGGTTCTACCTAATGTAGTTTTACCACATCCTGATTCACCAACTAAACCAACGGTTTCACCTCTTTTAACTGTGAAACTGACATCATCAACCGCTTTTAGTTGTTTAGTTTTTAAGAAACCGACGTTAATAGGGAAATACATGCAGAGGTGATTAACTTCTAAGACAGTTTCTTTTTTAATATTTAAGTCTTCATTAGCCGCGGCAAACTCTTTATCGAGTTGGGCTTGTAATTCTTTTGAAATCATCTTTGTTTACCCTCCTTCTTTTCCTTATCCTCTTGGGCTCTTTCATAAATCTTCATCAAAGCCTTCTTTGTGGATAGCATTTTCTTATTAACATATCTAAACCACACTAAGTCTTTCTTACTTTGTGCGAGCTTTTCTTTAGCGGTATCAACTTTCACTAATGCTTTAATTCTGTCATTACGTGGTTGACCTTTAGTTTGACGATATTCTTTCTTTGCTTCTTTAATCGCTTTCTTTGCTTCTTTGACTGCGTCTTTTGAAGCATCTGGATTAACGGGAGTAGTGGATATCGTTAAATTATCGATGTAGTTATTAAAATCATCTAAAGGCATCTCTTTAGCGAGAGATTTGATTTCCACTTTGTGGTGTCTAATCTTTTTATGGACGTCGTTCTTATCAATAGATAACTTTTCAGAACTACCAACACGTCTTTCTCTTACTGCATAATTGAAGTCGCGTCTAGCGCGTCCATATTCTTGTCTAGCTTCGCCTAAACGATATTTAGCGATTTCGACGTTTTCCTCACTGACTGTTTCATCTTTAACATCATCAATGTAATCTTTTTTCTTTTTAAGATAATCTTGATAGGCTTTTTCCACATCTAAACGTGAAATACGTGAGAAAGCTTTATTACCCTCTTGGCACTCACCAAGATATTCGCCTAATTGTTCTTCACTAATTTTGCCTTCGTTGACTAACTTTTCTAAGTATTTAAAGCACGCTGTGTAGTGATCTTCACTGACTTTAATAAATTCAGGGAATTTTCTTAAGCATACTTTCATACAGTTATTACAACGTGGTGCGAAAGAACAACCACTTGGTAAAGTGAAAACATCAACTGGGTTACCTGGAATAGGTTCAAGTTTATCAACACGCTTATCCGCTTTTGGGATGGAGTTAATTAAACCTTTAGTGTATTCGTGTTGAGGATTATAGAAAATATCATCACATGTGCCAGTTTCAACAACTCTACCAGCGTACATGACGTTAATTCTATGACAGATTTGAGCGACAACACCTAAATCGTGAGTAATGATAATGATGCCAACGTTAAGACGTTTTTGTAAGTCTAAAAGTAATTCAAGAATTTGTGCTTGAATAGTGACGTCTAACGCGGTTGTTGGTTCATCAGCGATGATTAAGTCAGGCTCATTAATTAAAGCCATGGCAATCATAATTCTTTGAAGCATACCACCTGAATGTTCAAATGGATATTGTTTCAAACGTTTTTCTGGGTCATTAATACCAACGAGTTTAAGCATTTCTAAAGCGCGATATCTCGCAAAGTTAACGGCCATATCGAGTTCTTGAACTAACTCAGTGACATCTTCG
>JAEEGG010025263.1_pt1 | contig 11451 bp, 9 predicted proteins | sample 9134161 | NCBI WGS metagenome assembly JAEEGG01 (sample SAMN16246543, study PRJNA631951) | gut metagenome | biome: gut microbiome; feature: rumen; material: CR-attached | host: Bos | place: Iran: Karaj | collected 2018-10 | reverse complement strand
ATCATCGATTTCGTCTCCCACAGCCGGGCATTCCTCCCCCACTTCCACATCCCCCTGCAAGCCGGCTCCGACCACGTGCTCCAACTCATGCATCGCCGCTACGACACCGCCCTCTACCGCGACAAGCTGCTGCTTATCAAGTCGGTAATGCCGGACGCCTGCATCGCAGCCGACATCATGGCGGGCTTCAATGGCGAGAGCGAGGAAGAGTTCCGCAAGGTGCTCACCTATGTCGACAGCCTGCCCATCAGCTACCTCCACGTCTTCACCTACAGCGACCGACCCGGCACCGCCGCCCTCCGTCTTGGCGAGAAGGTGCCCGTCAATGTGCGCCACGAGCACACCGCCCGCCTGCTGGAGCTCTCCGAGAAGAAGCACAAACAATTCATCGACAGCCAAATGGGATGCACACGACCCGTCCTCTGGGAATCAACCCCTCACCACACAGCGACCGCCGACCGACAAGCTCCGACCTCCGACCTCCGACCTCCGACTTCCGACCTCCGACCTCCGACTTCCGACCTCCGCCCTCCGACCTCCGCCCTGATGCAGGGTTGGACCGACAACTACATCCGTGTCGGCCGTCCCTACGACCCCTCGCGCATCAACACCGTCGAGAAGGTCACAATCACCCCCGACAACATTCTTCGCGAGGAGCTCTGACCTCCCCAAGACCACAATTACATCGCACACGACCTATCCATAATATTGGTCGCCGATAGCACCGTGTCATCTCCGACACCACTCCGACTTTTCTCCAATTTCAGTCGGACCATCATCGGAGTTGAGTCGGAGTTGTTACGGAGATGAGTCGGAGTCTTCCCCAACAATATACCTGATTTTCTGCCACTTACACCATACAAAACAGGAACAATTGCTATTTTTCAAGCTTTTATATTATTCAGGGATGGACACCGGCAGGTTGCAGGATGGCTGTTTCAGCCCTGTTTCAACGGCTTAATTTTTCCTAATTAAATCGCACACGACCTATCATCTTGGGAGGCCACAGGACAGCGGTGCCGCAAAACGGCGGAGCAGAGACACCCGGGAAAATATTTTTTTCGGTATACAATAAATAAAAACGTTTCAAGTTATACTAACTAATTGAACAAATAAAAACTGATATAACGATGAAGAAAATTTTCACGATGGCTGCCGTGCTGCTGATGACCGTGGGCGGCGTTATGGCACAGAACACTTTCAAAGGTGTTGTGAAGTACAAAGTTGAGTCGACGGGCTCGGTGGCGGTAGATCTCCCCGAGGAGGTGCGCAGCGCCGAAATCAAGGTCTCGGGCGACGACATGTTCACCAAGAGTCCCATTTTCTGCAACGGCATGACCGAAGCCGTACTGGTGCAGAACCTCACTTCCACCTCATGCCAGAACCTGAGCCAGCTGCTGGCCTACCTGCGCAGCCAGGACTTCGAGTTCACCTATGAAGGCACCGGCAAGATACTGGTGAAGAGCACCAGCAAGGCCAGCGACTTCGACAGCGTGGACATCGTCGACACCGAGGCCGGCCACTTCTACTACGAATATGTGCCTGGCGAGACCAAGGATATTGCCGGTTTCACGGCCAAGAAGATGATACGCCACGCCTACGACGACGAAGGTGTGGACCACCCGATGACGATGTGGTACTCGGACGAGATTGGTCCTAAGATCAACATCCTCTTCGGCGGCATCAAGGGCATGCCATTGGAGTGCACCATGGAGGCCGGTGAAGGCCGCGCCATCACCTACACCGCCACCGAGATTGTGAAGGGCAAGGTGAAGGAAGCCGACTTCCTGCTGCCCGACGGTTACGAAACCCTCAGCGAGAGCGACATGGAAACCCTGGGAACCGAGCTGCAGGATGCTCTGGAACTGTTGCAGGGCGAGGAATGATTAGTTTAAGACATTAAGCATTAGACATAAGTGGCAGGCAAGAAGAAGGTATCCACTTCCAAAGGAAAGAAAGGCAAAACCGCCGTCCGCAAGAAGGGCGGCGGCTTTGTGGCTTTCCTGCGCAGCAAGCGCTTCGCCCATATCCGCGGAGCGCTGTATGTGCTTTTCTCCATATTCCTTGTGATAGCGATGCTGGGCTACTACTCGACCGGCGGCACTGGATGGCTTGGTGCGGCGGGACGCGGGGTGGCCGAGTTCTTCGCGGTGAACCTTTTCGGCATCGGAAGCCTGGGCTTCGCGCTGCTGTTCTTCGTCTACGGCATGCGGCTGTGGGACGTGGTGGTGATGCCGTGGTGGAAGACCTTCGGCAGCACCATGTTCTGGATGGCCTGGCTGTCGCTGACACTGGGTTACATCGGCGGCGCATGGGTAAAGAACGGAGGCTTCGAGAGCTATGCCGGTATCGGCGTACAGCTGGCCGAGCCGTTGCACCATCTGCTCAGCTGGTGGACGCTGGTGATACTGGTCTTCGTGGCGGTCGTCTTCCTGGTGCTGGTGCACAAGATGGAGCTGCCCGAGGTGAAGATGCCAAAAGTAGACCTGAAACGGGTGGCCAAAGGCATCGAGCACGAGCTGGCCGAAGTGGCCACCGACCACACGGCCGAGAAGGCGGATTCCGAAAACCGGAAGCCGGAAGTTGCCGTCGCAACTGTCAAAGCCAACGCCGAACCGACAGTCACAGAAAGTGACTTCGACGAAGAGGCCATAAGACTCTTCCAGCAACCCGTACAGAAAGAGGAGCAGTCCTCCGACAACGAGCCCGCCTTCAGCATCGACGACGAGTTTGCCCGCATCAACGCCAAGGCGCAAGGCTCGCAGGAGCCCACCTTCACCATCAACGGCGAATCGGAAGAGCCTGCCCAGCCGGAAATACAGGAAGAGTCCGAGACCGAAGAGTCCCCGCTGGAGGAGGAAGAATTGGAGGACGACGACTACCGCCGCCACTACGGCATCGACGAACCTTACGACCCGCTGCTGACCCTCAAAGACTTTGTCATGCCGACCACCGACATGTTGGAGGACTGGGAGGTGGCCAACGTGAAGGTAACAAAAGACGAGTTGATAGCCAACAAAGACCGTATCGTGCAGACGCTGCGCGACTACGGCATCGAGATTACCGAGATATCGGCCAATCCGGGACCTACGGTGACGCTCTACAAGATAAAGCCTGCTCCCGGCGTGCGCATCAGCAAAATCAAGAATCTGGAAGACGACATCGCCCTCTCGCTGGCCGCGCTCGGCATCCGAATCATCGCCCCCATTCCAGGCGAGAGCAACGTGGGTATCGAGGTGCCCAACGCCAAGCCACAGATTGTGGCCATGAAGACCATGTTGGAGAGCGACGCCTTCAAGGCCGCGAGCCAGAAGATGGAACTTCCAGTGGCCTTCGGCAAGACCATCTCGAACGACTGCTTCGTCACCGACTTGGCCAAGATGCCCCACCTGCTGATGGCTGGTGCCACAGGTACCGGTAAGTCGGTAGGTCTCAACGCCGTGTTGGCCTCACTGCTTTACACCAAGCACCCTTGCGAGTTGAAGCTGGTGCTGGTGGACCCGAAGAAGGTGGAGTTCTCGCTCTATTCGGCCATCGAGCGCCATTACCTAGCCAAGATGCCCGACGAGGAAGAGGCCGTCATCACCGACGTCAAGAAGGTGGTGCGCACCTTGAACTCGCTGTGCCTGGAGATGGACACGCGCTACGACCTGCTGAAGAAGGCCAAAGTGAGGAAGATAACGGAATACAACGAGAAATTCTGCAAGCGGATGCTCAATCCCGCCAACGGACACCGCTACCTGCCCTATATCGTGGTGGTCATCGACGAGTTCGGCGACCTCATCATGACCGCCGGCAAGGAAGTGGAACTGCCTATCGCCCGTCTGGCCCAGCTGGCACGTGCCGTGGGCATCCACCTCATCATCGCCACCCAGCGACCCACGACAAACATCATCACGGGTACCATCAAAGCCAACTTCCCTGCCCGCGTGGCATTCCGCGTCACAAGCGGCATCGACAGCAAGACCATCCTCGACACCGGTGGCGCCCAGCAGCTGATAGGCCGCGGCGACATGCTCATCTCGCTGGCGGGCAAGGACATGCTACGAATGCAGTGTGCCCTTATCGACACACCGGAGATTGAACGGCTGGTGAAATACATCGGCGACCAACGGGGATTCTCCGACGAAGACCTCTTCACCCTGCCAGAGTATCTGGACGAGAACGAGGAGCCCAACAAGGACTTCGACGCCAAGAGCAAGGACGAATTCTTCAACGATGCGGCACGCTTGGTGGTGGCCTCGCAATTCGGCAGCACCTCACTGCTGCAGCGCAAGCTGCAACTGGGCTACAACCGCGCAGGACGCATCATCGACCAGCTGGAGGCCGCAGGCATCGTGGGACCCAGCAACGGCTCGAAACCCCGCGACGTGCTGATTCACGACGAGGTGACGCTGGAAGAATTACTGAAATCATTATAGCTTACACGATATGAAAAAGAAAGCATTCCTTTGTATAGCGGCGCTGGCCCTGTTGGCCGTGGGTTGCTCGAAGCAGAAGACCTGCCGTTGCTCCGTGATTGGCCAGTCGACCGTGCGCATCATCAAGATTGAGAACGGCGAGTGTGAACAGCTGCGCACCTTCAATCACCCCACCGACCTCGACACCCTGCTTGTCGACTCGCTGCTGTGCATGGACTATGAATTTGAGATTGACAGTATTTACAACAAATAAGCCATGAAGAAGAGTCTCATACTGCCCGCACTGGCCTTGCTGACCCTGCTGGCTGCCGGTTGTGGCAAACAACGCAATTGCGAGTGCATCGTCGAAGATGTGGAAGTAATCCACAACCCCGTGATGGTCGTTGACAACGGCATGAAATGCAGTGACATCACCGAAATGGCCATCGAGGAGAAATATGTCACCGACGACGGCACACACTCGCTGCACCGTACCGAAGTGCACAAGGTGAGCTGCCATGAGCAACGGCACTAAGGCTTGTGCCCTGTTGCTGAGAGTGCTCCTCGCGGCGCTCTTCCTCCTCTCGGCGGTGGCCAAACTGCTGGCCATCGACGATTTTGAGTTGTATATCTACTCTTACGGCATCCTTTCGCTGAACGTCAGCTTCCTGGCGGCACGTCTCTGCATCGCCGCCGAATTGCTGCTGGCACTTTTTATCGCCTTGGGTTGGTGGCGACGCTGGGTCAACCTGACCACCTTCGCCGTGTTGATTCTCTTCTCGCTTTTCCTCGGCTATGCGGCTCTCATCGGCCGCACCGACTCATGCCAATGCATGGGCCGTCTGGCTGACCTCAACCCTGCCCAGTCGCTGCTGAAGAACGCTGTCCTGATTGCGATGGCGCTAGGCTATTCCAGGCTATCTAGAATGACTAGCCATGCTAGCCTGACTGGCAAGGCCAGAATGACCAGAGTCATCCTCTCTGCCCTCTTCGTGGTGGCAATAATGGCAGCGGTGTTCTGCATCTCGGTGCCCGACAACTGGATGTTCGGTCCCGAGGAGAGCCGCTACGACCGACAGCTATTAGAGGAGAGCATCAGTCCCGACGGGGTGTTGGGCGACGAGGGGCTCGCCGACGGGCACCAGCTGGTGGCTTTCGTCACCCAAGGCTGTCCCTACTGCCGCATGACACGCGAGAAGCTGGGGTCTATCGCCCGTCGCAACCACCTCGACACCTCGCGCATCCACTACTACGAGCCAGCCGACCTGCCCGACAACCTCTTCCTTCGCATCACCTACGGCCAGCGGCCGTTCGTCCTGTTGCTCGACAACGGAGTTCCGGTTGTCACCTACCACTACCGCAACATCAGCGAGCGGCAGGTGAGCCGGTTCCTGCAATAAAAATAGATGAGGCGGCGCCCGCAGGGTGCCGCCTCATCATTATATCCTCTCTCACCTTTACTTCTTGGCAGGCATAGCCTCAAGCACAGCGAGGAGGTAGTCGTAGAACTTCTTGGCGCTGGGGATATTGCAGCGCTCGTCGGGACTGTGGGGGCTCTGCAGCGTGGGGCCGAAGGAGATCATCTCCATGTCGGGATACTTGCCGCCCAGCAGACCGCACTCCAGACCGGCATGGATGGCCATGATGGCGGGCTCCTTCTTGTAGAGCTTCTTGTAGGTCTGTTTCATGGTCTTCAGCAGGCCACTCTCCATATTGGGCTTCCATCCGGGATAGGCGCCGCTCAGCTGGCACTTGCCGCCGGCCATCTCGGCCAGGCAGACGAGGCGCTCGGCCAGAGCTTCCTTGGCGCTGTCGACGCTCGAACGCAGCAGGGCATAGAGGACGAACTTCTTGCTTGCCGTCGTTTTGGCAATGGCCAGGTTGAGCGAAGTCTCCACCAAACCTTCCATATCCTTGCTCATGCGGATGACACCGTTGGGGGCCACCATCATCAGGTTGATGATAGTCTGGGTACCCTTTTCCGAAATGACGGTGGGGTTCATGCGCACTTTCTCATACTTCATGCAGAAGTCGGGCTCGACGTTTCCAAGCTCCTTCTTCACCCAAGCAGCCACCTTGTCCCATTCCTTCAGGATGCACGCCTCGTGCTCCTTGGGCATGGCTACGACGGCTTCGGCATCGCGCGGGATGGCGTTGCGCATGTTGCCGCCCTCGAGGCTGATGAGACGGATGCCGCACTCGGCCACCCAGCGAAGGTGACGGAACAGCAGCTTGTTGGCGTTGGCACGGCCGGTGTTAATCTCCATGCCGCTATGGCCACCCTTGAGGCCGCCGATGGTGAGGCGGTAGGCCACCATGCCCTTGGGGGCCTTCTCGGTGGTGTAGGGAATAGAGAGAGCAGCGTCGATACCGCCGGCGCAACCCACGTAGAGCTCGCCCTCGGTCTCGCTGTCGAGGTTCAGCAGATACTGACCTTTCAGTTCGCCTTTCTTCAGGCCGAAGGCGCCGGTCATGCCGGTTTCCTCGTCGGTGGTGATAAGGGCCTCCAGCGGTCCGTGCTTCACCGTCTTGGAAGCGAACACAGCCATGATGGCTGCCACACCCATGCCGTCGTCGGCACCCAGCGTGGTATCGCAGGCATACACCCAATCACCCACAATCTTGGTCTCGATGGGGTCTTTCAGGAAGTCGTGCTTCTTGCCTGCACGGGCCTGAGGCACCATGTCCATATGGGCCTGCAGCACCACGGGGACGCGATTCTCCATTCCTTTGGTGGCGGGCTTGCTGAGAATGACATTGCCCACACCGTCCACACGGCAGGCTATCTTGTTCTTTTTAGCCCAGTCGACAAGGAATTGACGCACTTTCTCCTCGTGTTTCGAGGGGCGCGGTTGACGGGTGAGGGAGTAGAAGTTACTCCACAGCTCTTTGGGTTCAAGGTCTTTAATGGTCATAATAATATGTGTTTATGTTTATTATTGTCTCTCGGATAGATGGGTGCAAATATACAAAAAAATTTTCATCCTGCAAGAAAAAAAATGTCACACGCCCTTCATCAGTTCAAGGCGCCATCGCTCTTCCTGGCTGAGGTCCAAGTGCTTTTGCTCCACGTATGCCAGCATCCTGTCGCAATGCTGCTGCACCAGCATCCGTTCCTTCTCCGCCTTGCGCGACGAGGGAGCAGCCTCGAAGTCAAGCAGATTCACCACGGTGAATCCGGCTAGCAGGTCTTCCAACAGCTCAGCATGCTCACGTGCCAGCAGATCCCCTTCGTCGACGGGCCTCGACTCGGTGAAATCCGCCACGATGCGGCGGGCCTCCTCCGCGGCATTCTCCCCTTTCAGCAGGAACACCTTGTCGCCGGCATCCCACGGGGCTTCCACCGCCTCGGCGGGCCGTTCCACCAAGAAGTACAGCATCTTGCCCACCGTATCCTCAAAGCGATACAGCGGCCAGCTGCCATCCTCCAACGGCATGTCGTCCAAGCGCTCCAGACCGTAGTCGTAGAGCCTGTTCAGGGCGTTGGCCAAAGCATAGCCCGGGAGGAGGGTGTGGAAGTGCAGAAACGCCCACCCTTCATAAGCATATTCCTCTTCTTCTATTTCCAGTTTGTACTTCATACTCTTGCGTTGAACGGGGTTTGACTTTCAAAATCGGGACGATAGTTATCACTGGCCTCCAGCTCCTGCACCCACCCGTCGGTCAGCCCCAGCGCCTCGGCCCGGGTCGTCACCAAGGCATACTCTTCGGCCGTCAGCGTCCTGTCCAGCGGTGCCGGCAATCCCGGCCGCGGCGGGTAGTATTGTGCCATCAGCGACAGGTGCAGCCCCAGCGGGAACTCGTCCGCCAGCCACTCCAGGCAGCGCAGCGAGTTGTCGACCGCCCCGGGCAACACCAGATGGCGCACGATGAGGCCCCGGTAAGCCCGGCCGTTGTCGTCCACCTTCAAACCGCCACCCACCTGACGCCGCATCTCGCGGATGGCGGCTTGCGCCGCTTCAGGGTAGTCGGCAGCATGGCTGTAGGCCTGTGCTAATGCAGCATCCATATATTTGAAGTCGGGCAGGTAGACATCCACCAGGCCCTCCAGTTTCCGCAGGGTTTCCACGCTCTCGTAGCCACCGCTGTTGTACACCACCACGGGGAAGAATCCCCGGCGATGGACAGCATCCAGCAACTCTGGGATACGGTCGGCATAATGCGCCGCCGTGACCAGCCCCAGCATCCCGTCCTCCTTAGGCAACAGGGCACAGATGCGCTCGGCCAGCCCCTCTACGCTCTCCTCATTCCACTTTCCGTCTTCCACCTTGCTGATCTGCCAGTTCTGGCAGTAGGTACATTGCAGGTTGCAATGGGCAAAGAAAACATTGACGATGGGATTGAGCGGAGGCTCCTCGCCGCGATGCACGCATACCGAAGCCACTTCCATCTTGGAAGCGGCGCCACAGAAACCGGTAGCCACAGAGCGGTCGACACCACACTTGCGCGGACAGAGGAGACAGGAACCCATTACCAATGACAATATGAATAACGGTTAGTCACAGGGAAGTCCGTCATTTCGGAGCAGTTCCCATGGGCGTGTTGGTCGACCTCCTCGGCCGTAAATTCTTGCACCCGTTGGCCGTAGTCGATGCATGTGCACACCTTGTGACATCCCGTGAGACTCACACAAACGGCAATACAGCCGGCCAGGAGATAAGGCAAACGACGTTTCATTATTTTTTGATTCTTAATTTCTTGAGCAACGGCTGCAGCAAAGCCCGTTCGTTCCAGGCAACGACAGCCACATACACCACCAGCAGCAGCGTATTCAGCACCAGACGCAGCCAGAGTTGCGGAAGATGGGCGGTGAGGGTGGTAACGTAATAGAGGACCAGAGCCAGCACGAAGTAGCCCACGATGACGCCCACCGGATACGGCACACGGTAGTTCTTCTGCCCGATGAAATAGCTCAGCAGCACACAGACGCCGTAGCCCGCCAGGCCGCCCCAGGCACAGGCCATATAGCCCACCTTCGGCACAAAGATGATGTTGATGGCCACCAGCACTACACATCCGATGGTGCTCATCACGGCGCCCCACCACGTCTTGCCGGTCAGCTTGTACCAGAAGCTCAGGTTGAAGTAGATGCCCATCAGTATCTCAGCCATCATCACGATGGGTACTGCCGGCAGCGCCTCGCGGTAGTCGCCACCGATGAAATACTGTATCACGTCGATATAGCACATCACCGCCAGGAACGCCAGCAGCGTGAACATGATGAAGTACTTGGTGGCCTGGGCCTGCGTCTCCTTGCTCTGCTTGTCGTGCTGGCTTTCCTGTTTGGAAGGCTCACTCGACTTCGCTCGCGTTCCCATTCCAAACACGAAAGGTTCGTAGGCGTAGCGGAATGCCTGGGTGATGAGGGCCATCAGCATGGCAATCTTTACGCAGGCACCGTAAATGCCCAGTTGTACGCGCCCTTCTTCGCCAGGCAGCAGCCACGGCAGCAGTATCTTGTCGGCCGTCTGGTTGAAGTTGCCCACGATGCCGAGCAGAAGCAGCGGCCATGTGTATTTGAGCATCTGCTTCAGGAGCGGCACATTGAAATCCGAAAACCTGAAGTCCTTGAGCTCCTTGAAAAAGCCAAGTGTGACGACGGCGGTACAGAAGAGGTTGATATAGAAGATGTACTTCACATTGTCGGCTTCGTTGTACCATGACATCCACGGCAGGTGACTCCAGTGTGGCGCTACAAGGAAGATGAAGAGGTTGAGCCCCATGCTGAGGATGATGAACGCCATCTTCAGGGAGAAGAACTTCCACGGACGGCCATCGCGACGCAGACGGGCGAAGAGTATGGCTTGGAAAGCGTCGATAGCCACAACGATAGCCATAGCCCGGATGTATTCGGGATGGTCGCTATAACCCACGAAGGCGCTGACAGGACCGATAAAGAGCATCACCAGCAACAGGAAGACTGCCGCCACCGAGCCCACGGCGCTCAGCGCTGTGCAGAACACCTTGCGGCGGTCAACACCTTCGCGGTTGGCGTAGTAGAAGAAGGTCGTCTCCATGCCGAAAGTGAGGATAACCGCGAGCAGCGCCGTGTAGGCGTAGACGTTGGTCACCACACCGTAGCCGCCCGATGCAGCGCTGATGTGGTAGGTGTAGACGGGGACGAGCAGATAGTTGAGAAAGCGACCAACAATGCTGCTCAAGCCATAGATTACCGAGTCGGAGAGTAGTTTTTTCAACGATGGCATAAGTCAGAGCTTTTATTTTTGTTCCACGTTAAAATCAATAACGGAGAAGGCATTTTTTTATTGCAAAATGGTAATAAAAAACACGATAAATAAAAAAATTTTGCCATATGAAAAAAAATGTGTAATTTTGTCCCCGAAATAGCACCTTAAAAAGCACTTTAAAACACACCAATTATGAATAAAGTAGTTGTAGGTTTCGATTTCTCGTCGGGTTCGGCTTATGCTGTCGACCTTGCCATCCAGATTGCCAATCGCTGGCAGAGCGACATACGTCTCGTTTACGTCAAGGAGAAGAAAGAAGACGAGGCTCCGATACGTTCAGAAATCGAGCGCCGCAACGCAGGAGTGGCACACCTGCTGGAAGGCATCAAGCTTGAATATGTGATTCGCGAAGGCAATCCCGCCGAGGAGCTTACCGCACAGGCAAAGGCCGACAATGCCGCATTGCTTATCGTGGGTACCCACGGTATGGGCGGTTTGCGCCGCAATATGCTCGGTGCCACTAGCCACCGCATCATCGAAATCTCGCCCGTGCCGGTCCTTATCGTGCGCGAGGACTTCAATTTCAACAAGGATTTGGAGACCATCGTGGTGCCGCTCGACAGCAGCGACGATACCCGCCAGAAAGTGGCCGAAGCTGCCATTTTTGCCCGCACTTTCGGTTCCACAATCCACCTGCTTGGTCTCTACACCTCGACATTCCCCGATATCCGCCGCACGGTGAACAGCTACGTCAAGATGGTGGAACGCCATCTCGACAGCATGGAAATCAAGTACGAAACCAAGTTCCTCGAGGTGGAGAAGAATGTTACCGTTACCACTTTGGAATATGCCAACGAGGTGAA
>JAEEGG010025262.1_pt1 | contig 11451 bp, 7 predicted proteins | sample 9134161 | NCBI WGS metagenome assembly JAEEGG01 (sample SAMN16246543, study PRJNA631951) | gut metagenome | biome: gut microbiome; feature: rumen; material: CR-attached | host: Bos | place: Iran: Karaj | collected 2018-10 | reverse complement strand
TTAAAATTTTATGTTAAACTTCATGCCTCGGGCACAGGTGCCACGAAAAGCGGGTGCAAAGTTACAACATTTTTAGGAATCCACCAAGTTTTTATCTTATTTTTATTAAAAACAACCATCATTTTTCCAATATTTTATCAAAACGACAACAAAGACAACCAAGACAACAATCTCGTGAACTCCGTAGACGGCGTTGTCGTCGTAGGCAGATCGTTGTCTCAGTTGTCATAGTTGTCGTTAAAAATAGACAGGAGCGCAAGCCTCCTGAAGCCAAGATATTTCGTCGTCGGAAAGATGGGGCGACAATGTGTCGAAGACCATCTTGTGGTAGTCGTTGAGCCAGCCGATCTCCTCCGGCAGGAGCATATCGACGAGGATGGGAGCCTTGTCGATGGGACAGAGGGTGAGCGACTCGAACTGCAGGAACTTACCGAACTCCGTCTCCTTGTAAGGCACGATAAGAAGTGTGTTCTCGATACGGGCACCAAACTTACCAGCAAGATAGATGCCAGGTTCGTCCGTGATGGTCATGCCTGCCACCAAAGGCGCAGGTTTCCACTCCATACGGAACTGATGCGGGCCTTCGTGTACGTTGAGATAAGTACCCACGCCGTGACCCGTGCCGTGCAGATAGTTCAGGCCTTCGCGCCACATCGCCTGACGGGCAAGAATGTCGATCTGCGTACCACTGGCACCACTGGGGAACTTACACAATTCTATCTGGATATGACCCTTCAGCACCAGCGTATAGACCTTCTTCATCTCCTCCGTCAGCGGTCCGAGGGCAATGGTACGGGTGATGTCTGTCGTGCCGTCGAGATACTGTGCACCGCTGTCGAGCAACAGCAACCCCTCAGGTTTCAATGGAATATCCGTCTCCGGCGTGGGCTCATAGTGGACTACAGCCCCATGCTCGCCATAGCCTGCGATGGTATCGAAGGAGATTCCTCTGAAAAGCGGCTGCTCAGCACGCAAAGCCGTCAGCATTTCATCAACGCCGATCTCCGTTAATGGCTCATTCTCTAAATTCTTAATTCTTAAATCTAAAAACCTCAGGAACTTCACCATTGCGATGCCGTCTTTCAGCATCGCCGACCTAAAACCCGCTATTTCCCTTTCGTTCTTAACAGTCTTCATCCGTTTCACAGGCGACTCTTCCTCCACGATTTCCGTCTGGGGACAGCTGTTCTGCTTTCCCTTATTCCTGACCACCTCATAGAGCCGGTAGTTCACCTCGTCAGGATCAAGCAGGATATTGTATTCGAAATACGCCTTCAGCCCGTTCTCCACCTGCTCATAGTCCTCCACCTTGATATCCTCAGCCTTCAGACAGGCCAGCACCTCAGGCGTCAGTTTCACCTTATTAATATATAGGGTGACGCTCTTCGGCGAGATGAGCAGATACGAGACGAAGACAGGATTGCAATGCACGTCCGAACCCCTGAGGTTCAGCGTCCAGGCGATATCGTCGAGAGCCGCCATCAGCATCCCGTCGGCATGTTTCTCCCGCAGGGCCTGACGGATACGTCCGATCTTATCGCGACAACTCTCACCGGCATATTCCATCGGATAGATCTCCACAGGATTCTCAGGTATCACAGGGCGGCCCTTCCAGATCAGTTTCAGCGGGTCGAAGTTCGTACGTAGCGTGATGCCGTTCTGCTTGCGAAGGTCAGCAATCAACTCCTTCACTGCATTGGCAGAACTGCATCGGCCGTCAATAGCCACCTCGCTCCAGTCCTCATAAGGATGTCGGCTCTGCATGATTTCCTTGCCCAGCCACTCGGCAATCGTAGGCGTACCCTCGATCTTCAGCTTCATCAACTGATATTCTGTCCCCTTCAGCTGTTCCTCTGCCGCAAGGAAATAGCGCGAGTCCGTCCAAAGGGCTGCCGACGTCAGCGTCACTACCGCCGTACCAGCCGAGCCGTTGAAGCCGCTGATCCACTCCCTACCCTTCCAGTGATCGGCCACATATTCACTCTGATGAGGATCCGTACTGGGGAAGATGTAAGCCGCAAGATGCTCCCGTCGCATCACTTCCCGAAGGTCCGCTAATCGTTGATTAATATTCATTTTTTATCCGTTTTTGTAATTTCGACCTTACAAAGGTACAAATAATTGGTTATAGTTTCAACAGATTAACTAAGATTAATAATAAAAAAGAACGATTATCAGTCTTTTTTTCGTATCTTTGCAGCACTTTTGATACAACTTATTAAATTATAATTACACATTATGGCATTTTTAACAAACGAAAAATTGACCATCGTCGGCGCAGCCGGCATGATTGGTTCGAACATGGCTCAGTCTGCCCTGATGATGGGTCTGACAAGTGAAATCTGTCTTTATGACGTGTTCTCTCCCGAGGGTGTTGCCGAGGAGATGCGCCAGAGTGGCTTCGACGATGTGAACATCGTGGCTACCACCAACGCTGAGGAGGCTTTCAAGGGTGCTAAGTACATCATCTCTTCCGGCGGTGCTCCCCGTAAGGCTGGTATGACCCGTGAGGATCTGCTCGCAGGCAACTGTAAGATCGCCGAGGAACTCGGCCAGAACATCAAGAAGTTCTGCCCTGATGTGAAGCACGTGGTGATCATCTTCAACCCCGCCGACCTCACAGGTCTGGTAACGCTGCTCTATTCTGGTTTGAAGCCCGGACAGGTGACAACCCTCGCAGGTCTCGACACCACCCGTCTGCAGAGCGCTCTGGCCAAGAAGTTCGGTGTGATGCAGAATCAGATCACTGGTTGCGCTACCTATGGTGGCCACGGTGAGCAGATGGCCGTCTTCGGCAGCCACGTGGAGATCGCAGGCCGCAAGCTGACAGACATCATCGGCACAGCAGAGTTCCCCGCCGAGGAGTGGGAGCAGATGAAGGTCGACGTCACCAAGGGTGGTGCCAAGATCATCGAGCTTCGCGGACGCTCTTCATTCCAGAGCCCCAGCTACCTCTCTGTTGAGATGATCCGTGCTGCCATGGGTGGTGAGCCCTTCCGCTTCCCCGTTGGTACATATGTAAAGACCGACAAGTACGACCACATCATGATGGCCATGAAGACCACCATGACTGCTGAGGGCGCGAAGTTTGAGGTTCCCCAGGGTACTGCCGAGGAGAACGCCAAACTGGATCAGAGCTACGAGCACCTCTGCAAGATGCGCGACGAGCTGGTGACGCTGAACATTGTTCCTCCCATCTCTGAGTGGAGCAAGATCAATCCGAACCTCTAATCGCTATTCAATAGCATTAGCCAATACACTCAGGCGGGGATTCCAGGAAATCTCCGCCTGAGTCTTTTTATTATAACATTTTCTCAGATGAGCATAATCCCGCCTACCAGGTTGGACATATATCTATGTTCCATTACCATTACTGACTTTGCATCAATAATAATTTGCAAAAAAAGAATTGAATTTCACTTCCACCTCCACCAAATTGCTGAAAACACCTTTATATAAAGGGGTTTACAGAGGTGGAGGTGAATTGTTTCACTTCCACCTCACCTCCACCTTTCCTAACAGAAGAGTTGGTGCTTATAGGCAGTAAAGTCCGACTTTAGTTAGGGTAAAGTGGGAGTTTAGTTAGGGTAAACCTCCAAATTCTCTAGAGAATTTGGAGGTTTACTGCCTAGTTTCTCCGACTTTCATGCCTGGTTTCTTGGACTTTCGTGCCTGCAAACTCTCATTCTGAGGCCTTGAATAATTCGTTCTGATATCAGTCAGAATCCGTTAAAATGCATGTCAAAACTTGTTAAGATGCCTTCCATAATAGTGAGATGCGTCAACTACGATAGTAAGGGATAACTGTTATGGGGGTATAGAAGGCATTTCTATCACCTTGACTTGGCTTATCTCACTGTATTAGAAGGTATTACCGTCAGTCATAGTAAGCATCTCCAACAACATTGGCCGACATAATTATCGCAAAAAGGTGGAAGTAAGGTGGAAGTGAAAAGATTCACCTCCACCTCTGTAAACCCCTTTATATAAAGGTGTTTTCAGCAATTTGGTGGAGGTGGAAGTGTTTTTATGAAAAAAAAGTGAAGTTCCAATTCATCATCTACAGATTCTTATAATTCAACAATTAGAAGAGGAACCCTAACATCCACAAAGGCAGTTTGTTGCCTTTTGGTATCTCTATATCATCGGATAAAGATAAAGCATACTTAACTTGCCCTATGGGTCTATGATTGAAAAGATTGAAATACTGCAACATGGTGAACTACGATAATAGTACTTAGTTGTATAGGCATCACAAAGTTACTAAAAATCAAAGATATGTGCTACACCTCTTCGTCTATGGAAAGGTTAAAATCACACAAATCCTTGCCAATCTCAACAAATAGTCGTAAATTTGTATCCGCAAGAAATAGATAAAAATATGGCACTGATAAAGAGTTACCGCGGGCTTAGCCCCAAATGGGGGCGAGACTGCTATTTCAGCGAGAATGCTACTATTGTGGGAGACGTGACGATGGGCGATGAGTGCTCCGTATGGTTTAATGCCGTCGTCCGTGGTGACGTGGCTCCTATCACCATCGGCAACTGCACGAATATCCAAGATGGCTCATGCGTCCATGTGACCCATGAAACGGGTCCTACGCATATTGGCAACTACGTGACCATCGGCCACAACGTTACCGTTCATGCCTGCACTATCCATGACCACGCCCTCATTGGTATGGGCTCTACCCTACTCGACGGCTGCGAGGTGGGCGAAGGCTCCATTGTGGCAGCAGGTGCCCTCGTGCTCCAGAACACGAAGATCCCTGCAGGCGAAATCTGGGGAGGTGTACCAGCCAAGTACCTCAAGCCCGTACGCCCAGGCCAGACAGACAATGCCGAGCACTACGTGGCGTATTCGAAGTTCTACTTGGAAGAAGAGTGATTATTTTGTTTATAGTTTAAAGTTTATAGTTTATAGATGAAATGCTGGCAAGCCCATAGTAGCCGCCTCCAATGTAATCATCTATAAACTATAAACTTTAAACTATAAACTATAAACAATAAGCCAAAAACTACAAACCAACATCTGGCTGCCAGAGGATGGTCTCCCCAGCATAGAGAGAGGCCTGGACGTCGATGAGGCGCTGGTTGGAGGAGCCTCGGAACAACAAGTCGGGATCACGCAACTTCTGGATGAACGGTCCATCGACCAACACATCGAGCAGTTCTAATAGTTCACGCTGTGCCCTTGTAATCAACGTCTCAAAGGTAAAACCCGTATAACACCATATATCCTTGTTCGTGCGCTGGTGAATGGCACGTGCCAACTCTGCAAAGCCATCACACTGATACATGGGGTCACCTCCCGTAAAGGTGACATTGGCATAGGGATCCGCTTCGATAATCTTCATCAGTTCCTCTGTGCTCATCTCCCTGCCGCCTTTAGGATCCCACGACTGGGGATTATGACAGCCAGGGCACTGATGACTGCAGCCCGCACAATAGATGGAGGTCCGGAACCCCGGACCATCCACCATCGTATCTTCTATGATATCAAGAACTCTAATCATTTTATCTTTTGACAACGAATTTAAACGAATTACACGAATTCAAATTAATTCGATATAATTAGTATAATTCGTGCAATTCGTCTTAATTCGTTGTTTCTATTCTCCGAAAAGATCTTTTGTTCCGTGGTCGATGTGTGTCACACGGTCGTTGAGCTCAGCGAGCTTGCCTGAGTTCCAGCGGTCTGTCGTTCCCACGAGATAGCCCGTGATACGCTGCAGTTTGTCGATATTCTTCGAGCCGCACTTCGGACAGGTATCGAGATGATCATCCGCATTCTCATAACCACAGTCCATACAGCGGTTACGGTTGTGGTTCACGGAGCCATAGCCCATGTTTAGCTGGTCCATCATGTCCACCACGCTCATGATCACTTGAGGATTATGGGTGGCATCGCCGTCAATCTCCACATAGAAGATATGTCCGCCACGCGTCATCTCATGATAGGGTGCCTCCACCTCGGCTTTATGACGGGCAGAGCACTTGTAATAGACAGGCACGTGGTTCGAGTTCGTATAGTAGTCACGATCCGTCACACCAGGGATGGAGCCGAACTGCTTGCGGTCCTTCTTCGTGAACTTGCCGCTCAGTCCCTCTGCGGGTGTGGCGAGCACGGAGTAGTTGTGATGATAATGCTCACAGAAATCGTTGATGCGCTGACGCATGTAACTGACGATCTTCAATCCCAGCTCCTGACTCTCTGCGCTCTCGCCATGATGCTTGCCCGTGAGGGCGACGAGACACTCTGCCAGTCCGATGAAGCCGATGCCGAGGGTTCCCTGATTGATCACGCTCTCCACGGTATCATAGGGCTTCAGCTTGTCGGCACCGATCCAGAGACTCTTCATCAGCAGGGGGAACTGCTTGGCGAAGGCGGTCTTCTGGAACTGGAAGCGGTCGTCGAGCTGCTTGGCAGCCACCTCGAGCATATGGTCGAGCTTGGCGAAGAACAACGCCACGCGCTTATCCTTCACATCCTGGGGGATCTCTTCTCCCTCACTCTTCACTCCTCCTGTCTCGAGAGCAGCCTCGATGGCGAGTTTCACGATATTGATGGTCGTGAACGAGAGATTACCACGTCCGATACTTGTCTTGGGACCGAAACGGTTCTCAAACACACGGGTACGGCAACCCATCGTGGCCACCTCGTGTATATAGCGCTTCGGATCGTCAGCCCGCCAGTCGCTGTCCTGGTTGTAGGTGGCGTCGAGGTTCAGGAAGTTGGGGAAGAACCTGCGGGCCGTCACCTTACAGGCGAGCTGGTAGAGGTCGAAATTACGGTCCTCAGGCAGATAGTTCACGCCGCGCTTCTTCTTCCATATCTGGATGGGGAAGATAGCAGTCTCGCCGTTGCCCACGCCCTCGTAGGTGGAGAGCAGGATCTCACGCATGACGCAGCGACCCTCCGCGCTCGTGTCCGTACCATAATTAATAGAGGAGAAGACCACCTGGTTACCGCCACGCGAGTGGATGGTGTTCATATTGTGGATAAAGGCCTCCATCGCCTGGTGCACACGACCCACGGTCTTGTTGATGGCGTGCTGCTGGGCGCGCTCCTTTCCCGTCAGTCCGTCGAGCGGCTTCTTGAGATAGTCCATCAGCGGCTCGTCATACAGGTCCTTATAACTCTCGCCGTTCAGGTCTTCCAATGCCTTCAGCTCCTCCACATAACTCATCCGCACGTAGGGGGCGAGATAGAAGTCGAAGGCAGGGATGGCCTGGCCACCATGCATCTCGTTCTGGGCACACTCCATCGAGATACAGGCCAGCACCGAAGCCGTCTCAATACGACGGGCAGGGCGCGAGGCACCATGGCCAGCGATAAAGCCACAGTTCAGGATATTATCCAGCGGATGCTGCACACAGGTAAGCGACTTCGTCGGATAGTAGTCCTTGTCGTGGATGTGCATATAGTTCTTGTCAACGGCCTCGCGGCTCTCCTCCGACAACAGGTAGTCATCAACGAAGGGCTTCGTAGTCTCCGAGGCGAACTTCATCATCATGCCGGCAGGCGTATCGGCATTCATGTTGGCGTTCTCGCGCGTCACGTCAGTGCTCTTGATGTTCACGATGTCGAGGAACACGTCACGGGTCTTCGCCTTACGGGCCACACTGCGCTGATGGCGGTAGGCGATGTACTTCTGGGCCACGTCCTTACGGCTCGACTTCATCAGTTCCACTTCTACCCGGTCCTGGATCTGCTCCACGGTCATCTGGCTGTCGCCACCCTGGGCGATATGGTCTGTGATCTGATACAACAGCCGTTCATCCTCACCCTTGTCAGTATGGAGCATGGCCTTACGGATGGCAGCCATAATCTTCTGCTCATTGAATCCCACGATGCGTCCGTCACGCTTTACTACAGTTTGAATCATATCTTTTTGCCTTGCTTTTAGTGTAGAGTTAATTATAAACGAAAATCGTTTGCAAAATTACAAATAAAATCCGTAAGTTTTCCATTTCGGGAAACTTTTCTTCTGTTAATAATTGTCAATCACCTGATTATCAGACAGTTAATTTATTAATGCGGAAAACTTTATACAAAACGGCCATATATAAAGTTGTCCGCTTTGGAAAACTTCTGACAAACATCAGTTCTCCAAAGCGGGCTGTTTTCTGTATCCAGCTTTATCGTTTCAGGCTGAAAGCCAATGCGTAACTGCGCATCTGCTTCACCATTGCTACAAGTCCGTTAGAACGTGTGGGCGACAAGTGTTCTTTCAACCCAATCTCCTCGATGAAGTAAAGGTCGGCATCCAGTATCTCCTGAGGCGTATGGTCTGAGAGCACCCTGATGAGCAGGGCCACGATGCCCTTCACGATCAGCGCGTCACTTTCCGCCCGGAAATGGATAACTGCAGGCTCTCCATCCAGACTCCCCTCCCTTTGGGAGGGATTGGGGGTGGGTACCAACTCCGCCACCAGCCACACCCTGCTCTGGCAGCCGTCTATCAGGTTCTGCTCAGTCTTATACTTCTCCTCCAGCGGCTCCTGCTCGTTGCCCAGGTCTATCAGCAGCTGATACTTGTCCATCCAGTCGTCGAAACCGGAGAACTCCTCAATGATCTCGTCTTGTATTTCGTTTATTGTCATATTCATCTGTTTTTGAATTTCCTATGATTAATCTGTATCTTCGCTCTTCTCTAACTTGAAGAGTTTGTCGCTGGGGCGGACCTTGGAGGGGACGGCGATGGAGACGCGGGTACCCTGCTGGGCGATGGTAACGGGACCGTTGTCATCGTGAATCTCTGAGGCGGTGACGTAGATGACGCCAGTGGTGGGGCCAGTGATAAGCATCTTGTCGCCCACCTTAAAGGTATTGGCCTCAACGGTGAACTCTGCGACCCCGAGCTTTGAATAGTATTTCGTACCCTTGCCGATATAGACCTTGTGTTCAGTGGCGTTGGAACCGTAGTTCTTGTTCCACTCGCCCATGAGCTGGCCCTGATAGTAGCCGTCCCAGAAACCGCGGTTGAAGACGGTGGCGAGACGCTCGTCCCACTCGTCCTTGCGCGCCTCCGTAAACGTGCCGTCGAGCACCGCCTGGATGGCCTCCTTGTAGCACTTCACGACGGTATAGACATACTCTGGTCCACGGGCCCGGCCCTCGATCTTGAACACCCGCACGCCGGCCTTCATCATGCGGTCGATGAAACGGATGGTCTTCAGGTCCTTGGGCGACATGATGTATTTGTTGTCGATGTCGAGCTGATAGCCCGTCTCGTTGTCTGTGGCGGTATACGAGCGACGGCACACCTGGATGCACTCCCCACGGTTGGCTGAGCGGTTGGCGGCGTGCAGGCTCATGTAGCACTTGCCGCTGATGGCCATGCAAAGGGCACCGTGACAGAACATCTCAATACGGATCTGCTCACCAGAAGGGCCGCAGATATGCTCGGCCTCCACCTGACGGTATATCTCCGATACCTGTTCCATGTTCAGCTCTCGTGCCAGCACGACTACATCGGCAAACTGGGCATAGAATCGCAGGGCCTCGATGTTGGAGATGTTCAGCTGAGTACTCAAATGCACCTCCTGCCCCACCTTATTACAATAGGTCATCACGGCGACATCGGAGGCGATAACTGCAGAGATGCCTGCCTCACGGGCTGCATCGATGATCTCATGCATCAGGGGGATGTCCTCGCCGTAGATAATGGTGTTGACAGTGAGGTAGCTCTTGATGCCGTGCTCACGACAGGTCTGTGCGATCTCCTTCAGATCGTCGATGGTAAATGTAGAAGCGGAGTGGGCGCGCATGTTCAGCTTCTCTATGCCGAAGTAGATGCTGTCTGCCCCTGCCTGTATTGCAGCCGCCAACGACTCACGTGAGCCGACGGGCGCCATGATTTCATATTCAGAACACATATCCTAAATTAATATAGAAATAAGGAGACTTAGTGCGTCTGGAGTAGCCGACGGTGCCTCCCAACGGACCAAACATCGAGTTATAATAATACGCCAGCTGACCGCCTAACTGCGTCTGGGTCTTCAGCAGATCCTTCAGATCATTGGCTTGTTGGGCCGCAGCCACCTTGAGCAGCACGTAATGGCTGCGTCCGAGGCGTTGCTGTCCCTGGAGCTGAATGCCAACGAACTGGTCGCCAACATGCTCCAAGTGGCCCATGCCGGCAAAGGGCATTTGCTGCTCCAAATAGTGTCCGAAGGTATCACCGCCAAAGAAATTGCGAAAGATGCTGGGGATAAGCGGGCCGAAAAGCAGCCGTCCATAGAGCAAGGGCTGGAAGGTGAAGCTGTCACTCAGCGGGAACGACTTCCGCCAGGAGGCACTCAGGTCGCCCACGCCACGGTCAACAAACGCACCCTCAACGACGCTCATCTGGTAGAAGTTCGTGGTGATATAGGCATAGGCCGCCTGGAAACGTGCACCACGGGTGGGGAAATGCCAGTCGTTCTCGGAATTGAAATTCACGGAAGCCCTATAACTGAAGTAATGTTCATGCTCGAAATACAATTCATTCCATTCTTCCGACCACAACTGGTTGCTGAAGTGGTAATAGTCCCATCGGAGACCTATACGGAAATTGAAGTTCCGGATGCTGAAGTTGAGGGGTTCAATGGCAGCCTGGTGATGGTTATAAAGGATGGTGTAGTTACGGTCGCCTTCAGAATAGATGTCGATATCGTTACGACGGAAATAGTAAGAGAAGGTAGGACGCGTCAGTCGCAGGCCATGCGGGTGGTACATGATCTCACCGCCAGCCAGTACCCGCTTACCCAGACGGAGCGTAATGTCGGAGCTGAAGTACAGCGTCTCTTTCAACGGCAGGTTCGCATTCAGCTGCAGGGCCACCATCTCCTCCGTATCGAAGCGGAAGCCCAAGTTCAACTGGCTCGTCTTACGGTTGCCTGCAGTCAATACGAGGATGTAGCCAGTCGACTGGCCCTCACCGCCTTCTGCCTCCACCAGTTTTGACGTGGCAGTCTGGAAGTACAAGTCCACGCGCATCGACGTGGTTATTTCCTCCTCGCCCTTGGTATTGATGCTGTCGAGGCTGTTCAGGTGGAACTTCTGACTCAGGAACTTCTCGTCCTGTGGTGTCATATTTTCAAACTTAATGCCGACGATGCGCACCTTTTCCGTCATCACCGTAGGACGCAGGGGACTCAGGCGGACAGGCTCGAAGTCGGGTCCGATGCCAATTTTTTCCTTCAGTGCGATGAGCTCGTCCCAATGACGCCTGGCCTCCTCCTCGCCACGACGGAGCAGCGTGTCGACGGCAGCAGGATTGAAGCTGGCAGCACTGTAGCCCTCAGGATTCACGCGGATGGCCACATCGGTGATACCGAGGTTTTCGTTGTACTTGTTCAGCGTGTTCAGGTCGACGAGCTGCAACAGGATATTGAGCGTACTGCCCAGGTCGTCGGCTTTCTTCAGCGAGTCCTGTACGGTGACGCCGATGACGATATCGGCTC
>JAEEGG010025261.1_pt1 | contig 11451 bp, 11 predicted proteins | sample 9134161 | NCBI WGS metagenome assembly JAEEGG01 (sample SAMN16246543, study PRJNA631951) | gut metagenome | biome: gut microbiome; feature: rumen; material: CR-attached | host: Bos | place: Iran: Karaj | collected 2018-10 | reverse complement strand
CAATGCCTCCCATCCATCCTGTCACCAAGCAGCCTCTGGGTGTAGACGATCTGGCACACATCTTCCCTCGTGAGTGCTGTGTACAGGAGCTTGATACTGAGCATCGCTGGATTGATATTCCAGAAGAGGTGCTCGAGAAGTACAAGTTCTATCGTTCAACTCCATTGGTTCGTGCCTATGCGCTCGAGGAGGCTTTGGGAACACCTGCCCATATCTACTTTAAGAACGAGAGTACCAACCCATTGGGTTCACATAAAATCAACTCAGCCATTCCTCAGTGCTACTATGCCAAGCAGGAAGGCACCACTAACGTAACCACCGAAACCGGTGCCGGACAGTGGGGAGCAGCCCTTTCGTACGCTGCTAAGATTTACGGTCTCGACTGCGCTGTTTATCAGGTAAAGATCACCATGCAGCAGAAGCCTTACCGTTCGAGCATCATGCGTACCTTTGGTGCTGTAGTCGAGGGTTCGCCTTCGATGTCAACCCGCGCTGGTAAGGATATCCTCACTAAGGATCCTACCCATTCAGGTTCATTAGGTACAGCCATCTCTGAGGCTGTTGAGCTGGCTACTACCACTCCTAACTGTAAGTACACCTTAGGTTCGGTATTAAACCACGTAGGTTTGCATCAGACCATCATCGGTCTTGAGGCCGAGAAGCAGATGGAGATGGCTGGCGAGTATCCCGATATCGTGATTGCCTGCTTTGGTGGAGGTTCTAACTTCGGTGGTATCGCCTTCCCATTCATGCGCCACAACCTATGCGATGGTAAGAAGACCGAGTTTATCGCTGCCGAGCCAGACAGCTGTCCTAAGCTGACACGCGGTCAGTTCCGCTACGACTTCGGCGACGAGGCCGGTTACACTCCACTGCTGCCCATGTTCACACTGGGTCATAACTTCAAGCCAAGCAACATCCACGCTGGTGGTCTGCGTTATCATGGTGCTGGTATGATTGTAAGTCAGCTGTTGAAGGATGGACTGATGCGTGGTGTTGATATTCCACAGCTTGAGACCTTTGAGGCAGGTATGCTGTTTGCCCGTACCGAGGGTATCATCCCTGCTCCTGAGAGCTGTCACGCTATTGCAGCCACCATCCGCGAGGCAAAGAAGTGCAAGGAAACAGGCGAGGAGAAGGTTATCCTCTTCAACCTCTCAGGTCATGGTCTGATTGATATGCCAAGCTACGATTCATTCATCAAGGGCGACCTGCAGAACTACACAGTTACTGATGAGATGATTGCCGCTAACCTGGCCGAACTGGATAAGCAGTAATCTTATTCTATCTGAAATAGCAATCCCCACTCGCTTGAGTGGGGATTATTGTTTTCGCTTAGAATATGCGACCAGTAATCGTAAGTTTCAGTACTGGATAAACGGTCCATTTATCAATAATCTTTGATAAGTCATCATCGCTATCGTTCAACTCGTTTATCTTAACCTCCTTATTGTCCTGATATACTTTAAGCTTTCCCATAAACTGGCAGCCAGCCTCGAAACGGAAACCTACGCGTTTCTTGGGCACCAGACGTCCCACACCCAGTCCAACATACGGACGGAAATTCTTTACGCGGATATCGCCGTTGATATCACCCCTCTCGTCAAACTTCACGTTATATTTGTCAAGTTCGGCAGAGATACTATTCAGAATAACGTCTTTAAATGCAGGATAATCTTCGATAATACCCTGTATAGCATCGCTATGACCATTCAGTTTACCAAGCTTCTCACCACCAAACGAGAAACCTCCTGCAACGAAGAAAGTTGAATTGCCTCCGAATGGATAGATATTCAGCTTCACATCCATCGTTGTGCGCTTCAGGTTTCCTGTAATTTTCACCTTGTCTTTACTGGGTACATAAACTGGTATGTCGGGAGATATGTTGTAGTCTACGTTTACATCACCTTTAATCTTGACGCCTGGCATAAAGTTCACACCAGCACTCAGCTCCAGATAGTCGGTGATAGGTGCAGCCACACCCACGCCGATACCCTCGGTGCTTGCCGATACATTCAAACCTACGTGGTTAAAAATACCACGCTCATAATACTCTTGTGCCGATGCGGTTGTAATTCCCATCAACAGCGCTAAACATGCAATCAGTAGTTTTTTCATATTCGTAAGTGTTTGATATTAGTAATAACAGTTCCTATCAATTGCAAAGATAAATATATTCTTCCTAAATTGCAAGTTTTTGCTCTAAAAAAAGTACCTAAAGAAAAAATGCACTCTAAGTACTTTGCAATTGAAAAGTACCTAGAGTGCAAATTATACCTAAAACTTATCGTTTCTATCGGATTCTGTCCATTGAGCGTACTAACTTTTCGTCGGCCAGGATAGCTCGGCGAGCCATCAGGTAAAGTATCAGGGCAATTGCAGGAAACACTGCAGGCCATGAGGGACGGAAACTAACAGCACCCCACGACTTATCGCCCACCATCTGACCTACAACAAAGAATACCACATACCAACCAATGATAAACAACACATTGAACAAGCAGAACAAAGCCTGCATCTTACGGTTGTTATATATAAATATGGTGTAGGTAGCGATTACCGCTGTAGGCAGCAGAACAGCCATCAAGGGCCAGGTATCAAAATGATGCTTGCCAATGGGGTCGGTGTACCAAAGGTTATACACCTTTGCCACAGAGATACCACCCAACTTGAATGAGCCTATCTGCATACAAAGACAAATGACGGTCATAATAATGGCCGCCAAAAGATATAATGTCTGCTTACGCTGTATCATATTAATCTTCCTGGTTCTGGTTCTCGCGAGAAGGATCACGCCAGTAAACCTTATCCTCAATAAACTCCTGAGTAGCCAGAAGACTTGGTTTTGGCAGCTTTTCGTAGTAACGAGAAATCTCGATCTGCTCACGATTCTCGAATACCTCCTCGAGCGAATCGTTATATGAAGCGAACTCAGCCAGCTTCTTAGAGAGATCGTCCTTAATCTGCAGACTGATCTGATTGGCGCGCTTGCCAATGATAGCTACACTCTCGTAGATGTTACCTGTGTCTTCACACAGATCCATAATGTTACGTGTTACGGTGTTAACCGGTGCTTTTGACTTCTTATAATCCATATCTTAATCTTTAATAACTTTTTTGCACTTATTGATAAACTTCTCGGCCATAGCGGCATTCTTCGACTCAGGGAACTCGTTCAGGAATCCGTAGCACTCGTCCTCGGCATCGCGATAACGATCCATACGCTTCTCCTCCGAACTGTTCTCGGCCAACTCGAACTTAGCCTTCATAATGAGCAGCATCAAATCCTCGCGGATACTGCAGTAAGGATAGTTCTTCAGGCAGTTCTGAGCCGTAATGATACAAGCATTGTAGTTACTCTCCTCGTTTGAGTTGATGTTACCGAAGTAGCCACCCAGATTATAATACAACTCGGCTGAGAGATACTCCTTCTGAATCAGCTTATCGTGGAGCTCGTACAAACGTGACTGAGCCTGAGGACGAAGCGATGACTCGGGATAGAGATCCATAAACTGCTGGTAGGCAGTAATGGCGCCATTAGTAGGCGACTGATCCAGTCGAGGCTCGGGGGCACTCTGATACAACGACTGACCTACATAGAAGTAAGCCAACTCGGCATAGGTGCCACGAGGATAGCTTGTAGTATATTTCTTGAAAGTTTCCGAAGCAGCATCGTAATCCAGATTGCCGTACTGAGCCATACCCAACATATACAGACACTCCTGAGCTTCGTCGGAGCCTTTCTTGATAGTCACCAGTTCTTCCAACAGCGAAGTAGCCTGCTGGAATTTTCCACATGCGAATGCTTCTTTAGCATACTCATACTTATAATCAGTGTCGCCATACTTGTAGACACTGTTAAACTCTGAGGCGCAACTGCTAAGCAGTAATGCCGCACATGCCAATGTAATGATACCTTTATTCATATTCGGGGTGCAAAATTAGCACTTTTCGGTCAAATAACAAAGTTTTATGTAAGGTTTTTGGCGTTTTTTGATGTTTTTTTAATAACTTATTCGTATCTTTGCACACTCAATGAGCAAATTTATACTAACATCGGAATATAAACCCACTGGCGATCAGCCCGAGGCGATACGTCAGTTAACTGAGGGATTGGATCGCGGAGACCGTGCTCAGGTACTGCTTGGAGTAACGGGATCGGGTAAGACATTTACGATGGCAAACGTGATTGCGCAACACAATCGCCCTACCCTGATTCTGAGTCATAACAAGACATTGGCAGCACAGCTTTACGAAGAAATGAAAGGTTTCTTTCCGCAGAACGCCGTAGAGTATTATGTAAGCTATTATGACTACTATCAGCCAGAAGCATATCTTCCCACCACCGACACTTATATCGAAAAAGACCTGGCTATCAACGACGAGATCGACCGTTTGCGTCTATCTGCTGTATCCAACCTGCTTTCAGGTCGTAACGATGTAGTTGTGGTATCATCCGTATCATGCATTTATGGTATGGGAAGCCCGGTAGCGCTTCAGGAGAATGTCATCGAGCTGAAGAAAGGTCAGATTCTCGACCGCAACGCTTTGTTAAGAAAGTTAGTAGCCGCATTATACGTAAGAAACGACCTAGATTTGCAGCGTGGTAACTTCCGTGTAAAGGGTGATACCGTAGATATAGCGATGGCCTATAGCGAGGTGGTACTCCGTATCACATTCTGGGACGATGAGATAGATGCCATCGAAGAGATGGATGCCGTTACCTTTGACCGACTGGCCAGTTTCGACGAATACCGCCTGTACCCAGCTAACCTTTTCATGACCTCGCAAGAGCAAACCAACATCGCCATCCATCAGATTCAGGACGACCTGATGAAGCAGGTTCTCTATTTCGAAGAGATTGGCGATACCATTAAGGCTCAACGTATTAAGGAACGCGTAGAGTACGACATGGAAATGATTAAGGAATTGGGGCATTGCTCAGGTATCGAGAACTATAGCCGTTATTTTGATGGTCGCCAAGCCGGCGAGCGCCCTTACTGTCTGCTTGATTTCTTCCCCGACGACTATCTGCTCATCATAGATGAGAGTCACGTAAGTGTCCCCCAAATCAGCGCTATGTATGGTGGCGACCGCAGTCGTAAGCAGAACCTGGTGGAATATGGATTCCGTTTGCCCGCCGCTTTCGACAACCGTCCGTTGAAGTTCGAAGAATTTCAGCAGGAAGTGAATCAGGTAATCTACGTGAGCGCTACCCCAGCCGATTACGAGTTGAATGAGGCCGAGGGCGTAGTGGTTGAACAAGTTATCCGTCCTACAGGACTGCTCGACCCTGAGATTGAAGTACGTCCCAGCGAGAATCAGATTGACGACTTGATGGACGAAATCCTGACCCGTAGTCATCGTGGCGAGCGTGTACTCATCACCACACTGACCAAACGCATGGCCGAGGAGCTCACAGAATATCTACTGAACCACAGCGTAAAAACCGCTTACATCCATAGCGATGTAGCCACACTGGACCGTGTAAAGATCCTGAGCGATTTGCGACAAGGAGTATATGATGTGCTGGTAGGTGTTAACCTGCTTCGTGAAGGTCTCGACCTGCCAGAGGTATCACTTGTTGCCATCCTCGATGCCGATAAAGAAGGCTTCCTGCGCAGTCATCGCAGCTTAACACAGACAGCCGGTCGAGCTGCCCGTAACGTCAACGGCAAGGTAATCATGTATGCCGACACTATCACAGCTTCGATGCAGCTAACCATCGATGAAACTTTGCGTCGCCGCCTCAAACAGATGAAGTATAATGAGGAGCATCACATCACTCCAAAACAGATTGTGAAGAACCTGAGTTTCAACGCTTTACAGAAGGAGAACCGTGCCGACACGAAGGAGTTGATACGCAACTTCTCGATAGCTGCCGAAAACGGCGATGATGGTGTGAGAGTGGCTGCCGACCCGATAGAGGAACGCATGACCCGACCGCAGATGGAAAAGCTGATAGAAGAGACAACACGCAAGATGAAAGAAGCTGCCAAACAGCTCGACTTCCTGCAAGCTGCACAATATCGCGATGAGATAGTTAGATTGCAGAAAGAGCTGGAATTGAAGTAAAAAAACATAAAATCCGTGTTAATCCGTGTAATCCGTGCTAAAATTTAAAAATAAATTAGTACTTTTGCACGGTTTTATTAAAATAAAAAAGGTTATATGAAAAAGTTTTTGATAGCCATACTGATGGCAATGCCTGTAATAGCTTCGGCTCAGGACAATACATGGGAGCGTATCGAACAGGAACCTGTTTCAACTGTTAACCCAGATGCCAAATATCTGGCAGAAGGTGCAGTACCAGAGGTTGACGGCAAGGTTTGCTGGCAGACCACCATCAAAGCGCCTGGCAAATCGGCTCAGCAGATTTACGACATTCTGCTTAAGCAGATGGAAAAGATGGTAAACGAACCCAACCAGATTGCCAATAGCGCCGTTGCCATTAAGGATGCCGACAAGCATGAGCTGGGCGCCGTATTCCACGAGTGGCTGGTATTCAAGAACACTACCCTGTCGCTCGACCGCACACAGTTTAACTTCCAGCTGATTGTAAAATGCAGCGACGAGCAGGCCGATGTAAAAATCGCTCACATTTCGTATAACTACGACATCGAGCGCAAGCCCGTACGCTATAATGCTGAAGAATGGATTACCGACAAGTATGCCGTTAACAAGAAGCATACCAAGCTGTATCCACTCTCGGCTAAGTTCCGCCGCAAAACAATTGACCGTAAGGACTTTATCTTCAATAAGTTCAATACGTTGTTAAACGATAAATAAATAACATGAGCAAAGACCAGATACGCAATATTCTGAATTTAATCTTTATGATTGGCGCAATCGTAGGGCTGATTTTCTTTTTCTCTAAGAACGAAGAACGACATACCCTCGGTTTGTACATCATCTTATTCTCGATGTGCTTCAAGATAGCCGAATCGTCTATGCGAATGATCAAATAATCTATGTACAGAAGACTATCCACACTTATCGTAGCACTATTGGCGCTGACTCATGTCAGCGCTCAGACTGATCGTGATTTCAATCAGATTGACGAGAACGGAAACGTAAGCCGCCGAAGCGAGAACTTCAACAAGCATAGCAAGGATACCACTCAGCACAAGGAGATTCCAAAGGGACTCTACACGTGGACTATCGACAGAAGGTTTGGTGATGTAATTCCTACAGAGCCCGACACCCTGTCGCACTTGTTTATGAATACCACCTTTAATAGTGGCATGTATGGCGACTATAACACCACGGGAAGCAACTATACCGCCCGACTGAGTCGTATCTTTATCGACCGTCCTTATGGCGATTACTTCATATTCACCGAGCCCTACAGTTTTGTGAATAAGAAGCCAGACGAATTGCTGTACATGAACACCTTGTCGCCCTATACCAGCGTACTTTACGACAACTGCGGCGATAAGACCAACGGCGAGGACCATATCGATGCGAAATTCGCAGTAAACGCCAACAAGCGACTCAACTTTGGATTCGATCTGGATTATGCTTATGCCCGCGGCTATTACAGCAATCAGAACGTTTCGCATTTTAACGGAACCTTGTTTGGTTCGTATTTAGGCGACCGCTATCAGATGCATTTCTTCTTTAATGCCGCTCACCAGAAAACTTCGGAGAATGGTGGTATCACTACCGATGATTATGTAACCCATCCCGAATCATTCACCGACAATTATACTGAGAGTGAAATTCCTACCGTGCTCTCAAAGAACTGGAACCGTAACGACCACCAGCACCTGTTCCTGAGTCATCGTTACAACATTGGTTTCTATCGCATGGTTAAGATGACCGACGAAGAAATCAAGGCCCGCCAGTTTGCCAAGGAATCGATGAAGGAGAACGAGGCAGAAAAGGAGCAGCAGAATGCCGACAAGAAAGAGTTGCGCAAAGAAAAAGATACCAAGAAGCCAACCGGTCGCCCCGAAGGAGCCAAGGTGGTAGGCAAAGAGCCACAAAGAGACGCGCTCGATATAGCTGCCGACACCACCCGCATAAAAGTTGACGGTCAGGCTGCCATCGATAGTTTGAATCGCTTGCAAGCTATTCAAGATTCTATCGACGCCACGATGAAACGCGAATACGTACCTGTAACCAGTTTCATCCACACACTCGATATCAGCAATTACAACCACATCTATCAGGCCTATAGCACGCCAACAAATTATTACCAGAACACCTATTATAAACAGGGTCTGGTATATGGCAACGACTCGATTTACGATCAGGTTAAGCACCAGCATATCAAAAACACGTTGGCATTAGCCCTGCTCGAAGGCTTCAATAAATACGTAAAAGCCGGCCTGAAGGCATTTGTTTCGTACGAGCACAACACCTATCAGATGCCTGAATTGGAGAATGGTTTGCTGCTTTGGAATAAGTGGAAAGAGTATAACCTTACATTCGGTGCCCAGCTGAGTAAGACACAAGGCAAGACACTGCATTTCAACCTGACTGCCGAGCGATGGCTTTCGGGAGCTGATGCAGGCGACATGACTATCGACTTCAGTACCGATCTGAACTTCCCATTATTCGGCGATACCGTCCAGCTGGCAGCATCAGCTTTCTATCAGCAGTGCAACCCTGTATTCCTGCAGGCCACCTATCACTCTAAGCACATCTGGTGGGATAACAATTTCGACAGAGAAAAACGCAGTCGCATTGAGGGGCTGTTCAGTTATCAGAAGACCAATACCAAACTGCGCATAGCTGCCGAGAATATCAAGAACTACACCTACTACGGTATGAGTTACGACCTGACCGATAATGGAGGACGTAAGAATATGACCGCAGGTGTATATCAGGAAGGCGAGAATATCCAGATACTTACAGCTCAGCTGCATCAGAACTTCCGCTTGGGCCCACTGAACTGGGAGAACGTTATCACCTATCAGAAATCCAGCAACAAGGAAGTTTTACCCTTGCCCGACCTGAATATCTTCACCAATCTTTACCTGAAGTTTAAGATAGCCAAGGTGCTGGGTGTAGAACTGGGTGCTGATGCCACCTACTTTACCAAGTATTACGCTCCCGATTTCTGTCCTGCCATCAATCAGTTTGCTGTTCAGAAGAACGAGGCCAGCCGTATTGAATTAGGTGAGTTCCCCTTTATTGACGTTTATGCAAACATGACACTGAAGGGTGTAAGATTCTTCCTGGTAATGACCAATGTGGTTAACAATGGTGCAAACCACATGAAGTTCCTCACACCGCACTATCCCACTAACGGATCGGTAATACACTTTGGTGTTTCGTGGCCTTTCTTCAACTAAACAAGCAGAAGTCCAAGACTCACACAAACACCATAGATAAAGATATTACGCGCTGTTTCTCCTAAGCAGAGATTCAGCGCTTTTCCTTGGTATATGCGCTTAATCTTCAGATAAGTGATAAAGTGCAGCACGAGATAGATGAATGGGAATACAAAAGCAAGCAGATGACCATTCAACAGGAATGTACCACCCAGAATCATAGCGCCAACACCTACACCTATATATAACTGCAAACCGGCTTTAGCACCCAAACGCACAATAATGGTATTCTTACCAGCCTGACGATCGTTATCTCTGTCGCGGAAATTATTCACTATCAAAAGCGCATCGATAACCAGTCCGCAAGCTATCGAAGCAAGTACCAACTCCCAAGTAAACTCATGAAGCTGTATATAATAGGTACAGCAGACAGGAACCAAACCAAAAAACACAAGTACCAGCAAATCGCCTAAGCCTTGATACGAGAACCACGTGGTATAAAGGAATGCAAATAACACACATATCATTCCAACCAGCACCATCTCGAAACCGCCATAATACACTAGCGGCAAACCTATCACACAAGCAATGCAGGTTGTCAAGGCAATCGCTTTCTTCATCGAATCGAGTTTTACCCAGCCTTGCGCACAGGCTCTACGCGGACCTAAGCGTGTTTCAGCATCGTCGGTACCATTCACAAAATCAAAAAAATCGTTGATAAAGTTGGCATCAATCTGCATGGCAAAGGCGAACAGCAAGCACAGCAATGCCGCTACCCAGCTAAACGTTCCTTCACCATACTGCGCTGCGTCAGAATATGCCAAAGCCATACCTATCATCACAGGAACCGCAGCTCCTGATAATGTTTTTGGACGGGCGGCCAACAACCATGCTTTAGCCGAATCCGTCACTATTTTTTGTTCTTCTGCCATAATTTTCTTAAAATTTCTTGCAAAAGTAACTACTTTTTTGTAAATTTGCAAAGAAAATCAAAACTTTTTATGACAAGCAATACCCCGAGTCTGGATTTAGTGGAGTTTATCGAGACACAGATTCTCCCAAAATACGCTGAGTTTGACCGTGCACATAACATGGAGCACGTCACAAGAGTTATACGCAATTCTCTCGAGCTGGTTAGGGCTACGGGAGCTGACATTAATATGGTTTATACCATTGCTGCCTACCACGATCTGGGCATGTGCGGCCATCGTGCCGATCACCATATGCGTGGCGGCAAGATTCTGGCAGCTGATGCCCGCCTGAAGAAATGGTTCTCGATTGAACAGATAAAGATTATGAAAGAGGCAGTAGAGGATCATCGTGCATCAGCCAGTCGCAGTCCCCGCTCAATATACGGAAAGATTGTGGCCGAAGCTGATAGAGACATCGATCCCGACCGTATTATTCGTCGCTGCATCCAGTTCGGTTTGGCAAACTATCCCGAGAAATCAGTTGAGGAACATTGGGCCCGCTTCAAAGAGCATATGGCCAGCAAGTACTCAAAGGACGGCTATATTAAACTATGGATTCCCAATTCGCCGAACGCTAAACGACTCAACGAATTGAGAACCATTATCGAACAGCCACAACAACTTCGTGAGGCTTTCGACCGTATTTTCCCAGAAGAAGCAGCTATCTCAGATACAGAAAGTAAATAGCTGCAAGTGCCACTACCATCGCAATCAGAATGGCCGACTTGATGAGACAAGAAGCAACTTTCTTAATCACCAAGAAGGCTACCACGATGGCTACCAGCACAAATATGTAATAACTCACGTTTCCCATTTTACTTAAATAGTTTTTTGAATGCAGTTGGAACAGGTGTTTCAAACTCCATAGGCTCACCAGTTACAGGGTGATGGAAGCACAGCAGCCACGCATGCAGACAAAGGCGGTGGATAGGATCATCGCCATTACCGTACTTGGTGTCGCCACAAACAGGGTGTCCCATATCGGCTGAATGCACACGAATCTGATTCTTACGACCTGTTTCGAGTTTGAATTCTACCAATGAGTGATCGGTAGTGCGGTCTAACACATGATAATGCGTAACGGCATACTTACCACCATTATCGGTAGGCGAAGAATAAGTAACATACGCCTTATTATCTTTCAGCCAGTTGGCAATAGTACCCTCATCGTTCTCCATTTCGCCTGAACAAACAGCTAC
>JAEEGG010025258.1_pt1 | contig 11452 bp, 9 predicted proteins | sample 9134161 | NCBI WGS metagenome assembly JAEEGG01 (sample SAMN16246543, study PRJNA631951) | gut metagenome | biome: gut microbiome; feature: rumen; material: CR-attached | host: Bos | place: Iran: Karaj | collected 2018-10 | reverse complement strand
GTCAAAGCCTTGATACCAGACGCACTATTAATAGAGGCTTCCAAAATTTCAGTGACTTCCGCTTCGACCACGGCAGCGTTCGCACCCGGGTAAGACGTACGCACCTGGATCAACGGATAATCGACGTTCGGGTATTCGCGAATACCTAAAGAACTCAGTCCAAAGAAACCGAGCAACACGATGACAAGGGCCATCACCGTCATGAGAACCGGGCGGCGAACGGAGAGCTGGCTAACGCTCATTACTCCACCTCGTAATTGATAGAGTGACGGAGTCCCTTAATCTTCACATCGGCACCTGGACGAAGACTCACGATTCCAGAAACAATAACCGTATCGCCCACGTCAAGGCCCGAAAGCACTTGCACAGACATCGGCGTGCGAAGTCCCGTCGTGATATGCTTAATCTTTGCTTTGCCGCCTTGGCTCACGAACACGTAAGCACCTTCCCTGTCGAGAATCATCGATTCGGATGGAATCGTAAAGCTCTGTACGTTGCTTGCTTCCATGGCGACATTCACACTCACAAAGCTACCTGCGATGAGTTCGCCTTTCGCATTATCGACATCCACCATCACGCGGCGGGTGCGGCTGCTTTCGGAAATCACCGCATCCAAAGCAGAGACAACGCCCAGCTTTTCCACATTGCGTTCAGAATCCTTGAGCGAAATCTTGTCGCCCACTTTAATCATGGAAGCGTAACGTTGCGGGAGAGCAAACTTCGCCTTGAGGCGATCGACTTCGCTGAGTTCAGCAATCGGCGTTCCGGAATTGAGCCAAGCGCCCACGGACACATCCACAAAGCCAAGCTTGCCGCTAAACGGTGCACGAACTTCGGTCTTTGTCAGTTGAGCTCGGATAAGTTCTACACTAGCCTGAGCGGACTTGAGCGACGCCTCGGCAGATTCCAAATCCTGCTTGGTCGCACCATTCTTTTCAAAAAGACCGCGAAGACGTTGTTCCTTTTGTTCCGCAAGCATCTTGTTCGATTCCGCCTGCTTGAGCTGTGCACGGAGTTCAGAATCGTCAATCTTTGCGAGGAGTTCGCCCTTCTTGACTAGCGCGCCATCTTTTGCCTTAAGGCTTACCAAGCGGCCAGACATCGCCGCTGAAAGCGAAACGCGATTCTTCGGCACAAGAGTCGCCATCGTCTGGAAATTCTTGCCCTGCGAGCTAAGCTCCGCCACATAACCTTCGACATTCAGCACTCTCTGAGCGCCACCCTTTTTGCCGCCATTGCCTTTGCCACCAGCAGCACCCTTGGCGGAATCGTCTTTACTACCACAAGCAATAAGAAGGAGAGAAGATAGAGCTATTAGAAGAAGATGTTTCATAAGCAGTTAGAAGTAGGAAGTAGGAAGTGGTTAGTGGTTAGTGATTAGTGGTTAGTAAACAGTGGTTAAGAGTTTTTCGCGTATTTAGATGAACTGCTTATCAAAAAAGTTGCATAAAAGGTTTTAGGCAACAGGGGTTAGGTTTTAGGTTTAAAAAATCGAGGCAAGGTTGGTGAGCCTGTCGAACCACCTAAGCCCCTACAACCTATAACCTATTACCTACTCAGAACTTCACGTTCATCCAAAGTGCACCGCCGTCCTGATAAAATTCCGGTTCAAACTGCACACGGCTAGAGAACGATTTGCTGGAGGTCGCACGGTATATACGCACGGCATCGAGCATGGAAATCACACGGTTCAAAATCAACGCCCCTACAGAAACCTGGAACACGATACGGCTCACGCGGTAATGACGCATGCGGCTCTTGAATTCGTCGATATGCTTCGTCGTTTCCGGGTTGTCGGAACTGCCCCAATCCCACTGGATGTCGTTCGAATAATCCTCGTCAACTTTCTTGTCCGAGCGGATCATCGCTTGGTTGTAATCTTCGTCCATATCTGGCGAGGAATTCTGGCCAAACACACCAGAGCGGCTGCGGTAAGACCCCACGGTATTTAGCAAAGAAACATTCTTGCCACCGGTAAAACCCGCATGGCGAACAGCGTAGTTATGGGCAGACGTCACATAGCGGTCGCCCACCACATATGAACCTATGGCGACAACCCACAATGCGAGGTCCGTCCACACGAACGGACGCACAAGTTGCTTTTCGTTCAAGTAAAGTTCGCCCATGCCAGGCAAAAGTGCAGATGCGCCAACAGCAAGGAAGAGGTTCTTGTCGTTGTTTTTATAAACGTTCTCATCAACGCTCACCACAATCTGCGAGAAAGCGGAGACTGACGCAAGCAGTATGGCCAAAACAAAGCGCATTAGAATCCCCAGTTCGCACGAACAGCCCAACCGAAGGAATCCGTAAATGACATGCCACTATCGAAATGCAAACGGTCGAACCAAGAAACATCTTCTTCGTAAAGAACCTTGTTATGGGCATTCGCAGTAAGCGCTGCATCAACAGCGGAAACAATATGGTTCAAAATGATGCCGCCAATGAACCATACCTGCGTGTCCGCATAACTGTTGGCATCGCTGCGCATCGAGCGGTACTTTTTCAAACGTTCGGATTCGCCCAGCGGAACTGTTTCGGAATTCGGGTCGCCAAGATTGAGGCTGCTAGCCACTGCCGCCTGGGTATCATCCCAACCGAGCACGTAGGAACCTTCAGAAATCAGCTGGAACACTTCAGATTCATTATTAAAGCCCTTTACATTCTTGATTTCATCCCCCAGCGTTATCTTTTTATTGCGGTCATACACATCGACAAAGTTTTTCGCATGCTGTGGCGGATCGTCGGCAAACAAAGAATTTTCATGATAGCAACCGCCATAAGTAGCAGAACCATAAATCGCTTCGCAAAAAGACTTTCGCGTTCCCATGTAGCGGTTGTTGAATTCACTACCGTAAAGATCGGCATCCGTATTATAGAGATCACGCATCTCCCTTTCGTAACGTCCAATAGAATAATGTTCCTTGGCAAATTTCTTGTACTTTTTCACTTGTTCATTGTATTTGTGAATGGAGAAGTATCCCCAGCCACTCCACATGAACACTTCCAAAGCCAAATACACGCCGCCACGGACATACGTCGCCGTTGAACCGCCCACATAAATCTGACCGGCACCGGGAACCAAAAGCGAGAGGAACAAAGCCTTGCGCGGGTTCTTATAGCGCCCCTTCATTTCATCAATGCCATGCACCTTGGAAACCTTCACCGGTCCAAGCAAATCACGGCGGCTCATGCTATTGGACGAGGCCGCAACCGAGCTGCTGCTCAAGTTCGTCAGTCCTGCCGCTTGAGCTTGAGCCAGAGAATCCGCTCGTCTTGAGGAATCCGCTTGAGCGCGGATTCTTTCAGCTTCGGCAATTGCGGCTTCGCGCATCAGCGAATCCCGCGCCGCAGAATCCAAGACAGAAGTATCGGCCACCGCGACATTAGAAGTAGAGTCCACGACAGAGGAAACCGATTCAGCCGGAGCGACAGACGAAGAACTTTCAACAGCGGAACTGACAACAGTAGAAGGCGAGCTGGCAGGAACGCTTGCCACCTCGGAAGAAGAGCTCAAGACTTCGAGCGAGGAACTTGAAAGCACAACAGAAGAACTTGAAACAACCTTGCTGCTAGATGATTTAGCCTTGGACTTTTTAGATGCGGAACTCGCCGCCACCTTGGCCGACGAACTCACAGGAGCCACCACAGCGGAACTTACAGGTGCAACTTCCTTCGCCGCAGAACTGGCAGGAACAACAGCTTTAGCGGTAGAACTCGCCGGAGCCGTGGTAGGCGTTTTAGCCGTAGCTTCTTCTTCGAATTCCGCGAAAAGGTCTCGCACCTGCCCGAAAGAGAACTGAGCGAGAGATAAACCTAAAAATAAGGGTAAAAGAACAAACTTGCGCATATACTGTTAAAATAGCAAAAAAAAGAATAAAACAAAAAGCCCCGGAGATAAATCCGAGGCTTTAACATCAAAATTTTATGGAATTGTTACCTGACACGAACACGCTGAGCCAAGGAACCGATACGAACCACATAAATACCCGCATGCGCAACCGGAACTTCAAAGTTTGCAGCATTTACGACACCAGAACGAACTACTTTACCCTGCATGTCGAGAATGGCAAATTTTTGGCCCAAAGAAGAACCGCTAACCTTAATATTACGACCCATAGCAGAAAGCCCAAACTTTGGAGTAGCGGCTTTAAGCTCCACAATCTTCGTTTGAATTTCTTCGCACTTTTTCTTGATAAAGAACGTTCCGTCACCATTGACTTTGAAGTCTATATTGGTGAAATTCGGCGAAACATTAGTAAAATCAGAAGCGACGAAATTCATCGGATAAAGATAAACTCTCGAACCGCTAATAGTCGGAACACCAGTATAGGCTACAAATTCCTTTCTATAGAACAGCGAGTCCGGCAATGGATTTTCTCCAAAATACAAAGCCACGACATCAAAACTTCTTGGAACAGTAATTAAAGAATCATTAGATATAAATTCTCTGCAAACCCTGTCACCTATGACAGAAACAGAAATCTTTTCCGTGTAAGGCGTAATCGTAAATTTTCCCGGTTTAACATACAAGATGTAGTTCGGATCGCCTTCTGTCGAAGCAAAGGCCACCGAAATCTTATACGAAGAATCCTGACCTTCGGAGTCGCGAAGAACATCTTCACCCGGTTGGCGAGCCACTGTATAATCAGCCAGCTTATCACCATCGACAAGACCCGTTACAGTGACTTCGTATTTTTCAGGATCCGGTTGGCCATAAACCTTTGATGTATCACTCACCTTAACGGTAACAAGTTTCTTGCCCACCTTAAGCACGGCAGGAACATATTCCGTTACAACATAATTCTTGTTCGTCGGATTTTTCTTGTCAAATTCAAGTGCATATTCGCCCGCAGGGAGAATTCCCGTTGTTTTGCCAAGGCTCACGTGGATATTGTCAAGTTCATCGCCCTTCAAGAGGCTATCAGCAACCCATTTGAATTCAGCCGGAGTCGCATCACCATAGGTAATGGAATCAGACAAAGCAGTAATCACGAGAGATTTCGGAGCAACAGTCAAAGAACCGTCCGTAACTTCGAACTCCACATGCGGATAGTTAACCGATGTATTTTCAAAACTCGTGGAAGAAAGCCCCATAGCATAAGAACCAGCATTAGTTCCTACCACAGTATCTTTTCCAACAAACTTAACGAACTTCAAGGAGTAGGCAGTGCTATTAGACAAGATATCGTAGCCCACAACGCGATGTTCCTTGCCATCGTACGTTACAGTATCGATATGACCTTTTACCGTAACAACGATTTTGCCATCGTTCGGGGTAATCTTAAGAGATCCCCCTTCTGCAATAGTAACAACATAATTCGGATTTAACTTTGAATCAACAGTAGCCGTAATTGCATACTCGCCAGCATCTTCGCCTTTTTCACGAACAAGCTTGACACCAGCCAAAGTATCTTTAACGCCATTAAAAGATGCAAGACCGTCAACCGTATAGGTAAGTTCAGGATCTTCTTCACCATAAAGCTTAGTCACATCATCTACAGACAACGTCACAGCCTTCGGATTAATCGTAAGCTGACTGGACTTGGTGGTCAATTTGTAATTAGGATTGTCAGCTTCAGCGAACGAGATGTTTACCTTATACTTACCAACTTTTTCGCCCTCGTCTCGTGTAATCGTATCAGACTTAAGAGCGGCGCCCCCTTCTACAAGACCTTCAGCTTCATAAGTGATCGTCGGGTCCTTGTCGCCATAAGTTTTTTCAGCGGCATTCACAGTTACGGTGACAGCCTTCGGCGTGACAGACAGAGAGCCATTGTCAATCGTTGTTACAGTATAGTTGGGATTCGAAGCTGCCTTGACATTTGCAGAAACGACATACTCGCCCACATCTTCAAGCCCCGTTGCAACACATTCTTCACAAGAAAGCGTTACATCACTCAGCACATCCTTACCCACAAGTCCGGTGGCCTTGTAAGTAAATTCAGGAGTTGCCGAGCCATAGGTCTTGGTTACATTATCAACCTTCACAGAAACCTTAGCCGGAGTGATAGTGAACTTGCCAGACTTTGTTTCGATGATGTAATCATCCGTCGTATCCTTAGGAACGCTAACGACAATTTCATACACACCCACGTTGTTACCATCAGCGGCAGAGCTCTTGTCCCTCGTCAAGGTAATCGCTCCCAATTTCTTGTATTCCGAAGCCTTGATATTACCGGTAATGACGGTTTCGAATTTAGGATCCGCAGAACCATAGACTTTAGATGCATCTTTCGCCATCACGGTAATTTTAGTCTTTGTGATGATAAGATAGCCGTACTCATCATCTAAGCCTACACGATAGTTGGGCAAAAGTTTATCCAAAGTACCCGCAACGCCATCGGCAAAAGTAATCGAATATTTTATGACATCGCCGGAGGAGTTTGCAATTTCTTCACCTTCCACCCTCTTTAATTTGATGTTAGAAGCAAGGACAGATTTCAGGTTGCTCAAGGTATCAGCGTTAATCTTTAAGATATCTGCCAAATAATTCAGAGAATCACCTTTATAGGTTTTCAGCAAGACATCAAGATCAATGCTTTCGCTGCCCACTAAATTCCACGAAAACTCAGGATCATCAGCTCCCTTTTCCTTTTCGCAATTTTCAGTTTTTATGTAAATGCTCTTTTTCTTGATTTCAAACTTTTTTTCGACGGAAACATTGTCTCCGTAGGTGACGACCACAGAACCGGACTCTTTGCCGACATTGATGTTTTTGCCATAAGCAACTTCGTATTCCGTAATATCTTCTTCACCACACATAACGCTTGTTACGGAAGGTGTGATCTGATTGCCGGTAAAAGTAGTAGGTCCCGATAACTTGATTACGCATTCGGGATCAGCCGCGAATGCACTCGAAAACGCTGATGAAACAGCAAAAGCAAACAATAAAACTTTTTTCAACATAATGACACTCTCTTGTTTATCTAACCTTTTTTATATCTAACCTTTGTAAAATATAATTTTTTCATTTTCTTATCAACTTTGGCGACTACAAAATGTTGTAAAAAAGGACATTTTTTACGCAAAAAACCGCCCCTCGAAAGGGACGGTCCTCAAAATTAAAGTGGTTTGAGAATTACTTTTGGGTGCTACGCACCCGTCCGTAACTGCACCTCGGTCATAAGGTCAAACTAGTTTGACCTTGCGACTCTCGGTTTGTTACTTCTCAGCGACCACCCAAACCTTGACCTGAGCTTCAACGTCGCTGAAGACCTTGATCGTCACGGTATAGACACCGAGCTGCTTGATCGGTTCTTCGAGAGCAACCTGAGCACGGGTAATCTTAACGCCTTGCTTGGTGATGGCGTCGGCAATGTCAGCTGCGGTCACAGAACCGTAGAGACGTTCGCCTTCGACAACGCGGCGTTCGAGGTTGACAGAAACCTGAGAAAGCTTTGCAGCCACGTCACCAGCAGCGGCGAGTTCCTTCTGGAACTGGGCTTCAACAGCAGCGCGGTTGTTTTCGATTTCGAGCTTGGCTTCCTTAGTTGCACGAACAGCGAGCTTGCGCGGGAAGAGGTAGTTACGAGCGTAACCGTCCTTAACCTTCACGACGTCGAGCATCTTGCCCAAGTGGGGGACATTAGCCTTAAGAATAATTTCCATAGTCTAGTTCCTCCTATTAGCGCATGCTGTCCGAAACGAACGGGAGAATAGCCATCTGACGGGCACGCTTGATAGCTTCGTTCAGCATACGCTGATACTTAGCGGAAGTGCCAGAAATGCGGCGCGGGATGATCTTGCCACGTTCAGAGATAAAGCGACGAAGAGTCTTTTCGTCCTTGTAGTCAATGAACTTGACGTTGTTCTCGGTGAACCAGCAAGTCTTCTTGCGGCGAATACGAGTAGCCTGCTTCTTATCTTCAAAAGCCATTATTCAGCCTCCCCTTCTTCTGCGTCAACCGGGATGATTTCTTCGGTGGACTGTGTCTGAGTCTGATCGTAAACAATTTCGCTCATCGGATAATCAGCGAGGGTCATCCAACGGAGAACATTTTCGTTCAGCTTGAGAGCGGCTTCCATAGCAGCGACCGTTGCAGCTTCTGCCTTGTAGTAGAAGATAACATAATAGCCGTGCTGGCGCTTGTTGATAGTGTATGCGAGCTTGCGCTTGCCCCAGTCGTCACGGCGGAGAATTTCGCCGTTGCCGCTGGTGATGTTATTGCCGATGGTCTCGACTTCAGCCTTGATAGCGTCGTCAGAGATCATAGCGTCGATGATCACCATCGTTTCGTATTGTCTCATAATGAGTCCCTTTGGTCTATCGCCCAGGTACCACCATTGGCCCTGGGAGGGTTCCGATTAAATCGGTGCGGCAAATATAGGAAAAAAGATTTTCGATGTCAAACCTGGGGAAGCGGTCGGGCGATGCAAATTAAGAATGAAGAATCTCATTTTTAATTTTTCAAATGCCGAACTGGAGACCGATAAAGCCAGCCAAAGCCCACTCGTTCACGTCGCGGTTGAAATACCTCTGGAAAACCATTTCAAAAGAAATCCACGTTGAACGAAGATTCTTGTTCGCCCACGGCCATACCTCATGCAGGTTGAAAGCAATCCCCGGAGTGAACGTCACGAGTTGCGTCCAAGAGAAGTTGAATTCATAGCTTGCCCCGCCAATGAACCCAAAATACCGAGACAAAACAACACCCATGCCCACTTCAACGCCAAGCGTGAACCCGTCTAGCGAAAACATCTTTTCGCAATTACGCCCCTTTTCTGAAGAACTCGAAGAGCTTCCTGCAACATTCTGATTGCCACCATCATTAGGTTCTACAGACGGATCCGCAACCCCATCATTCAAAGCTAACGACGTCACTCTGAGAGAATCGCTGGGACTATCTTTATGAACGCCTTCGCGAATCTCCTTGCGGAATTCCGAAAGGTCCGTAGATTCCAATCCAAGCAAGGAGGCAATGTAGAAGTCCGCACCCGCAAAACTCTTGTGGAACCGCGTATTCAAGCGGTAGCGTTGGTATAAAAGCATCACATCCCGGTCCAGCGTTCCGCCAAAAAAGCGAACGTCAAAGCCACCGGTAATGTAGTCCTTGTAATGAAATTCCAACTGCCCTTGCCACACGCCCAAGCAGTCGCAATCCTTCGAAGCATTGAAAAGACCTGCGCCGATGCCCACAGAAAATCCCCGGCCCAAAAAAGCGGACTGGTGCGGCAGAGGAATGTTGTAACAATCCTTATTTTGTTTTAATTTTACCGAGTCAGAAGTAGCGACATAAACCGTATCGACAACAGTATCGCGCACAACGACAACGTTATTCGGAGTTTCTGCGAGAGCGGGTGTGACGGTTTCCGGAGTCGCCTTTTCTAATGCAGGGGATTCTTGACTAGCCACAACGGACGGAGCCGATTTCGGCATTGTTGCCATAGATGTTTTTTCTTTTTTTATTTTTTGCGATTTTGCATCAGCCTTAGTCTTCGGGACAACAACAGCTGTTTGCTTTTTCTTTGTTTGTTTACCACTTTGAACAGAACCGGAGCTTTTCGCTTCGGCATAAACGTTCAGAATCAGCAAAAGAACTAAAAAAAGAATTCGCACGAGTGTAATTTAATAAATAGTGGTCAATGTAGTGGTTAGTGGTTGGTGGTTAGTGGTTAGGATTTTTAGGTTCGATCAGTCTTTCGCCTTGGAATCACGGCATTTTTCGCCATCCCAATCGATTGGAGTGTTTTCGTCTATCGGCAGGAACGGGCTCGCCATTTGGTCAATGCGTTTTGCATTGGGAACTTCATCCGGTTTTCCAACCATGGCATTACTGAGTTCTAAATAACGCTTGACTCCGCGACGGTAATCAAGCAAAGTCACTTCGAAGATGTAACCATCAAAAACATCGTAAGGAATCATTTCTTCTTCATACGATTCAACAAGTTTTTTCAGTTCATGAATTTTCGAAATTGACTTGGATTCATTAGCCATAGACAGTGCAGACTCTGAAGTTTTCCATTCGCATGTTTCGACAGAGTCCAAAACGCCGCAGACTTTTTTGGACGTGCAGACTAAAGCGGAATCGCCCTTGACGCGAATTGTCGCCATTCGTTTGTCAAAAATGAATGCGTCCGAGAAGCTGATGTTCAATTCATAATCGAAACGTGCGGCCAATCCGCCAGCTAAGTTATTTATAGAACCGCCCGCGGAATCGAGAGCCAAAGGTTCATCGACGATGGTGCCGAAGGGATGCCAATAATCTTTTGAAAAATAGGAGACAATATTCGGTACCAAAAACACAAGCAGCAAGGCTACCGGGCCAAGCAGCCAATGCCAAATCTTTCGAGGGTTAAAGAAATTGCCTATTAAGCAACCAATCCCATAAAAAGCGGTAACATAAATTCCTACAATCGCCATTTCGCACGAATCTTTACAAATAACCCACTGGAGGGTACGCACAACAATGACAACCAAGGGAATACAGCCAAGAACGAGCCACAACTTTTTCTTCGAAGTATGCTTGTAGAGCGCAAACAAAACCATTCCCAAAATGACAATGGGAATTGACTCGATTAAATTACGGTCCAATTCGTTATAAAATTTTAAAAGAAAATTGCGCATAAACTATTTCTCAATCGCCGGGTTCAATTCGAACAACCAATTCATTCTGCAAATCTGCGCATTTTTTTGAAACATCGCTATATGACATTGAAGTGTAAGAGTCTCGCGAAGGCAAGAAACTTACGAACATCTTTTCGATTGTCATGGCATCGTACACATGGGAATGTTTAGCGTTGGGGAAATACAAATGACGGCGTGTTTTGCGCTTGTAGTCTTTGAGTACGACCGAAGAGCCATAGCCATCGAGGACATCATCCGTAGTATATTCCTGAGTGTACTTTTCAATGGATTTCTTTAACTTTCGAACTGAGGCAGATTTTTCGGCATCCAATAAAATCCAATTGCCCACGGCATCACCACCGTGTCGAACCGTCAACAGATTTTTAGTGGTATCGTACTGAACGTCAGCACACTCGCTGTAACCGAATTGAAAAAAGACCGAATCCTTCCGTTCGAGAAAGGAAACGCTTCGTGAATCGTCGCCCCAAGCATCGGCTATCAAAAAAAACATTTCGTAATCCGCGCCCTGGGAAACGATTAACCCGGCTTGCTCCAAAGTTTCGTCAGAGATTTCACCATAAGGATGAGCCATGATACTCCACCCAAAAGACCATAAAAGTAGCATAGGTATTATAACAACAAGTGGCAGCGATAATTTGCAATAAAGTTTTTTCTGATTGAAATTTTTGCCGAACAAGCTACAAGCAAAAAAGAATGCTATATAAAGGAGCATCACTAAAAAAGGCATCGCTATTGAAACAGAATTTTCCACCATGATGTCTTCATCGGCTTTATAAACAGAAATAACGTAACCACATACAAGGGCACACAGGAGAACGCTCCACAAAGAAAGCCAAAGCTTTTTTAAGCGAAATTTTTCATAAAATA
>JAEEGG010025255.1_pt1 | contig 11454 bp, 6 predicted proteins | sample 9134161 | NCBI WGS metagenome assembly JAEEGG01 (sample SAMN16246543, study PRJNA631951) | gut metagenome | biome: gut microbiome; feature: rumen; material: CR-attached | host: Bos | place: Iran: Karaj | collected 2018-10 | reverse complement strand
GCAAAAACTGATTGGTGAAAAGGTACACGAGAACGACACGACCGAAGTGAAGCGGTTCCTGATGGGCAGTGTAGAGCTGACAACGCTGAAAACAACCGATTCTGAGACTTCTGTGATGGCCTTCACGGAGAAGGTCAACCAGTTTGAAGAAGCATACCCCACCCTTCCGCATGTAGCTACCATCTGCGTCTATCCGCGCTTTGCCAAAGTGGTATCCGAAACGCTTGAAGTAGAGGGTGTTGAAGTGGCTTGCGTCAGCGGTTCGTTCCCCTCATCGCAGAGTCTGATTGAGGTGAAAACAGTGGAAACATCGCTTGCCATCAAGGATGGAGCTACCGAAATCGACATCGTTTTGCCCGTAGGTTCGTTCCTGGAGGGCGACTACGAAACGGTGGTTGACGAGATTCAGCAGCAGAAGGAAGCCTGCGGTGACCACGACATGAAGGTCATCCTGGAAACAGGTTGCCTGAAGACAGCAAAGAACATCAAGATTGCATCGCTGCTGTCGATGTACGGCGGTGCCGATTATATCAAGACATCAACGGGCAAACTGGAGCCTGCAGCCACACCAGAAGCCGCCTACGTCATGTGTCAGGCCATTAAGGAATACTACGATGAAACGGGCATAATGATCGGCTTCAAGCCTGCTGGCGGTCTGAACACGGTGATGGATGCCCTCATCTACTACACCATTGTCAAAGAGGTACTGGGCGAGAAATGGCTCACCAATAAGTACTTGCGCCTCGGCACCAGCCGCCTTGCCAACCTCCTGTTGAGCGAAGTACTGGGAGAAGAGGTGAAGTTCTTCTAAGAATCAGCTGAAGAAAGAGAGATTAGAGATTTCTCTTGATCACGAAATCAATAAAGGCTGTCAGCGCATTGCTGATGGCCTTTTCTTTTACGTTTTCATCGATGTACTGCTGGCAGAGCTTGTGGTAGTCCTGCATACGGCTTTCAGCGTACTCAATTCCGCCAGAGCGCTTGGCAAACTCCACCAAAACGGCGATCTCATCGGTGTTCACTGTGCCTGCTTTTACCTTACGGGCAAGGGTCAGCATAGGGTCACTTTTGACCGTGTTCAGGGCATAGATCACAGGCAGGGTGAGCTTACCTTCAGCCATGTCATTGCCCGTAGGCTTGCCTATCTCCTTTGAGTCGTAATAATCGAAGATGTCGTCGCGGATTTGGAACATCACACCAAGATCCTGACCGAACTTTGAAGCCAGCTTGACCTGATTCTCATCGGCACCAGCCGAGAGCGCACCCACTGCGGCACAGGACTCGAAGAGCGCAGCTGTCTTCTGACGGATGACCTGATAGTAGACCTCTTCTGAAATCTCCTGATTCTGAATGTTGGTCAACTGAAGGATTTCTCCGGCTGCCAATACCCTACCCAATTCGGCCAAGTACTCCACAATGCGCTGACTACCAGTCTTGGAAACATGCAGAAGAGCAGTTGAAAGGATATAGTCGCCCACCAAAACTGCCACCTTATTATCAAACAAGGCGTTGACCGAAGCCTGTCCACGTCGCTCCGAACTCTCGTCCACAACATCGTCGTGTACAAGCGACGCAGTGTGCAACAGTTCCAGACCAACGGCAGCATGCTGTGTCACCTGACTCACATCGCCGTAGTTCTTGGCCAGCAACAACATAAGAATAGGTCGCATACGCTTGCCACCACGCTGACGAATGTGCGTCAATGCCTGACTCAGCAGACCGTTCTCATGCGTGAGCGACTGGTTGAAAAGTTCGATGAAATCGAGCAAATTCTGCTCAATGGGCTGCTTGATGAGCTTCAGATAATCCATAAGTAACTGAAAATTTGATACAAAATTAGTGAAAAGTTCGTGATAATGGAAATTTTTTTCGTACTTTTACACGAAAATTCAGAAACTATTATGGACAGACTCTTCCTTTTAGATGCCTACGCGCTCATCTACCGTTCTTATTATGCGTTTATCAAGAACCCCCGCATCAACTCCAAAGGGCTGAACACCTCGGCCATCATTGGCTTTGTAAACACGCTTCAGGAAGTGCTCGACAAAGAGCACCCCACCCATATTGGTGTGGCTTTCGACCCCCACGGGCCAACCTTCCGTAGCGATGCTTTTCCGGATTATAAGGCGCAGCGTGAGGCTACGCCAGAGGACATCCGTCGTGCCGTTCCCATCATCAAGGAGCTACTCGAAGCCTGGCACATACCTGTGATACAAGTTGACGGATTCGAGGCTGACGATGTAATCGGCACACTGGCCCGACAACTGGGCGATAGTGCGGAAGTCTTCATGCTCACCCCTGACAAGGACTACGGACAGTTGGTGAGCGAGAACGTGAAAATCTTCCGTCCACGACATGGAGGCGGCTATGAAGAGATGGGGCCAAAGGAGGTGTGTGAGAAGTACGGGATTGAGAACACAGGCCAAGTCATCGACCTCCTGGCCCTGATGGGCGACTCAGCAGACAACTTCCCCGGTTGTCCAGGCGTCGGTGAGAAAACAGCCGTGAAACTCATCAACGAGTTCGGTAGCGTTGACCAACTGCTGGCACGCACCGATGAGCTGAAGGGTGCCCTGAAGAAAAAGGTGGAGGAACATCAGGATGACATCCGCATGAGCTACTTCCTCGCCACCATCAAGACCGACGTTCCTGTCAGCCTGACCCTCGACGATCTGAAGCTACAGCAGCCCGACGATGAGAAACTGAGGAAACTGTTCGAAGAATTGGAGTTCAAGACGTTGAAAGAGCGAGTTCTTAAAAAGGTTGAAAAGGTGCAAAAACCTGCTAACGGACAACTGTCTCTCTTTGAAGAATTTCCGACCGAAGGGCAGGCTGCTACAGAATTTTCGAGTTTTGAGACCCTTAAAACGACCCCTCATAAGTACTATCTCGTTGAAAATCAGGAAGAAATGCTTCGTATTTTTTCGATTTTCAAGACAAAAAAAATTCTCAGTCTAGATACAGAGACAACTTCAACAAGTGCCATCGATGCAGAATTGGTGGGTTTGAGCTTCTCAGTAGAGCCTCATGAGGCATTTTACGTGCCCATTCCCGCAAAACGTGAAGAAGCGTTGCAGATTGTTAACATCTTTAAACCTCTATATGAAGATCCTGAAATTCTGAAGGTGGGACAGAACTTGAAGTATGATTTGGAAGTTTTAAGAAATTATAACATTCACCTAGCCGGACCCATGTGGGACACGATGATTGCCCATTATCTCATTCAACCGGAGCTTCGTCACAACATGGACTACATGGCCGAGGTCTACTTGAAATACCAGACCGTTCACATCGACGAGCTCATTGGTCCGCGAGGCAAGGGTCAGAAGTCCATGCGCGACCTCTCCCCCACCCTTGTCTATGAGTACGCTTGCGAGGATGCCGACATCACCCTACAACTGAAGAACTGCTTAGAGCCGGAGCTGAAACGCCTGGGCTGCGAACAGCTGTTCTACAACATCGAGATGCCCTTGATGCCGGTGTTGGCCGAGATGGAGCTGACCGGCGTGCGACTCGACACTGCCTCGCTGGCTCAGACATCACGGGAGCTGACCGAACGATTGATCCAGATAGAGCACGAAATCTACGAATTAGCCGGACACTCGTTCAACATCGCCTCACCTAAGCAGGTGGGCGACGTGCTCTTCGCTGAGATGAAAATCGTTGAGAAGCCGAAGAAGACCAAGACAGGGCAATACGTCACTTCAGAAGAGGTTCTGCAACAGCTGCACGCCAAGCACCCCGTTGTCTCTAAGATACTGGAACACAGAGGATTGAAGAAGCTATTGGGCACCTACGTAGACAACCTTCCCGGTCTGATCAACCCCCGCACAGGCCACATCCACACCTCGTTCAACCAGTGTGTCACGGCCACGGGCCGCCTCTCCTCTTCCGACCCGAACCTTCAGAACATCCCCGTTCGTGGCGAAGACGGAAAGGAAATCCGCAAAGCCTTTATTCCCGAAGAAGGATGCCTGTTCTTCTCGGCTGACTACAGTCAGATTGAGCTGCGCGTCATGGCCCATCTCTCGGGCGACGAAGCCATGATAGAAGCCTTCCGACAGGGCCACGACATCCATGCAGCCACCGCTGCGCGCGTATATAAGAAAGGTATCGACGAGGTGCAGCGCGACGAGCGCACGAAGGCCAAGAGGGCCAATTTCGGCATTATCTACGGCATCACCGTGTTCGGTCTGGCCGAACGGCTCGACATCAGCCGTGACGAAGCCAAGCAGCTCATCGACGGCTATTTCGAGACCTTCCCACGTGTGCATGACTACATGGAAGAGGCCAAGGAGACGGCACGACGCCAGGGCTACGTGGTGACGCTCTTCGGTCGGCGCCGCTACCTGCCCGACATCAACTCGCAGAACGCCACCGTGCGAGGATTTGCCGAGCGCAATGCCATCAATGCCCCCATCCAGGGCACAGCAGCCGACATCATCAAGGTGGCCATGATCCGCATCTTCCAGCGGTTCCAGCAGGAGGGAGTGCGCAGCAAAATGATCCTTCAGGTACACGACGAACTGAACTTCTCCGTCCTGCCAGAGGAGAAGCAGCAGGTGGAGAAAATCGTGCTTGAAGAGATGGAGAACGCCTTCCAAATGGCCGTTCCCTTAGTGGCCGACAGCGGCTTCGGCCAGAACTGGCTGGAGGCCCATTAATCGTGCTGTTCAGCAGCCAGGACCACCTGCCACAACTGAGCCTCCGTTGCCACATAACGGAGGCTCAGTTGTGTTGTAACAGAGGCTCCATTATCGCTTTATTGAGCCTCAGTTTTGGAGGTGTCAGAAATTATTACTAACTTTGCACCCAGATTTAAACGTTTAAGCAAAGAAAAATGGCATTAAAATGTGGTATCGTGGGACTTCCCAATGTGGGAAAGTCCACGCTGTTCAACTGTCTGTCGAGCGCAAAGGCGCAGGCAGCCAACTTTCCCTTCTGTACGATTGAACCCAACGTGGGCGTGATTACCGTGCCCGACGAGCGACTGACGAAGCTGGCCGAACTGGTGCATCCGGGCCGCATCGTCCCTGCTACGTGCGAAATCGTGGACATCGCCGGACTGGTGAAGGGTGCTTCGAAGGGCGAGGGATTAGGCAATAAGTTCCTTGGAAACATACGCGAAACCGACGCAATCATCCATGTGCTGCGCTGCTTTGAGGATGACAACATCACCCATGTGGACGGCACCATCGACCCCATACGCGACAAGGAGATAATCGACACCGAGCTGCAGCTGAAAGACCTTGAGACCATCGAGAGCCGACTGGCCAAGACTGAGAAGGCTGCCGCCGCAGGCAACAAGGACGCCAAGGTGGAGGTGACCGTGCTCAAAGCCTACAAGGAGGTGCTGGAGCAGGGCAAGAACGCCCGTGTGGTGGAGTTTGAGACCAAGGACGAGCAGGACGCTGCCCGCAACCTCTTCCTTCTCACGGCCAAGCCCGTGCTCTACGTGTGCAACGTGGGCGAACAGGACGCCAAGTCTGGCAATGCCTTCACGCAGAAGGTAGAGGAACTGGCCAAGGAGGAGGGTGCCGAGTCAATGGTCATCGCCGCCAAGACCGAAGAGGACATTGCCGAGCTGGAGTCATACGACGACAAGCAGCTGTTCCTCGAAGAGTTGGGACTGGAGGAAAGCGGTGTGAACCGCCTCATCAAAAAAGCTTACGCCCTGCTGAACCTGGAGACCTTCATCACCGCCGGAGAAATGGAGGTGAAAGCCTGGACCTACAAGAAGGGATGGAAGGCCCCGCAGTGTGCAGGCGTGATCCATACCGACTTTGAGAAAGGCTTCATCCGGGCCGAGGTGATCAAGTACGACGACTACCTGAAATATGGCTCCGAAGCCGCTGTGCGCGAGGCCGGAAAAATGGGCGTAGAAGGCAAGGACTACGTGGTGCAGGACGGCGACATCATGCACTTTCGTTTCAATGTATAAGGAAAGAAAAACGGGCAGATTGTTTGGCAGTCTGTCCGCTTTTTCGTACTTTTGCGTGCTGATTATTACTTTATCATCATGACCCAAATTCTTTCATACATCCTCTGGAACCCATCGATCGAAGCCTTCCACATCGGTCCGCTGGCCTTCCGCTGGTATTCGCTGTGCTGGCTGGTGGGCCTGCTACTGGCCTATCTGGTAGTGAAACGGCTCTATAAGGAGCAGAAGATAGCCGACGAGAAGTTCGATCCGCTGTTCCTCTACTGCTTCTTAGGCATCCTCATCGGAGCACGCCTGGGCCACTGCCTTTTCTATCAGCCAGACTACTTTCTCACGTCGTGGAAAGGCTTTATAGAGATGCTGCTGCCCATTCACATTGATCCGCAGGGCGACTGGCACATGACTGGGTATCAGGGACTGGCCTCCCACGGCGGAACGGCAGGACTGATCATTGCACTGGTGCTCTATGTAAGGCAACACAAAGTGCCTCTGTGGCAGGTGCTCGACAACATTGCCATTGCCACCGGCACCACCGCATGCTTCATCCGACTGGGCAACCTGATGAACTCTGAAATCATCGGACGTGTGACCGACGTGCCCTGGGCTTTCATCTTTGAAAAGATTGACATGCAGCCGCGCCATCCTGGACAACTCTACGAAGCCATTGCCTACGCACTACTGTTCGTCATCCTATGGGTGCTCCACAAGAAGATGCCACAGAAGATAGGCACCGGCTTCTACTTCGGATTCTGCCTGTTCTATATCTTCACCTTCCGTTTCTTCATCGAATATACCAAAGAGGTGCAGGAAGCCTTCGAGGAAGGGCTGCTCTTCGACATGGGCCAGCTGCTCTCCGTGCCCTTCATTATTGTGGGAGCATGGTGCATGGTCAAGGGTCTGCAACGCTCTGAGAAACAATAATTTCCCAACAATCATGACGAAAGCTAAACATCTGAAGACCATCCTTGCGGTGCTTGCAGCACTCTTCTGCCTCAACGCATCTGCCAACAAGGGCGACTCGCTGCTGCAACGGCAGTACCGCAACTTCAAGAACAGCACTCAGCCCACACTGGCACTGAAGCAAGCCAGCGAACTGCAAGAGCAGATGGAGGAGCAGGACGAGACCAACTACGCCCCACTCTACCCCTACCTCGGTGCTGCCTACGAGAGCCGTGGAAACTATCGCATGGCCCGCTACTACTACGAAAAGGCTTACGACAGTTTGGAAGGCGACCAGCCTGTGCTGCGCATGGACATCTATGCCCGCATGGCCCGTCTGCTCATGCTGCGCAACCCCGTAGAGGCACGCCACTGGAACGACAAACTCTTCGAACTGTGCCGCAACCGCTCGGCTGAATATCAGCAGGTGGCTTACTTCGTGAGTGGCATGATCTGCTTTGCCGTGGGCAACAGCTATGACTTCGAGCACGCCTACATGGACTATAAGGAGCACCGCAAACAGCACAACACGCTCGACAACTATGGTGAGGAACTGATGGAAATGGTGCAGCTGGCCTTCGAAGGAAAGTATGAAGAAGCCATGCAGATGCTGTCGCAAGCCTCAACCATTGCAGGTGCAGACCAGGTGGCACTCACTGATATGCGCATCCAACTGTGCAACATGCAGAAGCGTCCAGACCTGGCACTGGAATGGGCCAAACACCGCAGCGAACAAGTTGACTCGCTCAATGCCGACATGCAACACTCGAACATGAACCAGATCAACGCCGCAGCTGGCTTAGGACAGGCCCAGGCCAGGGCTGCCAAGGCTCACGAACGCCTGCTTCGCTGGGTACTGGCTCTCACACTGATCATCTGCGCCATCATGGGTGGATCAATGTGGTACGTTCGCAACAAACGCTCTCAACTGAAGGAGAGGAACAAACAGCTGCTCGATGCGCTGGCAATGGCCGAGGAAGGACAGAAGATGAAGACTGAGTTTGTGCGCTCTGTGAGCCATGAGATACGCACTCCGCTCAATGCCATCAGTGGCTTCAACGACCTGCTGAACACACCTGGACTGGAACTGCCTGACGAAGAGCGTGCAGACCTTGTGGGACGCATCAAGGACAACGTGAAGGCCATCACAAAGATTGTAGACGACATGCTGCAAATGGCCGACAAGGAGTCGAACGAGCTCAATACAGAGTCGGGACACATCTACTGCAACCAATTCCTTGGCAACATCCTGTACGCCCACCGCAGCAAAGTGAGTGCTAACATTGAACTTTCCTACACCACTGATGTCATCAACCGCTTCCAGATCACCACCAGCAAGGACGGACTGCGGAAAATCCTGGAACAACTCATTGAGAACGCCATCAAGTTCACCCAGCGTGGCACCATCAATGTTCACTGTAAGCAAAGTGAAGACCAGAAAACCGTGCTCATCAGCGTGACCGACACGGGTAAGGGCATTGCCCCGGAGAACCAGGAAAAGGTGTTTGAGGGCTTCTACAAGGAGGATTCCTTCGAACAGGGCATCGGTCTGGGTCTGGCCCTGAGCAAAAAAATTGCACAGAAGATGGGTGGCGATCTTGTGCTCGACACCGAATACACCAACGGTTGTAAGTTTATACTCTCACTGCCGATTGAGAACTGAGCAAACTCTCAGTTCTCAATCTTCAGAGAATTCTCTTAATATCATTCAGCTTGTTCAGTGCTTCCATGGGTGTGAGGTTGTTGATGTCAAGGTTCAACAGCTCGTCACGAATCTGTGAAAGCACTGGATCGTCAAGCTGGAAGAACGAGAGCTGCATTCCCTCGCGACTGGCGGCAATCTCCGCAGTGGGACGGCCTGCCTTGCCTACAGAGGCGTTCTCGGCCTCCAGTTGTTTCAGAATCACTCCTGCACGCTTCACAATGGAGCGCGGCATGCCTGCAATGTCAGCCACATGAATGCCGAAGCTGTGCTCGCTGCCGCCTTTTTCCAGCTTGCGGAGAAAAATGACCTTGCCGTCGACTTCCTTCACGCTTACATTATAGTTTCTGATGCGTGAGAAGTTCTTCTCCATCTCGTTCAGCTCATGGTAGTGTGTGGCAAAGAGCGTGCGGGCACGGGCCTTGGGTGTTTCATGCAGGTACTCCACAATAGCCCAGGCAATGGAGATGCCGTCGTAGGTGGAAGTACCGCGTCCCAGTTCATCAAACAGCACCAGCGACTTCGGACTGACATTGTTCAGAATGTTCGAAGCTTCAGTCATCTCGACCATGAACGTCGATTCACCCAGTGAGATATTGTCCGACGCTCCCACGCGAGTGAATATCTTGTCCACCAGACCTATGCGTGCCGAGTCAGCCGGTACGAAGCAGCCCACCTGAGCCAGCAGCACAATGAGGGCCGTCTGTCGCAGCAGTGCCGACTTACCAGCCATGTTTGGTCCCGTGATAATCATGATTTGCTGGTGCTCGTTGTCGAGCATGATGTCGTTGGGCACGTACTGTTCGCCTGCAGGCAGTTCGGTCTCGATGACTGGATGACGCCCCTGACGAATGTCGATAACCTCCGTTTCGTCGATAACCGGGCGCACATAACGATGTTCCTCAGCCGTCTTTGCAAAGCCAAGGAGACAGTCCAGCCGGGCTAATAAAGAGGCGTTGGTCTGTATCTGGGGAATAAACTGCTGAATGGCTGTGACCAGCTCTGCAAACAACTGAGTCTCCAACGACAGGATTTTGTCCTCAGCTCCCAGTATTTTCTCCTCGTACTCCTTCAGTTCCTGGGTGATATAGCGTTCGGCCTGAGCCAGTGTCTGCTTGCGCACCCACTCCTGCGGCACCTTGTCTTTATAGGTATTGCGCACCTCCAGATAGTAGCCGAACACGTTGTTGTAGCCTATCTTCAGCGACTGGATGCCCGTTATTTGTGCTTCGCGCTCCTGAATCTGCAGCAGGTAGTCCTTGCCTGAGTAGGCAATGTGGCGCAGCTCGTCGAGCTCAGGGCTCACGCCGTCGCGCATCACCCCACCCTTCTGCACCTGCTGGGGCGGATCGGGCTTCACTTCACGCTCTATGCGACTGCGAATCTCCTCACAGGGTTCGAGCCTCTCTCCCACCCTTCTGAGCACCTCGTTGTCGGAATTGAGACAAGCCTGCTTCACCGGCTGCACAGCTTCAAGCGCCACCTTCAGCTGAACCACCTCACGCGGACTCACCCTTCCCACTGCCACCTTCGAGATGATGCGCTCCAGGTCGCCCACACGATGCAGCTGTTCGTCGACGGTCTGCCTCACCTGTGGCTCACGGAAGAAATAGTCCACCGTGTCGAGCCGTTCCTCAATGGGCTGACAGTCCTTCAGCGGGAACACCAGCCAGCGGCGCAGCAGTCGTGATCCCATGGGCGAAACGGTGCGATCAATCACGTCGAGCAGTGAACGGCCGTCTTCCTGCATGGGCTGTATAATTTCCAGGGAGCGAAGGGTAAATTTGTCGAGGCGCACGAACTTCTCGGCTTCAATGCGCGACAACTGGGTGATATGGCCTATCTGCGTGTGCTGTGTCAGTTCCAGATACTGCAGGATGGCTCCCGCTGCACTGATGCCATTAGTCAGATGGTCCACACCGAAGCCCTTGAGCGACTTTACGCCGAAGTGGCGCAGCAGCCGCTGCCGTGACGTTTCGTAGGAGAAAGCCCACTCGTCGAGCTCGAACGTCACATAGCGTGAGCCGAAATGGCGCTCAAAATCCTGCTTGCGGCTGCGCTCGAACAGCACCTCCTTGGGCTGGAAGTTGCCCAGTAGCTTCTCCACATAGTCGGCAGTGCCTTCGCCCGTGAGGAACTCACCCGTTGAGATGTCAAGGAAAGCCACGCCATAGGCACCTTTTCCGAAACTGACCGAGGCCAGGAAGTTGTTTTCCTTGTAGTTCAGCACGTTGTCGGCCATAGCCACACCTGGCGTCACCAGTTCTGTGATGCCGCGCTTCACCAGCTTCTTCGTCAGTTTTGGGTCTTCCAGCTGGTCGCAGATGGCTACCCGCTTGCCGGCCCTGATGAGCTTGGGCAGATAGGTGTCCAGCGCGTGATGGGGAAATCCTGCCATCTCGTCGCCCTTGTTGTAGCCGTTGTTGCGCTTGGTCAGCGTGATGCCCAGGATGCGCGATGCAATGACGGCATCGTCGCAGTAGGTCTCATAGAAGTCGCCACAGCGGAACAGCAGCACCGCGTCAGGATGCTTCTTCTTCAGGTCGAAGAACTGTTGCATCATGGGGGTTAGCTGCCCGTCTTTCTTTGCCATATCATGTCTTTTTGCCTGCAAAGTTACAAACTTTTTTCGTAAGAATGCTTAAAACCGAGGCTTAATTGTTGGTCGTTTGGAAAAGATTAAGTAGTTTTGCAACCGAAAAAAACATACAGAATGACTTTTACTGAACTAGCAAACAAGATTTTCCGCCAGGTCATCGTGGACTATCACCTGACCGACAATGTCGACACAGCCATCCACAATCCCTACGAACACGGAACGATTGAGTACAGTCTCTATCTGAAGTGCTGGATTGACACGGTGCAGTGGCAT
>JAEEGG010025253.1_pt1 | contig 11454 bp, 5 predicted proteins | sample 9134161 | NCBI WGS metagenome assembly JAEEGG01 (sample SAMN16246543, study PRJNA631951) | gut metagenome | biome: gut microbiome; feature: rumen; material: CR-attached | host: Bos | place: Iran: Karaj | collected 2018-10 | reverse complement strand
AGCCACTCCGAGGGCGGTCTTCACCTTGGTCATCATTCCGCCGCGTCCGTACTGGGACTTGCTGGTGCTTACGCAGCCGGAGTAATCATCGTGGGGGTACACGTCATGGATGAGTTCCGATCCGGGTTCATCAGGGTTACCGGTGAACACACCGTCCACATTACTCAGGATAACCAGTATCTCAGCTTTCATCATGCGGGCTACCAGACCTGAGAGTTCATCGTTGTCGGTAAACATAAGTTCCTCTACCGATACTGTATCATTCTCATTGATTACCGGTACTACCCCGTTATCAAGCATTGCGGTCATGCAACGCATCTGATTGGCATGGAGAGTCTCATTGGTAAAATTTTCCTTTGTGGTAAGTATCTGACCTACGGTTATTCCATATTCCTGAAAAAGGTCATAGTAGTGCTCTATCAGTTTGGCCTGACCTACTGCGGCAAAAAGCTGACGGCCGGTCACGCTCTCATCCTTGAGGTTGGGAAGCGCTCCCCTGCCCGATGCCACGGCACCCGATGAAATGAGCAGCACCTCGATACCGCGATGTCTGAGTTCGGCAATCTGGTCCACCAGAGCTGCCATACGTGATATGTCAAGACGGCCGTCGGGACGGGTCAGCACATTGCTGCCCACCTTGACAGCTATACGTTCGGGATATTTCATTGTTCCTGTAAAAGTTGTTCGGCATGCTCCCTGTCCTGGGGATTGACAAGAACCGAGAACGCACCGGCCATTGCGGTATATGTTGAAAAAATAGCACTCATAGTATTGTTCATTACCATTGCCGGTATGCCGTCTGACTCCAAACGGGCGCGTACCACCTCAGCCTCAAAGGCCTGACCCTTGAAAACGCATACCAAATCCTGTTTTTCATTCATAACTGCGGTGTTTAACTATTGTGAACTCGCAAAGTTAATGATTTTTCCATACCTTTACACCGATATGTCACTCAAACGCTTTGTTATACTCTCAATATTGTCTGTAAGCACCCTTGTAGCATACGCTTCAGCAACAAATGACACCATAGCCAGGGCCGATACCATATGGTTTGTTGACGGAGCATGGTATCTGGGACAGATAGCCGATTCACTGTTCAACGGATACGGCAAGATGGTATATGCCGACAGCACTGTTTATCAGGGAGAATGGAAAGACGGCATGTGGGACGGAAAGGGCGATCTGTATTACCCGGACGGAGACTCATACAGCGGAGAATTCAGCAAACATCAGTTCAGCGGGTACGGAGAATACTCCTACTCTGACGGAAGCCGTTATGAAGGCTACTGGCAGAATAACAGGTTCAACGGCTCAGGCACTATGAACTATGCCGACGGCAGTATCTATGCCGGCGAGTGGAGAGATGACAGGAAACATGGTTTAGGTGTTTATTACGATGCAGGTACCGGCGCATTGCAGAAAGGTGAATTCATGGATGATCTTTTTATCTTGCCGCCCAGCATCCAAACCAGTGCCTTTGACAACAATAATGATTTCGGTTGGAATCAGTCGGATAAATCCGGGAAAAAGAGCAAATCATCCTGGCATGACACGGATGACGCAACCATATTCATGTCTTACGGAATCAATCATATCCTTTCGCTGCATGCCGATTTTCACACATCGGAACGTTTTTTTGCCGGCTTCTCGCTTGGAATCAACACCGTGAACAAAAGGATTGGCAAGGAATCCGTTACTTACGACGATGAAACAAGTGAAAAGATCATTCTCATAGATTGGAATGACTTTCCTGACGAGATAATGACAGAGAATACCTACAACTTCTTTAAACTGACCGGCCAATGCGGAGTTAGTTTGGGATGGTTCTCGATAGGCGGAGCCGTCGGAATAGGCCTGAAGAACACTATACGCAACTGCCGCAGCCTGGAGCACAACGACAGTTACTATGAGCCGGGAACTCTCTATTACAGGGAGAAAATGACAGGAGTCAGGTTTGCTTATGACTTATTCACCGACTTTGTGATAAGCCGCTCAATACCGTATCTGTATTCCTGTTCCTTCAGGACAGGATACGGCAACATTGACGGCTTTTTCATAGGGGCCGGCGTGACCTTCTGATTTTGGGAATATGATATCGGGTAGAATCATAATATTATCGGCATCCATCCTAGCCAACCTTACGGTGTATGCATGGAGTCCCAATGACAGTATCCCTATTGACACATTACTGCTGGATGACGGTTCGCTGTATATGGGGCAGATTCAGGACTCGCTGTTCAACGGGTACGGGACATGCATATATACCGACGGCACCGTATATGAAGGAGGTTGGAAAGACGGGCTCTGGAACGGCCAGGGTACCTTGGTCTATCCCGACGGAGATATTTACAAAGGTGATTTCCGCAATCATGTCAAAGAGGGTACGGGAATATACATCTACGCCAGTGGAGCCCGATATGAAGGACGATGGAAAAATGACAGATTCAACGGTTACGGCAAACTCCGGTTTGAAGACGGAGGAGTCTATGACGGAGAGTGGAAAGACGACATGAAACACGGATACGGCAAACTTGTCGATGCCCAAAGGCAAACCTTTGCCGGTTATTTCTATTATGACGAATACCTGGGTATGCCGCCGGACACAAAGATTGATCAGGACAGCACCTTAACCGAAGAGCTCAAGGCATGGGGGTTTGAAAAAGAGGAACCTTATACTCCTCCTTCCATCTCTTTCGGTGTTTCATTGAGCACTACCGGAATAATGACCGCCAGTTTATTCTATGAAATCAATGAAACATTTTTCTGGGGTTTATCCATGGGTGCTGACGTCCAGCCGCCCACCAAAGGTATTCCCACTTCGATGGGATGGTACCAATATCCTGAAGACATTCATTTTACCGGCAGTTACATATCATCGGTATATATGGTTGAGGCCGGTCTTGTCCGGAAGAATTTTGCCATAGGAGGTTCCATAGGCAAGGGGTTCAGGAAACTGTATTCCAACTGCAAGGCAAATGTCAGTATCGGCTCATATTTTGACAAAGATCAGTTATCATACGGAGAGGCGTATCACAGGACGATGATTGACGGCATGCCATTGGTATACAGAGGGTATCTCAGATACTCGTTTCACATAAAAAAAGAACCCAAGGCATATTTATACCTTGGGTATGGCAAGCCCGAAGAACTGTTTCTGGGGCTGGCGTTCCAACTGTGATATCAAACCAGATGTCTTACAAGATCCTCCCTGTCTCCATACAGGTAATCTATAACCGGCATCTCTATCATTGTATAGCAACCGGGTTTCTGGAGCATTGATGCACGGGCGGCGCATACCAGTATCTGACCTGTAAGTGCCGGATTGTTAATCTTCATGTCAAATTCAAACAGTTGGTTCTGTGTCTTGCCCGATACGCCCTTGCGTGTCAGATTCACACCGTGTCCCATATCCTTGAGTGCATCTACCGACTCCACCTGCATTACGTGTGTCTCATCGTTGACAAAGTAGGGATCGGCCTTGATTGCGGCTGCTACATCCTCAAAGCGATAACCGTCAAGAATCTCAACATATACCATACGGCGATGTATGCCTGTGCCTACCGGAATAGTCATGGAGAGTGCGTCTTTTACACCCGGAACGGCCTTTACCGCAACCGAATGGCCCATTGACATTCCAGGTCCGAAATTGGTGTAGCTGACACCTTTGGGAGCCATGGCCTGCATCAGCGAACGTACTATCGAATCTGTACCGGGATCCCATCCTGCAGATATCACAGCCACCTTTCCTGCTTCCTGGGCGACCTGCATAAGACGCTTGCGGGTCTCAGGAATGAGTGTATGTATATCAAAACTGTCAACTGTATTTATGCCGAGTGGAAGAATATCACGGGCATACTCTTCGGTCTTGCGTGAGGGCACGCACAGGATAGCCACATCGGGCTTGGGGAGTTCTGAAATATTCTTTACAATCTTATATCCCGAAAGTTCCCTGGGAGCATCGGCACCGCCGTTACGGCGTACTATGCCTGCCACCTCAAAATCAGGTGCTGTCTCAAGGGCTTCAAGTACATACTTTCCGATGTTTCCATAGCCTACAATTGCTGCTTTGATCTTTTCCATAGGTCTTAATTATTAAGGTTTTCGGGGGGCGAAGTTATAAAAAAGTGCTTTATATAGTACGCGTGCGTGCAATAATAACGCAGGGAGTACGTTATTTCTAAGCAACACTTACATAACAAACGCATATTTATCATGATTGAATTCATTCAGGGAAAGATTGAGGAACTCACCCCCACCCAGGCGGTCCTGCTCACCCAGGGCGGCGTTGCATATGATCTGAACATTTCACTGTATACATATTCGGCCATTCAGGGCAAGGACAATGCACGTCTGTATGTTTATGAAGCCATACGCGAGGATGCATACGTCCTGTACGGATTCAGCGGCAGGCAGGAACGCGAGCTGTTCCTTATGCTCATATCGGTTTCGGGCATAGGCGGTGCATCGGCCAGGATGATACTGTCATCTTTCACTCCCGCCGAACTGACCGGCATCATAAGTTCCGGCAATGACTCGCTGCTCAAGAAGGTAAAAGGCATAGGTGCCAAGACCGCACAGCGCATCATAGTGGATCTGCATGACAAGATAGCCAAGAGCCAGTCCGATGAGATGCCGCTTGGCATACAGGACGGCATACAGACCGGACAGATAGCAACTGAGGCCATAACAGCCATGGTTACATTAGGCTTCCCGCAGGCCGCCTCACAGAAAGTAGTACAGACAATCCTTAAGGAACAGGAGGGGCTGACGGTTGAAGCCGTCATCCGCGAAGCACTCAAACGCATCTGATGATTAAGGTAAGACACCTTGCTGCAGTATTGCTGCTCTTGGGCTCCTGCTTCTGCGGGGGCCCCCACTGCCTTTATGCGCAGGGTGTCAGCAGAACTCTCCCCAACCCCGAAAACATAACAGAAGAGATTACCTACGATGAAAATGACGAGACGTTCAGCGTAGGTTACAAATTGGGTGATTATTACATTGATGTCCCCACGGTCATGACGCCCAATGAGTATAACCGCATGATGATGCAGCGTTCGCTGCAGTCATTCTACCGTGACAAGTATACTGAGGAGTTCAACGCTCAGGGAGACAACAAGTTTGATTTTACCGATATGAAGTTTGACCTGGGACCGGCCGAGAAGATATTCGGCCCGGGCGGAGTGCAGGTCAAGACAAGCGGATCGGCCGCGATCAAATTCGGCTACAACCGGAACAAGGTAAACAATCCTTCGCTTTCAGTCCAGAACCGCACCACAGGAGGATTTGACTTTGACGAGCAGATAAACCTGAACATCAATGCCCGGGTAGGTGACAAGATAAACATGAACCTCAACTACAATACCGAGGCCACGTTTGAAATTGACGCCAAGACGATTAAATTGCGTTATGAGGGTAAGGAGGATGAGATCATCAGGCTTCTGGAGGCAGGAAACATAAGCTTCCCCACCAACTCATCGCTCATACAGGGGGCATCGTCACTGTTCGGCATCAGGTCCGACCTTCAGTTCGGAAAACTCAAGTTACAGATGGTCCTTTCACAGAAAGAGTCCACATCGGCCTCTGTCAGCTCACAGGGAGGACAGCAGATCAATGACTTTGAGATAGATGCCAGCAGTTATGATGAGAACCGTCACTTCTTCCTGGCACATTTCTTCCGTGACAACTATGACGCCAACATGGCTATGCTGCCCAGCATAGTCTCCGGCGTTCAGATAACACGAATTGAGGTATGGGTCACCAACAAGAGGAGCAACTACGACAACCCGCGCAACATAGTGGCATTCACGGACCTGGGTGAGACCGGGCATATAAGCAACTCCATCTGGAACGCTCAGGGCGGTCCCGCTCCGGCCAATGCGGCCAATGACCTGTACAGACGTATTACCAATGATTATCCGGACGCTCGCGACATAGACCAGGTGGCAACCTCCATCGGATCATTCCTGGAAGGAAGCACCGACTATGAGAAAATCTCTAACGCGCGTAAACTGAACTCATCGGACTATACCCTTAACAGCGAACTGGGTTACATATCACTCAAGAGCGCTCTGGCATCGGACGAGGTGCTGGCCGTGGCTTTTGAATATACTTACGGAGGCAACAGTTATCAGGTGGGTGAATTCTCATCGGACAAGACCGATGCCAGGGAGACACTGTTTGTCAAATTGCTTAAATCCAACTCCAATTCACCCGGAAGCGGCACCTGGGATCTCATGATGAAGAACATATACTCCATCACTCAGGGTAACATACAGAGCGCGCAGTTCAAGCTGGGAATATACTACAACAGTGACAGCACCGGCAGCCGTCTGACATACATACCGGAAGCCGGGCTCAAGAACACGCCACTGCTGCGTCTGATGAATCTGGACCGTCTGGATGACAACAACAATCCGCACCCCAACGGCAAGTTTGACTTTATAGAGAAATACACTGTACAGGCGTCAAACGGAAAGATTATATTCCCGGTAGTGGAACCGTTCGGAAGCCATCTGAGGAAAGCGATTGACAATGACGCTGTAGCAGACAAATACGTTTTCCAGGAACTCTATGACTCCACGAGAGTGGTTGCCAAGCGTATTGCCAACAAGGACAAGTTCATGCTTATAGGCCAGTATTCGGGCACAAGCGGAAATGTAATACAATTGGGTTCATACAACATACCACGCGGATCGGTTGTGGTAACAGCCGGCGGCACCACCCTGCTTGAGAACAGTGACTATACCGTAGATTACAGCATGGGAACGGTCACCATTATCAACCAGAGTATTATTGACGCAGGCACCAGCGTAAATGTCCAGTTGGAAAGCAACACCCAGTACAGCATGCAGCGCAAGACCATGGCCGGACTCAACTGGATGTATGATTTCACTCCCAATTTCCAGATGGGCGGTACTTTCATGCACCTGAATGAGAAACCGTTGACCAGCAAGGTCACCATGGGCGACGAGCCTCTGGTCAACACCATGTACGGACTCAACATGAACTGGAGGCACGAAAGCCAGGCTATCACAAACATAATAAACCGGATTCCGTTTGTGAACGCCACTCAACCGTCAAGCATAAACTTCAAGGCCGAAATGGCCGCACTGCAGTCATCAGTATCAGATAAGGTACAGGGAAGCGCATCATACATCGATGATTTTGAAAGTGCCGAGAGCGGGATAAGTATCCTGCAACCATCGGCCTGGACTCTGTCGGCCGTACCCAAGGGCATGAAGGGATACGGCAAATCAGGTCAGGTTGAGGCCGGATTCAACCGCGCCCTGTTGAACTGGTTTACCATAGACCCGCTGTTCACCCGCCGCAACTCACCGCTCACCCCGGCCCACATAAAGACAGACCTGGAGCAGCTCTCCAACCATTATGTACGTGAAGTCTATGAGCGTGAGCTCTACCCCAACAAGGAGTCCACATCAAGTGAGTCTACGACTCTGCAGATACTCAATCTGGCATATTACCCCAACGAGCGCGGACCGTACAACCTGAATCCGGACCTGGATGCCGACGGTCATCTGCCCGATCCCCAAGACAACTGGGGCGGTATCATGCGACGTCTCACCACGACTGACTTTGAGGCTGCTAACATTGAATACATAGAGTTCTGGATGCTGGACCCGTTCATATATAACCAGAGTGCAGCAGGTGGTGACCTGTACATGAATCTGGGTGAGGTCTCTGAAGATGTCCTGCTGGACGGAAAGAAATTCTATGAGAACGGAATTCCCGTGGACGGCGATTCGGCCAAGTGGGCACCGACAGTATGGGGTAAGGTTCCCACAGGCAAAAGCCTGGTATATGCATTTGACAACAATGCCGCCGACAGCCGTGACCGTCAGGACGTTGGTCTGAACGGACTGAACTCTGACGAAGAACGCAGTTGGCCTGCATATGCCACATACCTGAGCCAGATCCGCAGCAAGGTAAAACCTGAAGTATACCGGAACATCTACGATGATCCGGCTGCCGATACCTACCACTACTATCGCGGAGCCGATTACGACGATGTCAACATGTCTGTCCTGGACCGTTATCGCAAGTATAACGGAACGGAAGGCAACTCGCCCAACAATGCCGAAAGCGGCAGCAGGTATGACCAGTCGGCCCGTACCACTCCCGATGTGGAGGATGCCAACGGTGACTATACAATGGATGAGTATGAGAAATTCTTCCAGTACCGTATATCCCTGCGTCCGGGTGACCTTGAGATAGGCCGTAACTATATATCCGATAAAAGGGAGGTTAAGGTAAAACTGCGCAACGGCAATACCGAGACTGTCAACTGGTATTGTTTCCGCATACCTGTCAATGAATATGAGAAAGCCGAGGGCGGTATACGTGACTTCAGTTCAATCCGTTTCATGCGCATGTATCTGACCGGATTCCAGGAGGAGGTTCATGTGCGTTTCGGATCACTTGAACTTATGACCAGCCAATGGCGCAACTACGAGCAGCCCATTTACAGTGCCACCAACCGCACCCCCACCATATCGGGCAAATTTTCTGCCACATCGGTCAATATTGAGGAGAACGGAGACCGCGCTCCCGTGAACTATGTGGTTCCTCCCGGCGTAACTCGCATACTGGACCCCAACCAGGTGCAGTTGGTACAGGACAACGAGCAGGCAATGAGTCTTAAGGTTACAGGACTCGGAGCCGGCGAGGCACGCGGTATCTACAAGAAGAGTTCACTGGACCTGCGCAAATACCGGCGCATTCAGATGTTCAGCCACGCTGAAGCTGTACTGCCCGATGACGGGAGCCTGAACAACGGAGACATCTCTGTGTTCATACGCTTGGGTTCGGACTACTCCGGCAACTACTACGAGTATGAAATCCCGCTTGACCTCACTCCCGCAGGACATTACAGCGGCACGAACGAGAATGACCGCAGGATGGTTTGGCCCGAGAAAAACATGCTGGACATAGAATTCGACATACTCACTCAGGTAAAGAACAACCGCAACATACAGAAAAACCTGGGTGCCATCAGCGCTTCAACTGTCTATAGTGAATATGACCCCAACCACCCGGAGAACCGTATTACCGTAGTGGGTAACCCGTCTATCGGCAATGTAAGAGCCATAATGATAGGCGTCAGGAACAACTCCATGAGCGCCAAGAACGCCGAGGTATGGGTAAATGAACTGCGTCTGGTGGGTTACGAGAGCAAAGGAGGAATGGCGGCACACAGCACACTGGGACTCAGGCTGTCAGATGTGGCATCAGTAGACCTGGCGGGACAGATGACTACTGCCGGTTACGGTGGACTTGAACAGAGTGTAAAGGACCGCAAGACAGATGACTACTATAAATACTCCGTAACGACAAGCACCAACGTAGGACGTTTCCTTCCGGAAAAGTCCCGTATATCGATACCTGTCTACTACTCTTTCACCAGAGAGAAGACATCACCCAAGTACAGTCCATATGACACAGACCTGCTGTTGGATGATGTCATAGAGTCATTCCCCGAAGGCTCACAGCGAGACTCGATACAAAGCATCTCACAGGATCTCAGGGAGAGTCAGAATTTCAGCATATCGGGTGCCAAGGTCAACATAAGCAGCGAAACGCCCATGCCTTATGACCCCGCCAACTTCTCGTTCAGTTACTCCGAGAACAAGAGTGACCGCAGCAACAGCACCATAGACTACGAGCACGATGACAACTGGAGGGCGGCAGTCGATTACAGTTATGCACCGGCCAGTCAGGGATGGTCTCCGTTTGCAGCCTTACCGTATGACGCCAAGTGGTTCTCTATCGTAAAGGACACCAAGATAGGCTGGCTTCCGCAGAGCATATCATTCAATGCAGGACTGCAACGCAGTTACCACGAGTTGCAGGAACGTGACCTGGAAGGTTCTGAAGGTATTCCTGTAATATTCTCTCAACAGTTCTACATGAACCGTGACATGTCTGTAAACTGGAATCCGCTGCAGTTGCTAAGGCTCTCATTCAGTGCCAGGACAAGAGCCGAGATAGAAGAGCCATACACCGTGGTCAACAAAGACCTGTACCCTGACAGTTATCAGTTATGGAAAGACTCCGTAAAGATGAGTCTTATGAATATGGGACGTCCGCTTGACTACAACCAGTCATTCAACGCCGCATACACCATACCTATTAATAAAATACCCGTGCTGGATTGGATTACGGCCGATGCTGGCTTCAACTCCGGTTATTCATGGAACCGCGGTACCACATATGCCGACGGCACCAACTACGGAAATATCATCAGCAACAGACGTTCCATATCATTGAACGGAAGATTCAACCTGCTTAATCTGTATAACAAGGTTAATTATCTGCACCTCCTGAACAACCGGTATTCATCCAACGGCAGGTCATCAAGCACATATACTTCAAACCGCATAAGACGTTACCAGCAGGAATTGACACTTCTGCCCGGGCAGCGCAATGTCGTAGTTCATTCCCTGGGTACCTTAACGCCTAAGCTGACCGCCACCACAGAAGATGGCAAGACAGTTAAGATTAAGTTCCGCAAACTCAGCCCAGACAGTGTTTCAATCAAAGTCAAGGATACCCTGAATGTGGTGCTCAGGATTATTCAGGATCCGGATGCACCAGAACGCAAGCAGAGGTTCAACATGAGGGAGGGAATGGAAATGGGACTTCGTGCCCTTATGATGGTACGTAACGTATCCGTATCATACCGCAATGACTATAACATGACCCTTCCGGGATTCATGCCTGACTCAAGGACATTCGGACAGAGTAAGATGTCGGGCATGCTTACCCCGGGACTTGACTTTGCGTTCGGTCTTACCGATGACAGTTACCTGCATAAAGCCATGGGTAACGGATGGTTGCTGAGCGGTGACAGCATCGCCCACACTGCAACATCTACCGCAAGTGAGGACCTGCAGATAAAGATGACCCTTGAGCCGTTCCGAGACATAAAGATAGATGCCAATGCCAGTTGGAGCAGATCGGCCAACAGCCGTATTCAGTATATGTATGCTGGTATGCCGACCAACAGAGGCGGCAATTTCAGCATGACCACTGTCAGCATCTCAAGTGCATTTGAAAGACATTCATCAAAGAGGAACTACAGTTCACGCAGTTTTGAGCGTCTGACCGCTTCACTGCCTGTAATACGCGACCGGATAGAGTCCCAATATGAAGGAGCCCGTTACCCGTCTCTCAGTTCTTTGGCCGGTCAGGCTTATGATCCCTCCAACGGCGGTGTTGACATGTACTCATCGGATGTGCTGATACCGGCATTTCTGTCGGCATACACCGGTCGCGACGCTCATAAAGCCACGTTAGACCTGTTCCCAAATATACTGAGCATGTTGCCAAACTGGACACTCACATACAGCGGACTGAGCAAACTGCCTTTCTTCAGGAAACATTTCAAGAGTTTTAACCTGACTCACGCTTACAAGAGCGTTTACTCAGTAGGCAGTT
>JAEEGG010025250.1_pt1 | contig 11456 bp, 9 predicted proteins | sample 9134161 | NCBI WGS metagenome assembly JAEEGG01 (sample SAMN16246543, study PRJNA631951) | gut metagenome | biome: gut microbiome; feature: rumen; material: CR-attached | host: Bos | place: Iran: Karaj | collected 2018-10 | reverse complement strand
ACAAATCAGGTACTAAATCTCATGTGCTAATCCGTTTTCTTTTTCCCTTTTGTTAAAATGTCCTATTTTTCCTATGCAAAATTTGGAAATTAGCACAGAATCTTGCTACCAAAGGGACGCAAGAATGTGCCATCCGGAAAAGTAAATTCAGGTCAACTTCTATATTGTTGCCAAAATTAAAGGGAAAATCTACTCCACTAATTATGTAGAAGTTTTTTTCTTCATTTTCCCACCAATTTCCCCAATTTGTGTTCGTACGCTAATTGTGGAAAATCTAATTCACTAATTGTGGAAAAGGTTATTCACTAATTGTGGAAAAAAACGCCGCTAATTACGGGAAAGATTTTTTTCCTGAAATTACTTTGCGGTTAGCTGTTTTTTATGTAAATTTGCAGGCTGAAAGAGATTCGCATGATAACAGCTACCGACGAGAAGTATATGCGGCGCTGCCTGCAGCTGGCCAGATGCGGACGGCAGAACGCGAAGCCCAACCCCATGGTGGGGGCGGTGATAGTGCTCGGCCGTGAGGGCGAGGGCCGCATCCTGGGCGAGGGCTACCATGAGCGCTGCGGACAGGGGCATGCCGAGGTGAACGCCTTCGCCTCGGTGAGCCGTGAGGACGAGCCGCTGCTTTCAGAGTCCACGATGTATGTCAGTCTGGAGCCTTGCTCCCACTACGGGAAGACACCGCCCTGCGCCGACCTCATCATCACGAAAGGCATCCGCCGGGTGGTGGTGGGCTGTATCGACGAGTTTGCCGAGGTGAAAGGGCGCGGCGTGGAGAAGCTGCGCGAGGCGGGGGTGGACGTCACCGTGGGCGTGCTGGAGCAGGAATGTCGTGAGCTGAACCGCCGGTTCTTCACCTTCCACCGCCTGCACCGCCCGTACATCATCTTGAAATGGGCACAGACGGCCAACGGCTTCATCGACGACAACGGGCAGCCACTGGCCATATCGTCGCCCTTCACGCAGATGCTCAGCCACAAGCTGCGGGCCGAGGAGGACGCCATACTGGTGGGGCGCGTCACGGATGAGCGCGAGCACCCGCAGCTTAACGTGCGCCACTGGACAGGGCCAAACCCAAGTAGGCTGGTGGTGGACCGCCAGCATCCGCTGAACCTGGAGAGCCTCTACCACCACAACGTGCAGTCGCTCATCGTGGAGGGCGGGCGCAAGACGCTCGACTCCTTTCTGGCGCAGAACCTGTGGGACGAGATACGGGTGGAGACCAACCTGCGGCTCACCGTGACGGGAGGCACCCGCGCCCCCAGGCTGCCGGCCAATGCCCGGGTGACCAACAGCTGCTGCTATGACGACAACCAGATTGTGGACTACCAAAAAACAAACGAATAACTGACTACTAGAAAAATGAAAAGACTGATCCTAACCATGATGGTGGCGGTGGCATGCATCTGTGCCGCTGCCGAGAATCCCTACAAGAAGTACACTGAGAACCTGCCTTTCAAGATGGCGGAGGTGAGCGCACCGCAGATTCCCGACCGCGAGGTGAGGCTGAGCGATTTTGATGCCGACGGAACAGGCCAGCAGCTGTGTACCGACGCCTTTGCACGGGCCATCGACGCCCTGGCATCGAAAGGCGGCGGACGACTGACGGTGCCCCGTGGCGTGTGGCTGACAGGGCCCATCGTGCTGAAGTCGCACATGGAGCTTCACCTGGAGCATGGCGCCGTCATCCAGTTTGCTGCCGACGAGCGCCTCTACCCCCTGGTGAAGACTTCGTTCGAGGGCTTGGAAACACACCGCTGCCAGTCGCCCATCAGCGCCGTGGGGCAGACGGACATTGCCATCACCGGCTATGGGGCCATCGACGGCAACGGCCAGTACTGGCGTCCGCTGAAGAAGAGCAAGGTGACCGACAGCCAATGGAAGGAGATGACGTCGAGACCCGGCGGCGTGATGAAACGCAAGGACTACTGGGTGCCGTCGGCAGGCTATGACAAAGCCGAGCAGACGGCGACGATGAACGTGCCCGACAAGTCGCTCAGCGAGGAAGAGCTACAGGAAATGAAGCGCTTCCTCAGGCCCGTGATGGTCAGTCTGGTGAACTGCAAGAACGTGCTGCTGAAGGATGTCATCTTCCAGAACTCGCCGGCGTGGAACCTGCACCCGCTGATGTGCGAGAACATCATCCTGGACAATGTGCTGGCCCGCAACCCCTCCTACGCACAGAACGGCGACGCGCTAGACCTGGAGTCGTGCCGAAATGCGCTGATAGTCAACTCGAAGTTCGATGCCGGCGACGACGGCATCTGCCTGAAGAGCGGCAAGGATGCCGACGGGCGGCGGCGCGGTCGTCCCTGCGAGAATGTGGTGGTAAGCGGCTGCACCGTCTTTGCCGGCCACGGCGGATTTGTGGTAGGGTCGGAGATGAGCGGCGGCATCAGGAACATCTTTGTGAAGGACTGCCAGTTCCTGGGCACGGACGTGGGCCTGCGCTTCAAGTCAACAAGAGGCCGGGGCGGCGTGGTGGAGAATATCTACATCGACGGCATCACCATGACCGACATCGACACATACGCCCTGACGTTCAACATGTACTATGGCGGCAAGTCGGTGGCGGAAGTCCTTGCCGGCGAGGCCGAGGACGTGCCGCAGATGGCCAATGTGCCCGTGACGGAGGAGACGCCCATCTTCAGGAATATCGACATCCGTAACGTGGTGTGCGAGGGGGCAGGATACGCTATGGAGTTCAAGGGGCTGCCTGAGATGCCCATCGACGGCATACACCTGAAAGACATCTTCATCCGGGCGAAGAACGACGCCACTTTCCTCTATGGCAAGGACATCACGAAGGACAATGTGAAAATCGTATTGGAAGCAGCTGAGAACAGCAAGTAACAAATGCTTATGGCAATGGAGACGAAACAGACAAAGAGAAAAGCAGGCAGATGGATGTGGATGACAAGTTTGTCATTGATTATTTGCCATTTATCATTTAGCACCACTGGGGCACAGGCCCAGCGCACGGTGCAGAACCTGGATTTCGGCTGGCGATTCCACGCCGGCGACGTGGCCGAGGGCTCTTCCCCGCAGCTTGACGACAGCGGCTGGCGGACGGTAGACGTGCCCCACGACTTCCAGATAGAGCAGCCGTGGGTGACTCCCGCTGCCGACGAGAAGGCCGACAACAACGACCCTGCCGCCAACATCAAGAGCCGGCTCAGCAGCCGGGGATTCAAGGAGATGGGCAAGGGATGGTACAGGCTGCACCTCACTCCCGCCGACTCGCTGCGCGGACGGCGGCTGCTGCTGGACTTCGGCGGCATCATGTACACGGGCGACGTCTATGTGAACGGGCAGCTCGCGGGCGGTACGGACTATGGCTATGTGGGCTTCGAGATAGATGTCACCGATCGGCTGAAGTTCGGGCAGGACAATGTCGTAGCCGTGATGGCCGACACCCGCGACCCAGGGAACTCGCGATGGTACACCGGCGGCGGGCTCTACCGCGACGTGAAGCTGGTGGCCACCGACAAGGACGTGTTCTTTGCCCGCCATCCACTGTATATCACTACCCGCGACAACCGCTATGTGACGGTCGCCGTGGAGGTCACCTCACGGGGGAGAGACAAGAAAATGCCCGTCGTGCTGCGCATCACGGGGCCGGACGGAAAGGTGGTGTACGAAGGCAGACACACGGTGAACCGCTCTACCCCCACGCGTACGGTGGAGCAGCAGCTGCCGGAGGTGGAGATTGCCGACCCGCAGCTGTGGGACACGGAGCATCCGAACCTCTACACGGTGGAGGCCACACTGTACAATGAGAAGGGGCAGCCCGTGGACTGCGTGAAAGAGCATTTCGGTCTGCGCACCGTGGAGATTGGCCCGGCGTTCGGCCTGAAGCTGAACGGCAAGAAGGTGCTGCTGCAGGGCTACGCCAACCACCACTCGCTGGGCGCGCTGGGCGCCGCCGCCTATCCCCGTGCCATCGAGAAGCGCATCCTGCTGATGAAGCAGTGGGGCATGAACCATATCCGCACGTCGCACAACCCCTACAGCCGAGCGTTTATTGAGCTTTGCGACAAGCACGGCATACTGGTGGTCGATGAGCTATACGACAAATGGACACGCCAGCATACGGGCGGCCGCGTGGGCTTCGAGGCCCTCTGGCAGAAGGATGTGCCGGAGTGGGTGAAGCGCGACCGCAACTCGCCTTCGGTCATCGCATGGAGCCTGGGCAATGAGCTGCAGCAAGACCCCAACATGCCTTATAACGACTTCGGCGTGACGATGTACCGGCTGATGCGCCCCCTTGTGGCACGCTATGACTCCACCCGACTGGTGACGGTGGCCATGCACCCGCGATACCGCAACTGGCAGACCGACTCACTGCCCTGCGAACTGGCGAAGATTACCGACTTCCAGGCCTATAACTACCGCTACATGTATTTCCCCGGCGACGGGCGACGCTTCCCCTGGATGACCTTCTACCAGAGCGAGGCATCGATCAGCGCCATGGGGCAGAACTTCTTCGAGATGGATCTGGACAAGGTGATGGGACTGGCATACTGGGGTGCCATCGACTATCTGGGAGAGAGCCAGGGATGGCCCGCCAAAGGATGGGCACAGGGGGTGTTCGACATCAGTCTGGAGCCGAAGCCCAAGGCATACTACATGAGGAGCTTCTTCCGCCCCGACGAGCCGGTGGTGCACATCGGCGTCATCGAGCGAAAGGGCGACCAGATGTGGAACGGCATTCAGACGGGTAACGACGGCATGAGCGACCACTGGAACAGGGTGGACGGACAGCGTCTCTCGCTGGTGACCTATACCAACGCTGACGAGGTGGAGCTGGTGCTCAACGGCAAGAGCCTGGGCAGGAAGCAGAACCCCACAGCCGACCCCAAGCAGCGCAACCAGATACGCTGGAACGACATCGCCTACGAGAAGGGATGGCTAGAGGCCATTGCACGACAGAACGGCAAGGTGACGGCCCGCCACAGGATAGAGACCACGGGAGAAGCCGTGGCGCTGACAGCGGAGCCTGACAACAGCCAGTGGCAGGCCGACGGCATGGACTTGCAGCATGTGCGCGTCGTGGCGGTAGACAGTCGCGGGCGCCGGGTGCAGACCACCGACCAGGAGGTGGACTTCGCCGTGGAAGGTCCAGCGCGTATCGTGGGAGTCATCAATGGCGACATCAACTCCGACGAGATGACCGTAGGCAGCAAGCGCCGACTCTACAACGGCAGCTGCACCGTCATCCTCCGCTCCACTCACCAGCCCGGACAGGTCACGCTGACGGCCACTTCCAAGGACATCAGGAAAAAGGCGAAGGCGGTGATGCAGACGAAGTAGGAAGACAACCAGACAACAGTTTCTAACAATAAGTTAAGATGAACGGACTATACACTATCATCCTGCTCATATTGAGCAACATATTTATGACACTAGCCTGGTATGGCCATTTGAGACTCTCGGAAACGGGAGTCAGCAAGACATGGCCACTGCTGGGAGTCATCGTCTTCTCCTGGGGAATAGCTTTCTTTGAATACTGCTGTCAGGTGCCGGCCAACCGGCTGGGCTTCGTAGGCAACGGAGGGCCATTCTCGCTGGTACAGCTGAAAGTGGTGCAGGAGTGCATCTCCCTCTTCGTCTTTGCCGTCATTGCCAACATCATGTTCCAAGGGCAGCAGCTGCACTGGAACCATGTGCTGGCTTTCGTGCTCATCGTGCTGGCCGTCTATCTGGTCTTCATGAAATGACGGAGGGGAAGGAAGCGTATTTTTCAATGCAACAAGGACATGAAACAGATAATAATCATACTTTTGGCGATGCTGTGGTGGACGATGCCCGCCGAGGCCCAGCGCAGGAAACAGCCGGCAAAGAAGCCGGTGGTGGAGGAGCCGGTGGAAGATCCGCGCATCGCACAGATGCTGGCAACGATGCAGCAAATCACGTTCATAGACAGTATGGTGGTAGAGGGCGCCGACTTTATGGCACACATCCCCTTGTCGCCGAATGTGGGCAAGCTGACGCAGGCCGACGGGCTGGGGGTATTTACCAACGAGATGGGTGACCATCGGCTGTCGACATTAAAGACGTCGGACTCTACGGCCGTCATTACAGCCAGCGACTTCATTGCCAACCGCTGGACTGAAGCCCAGCCCATCAGGGGAATCGGTTCCGCATCGGCCGTCAATCCCTTCCTCATGCCCGACGGCATCACGCTCTACTACGCACAGAAAGGGGAGAACGCGCTGGGCGGATACGACATCTTCGTCACCCGCTACGACAGCGAGAAGGGTGTTTTCCTGCGCCCGGAAAATATCGGCATGCCGTTTGCGTCGGAAGCCAACGACCTGTTCTTTGCCATCGACGAGTTCAACCAACTGGGCTATTTCGTCACAGACCGCCGGCAGCCTCGGGGGAAAGTGTGCATATACATCTTCGTTCCGGAAGCTACGCGCCGCACCTATCGCACCGAAGCCTATAGCGACGGACAGCTGCGCTCGCTGGCTGCCATCAGCCGCATTGCTGACACCTGGGGTAAAGGGACGGAACGGGCGGAAGCGGTGGAGCGGCTGCAGACTGCCCGGATGACAAAAGAGAAGGCACAGACGGCAGGCACAAAATCGTCCGCACAGACCGAGATCGACCAACTGCGCCACGAGGCGGACGTCATGGGCAAGACACTCGCCCTCATGCGAAACCAATATGCCGCTGCCAACGAAGGAGAACGCGTCACGCTGCGCATCAAAATACTGAATGCGGAGCAGCAACTGGAGACGATGCAGCGTGACATCAGGAACAAAGAAAAACAGATACCTTACAAACAATAACTAAATCCTTTGCATTATGGAAAAGTATTTTGCACCCTCAGAACTCATCATCAACGAAGACGGCTCGTGCTTCCACCTCCACTTGAAGCCTGAGTTTCTGGCCGACAAGGTAATACTTGTCGGCGACCCTGCCCGTGTGAATACGGTGGCCGATCATTTCGACACACGCGAATGCGACGTCAGCAGCCGCGAGTTCCACACCATCACCGGCACCTATCATGGCAAGCGCATCACCGTGCAGAGCCACGGCATAGGCTGCGACAACATCGACATCGTCATGACAGAGCTGGATTCGCTGGCCAATATCGACTATGCCTCAAGAACGGAGCGAAAGGAACATCGCACGCTGACCTGCGTACGCATCGGCACATGCGGCGGCCTGCAGCCATTTACGCCTACGGGCACGTTCGTAGCATCCGTGAAGAGCATCGGATTCGACGGGCTGCTGAACTACTATGCCGGGAGAAACGATGTCTGCGACCTGAAGATGGAGGAAGCTTTCAAGGAGCACATGGCCTGGAGCCCCATCAAGGGAGCGCCCTACGTGTCCGTTGCCGACCCGGAACTTATCAACCAGATAGCCCAGGACGACATGGTGCGTGGATATACTATCTCCTGTGGCGGATTCTATGGCCCGCAGGGGCGCAAGATACGCATCCCCCTGGCCGACCCCGACCAGAACGTGAAGGTGGAGAGCTTCGAATACGAAGGGATGAAGGTCTGCAATTTCGAGATGGAGTCATCAGCTCTAGCCGGCCTTGCCTCGCTCCTCGGCCACCGTGCCATGACCTGCTGCATGGTCATCGCCAACCGCTACGCCCAGGAGATGAACACCGCCTACAAGAACACCATCGACACCCTCATCCAGCGCGTCCTCGACCGCATCTGACGTCCCGTATGCTGCGATACCATCGCAGCCCCAAGTTATGAACGACACCATCTGCGCCCTTGCCACTGCCCCCGGTGGTGCCCTAGGCATCATCAGGGTCAGTGGTCCTCATGCCTTCACCATCGTCTCCACCCTCAGTTCTTTTGACTGCGCCACCGCCACAGCCAACACCATCCACTTCGCGCGTCTCTACGCCTCCCCCACCCTCAACGATACTCCGTGCGACCCGCTCCCCCAGCATCGTCCCCTCCTCGACGAGGTTCTCCTTTCCGTCTTCCGCGCTCCCCACAGCTACACCGGCGAGGACTCGGTAGAAATCTCCTGCCATGGCTCCCGCTATATTATAAATAAGGTACTGGAGCTCCTCATCCAGCAAGGCTGTCGCATGGCCCGCCCCGGCGAGTTCACCCAGCGCGCCTACCTCAACGGGAAGATGGACCTCTCGCAAGCCGAAGCCGTGGCCGACCTCATCGCCTCTACCAACAAGGCAACCCACAACCTTGCCTTGTCACAGCTCCGTGGCAGCATAACCTCAGAGCTCACCCGACTAAGGGAGCAGCTGCTGAAACTCACTTCCCTCCTAGAACTCGAGCTAGACTTCTCCGACCACGAAGACCTTGAGTTTGCCGACCGCACCGAGCTGTTGTCACTAGCCCAAACCATCGATGCCCACATCAACCGCCTTGCCCGCTCCTTCGAAACCGGACAAGCCCTAAAACAAGGCATACCTGTAGCCATCGTCGGAAAGACAAACGTTGGCAAAAGCACACTGCTCAACGCGCTGCTGAAAGACGACCGTGCCATCGTCTCCGACATACACGGCACCACCCGCGACACCATAGAAGACTGCATAGACATCCGTGGCATCTCCTTCCGTTTCATCGACACCGCCGGCATCCGCCAAACGACTGACCAAGTAGAGCAAATCGGTATTCAGCGTACCTATCAGGCCATCGCCAAAGCCCGCGTCGTCCTCTGGCTTATCGATGACGCTCCTGACAGAACAGAAATCCTGGACATGGCAGCACGATGCCAAGGCCGCGCCCTTATCGTCGTCCAGAACAAAATAGACAAGAGAACAATAGCATACGATGGCCAGTGCGTGAAAATATCGGCCAAATACGGTCAGGGACTCGACCAACTAGAAGCAGCCATCTTTGCGGCGGCCGACATACCGGAAATATCAGAAACAGACATTGTCGTCTCTTCGGCACGCCAATACCATGCACTCGTCAATGCGCGAAACGATCTCAGCCGCGTCATCTCTTCTCTGCAGGAAAACCTAAGTGCCGACCTCGTCTCAGAAGATCTCAATCTGGTCCTGGACAGCCTCTCAGAAATCACAGGTCAAGGTAGAATCGTCCCCACCGAAGTCCTAAGCAACATCTTCAAAAATTTCTGCGTGGGCAAGTGACTGATTATCAACAACTTAGAACAATTCGGATAAACTATTACTAAAGCTCTCATTTTGAGGGCTTTTATTGTGTTAAGTGTTCTTAATTGCTCTTTGTTATTCCAAGTTATTTTAGCTACTTTTGTACACTATTTCTACCCCGAGGCTAAAATTGGGGTCGATTTTAGGGAAAAATCTCGCTATTTAATACACCATTGGAAGCAGAGCGAAATATTTGAGAGCATATTATTTCCGTATTTTTAGTAATACTGCCCAAACCCATGTTCGAGTAATCCGAAATATGCGAAAGGAAAGTACGGAAATGCCTATCTTCAATCTCCAGGTACTTCAGGAGCTGCTGTTTGTCACTTATCTCCTGGCTTTTCGATACCTCCAAAAAGTTGGAGTACTGTCTCAGCAGTTCTGCAGGAGTACCTGTTTTATATGGAGGCTGCTTGTCAAGTCCGGCAAAGAAGGCTTCAGCCTCCTTCTGGACTTCTGCCAGTTCCTTATTATCTCTATATGGAGAGGTGTGCATCTTCAGGAGTGCGACATCCTTCATGGTCTTTGGCTCGGAACAGGCCAGACGTAGAATCTCTGCCCTGACAGAATCAGTCAAAAGAAAAAACTCCGTCTTCAAATCCGTATGTGCCGAATAATAAGGATCCTTCCTTATATATTTATATACGGTGTCAGACAGTTCATGCCAGTTATTGATACAATCCTCCAGCTCTTTCGTGGAGCACTGTGGAAGGGCTTTCATACATTTCAGATAATCAGAGTATGCAGAAATCGCATCCTTTGAGTCTTTGAAATCATAGTCTGGCTTTCCACCCGAACAAGCACAGAAAAGAATGGTACATAAAAAAAGCAAGTGAAAGATGAAACTCTGCTGAGTATGCTTTCTTTCACTTGCTTCTCTTTTTTGCATTTGGTTAGCTGTTGTTTTCAGCTTGATTCCCATCTTGGGGAAATAAATCAGTGGTTTCTTTAATACAAGTTGTTTCATACACGAATTTGATTTAATTTGGGTGCAAAGTTACGGATAAAAATCAGATGAAATACCAGATAGTTCAAAAGTTTATATTATTTTATTATTCATACTCACCACAGTATGAAATCAAAAATTATTCAATTTAATGCGCGTGTAAATACATTTATCTTAAACTTCTATAAGAAAGGCGTGAGTATGAATCATGATTAAAGTATAATTACTATATTTGCACAAAAATTAGAGCACATTCATTCACGAACAACAGGAAACTATGGCAAAAATAGGCTATATCATGGTTACTCCGCACTATGACAATCTGGAAGCAGACAGGTCATGGATGAACGAGTATGGATGCATACAAATCATAGAAGAGAGCAAGGAGAATGAGAAGACCCGTCCCCTCTGGAAGAAGCTCATGCTCTCTCTCGGAAGAGGCGACGAAGTGGTTATCGCCAAGTTCAGCAATGCCCTGCGTGGCTCTCGTGAATTGGCAATCTTCCTGGAATTTTGCCGGGTAAAAGTCATTCGCGTCATCAGCATTCGGGACAGGATCGACTCTGGCGACATTCTTTTCCCAGACACAAAGGCATCTGTCATATTGGAAATGTTCGGTTCATTGCCAGACGAAGCCCTTGCCCTGCGAAAAGCTGCAGCCCATGAGACAAAGCTAAAGCAGAAGATGATTCTATCACCCGATGACATGTCTAAGTTCAAGGAATCGAAGAAAGAGAAAGAGGCTACTATAATAAATATGTATATGGCAGGCTATCCTATCGATGAGATATGGAGGGCATGTGGCTATAAGAGCCGTAGCAGTATCTTCAGGGTGCTCAATGAGAATAACATTAAACTGAATCGTGGAAAGCATTCGGGGCCAATCAAAAAATGGAGTGAAAGGAAGAATCCGATAATTAACCGCGATAAACAGGAATCATCAGAGTAATAATATTAAAAGTAATATATATGGCTATTAATAAACAACAACTTGTAAAAGACTACAAAGAGGCATTTGGGCATAATGCGGCACTTCCTATTGCTTTCTGGCATAGCAATACGCCAATAGCAGAGCCGGAAAAGACCGGAGGCTGCTTCATCCCCGTCTTAGAGGATGTCAGATGTGGCTATCCTGTAAGCTTAGACGCTGAGACCATGCTTTGCGGTGGCGGTAAGTGCTATTGCGGACTGGCTCCATTGCCTGCCTACGTGCCAACTTTCGTTTCCGAGAAGGAGCATTATAAGGCGAGTGCGGAACTGGTGGAAAGGGCTATCAGCCAAATGGACATTCAAGTAAGCCCGTACAGATACATCAATTTCCAGAGACTCGACCTGATGGATGAGGGCATAGACTATTACGGTGGTCGGAGGTTTGCCGGCCCG